>Ga0233437_1000587_pt1 | contig 80409 bp, 62 predicted proteins | sample SI_122_August201_FD_182714 | JGI IMG/M metagenome (GOLD analysis project Ga0233437, IMG submission 182714) | Seawater microbial communities from Saanich Inlet, British Columbia, Canada - SI_122_August2016_200_MG | ecosystem: Environmental > Aquatic > Marine > Inlet | place: Canada: British... | reverse complement strand
AGGGATGAAACAGGAGGAATTGCCTGCCTGAACGCATCACCGCTGGTAAAAAACTGTATAATTGAAAACAATGAAGGCGACGGTTGTTCGTTTACCAATTCTTCTGCTATTGTGAGAAATTGTGAAATATGCGGAAACGATGGATTTGGTATAAAAAGTGAAGAGAGCTTTGATATTTCTATTAGAGGTTGTAAAGTAGAGGATAACAACAACTCTGGATTTTATTTTTCCTTATCATCAGGAAATTTAACCGATTGTCTAATTGCTAATAATATGGCATCTGAACACGGTGGCGGGATTTATTGCACTGGTTCCACTTTGAGTTTTGATAATTTAACTATAACTAATAATACTGCTTCTAATTACGGTGGTGGGATCCTTTGTGGTGGTTCCGGTTCGAGTTATAATAATGTGACAATAAATGGTAATACTGCATATTGGGGTGGTGGGATTTATTGCGGATCCAGTACGAGTTTTGAGAATGTAACTATAACTAATAATACTGCTACTGGCGACGGTGGCGGGATCTACTCCTGTGGTGGTTCTGGTTCGAGTTATAATAATGTGACAATAAATGGTAATACTTCTAATACAGGAGGTGGGATTTTTTTCAGTGCCCATTCCAATGTGAGTTTCCATAATTTGATAATTACGGGTAATACTTCTGGTAAAGGTGGCGGGATTTTTTGCCATGATTCCAGTCCGAGTTTTCATGATGCATTTTTTACTAATAATACTGCTACTAACGACGGTGGCGGGATTTATTGCTTTGGGTGCAATCCGAGTTTTGATAATGTATTTATAACTAAAAATACTACTACTAAAAATGGTGGCGGAGTCTATTGCCATCATTCAAGTCCAAGTTTTGAGATTGTAACTATAACTAATAATACTGCTTTTAATTGCGGTGGTGGGATTTATTGCTATGAATCCAGTCCGAATTTAGAAAATGTGACGATTACACTTAATCAGGCAAATCTTGATGGTACTATATATTGCACTGATAACTCAAATCCCTCTATTGAACATTGTACCATTACAGAAAACAGTTCGCAAAATAGGTATGGCATTTACACAAAGAATAGTTCTGAACCTACTGTTCATTTCTCCAATATAATGCTAAACGGTTATGGAATTTACAATGCAGATCCATTGTTTATGATTGACGCAAGCAATTGTTTCTGGGGAGATGCAACAGGACCATATCACGAGTTTTGGAATCCAGGCGGAATTGGAGATAGCGTTAATCAATATGTCAATCCAATACCTTATTTAATAGAAGCCGATACTACAGCACCACCAATTCCACCGTATGGTTTGGATACAATTGAAGTTGGTGGTGATTTTTTTACAATAAATTGGCAGAACAGCCCAATTGGTGATTTAGCGGGATATAAGGTCTATTTCAATAGTGATTCATCTGGTTTTCCTTATGCTAATATGGTTGATGTTGGAATTGACACTACTTACACATTTTCAAACCTTACGACTGAAGATTCACTATTTATTGCCGTAACCTGCTATGATAATTCAGGAGAAGAAAGTTGGTATTCCAAAGAGATAGAAGTAACATTTGATGGAGTTGGTATTGATGATAATGTATTGCATTTGCATAAGGCATTTTATCTTTCTCAAAATCATCCCAATCCATTTAATTATGAAACTACAATATCATTTTCTATTCCTAAAGATAGCAAAGTAGAACTATCAATTTACAATATTACAGGTCAAAAGATTAAGACACTTGCAAACGAAAATTTTCAAAGAGGTTATCACAAAGTTGTTTGGAATGGAAAAAATGAAAGAGATAAACTTGTTTCTTCCGGAATTTACATATACAAATTGGAAACGGATAATTTTTATAATATAAAGAAGGCAATATTGTTAAAATAGTTTTCTTTTTCAGCTATTGATCGTTCGGGTGGAGTAAGCATTAATCCAAAAGTCTTCCTTCTTTAACTTTAAAAGCTTGTTCGATCTTTTTTTTAGAAATCCCGTTAGCCATAATTATCAGATAATCGTTTGTTTCAATTCTTATTCCTTTTGCAGGATTTTTCAATAAAAATCTTTTATTATTTTCTGTTTTGCTGATTCCAATAAGCACACTATCATAACTTGTTTTCATATCAATAAACGCATCCATATAATCTTTTCCTACATAAGGATTTTCTTCAATTATCCTGTATTCTTGTATATCGTAATCATATTCTTTAATAGCAGTTGACATAAAATTTTCGGTAAAAATAGCTACATCCGGTTCAAAAATATAGCTTGCTACCAATTTAGAAGCAATTTCATTTTTTGCAAGAGCATACCTGATACCTAATTCTAAAAAGGTATCTTTTAGGTCAGCGTTATTTAGTGATACAATAAACTCCAAATTTAAAAATTGCTTTTTTAAATTAATTATATATACTAATGTTTCAGTATCATCATTAAAATTAACAAAAACAATGGAAGCCTTATCAATATTGGCATTTTTCAGAGCTTCCCAATTATTGAAATCACAAAACAACGGAAAAACATCAGAGGATGAATAGAGATCTGTAATCAAGTCAATATCTTTTTTATTTTCAGTAATTATGGCAACTTTATGATCAGCTTTAATTATTTCATCAATAACCTGTTTACCGAATTTATCCCAACCGATAATTATTATATGTTTTTTCATATCAGTTCCTAATAAACCAAATTTTTTCTTTTCCATATATTGCATAATTTTATTTGTAACATTACCTATTAAAAAGCCAAGTACCAAAAGGCTACCCAGCACTAATAACAAACTAAGTATTTTTCCGAATAAAGTAACAGGATAATAATCACCATATCCGACTGCACAAAGTGTTACTATCGAATACCAAAAAGCATCGAATATGTTTCCGATACTTGCTTCGGATTGGTTTTTTTCGACATAAACAATTAATATAAGCAGAATTATATAAACACTAATTATTATGTATATCAATCGTTTTCCAGAAAAAAGCAATCGCATAAGCCAATTATTTATATTTAATATATAATCGCCTAATTTACATAATTTATTAGAATTATAGCTGTTTTTGAAAAATATTTTTGAAAAACATGAATAGTTCTAATTAATTGCATTTTATTTAAACCGAAGCCTATTTATTTTGAAAAAGCGTAATAATCAATGGTACCGTTGAAACTTTAAGAATAATTTCTCCATTCTCATAAGTCGGTGTTTCAGTAACACTTCCATTCGGTGAATTCCCATCAATTAAATAAGCTGACTTTGCTTTATCTTTAGTTCTGATTTTAATTTCTGAAATGCTTTTATCACTGGAATCAACAGGCCTCCATGCAACAATATGGGTTGGATTTCCATCTTTATCGCCAAATAAATAAATGTAGGCGGATTTATCCTCTTTTATTGAATGTAAAAAATATTTATTTCCCAGTAATTTAATCAGTGATTCAAAAGCAAGAAAAGATTTTTTAATTTTAAAATTGGTTTTTACCGAACCGGTTAAGCCGGAACGCCCATGAAGCCTTGATTCAAGATTTTCATTTGCAAAGAAATACCAGATAGTTTTATCAATTCCCAATCTTGAAAATATTAATAATGATCTTACTGCATAAATTGCCTGAGCATGCTCGTTTACACAGGCCGGATGAGTACAATTTTCTCCTGCTCCATCACTGTCCCAACCCCATTCGCTCAAAATTATTTGTTTCTCGGGCATGTTTTTATCTCTGAATCTGATATCGTTGAATATCCCTCTTAATCCCGAACGAATATTTTCTGGATAGACCGAAATTCTTTCTCCATTTACATTAATTACATGGCTGTAATAATGTGAATTAATTCCGGAAAGATATTTGGCTGCTTCAGGTGTTAAGCGTGTTCCCATATAATTTCCTCCACCTTCGTATTCTTCGTCGGGGAACGCTGCCTGAAGGGCGCATGGAAATATTTCAATAGCCGGATCGGTATTTTTTATTCCCTTTGCCATCCCAAGCAAAATATTTTTATACCATCCGGCAGGATACCCCCAGGGTTCATTCCCGATTTCAACTATTTTAACCATCGAATTACCGTAAAGCTGACCAAAATGTTTTGCGAATTTTTTACCGTAATTATAGGCAGATTGATATGGAATATTCCATTTTTCGGGAGGTAAAATATCTTTATTAAATGTAATACAGGCATCTACCGCAAGTCCGGCATCAATCCATGCTTTATATTCTTTATCCCAATTCAGCCACCAAAAAGTTTTTGTTCCTTTTCCGTTTGCCATTTCTTCAAAGTCGGGGATGACATCAGGATTTGGAACATCCCAATCATAATTATGATAATTGCGTGCAAAACTTGCAATTCTATTATAAAGAGCCGGGCCTTGTCCTGTTTTTAACAAATCAGAATGAATATTATGACCCCAACCCCAAAAACCATTAATTCCAAGCATTTCGGATATTGTTTGCTTTGATGGCCTGGCAGGTGGTATTGTACCATAAGGGCCATTTTCATCCCAAGCTTTAAGTTCCCAACTCCATGCTTTGCATAATCGTTCTCAGATAAAATATGACGGATTTTTATATATCGGGTCATTATCGTAGGATCAATAATATTTGTTGTCATTGTTGATGTATGAGGATTGAGATCAGTAGCTTTGACCCAGTTTTCTTTATCGTTGCTTAATAAAATTTCGATAGTTTTTGATGATTCGGAGTAATGTTTACTTTCTATCCAGCCAATGCTTTTTTGATGTTTTAAATCAAAAATCACAAATTCCTCAACCGGCTTAGTGCGGACAGCAATTTCAAAAATAGCAAATTCCTTTTTTGAGGTAAGAAGTATTGATTTTACCGGAAGCTCAGGAGTTTTATAATCAGGCATTGAATAATTCTCCGTTTTTGAAAATATTCCACAGGGTATTGCTTCGCCGGTCGATAAAATATATTGAATTAATATTTTGTCGGGGGTGCTGCATTTTGCAATAAAAGATTTAATCACAATTGCTTCATTAAAAGAAATTTCCAGAAAAGCTTCTTTATTGACAATTTCAATAATTGAACTTGTATTAATATCAGCATCTTTCACATTTTCAATATTTTTTGATGAAGATGTTGAAATTGAAAAATTACAATTTTGATGTAAAAAATTCAGATCATTTCTTTTATAAAAATTAATTGGTAATGCTGCTTCTGACTCCCAAAATGTTTCAATTCGTCCATCAATAATATTGTAAGCATTATCACCGGAGGATGTTGTTATGAAACAATCATTAGTAAATGAAGGAATTAAACCCGCATTTGGGTCCCATTGGGCAAAAAGTGAAAAAGTGATAAAATATAAAAAGCAAAAAGTAATTATTTGATTCTTATGTTTAAGGTAGTGGAATAAATAACACCAATTTTTTTTCATCATTCATTGATTGACAGTTTATAGTAAAACACAATTAAATAATACGCAAAGAAATATTAAAACACCTAATGTGAGTATAGTTATACCACCTGCTACCGCAATTTTTCTTCTCTTTATTTCTGCTGCAGTAAGAGGTCTTATCCTTCCTTCTTTTTGATATTTGTTCTCAATTGATTGTCCAATTGCAAATCCAATTGCCACTCCTATTCCAGGCCCAATTCCAATTAGTCCAAAATTATTTGAAATAATACAAAGCAGAATGCCAATTCCTGTAAATATTGCAATACTCAATCCCATCCACATTCCTAAAAAGTGGCCTTTAGGATATTTTTGGTTTTTCCCTTGTAAATTATTTGTCATTGTACAACCTTTTTTAATTAATATTTATATCAATTATTCAGTTTATCACAACTAACGCCAAAGTTAATTGTTTGATATTTAGTTGGTAATTATTAATTTTATTCATTTCAAACTTTTATTTCTCCCTTTGTTAGCTTAAAAACTCAACTGAGTTTCTTGGAAGGGGATTGCATACAACCATAATTTGAATTTCATAATCTGTAAATCCGCCTTCCATAGTTTTACAGTGGACAGGTCTGTGGCTTTTTATACTGGTCTCATTCTTTATTAAGAATCTAATTCATTTATTAGTCGAAGAATATCTAAAAAATGATTTCCGTATTTTTCAGATAATCGCTTTTCGTGATACAATTTTCTTTGCGAATAGAAAAATTCATAAAGGGTTTTTTCATTTTCTTTTAAAGGCATTGGCCCTCTTTTATGTTCGGTAATAAATGCTTCTAATGATTTATATGATTCTTCCCATGTAACTTCACTTATATGCTTTTTACCTTTTTGATAATTGTATTTTGTCAATAAATTCTGAATTTTCCCCTTTTTAATTTCATCAAGTTTATCAAACTTTCTTATTTGTAAATTCAAAAATCCATATAATTTCTTTTCATTATTAATGCCACTTGAGTAAGGTAATCGGTTATTCTTAGCTGCAAATTCATTAATCAGTTTAAAATTTTCTTCCCACGATCGTATAGTTATTTGTTTTATATCCAATGACATTTTATGAAAATTTTCATATTTCTTTTTTGATGAACCAACATATTTACCTTCAAAGAAATTGAATCTTCTTTTTCTGGCAGATTTTAAATTATCTAACAGATTTCTTGATGATATGTTATCTCGATAAATATTAACATGTTTAGCAATTTCGTCAATATGTTTTGGTGTATCATATTTCATTAAATATTCTTCGGCAATGTCATGCATTGTCCCTCCTTTAATATTTCCCTGACTCTGCTCCCATGATTTTAATCCATACGTACTTCTTCTACCAAAATATATTATCTTACTTTCCTTAATACTATTGCTCCTAACCGATTCGAGATTTTTTACAAGTCCCGGTTTAGTTTCTTTTAAGATTTTATATATTTCCCGGTTTGTGAGTGGCTTATTTGCTTCTTCTAATATTTCAATGATATATTCTACTATGTGTTTATGGGTGTTTCGCTTTAAAATAATATTGTCTTCATTATCAGCAATTAATCCAAACTCAGCAGAAAGAATATGTTTAGAAATTTTTAATATTGAATCCAGATGTTCAAAACATTCAGGTTTTCGAAAGTTAAGTAAATATGTTTTTAAATGAAGTTTATAATCTTTATTAATTTTTTTAGACAGCTTATAATTAACATCATTAACTAATTTTTCGAAATCAAATATCGAACAGATGTGTTTTGATACCAAATATGTTGTTTTCCAATTAAATAAATTCGTTTTTGTTATTTTGAAAACGATATTTATATCATTACCAACTAAAGTGAAATTATTAAATAAAATTTTTGCAAGTAAACGATTAATAAATAAAGTGTTAAAGTTGATAGATTCTGTTTTTGATATTTTTTCCAATAATTGATTATCAATATTAATAAATTCATCTTTTAAATTTATTTTATATAGATTAATTATGTCTTTATCTAATTCTGTAAATAAATTGAAAACATCATCTAATTTACCTAATAATTGGATTCGTATTTGTCTTGTTCTCTCTATTGTTAAGTCTATTTTTTCACTAGTTTTTTTTATGGTATCGGGAATCCTATTATGAAAAAAACCCATCGAATAATTAAAAACCGTTTTCTCATTTATATCGAAGGCATAATTCTGATTTATAAGATAGTGTATCGTTTTAAAAATCGGAATTCCATTATTGAAATCATAATTATCACAAATCGCATAAATTGTTTCTGGTGAAACTGAAAACTGTTTTATCAGAAATGCTATTAATAATTCTCTTTTTAAAGCATCTTCATCTTTTATTTTGGCAATGTGTTTAATCAAATCTTTTATATCTTTCAAAAAGTTTGTTATTTCTATTTTAGCCGTAGTCCCGACATTTTTTAATTTGCGAATATCGAAGTAAGGAAATTTGAAAATAGATTCATTTAATTTTGAAATATTTATTGAATTATCAAGATAGGATAAAAGTGCCTTGGAACTTCGTGGAGACAATTTTTTGAATCTTGAATAGATAATATTATTTATTATATCATTCTGCTTTATTGAAAGAGCTTCAATTGTTTGAACGATTGAAATTTTTGAATTATTTTTAATACTATTATCCATTAATTCCTTCAGTTAAAATTATATTCGTATAATTTTTTTGTCAAAACAAAAATATGAAATATTTTTCAAAAAATATGGTTTATTGAAAATTATTGTAGTATATTTATTTCAGCAAGTTCCTTTTAAGTAAAATAAAAAATTACTGAACTACTTTAATATTTCAAATATTGCTATTTTTGCCGAAATTTAAATTTATTTTAATATGAAAAAGCTTGCAGTTGTTGCATTTGGAGGAAATGCCTTATTGAGAAGCGATCAAAAAGGTACTATTGAGGAACAAGAAGAAAATGCTTTTAAAACAAGTGAGCATTTATTGAAGTTAATTAAGAAAAAATATAATATAGTAATAACTCATGGTAATGGGCCGCAGGTCGGAAATTTAATGCTGGCAAATAAAGCCGGAAAAAAATTATACGGTTTACCGGAAATGCCATTAGATATTTGTGTTGCTTATTCACAGGGGTTTATTGGATATATGTTAGAACAACAACTCAGAAATGTTTTGGATTCCAGAGATATGTCTCGTGATATAATAACTATTATCACACAGGTTTTAGTAAATAAAGATGATCCTGCTTTTAATAATCCTAACAAACCTGTTGGGCCATATTACACAAAGAAGGATGCGGACAAGATCGCAGCAGAAACAGATTCTAAGTTTCAAAAAGACCCTCAAGGAAGAGGGTGGAGAAAGGTTGTAGCTTCACCAAATCCATTAGTAATTAATAATAAAAAATCAATAGAGAAGATTGCTCGCAACGGCCATATTGTAATTGCTGTAGGTGGTGGGGGTATTCCTTACTATTTTGCTAAAGAAAATATGCTTAAGGGAATTGATGCTGTTATTGATAAAGACCTTGCATCCGCATTGTTGGCAGTACAGATCAATGCCGATAAGTTTTTTATTTTAACCGATGTTCCGAAAGTTTACCTAAATTTTAACACACCACAGGAAAAAGCATTGGATAGGGTAACAATAGCTGAAGCAAAAAGATATCTCGAAGAAGGTCAATTTACCGAAGGCAGCATGGCTCCAAAAATAAGAGCAGCTATTCATTTTGTTGAATATAGTGGAAAAGATACAATTATTACAAAATCAAGTCATCTCGGTATCGATGACGGTGGCACAAGGATAGTTATGGTTTAATGGTTTGCATGAATGCTTAAATGATCGAATAAAGAAGTTATTCTCCCATTCTCTCATTTAAGCATTCACTCATTCATTTAATAATTGTACTTATCTTTCCATCGCTTTTTCAACCACTTGCGTATTTCATTTTCACGTTGATTATTGCCGGGATTGTAAAATTTTGATCCTTTGATTTTGTTAGGTAAAAACTCAAGCTCAGTGAAATTATTTTCATATTCATGGGCATATTTATAGTTTTTTCCGTAACCTATATCTTTCATTAATTTTGTCGGGGCATTCCGAATGTGTAAAGGAACAGCCAGATTACCGGTTTGATTGACAATTTTTTGTGCATCTTTAATTGCAATATATGAAGCATTGCTTTTTGGTGAGGAAGCGAGATAAATTGCTGTTTGTGATAAAATTATCCTTCCTTCAGGCCAACCAATTTTATTTATCGCATCGAAACATGCATTGGCGAGAAGCAGTGCATTTGGATTTGCATTTCCAATATCTTCAGAGGCAAGAATAAGCATACGGCGGGCAATAAATTTCGGGTCTTCACCTGCTTCAACCATTCTTGCTAACCAATAAACCGCAGCATTCGGATCGCTACCTCGCAATGATTTTATAAATGCCGAAATAATATCATAATGCATTTCACCCTTTTTATCGTAAATTGCTAAATTTTGCTGAATTACATCTAAAGTTTTTTCATTTGAAATAATGATTTCATTTTCTGATTTATCAGAATTAATTACAAGTTCAATGGCATTAAAAAGTTTTCTTGCATCTCCTCCCGAAACTCTTAAAAGAGCTTCATCTTCTTTAATTTGAATTTTAATATTTTTTTGATTTTCAAGATGTTTTACTGCGAGAGATAATAACTTCTGAAGGTGATTCTTCTCAAGATGTTTCAAAATATAAACCTGGCATCTTGATAATAATGGCGAAATAACTTCAAACGAAGGGTTTTCGGTAGTTGCTCCTATTAATGTAATTATTCCTTTTTCAACAGCTCCGAGTAATGAATCCTGTTGGGATTTGCTAAACCTATGAATTTCATCAATAAACAAAATTGCATTATCTTCATCCTTAGCTCTTGAAATCACATTTCTTACATCTTTAACACCTGAATTTATGGCACTTAATGTATAAAATGGCCTGTTCAGTTGTTCTGAAATAATGAAAGCAAGTGTTGTTTTTCCAACACCGGGAGGCCCCCAAAGTATCATTGACGGAATATTATCGCTTTCAATTGCACGACGTAATATTGCATCGGGGCCTGTTAAATGATCTTGCCCGATAAAGTTTTCTAAAGTATTAGGCCTGAGTTGTTCGGCAAGAGGAGGGAGGGTGTTCATTTGAAATATCTATTATTTTACTCTGTTAACCCACCTTCCATAGTATTACGGCGGACAGGTCTGTGGTAATTTTGTTAGTGAGTGCTAATTTCCAATTTCTAATTTCTAATTTCCAACCATAACCCATCATAAGCAATTTTAACATAATCAGGAAGTTCTTTTTTAACTTCCTCGTAAGTTCCTATAATATGACTAAGATGAGTTAAATATGCTTTTTCGGGTTTAAGATTATCAAGAATTTCCAAAGCTTCCGATAAATTAAAATGCGAAACATGTTTTCTTCTTCGCAAGGCATTAATAACAATGACTTTTGATCCTTTTATTTTTTCCATTTCAATTTCACTTATATAATTTGTATCCGTAATATAAGTGAAATCTCCAATTCTATATGCATAAGTTATTAATTTATAATGCAAAGTTTCAATAGGTGTTATTTTTATTCCATTAATATGAAATGATTTGTTTTCAATCGTTTGCAAATCAATTTTCGGAAGGCCCGGATATCTGTTATGATTATCGAAAGCATAAAACATTTCTCTTCTAACACTATTGATTGCTCCAATATTTGCATAAACATTTATTGGCCTTTTAAGTAGAAAGTTAAATGCTCTGACATCATCCAGGCCTCCAATATGATCTTTATGTCCGTGTGTTAGCAAAATGGCATCAAGACTTTTTACATTTTCTCTTAACATTTGTTGCCTGAAATCTGGCCCGGCATCAATAACAATAATTTTATTATTGACTTCAATCATGACAGAAGAACGAAGTCGTTTATCTTTTATATCAGTTGATTGACACACTCTGCAATCGCAGGCAATTACCGGAACTCCTTGTGATGTTCCTGTTCCAAGAAAAGTTACTTTCAATTTTTTTTGTATTTTTGATATTAAATTTCACAAATGTGTGAGGATGTAAAATTACATTTTTGTTTAGAATAAGCAAAAAATAGAAACTAAATTTAATTAAAATGAATGAAAATTTTATTAAAATCGATCCAAAAGAGATTAATGAAAATATTTTCAATTTAATTGGGAAAGATTGGATGTTAATAACTGCCGGAAATATTGAATCGTTTAATACTATGACAGCATCATGGGGTGGTTTTGGAATATTGTGGAATAAATCAGTCGCATATATTTTTATTCGTCCACAGCGATTTACCTATAGTTTCACCGAGAAATTTGATCAATTTACATTATGTTTTTTTAATGATAAATATCGTGATATTTTAAAATTTTGTGGAACAAAATCAGGACGAGATACTGACAAAATCAAGGAAACCGGATTGTTACCCAAAGAAACCGAACTTGGAAATATTTATTTCAAACAATCGAAATTAATTATTGAATGTAAAAAGCTTTATTTTGATGACTTAAAACCTGAAAATTTTATTGATAAAAGCATTGAAAAGAATTATCCCAAACAAGATTATCACCGGTTATATATTGGCGAAATAATTAATTGTTTTAAAAATATCGAATAATGTATGTGAATAAATGAATATGTATAATTATTAATATTTTAATTTCTAATATTTAATGTCTTTGACTTTCATAATTTTAATTTTGTAATTGATAAATAAATATTATTTTTGTTTTTTTAAAATGAATAACATTTTCAATATTTGTAGAAAATTAATATTCAATATTTTATAATTATTAACCAATCATAAGGGAGGATAAAATGATAGATTTTTCACTTAGCACAAAACAAATAGATATTCAAAATAAATATCGCGATTTCACAAACAGATTAATTATTCCGAACAGATTAAAATATGATGAATTAGCTGAATTCCCCTGGGAAATTGTAAAAAAAGCTTACGACGAAAAAATAATGAATGGGCCAATACCTGAAAAATTTGGTGGAAATGGTTTTAATATCATGGATAGTGCCGTTTCATCCGAAGAACTTGGTGCAGGTTGCATTGGAATCGGGATTAGTATTGATGCTAACACTTTGGCTTTAACTCCATTATTACTTGCTGCAAACGAGGAGCAGCAAAAAAGGTTTTTTGGAAGAATAATTGAAGAGAAATCGGTTGCCGCATATTGTTTAACCGAACCAAATGCCGGTTCAGATGTTGCAGGAATAAAAACAACCGCAATTCGTAAAGGTGATAAATATGTAATTAACGGACATAAACGTTTTATAACCAATGGTGAAGTTGCTATTTTTCATACAGTTTTTGCTTTGACTAACCCTGAAAAAGGTGCCAGAAGTTTAACAGCTTTTGTTGTTCCTACCGATCTTCCAGGAATTGAAATAAAACCCCGTTTGCAAAAAATGGGACAAAAAGCTTCAGTTCAAAATGAAATTATTTATACCGATGTTGAAATTCCAGCCGAAAACATGTTAGGGCAGGAGGGAAGAGGATTTCTGGTTGCCATGAAAACCTTTGACAGAACAAGAACCGGAGTAGCGGCTTTAAGCCTTGGAAATGCAAGAGCAGCTTTTGAAACGGCAAAAGATTGGGCTAAAAACAGAATTCAATTTGGAAAACCAATTGCTGCTAATCAAGCTATTGGATTTATGCTTGCTGATATGGCAACCGAAATTGAAGCAGCAAGAGCGATAACCTGGAATGCTGCCTGGGCTTATGACACAGGGCAACGTAATGCCTCAAAACTTTCAGCAATGTCAAAATTATTTGCTTCCGATATTGGAATGAAAGTTACAACAGATGCAGTTCAGGTTATGGGTGGAGATGGATATTCAACCGAATTTGCTGTTGAAAAAATGATGAGAGACGCAAAGCTTTGTCAAATATATGAAGGCACAAATCAGGTTCAAAGAATTGTGATTTCAAAAGCTATTATGAAATAAATTTTTCTGATTGAGTGGGTAAAGAAATATATTAAGCCACAGATTATCAAATTAACTTTTGAAATATTCATTAAAAAAAATTAATTTTATAATCTGTGAATCTGTGGCTATTGAACAAGTCTTATTAATAAAATTTAAAACTTAGAAATTATATCTATTATCATCAATTAATTTATCGGCAATTGTTCTTCTTGTTTCTTTTACGTTTACGGCTGAAACTCTTGTAAATTTTGTTAATGCCTTCAGTAATAATTGTTGTTCTTTTCCTTTTGTAAATGAATTTATTGCATCTGCACCACTTTTGTAAATAGCATCTGCAGCATCATAAACAAATACATCAAGAATATTTTTATAAACACCAATACCATTTGATTCTGAACCTTCATTAAGCATTTCCATTTTTTCAACACGATAAAGAGTTGATTCGGCAGCATATAATTGAATTATCATATCTGAAATATTCATCCAAATTTCCTGTTCAAAAACAAATTTTCTTTTGAATTTATCAGTTCCAACTCCAAGGATCATTAAAATAGCATTCTTAAAATTATGTATATAATCTCTTTTTTCTTCAAAATAATTTTTAATTACATATTCTTGGTCAAGTGTTTCATTTAATTCTTCAACAACTTTTTTTGCTTGTTGAAAAAGATCAATTTCACCTTTCATTGCTCGTTTAAAAATAGTATCGACAATTAAAAGCCTGTTTATCTCATTAGTACCTTCAAAAATTCTATTAATTCTTGAGTCACGATATCCTCTGTCAACAGGAGCTTCGGCTGAGAATCCCATACCACCATAAATCTGAACTGCTTCATCTACAATGTAATCAAGTGATTCGGATCCAAGCACTTTTAACAAAGCGCATTCAATGGCAAACTGAGCACAGCCTTTAATATTTGCTTCTCCTTTCGACATTCCCTGCGATAAATATAATTCGATTGTGTCTTCAACATCTTTTGAAGCTGCATAAACAGCCGATTCGGTTGCAAAAGTTTTAATAACCTGTTCGGCGAGTTTAGTTTTAATAGCACCGAATTTCGAAATCAACGAACCAAATTGTTTTCTCTCGTTTGCATAATTAACTGAAAAATCTATTGTTCGTTTTGCTGCACCTAAGACGGTAGCACCAAGTTTAATACGTCCGATGTGTAAAATATTTAATGCGATTCTGAAACCTTGACCTCTGGTTCCAAGCAAATTTTCGACAGGCACTTTAACATCATTATAAAAAACCTGGGTAGTTGATGAACCTTTTATGCCCATTTTTTTCTCTTCAGGATTTATAACGACTCCACCCCAATCACGCTCAATAATAAATGCACTTAAAACTCTGTCGTTGTCGATCTTAGCAAAAACCGTTTGGATGTCTGCAAAACCACCGTTTGTAATCCACATTTTTTGCCCGTTTAAAATATAATGCTTACCATCTTCCGAAAGAGTTGCACGGGTTTTCCCGGAATTGGCATCGGAACCTGCACCGGGTTCGGTCAAACAATATGCTGCTTTTTGCTCTCCTGAAGCCAATTTGGGAATATATTTCTGTTTTTGCTCTTCATTACCATAATATAATATAGGTAAAGTACCTATTCCGGTGTGAGCCATAAAAGCTACTGAATATGAATAAGCTGAACCCATTGCTTCATTAGCTCTCATTGATGTCAAAAATGATTGGTCGAAACCTTCATATTCTTCAGGAATTGAAATTCCAAGCAATCCAAGTTCACCTGCTTTTAATAATAATTCAGGCATTAACCCTTTTTCTTGATTATCAATTCTGTCGAGATTTGGAAACACTTCTGCTTCAAGAAAATCTTCACACGTTTGGATAATCATATTCTGTTCTTCATCAAATTCTTCAGGTATAAAAATGCTTCCTGCTTTTTTATCTTTAAGTAAAAATTCACCTCCGGCTAAAATTTTGTTTTTTTCCATATTTAATATTTTTTTGGCTGCAAATATAAATAAAAAGTGTAATTTTGCAGGAATATAAAATCATACATTCATATATTTATATATCTTGAATTTGTAAATTTCTCAATCTTATTTATACTTTAATATTCTAATGAAATAAAATTATGGAAATTCAATTAATAGCAGGAGCTACAATACTTTTTATATTTATTTATTTTATAATAAAATCAATCCCAAGATTTTCCATATTCTACACAAGATTATTTTACGGAGAATACAGCTATAAATATATAAGTTTATATAAAAATTATACTAAGAAAAGTCCTCATGTTTATTGTTTTAAAGATGAAATTATTTTTCATATTATTCCTTTTATCTCAAATGAGAATATTAAAACATTAAACACACAAAAAGATATTCATTTTGGCGACACAAAGTTTTTTTCTAATTATTCTCAGATAATTAAAACAAAAGGAACTCCATTTTGCTTTAACACTTTTATGCTGAATTCAACCGAAGTAAAAGTTGCCGGTTATAAAATTTCAATGTTTGGTACTGAAATAAAAGCATTATACTTTTTTCATGATAAAATATTTTTTATGGGAGAGTACATAATTAAAAAAGAAGATAAAAATATTGATGTTGCAAAATTTTCAAAAACTTTAATAAAAAAATATTGTGAAGCGGATTTTGTAATTGATGAGAATTTTGTAATTGAAAATAGTAATGGTAATATTATCCATTTTTCGGATGATGGATTTTTTGTTTCTATAAAATATTTTTCAAATCAGAATAAAAATATTTCAAAAAATATATCTGACTACTTTGGTGATTTTCAATCTGTTAAAATACAATCCGAAACACAATTTCAGGAAGAAATTGATGATATTTTGTAATTAGTTCTCTCTTTTTCCTATCAATGCCTTTTCTGCTTTTTGAACCTTAATTTCAATATTTTCTTTTTTTGTGTCAAAATCAATAATTATTTGACTTCCTTCGGTTAGCTTTTGTGTCAAAAGTGTCTCGGCAAGTTTATCCTCAATATATTTTTGAATTGCACGCTTCAAGGGCCTGGCGCCATATTGTTCGTCCCAACCTTTTCCAACAATAAATTCCTTGGCTTTATCGCTGATAGAAATTTTATATCCGAGTTTGTTAATACGTCCATAAAGATAAGCTAATTCGATATCAATTATTTTGTTAATCGATTCTTTTTCAAGAGATTCAAAAATCACGACATCATCAATACGATTAAGAAATTCCGGTGCAAAAGCCTTTTTTAAGGCATTTTCAATAACCCCGCGTGTAAAATCAGCTTTCGAACTACGTTTAGCCGAAGTGGAAAAACCAACACCGTGTCCGAAATCTTTAAGTTGTCTTGATCCTATGTTCGAGGTCATAATTATAATAGTATTCTTAAAATCAACCTTTCGTCCAAAACTATCGGTTAAAACACCATCGTCGAGAACTTGAAGCAATAAATGAAAAACGTCGGGATGCGCTTTTTCAATTTCATCTAATAAAATGATTGAATATGGTTTACGTCTGACTTTTTCAGTTAATTGGCCTCCTTCTTCGTAGCCAACATAACCGGGAGGAGCACCAATAAGGCGGGAAACAGCAAACTTTTCCATGTATTCGCTCATGTCAATCCTAATCAATGAATCTTCAGAATCGAAGAGAAATTTTGCAAGAACTTTTGCAAGATATGTTTTCCCAACTCCTGTGGGTCCAAGAAAAATAAATGATCCTATTGGTTTGTTAGGATCTTTCAATCCTGTTCGATTTCTACGGATAGCTCTCACTATTTTTTTTATAGCAGCATTTTGCCCGATTACAGATCCTTCAATTTCGTCTTCCATAGTTATTAAGCGTTCACCTTCATTTTGAGCAATGCGTTGAACCGGAACACCTGTCATCATGGCAACTACCTCAGCAACATTTTCTTCCGTAACACTTTCTCTATGTATTTTTGAATTTTCTTCCCATTTTATTTTCTCTATTTCCAAATCATTTTGAAGTTTACGCTCCAAATCGCGATATTCAGCAGCTTCTTCAAATTTTTGGACATTTATTGCATTTGTTTTGTTTTGTTTTGTTTCTTCAATCCGGTTTTCAATTTTTATTATTTCTATAGGAACATGAATGTTTCTTATATGAACCCGTGAACCGGATTCATCTAAGGCATCAATTGCTTTGTCAGGAAGATATCTGTCGCTCATATATCTGTTAGTTAAAGAAACACAGGCTTCTATTGCTTCATTACTATAATTTACAAGATGATGGTCTTCATATTTTTCTTTGATATTTTGCAGAATATCAATAGTTTCTTCTGTCGTTGTAGGGTCAACAAGTATTTTTTGAAATCTTCTGTCCAAAGCTCCGTCTTTTTCGATGAATTGTCGATATTCATCAAGAGTTGTTGCACCTATACATTGGATGTCGCCCCGGGCAAGAGCCGGTTTAAACATATTTGAAGCATCAAGCGAACCGGCAGCATTTCCTGCACCGACAATTGTATGAATTTCGTCGATAAAAAGAATAATATTTGGATTTTTTTCTAATTCATTTAAAACCGCTTTCATTCTTTCTTCAAATTGTCCACGATATTTTGTACCGGCAACGAGAGAGGCAAGGTCTAAAGTTACTATTCGTTTATTAAATAAAGCCCTTGAGATTTTTCTATCAACAATTCTAAGAGCAAGTCCTTCGGCGATAGCTGATTTACCTACACCAGGTTCACCAATAAGAATTGGATTATTTTTTTTTCGACGGCTTAGAATTTGTGCTATTCGCTCTAATTCCTTTTGACGGCCAACAATTGGGTCAAGACGGCCCTCTTCGGCGGATTTTGTTAAATCACGTCCAAAATTATCTAAAACCGGAGTTTTTGATTTGCCTGCAGCAGCTTTTTTCATGCCTCCACCAATAAATTTTCCTCCGCCTTCTCCACGTTCCTCATCTGCATTTTCTGAAATATTACTTTTTGGAATATGTTTCTTTATTTTTTCAGTTTTATCTACCTTTGAATATAAAGAAAGCTCGTTTTTTATTTCATCGTAGTCAATGCCGTTTTTTTGAAATGATTTTGTAACAATATTATTTTCATCTTTTAATATGGCAAGTAACAGATGTTCTGTTCCAATAAGTTCACAATTTAATTGCTTTGCTTCAAGATAAGTAAGTTTTAAAGCTCTTTCTGCTTGTTTTATGATTGGAATATTTTCGGTATCAGATATTTTATCATTATAGTTTGAAATTGAATGCTCAATTTCGCGTTTAACTTTTTTCAGATCAATACCTAAATATGAAAGAATTTCTATTGCTCGTCCTTCTCCTTCACGAATAATTCCAAGTAATAAATGCTCAATTCCTATATAGTTATTCCCAAGTCTTAAGGCTTCTTCACGGCTAAATGTGATGACATCCTTAACTCGTTGTGAAAATTTTGCTTCCATTATAATCTCTATTAATTATTCGTTACAAAATTATATATTTTATAGATTCAAAATGAAAAAGTTTAAATAAATTTAACAATTCAGCAATAATTTATATTTTCTAAAAATTCAATTTTTTGAATACAATTTCATTTGGTAAAAATAATCTTAATTTGTTTATGTAAAGAATTTAAAACATTATTTATCAACACTAAGTTGTTAATAATTATTTGGAATTCAATTTACCAAAAAATATACTAAAGGATGTTTTATACTAAATTATAAATAAAAAAAATCACTAAATATTTCTGTTTAATTTTCATGTAATTATTATGAAAAAACATTTTGAAAAATCAATAATTCTTAATAATTTCGTCGATTATTTATAAAAAACGTAACTTACTTATACAAAGTATAATATTAATGGAAAATTTCTCAGAAAACGAAAAAATAGTTAAAGTAAACATCGAAAATCAAATGAAATCTGCCTACATTGATTATTCAATGTCGGTAATTGTTTCTCGAGCCTTACCTGATGTACGCGATGGTTTAAAACCTGTTCACAGACGAGTACTTTACGGAATGTATGATTTAGGAATATTATCAAACAGGTCTTATAAAAAATCTGCCAGAATAGTAGGGGAGGTGCTTGGAAAATATCATCCTCACGGCGATACTTCGGTTTACTATGCTATGGTAAGAATGGCACAATATTGGTCAATGCGATATCCTTTGATCGATGGGCAGGGAAATTTTGGCTCAATTGATGGAGACAGTCCCGCAGCAATGCGTTATACAGAAGCACGTTTACGTAAGATTTCTGAAGAAATATTAGCTGATATTGATAAAGAAACAGTCAATTTTCAATTAAATTTTGATGATTCTCTTTACGAACCAACCGTAATGCCAACAAGAATTCCAAATCTTTTAATTAACGGAGGTTCAGGGATTGCCGTTGGAATGGCTACAAATATGCCTCCTCATAATATTTCTGAAGTTATTGATGGTGTTATAGCTTTCATTGATGCAAAGGTTAACAATGAAGATATTACGGTAAAAGATTTGATGAAACACATTAAGGCACCTGATTTTCCGACGGGCGGGATAATTTATGGCTATGAAGGAGTAAAAGATGCTTTTGAAACAGGTCGCGGAAGAATCGTAATGAGAGGTGAAACCACTATTGAAGAAACTTCAAGTGGACGAGAAAATATTATCGCAACCTCTATTCCTTATATGGTGAATAAAGCCGAAATGATTAAGAAAACTGCTGACCTGATTAATGATAAAAAAATTGATGGGATTTCAGATATTAGAGATGAATCGGACAGAAATGGAATGAGAATTGTTTATGAGCTTAAAAAAGGCACTATTACAAATGTTGTTCTTAATAAATTATATAAATTAACGTCTTTGCAATCATCTTTTAGTGTTAATAATATTGCATTAGTAAACGGAAGGCCTGAACTGCTAAATCTTAAAGACATCGTAGGCCATTTTGTTGAACATCGACATGATGTAGTCATCAAAAGAACTAAATATGAGCTTAAAGAAGCTGAAAGAAAAGCACATATACTTGAAGGCTTACTTATAGCACTTGATAATTTAGATGAAGTTATAGCCTTGATCAGAGCTTCGAAAACTCCCGAAGAAGCAAGAAACGGACTCATTGAAAGATTCGAATTATCCGAAATTCAGGCAAGAGCAATTCTAGATATGCGTTTACAAAAACTTACCGGCCTGGAACGTGAAAAAATAAAAGCAGATTATCAGGAACTTCTTGAAAAAATTGAAAAGTTTAAAGAAATTCTTGGCGATATAACACTTCGTATGGATATTATTAAAAATGAGTTACTTGAAATTAAAGAAAAATACGGAGATGAAGCCAAAACGGAAATTGTTTATTCAGCAGATGATTTTAAAATTGAAGACACAATTCCAAATGAAGAAGTTGTTATAACAATTTCTCATCTCGGATATATTAAAAGAACTCCATTAATTGAATATAGACGTCAAAATAGGGGAGGAATAGGAGCAAAAGGAAGTATTGTAAGAAGTGATGATTTTCTTGAATATATGTTTGTTGCAACAAATCATAATTATTTATTATTATTTACTGAAAAAGGAAAATGCTTTTGGATTAGAGTATTTGAAATACCTGAAGGTGCAAAAACAACAAAAGGCCGGGCAATTCAAAACCTTGTTAATATTGAACCTGATGATAAGATCAGAGCTTTTATTAATATTCTTGATTTAAAAGATGAAGAATATTTAAACAATAATTACATAATTCTTTGTACGAAAAAAGGAACAATAAAAAAGACTTCACTGAAAGCATACTCAAGGCCACGACAAAACGGAATTAATGCAATCACTATTAACGAAGGTGATAGGTTATTGGAAGCCAGGCTAACTACAGGTAAAAGTGAAATTCTAATGGCTTTGAAATCCGGTAGAGCTATTCGATTCAACGAATCCAAGGTAAGGCCGATGGGAAGAAATGCTGCCGGAGTTAGAGGTATCAGATTATCGGGCAAATCTGACGAAGTGGTTGGAATGATTTGCCTCGAAAACGGTGAATACGATATTCTTGTTGTTTCAGAAAATGGCTTTGGAAAAAGATCAAAATTAGATGATTACAGAATTACAAATAGGGGAGGAAAGGGTGTGAAAACTATCAATATAACTCCTAAAACCGGTAATTTGATCGCAATTAACAACGTTTATGACAATGACGATCTGATGATTATTAATAAATCGGGAGTAATGATAAGGTTAGCCATATCCAAACTTAGAGTAATGGGCAGAGCAACACAAGGTGTTAAACTAATAAATATTAGAGAAGGCGATGCTATTGCTGCAGTTACAAAAGTTAATGTTGTTGAGGATGAAACTGAAATAAACGAGACTGGAATCAATGAAATTGAAAATAAACAAGATAATGAACAAAAAACTACGGAAGAAGATAATAATTCTCTTGAAAACATAAACAATAATGAAGATGTAAAAAATAATGAAGATATAAGCAATAATGAAGATAATATAGAAAAATAGAGAATATGTTAATCTTCATAAAAGTTTAAAAAAATTAATGGAATATAGAAAATTTATATCTTTGCCTAGATATATTTAAAAATTATTATTTGGAAAACAAAAAATTATTATTAATATTAATACATTAAAAATGAAAAAAATAGCTGTTTTAATTATCGTATTAATCTCATTCACATTTGTTAATGCGCAGAAAATTGAAGTTCAAAATGCTTCCAATTACCTAAGAAACGGGCAACTAGAAAAAGCAAAAATTGCTATAGACAAGGCTACCGAGAATCCTGAAACTAATAAAGAAGCCAAAACATGGTTTCTTGCAGGTAATATTTATCTTGAAATCAATTCAGTGTACATAAAAGAAGCCGGACTGGAATTAGGAATGCTTCGGGACTCGGCTAAAACTTCCACAGTGTTTGGGCTACCACCTTTCCAAGAAAAACCTATTTCAAGCAAAAAAACCAAACTTGAAAACGGGCAAAAGGGGCGAAAATTAGAATATAAAAATAAATTGATTCTGATTTTTGATGAAAACGATAAGTTGATCTCAGTTTCTGATCCGACCGATGGGAAATATAAAGATATTAAACCCGATTTATTAGTAATTACTGTTGCAGCTTATGCTAAAGCTCTTCCACTTGCTGAAGCAGAAGAAGATGACCAACTTGTTCAAAATATTAAAATAAATATTGGTGTTACATCTGGACAAATTTTTAATCTTGGTATTAAGTGTTTTAATGATAAAGATTATTTGGGTGCTGTCGAAGGCTTTGCAAGAGCAGCTGAAGTTACTGAAAAATTTCTTGGAAATACCGATGATAAAGCAATCTTAAACGAAAATATTGCTGCTTTAAAAGCGATAGATCAATTTATTGAACAAAATGATACTATTAAAGCAATTGAATATATCGAAATCAGGAAGCAAATAACACCTGATAATCTAGACCTTATAATAAAAGAAGCAAATATTTATCTTGGCTCCGGCGAACTGGCTAAAGCTCTGGAAAGTCTTCTTGAAGCAGAGTCTATTGATCAATCTAATCCTTCGGTATATTTTGCTATCGGAGCTAATTATGATCAATTAGAAGAATATGATAACGCTATTGAAGCTTACCAAAAAGCTATCGAATTGAAACCTGACTATTCAGATGCTATTTATAACTTAGGTGCAATATATTTTAATCAGGGTGTTGCAATTATTAAAGAAGCAAATGATTTACCTTTAGATAAAGAGGAAGAATATAATTCTCTGGTTGAAGAAGCGACTAATTATTACGAAAAAGCTCTGCCGTTTTTAGAACAGGCTTACGAAATAAATCCCGCAGATAGAAATACTTTAGAAACTTTGAAAGAGATTTACACAAGAACAAAGAAGTATGAAAAACTAAAGGAGATTAACGACGCAATAAAAAATTAATAAAAGCAAAAGTACTATTCATTTAAAATAGTGAATAAATAGGATTAGATGAGAAGGGGCAAAATTTGTCCCTTTTTATTGAATACTTCTATTTAACATAATATTAATTATAGGACAAAACGATATTGAGTTTATTTTAGAGGTTTATCGTTTGTCAATAATTATGTTAAATAGAAATTTATAGTTGATCAACTATATTGTTTAAAGCAAACTTGCTTAACTTGGGAATTGCCTTCGTAAATACTTTTATTTCCCAATTCGAAAAATGGCTGAAACGTTTGCCCTGTTCATTATCAATAAAAATGTAATCATCTGGCTTCGTTAGTTGATTGGATGGAATTAAATATAGCACAGGCTCCATTTCTTTCATAAATAAAACCAACGCCACCCAAAGGTTATCTTTTGGTTTTCCTAATATTTCTTTGGATATTTTAACACTTCTTTCCGTTTCTAAATTAATGGGTTGCAAATACAACTCGTGATAATTACCTGAACCGGTCTTAACAATAAAATCAACTCCCTCGCTCCCACTTTCATTTTGGAATACTTCTAACCGAGCTTTCATTAATTCAAGCTTGGTGAATTGTTGGGCGTATTTGAAGAGTTTTTGCATTTAATTATTCTAACTCCAGTTGAATTTGTTCGTTTTCATCCGTTAATATTTTCTTTACCTCATTGGTTAAATCATCAACATTTGGCAAACCACAAGCTTTAGAAATTCCTGCACCAATTAAAAGTCCCACTTGTTTCGGTGTGCCCAATATTTCTAATAAGTTTTCCATATTATCTAGTTTTTATTCTTATATTCTCAACATTTTTTTAATCCTCCGTTAACCTATATGACTAATAACCCCTCTCTTTGATCTTGAATTCATATCGAAAACGAACTTTGGTATTAATCACATATATCAGAATTATTATTAAATTCATCTTCATTTCCATTTCCACTAGGAGTCATACATCCTATGCATGTATTTATTATCTTCATTAACCTATTTTGCAAATTGCACCCCGTATATTCTGCGGCCATTTTTTGCAGCAATATGTCCAAATCTTCTTCTTGACTTAAATACAAATAATATCGTTTAAAAAGTAAATGAGTTAGAAAAACATCTATGGCATAATTATCTTCCGTCCATATGTTACTAAAAAGTGACCTATTATTTTTTACCAATGAAATTAAATCATCATCCTCTGCGATAATCTGATCAAGTTCTTCAAATACGTTTAACAACTCCTCACTATTTTGAGGTATATCAGAAATAGATTTCCAGTCTTTAAAAATTTTATCATTGACTATTTCGTCTATTCGATGCCAAAACATCTGTACATCTGTTAATTCCATGATTATTTTTTTAGTTGGGAATTAATTCTAAACCAACCATATCATTATCAATAAATACATTTTCATTTTGTTCCCAATTAAAAATAAAAGGCTCGAAATTTTCAGGCAATCCTTTCTCTGCAAAGGAATTAATTTCTGCAGGTAAGAGCAGATTAATCGAATTCCTATGAAGAAATGAAATCATCAATAATCTTGTCAAACCACCTGGAAAATCCAAAATATCATGCAATAGAAATTTTATTAATGGAATACGAATGAAATTCCCTCCTGAATGCTGAAATACATCATCGCGATTTATTTGTTCAACAAATTCTTGCAAACCAGAGTAATATTCTTGTGAAACCAAATTTAATAAGTTTCCTTTTGAGTTTAGATCGTTCGGTGGATCTGTATAAATACACTCAACTTTGTTATACATATTATATGCAATACTTGCCATAGAGAAATTCACAGGTATTGGACCTTTATCAGATTGCTCTTTAATTTTCTTTTTTTTAGTATCACCAATTATCGAAGCACTTAATCCTTTAGATTCCGTTGCAAAAGTTTTGCTTCCAGCATATGAAATTAAATCAGGACGTGAACCTGATATTTTATACCCCCTAAGCTTCATCTCGGTTTCATAATTCACTGTTAATATTGCATGGTTTATTTTTTTAGAAAGAATATCAGCTATGGCTAAACCAGCTAGGTTTGAAAAATGTGATTTTGCGGTTGGATCGTAAAATCGGCTTGGAGTTGAAAACTTGTTATTATCAAAATCTCCCCTTTTAAGATAATCTGAATACAGAAAAAACATTCCAAATACTCGCCGTAATTTGTATAAACGAGGTTTGTACCCCATGCCTGCAACAGCCATGTGTTTAAGAAATGCCAACCAAGGTATTGTTAGTGTTCTTATTCCGGAGTCCGTTTGAACATCTATTGTCATACTGTCTTTGAATTAGATTTATTTTGTTGAATTTTCTACTATTGCAATCTCCTCCTCTGTCAAACCATAAATTTCATAAACCATCTGATCAATCTCTTTATCAACCTGGTTGATTTCAGATTTTAATTCCTGTGCTTTTTGCTTTTGTTCGTTAAAGTATTGCAGCCACTCGGCTTCTTCCGACAGGCTGAGTTTTACTTTGGCTTTTTTCAGTTCCTTCAGGAAATCCTTAAACTCCAGTTTGTGCCAGTTTTGCAATTTGGTTGTGAGTTTTTCGAATTCAAATTTGGATTGTAACAAGGAAGCAAGTGTGTTAGCTAATTTTTGTTGCTCAGCAGTTATAGCTATCATTTTATTTACAAGGGCGGTTAATTCAGCAGAATTAGTAATTTCAGGAATTGGTATTTGACCAAAATATTTCCAAATTAATTGACAACCATTTTGTATTTGAGTGCAGTATTTTGTAATTAACCACCAACCCATTTTTGAATTAAAGACTCCTAACAATGCTTTGTTTCCTGATGGAATTATCCACATAGAATCGTTACAATACAAGCCTTGCTCATTATAAATAAAACAGGGCTTTACCTGAAACTTTTGATACATTATTTTGGGTTTGGCAAAATCCGAGTAGTAATCACAGGCTCTCAACTCCCACCAATAGTCTCCTTTATCTGTTCTCTTTTTAGCTTTTTCTTCAAATTGTACTAACCATTTAGATATACCTGTGTAATTTTTTTCAAACCAATTCCAAGCTTCCTCTTCTGAAACGTCTCCTATTTTGGACTTCGTAAATCCCTTTTCAATAATAATCATGTAATTTGAAGAATTGCCGGAAACGTATCTTTTTATATCCCTTCCTTGTAAAAACTGTTTTACTAATGTTCTTGAATTTACATCATCTATAATTTGTGCTTTCGTGTCTTCATCAATAATAAATGCTTCTGATAATCCCGATAAAATACCTCTAAGAGCCTCTCCATTAATTAACTCTTTCAATGTTTTAAACTTACTGCTAAGTTTATTCAACAATTGTTGATTTTCTCCCGAAGAAATGACCCAAGTATCACCATTAAAATCGTTGCTTTTAAAAACTTCGGCTGTGTTTTCTACATTCCATTCAAAATCTAAAACTCCTGATTCTTTTAATAAAGAAGCGAGAAAGTTTTCATTGGGTTTGTTTTGTCTTGCTACGAAAATAACCGGATATGTTGTAGCACCCTCAAAGATTTGAATATCTCCAAAGTCAATTAATCGATACAATTGTTTGTTAAGAAAAAACTCTCTCAACTTTTGCCCATAGCCAGCCTGCAACCATTTGTTTGGTATTATGTATGAAATTGTTCCGTTTTCCTTTAGGATGCTGAATCCTTTTTCTACAAACAACACATATAAATCACCTCGTTTATCGAAAGTTTTATAGTTCAATTTTTCTAGTGATTGTGAGACCTCTTTTATAGTTTCAAGTTTCACATAAGGCGGGTTACCAATCACCACATCAAAGCCACCCTTTTCAAAAACTTTAGGAAATTCTTTTGGCCAGCTAAATGCCTTCTCCCCTGCTACTTCAGGATCATCAATTAAAGAATTGCCGCATTTAATATTGTGGTTTAGTGTAGTGAGTTTTCTGCCTCTTTGAGCGGTACGCAACCACAACGAAAGCTTGGCTATTTCAACACTTTCTTCGTTAATGTCAACTCCGTAAATATTTTGTTCTAAAATTTGGGTTTCAATATCGCTTAATATTAATGGTGCTTTATGATATTGCGCAGTTAACTCATCAATGTACCGGTGTTCCTCCATCAAAAAGTCCAATGCCTGGTTCAAAAAAGCACCGGAGCCACAAGCCGGGTCACATATCTTTAAATCCAATAACCAATCGCGGTATGCTTGTAAATCTGCAATTCCCTTTCGTGACCGTTTACCGGTTTGTCCAAAGCGTTCATCCGTGATATTTAGTTTAGCCTTCTTTTCTTCGCAGAGTTTTCCAATAGTGTTATCTACAATGTATTTCGTAATATATTTGGGTGTATAGAAAACACCATCTTTCTTTCTTTTGGTTTTGCTTTTGTCTATCTCCTTTCCTTCCAGTTCGGCTGTGATGTTATCAATTTCGTTGAGTGAGTTCTCGAAAATGTGCCCCAATATGTTTACATCTACTTCACTTTGAAAATCATAAGCCGTTAGCTTTTCGGTATGTTTCAATAATATTTCATCATCAATTTTGATGTTGTCCAAAATCAAATCTTCCTGAAACAATCCACCATTATAAGCGAAAATTTCTGCGCGGTCTCCCCTTGCCTTTCGCCCGGAATTGATAAAACCGAAATATTGTTTGTATATATCATACAGCTTCCTGTCTTCTCCCCAGTCCGTGTCCTGTTTCCATTTTTCTATGATTTTCGAAATTGAATTGGGAGGCAACAAGCCGCTATCTTCAGCAAAGAAAATAAACAAGAAGCGGTCAAGCAGTTTCTGCGTTTTCCTGTACAACATGAGTTGATCATCCTGTGGATGGTTCCCGGCCATGTTCCGCCACATATCTGTTTTAAAAGCTGAATAATCTTTGTAAAGCTGTTTAGTGATATTTTCCTCTGCCAGTAAACTTTCTTCTTTTACTTTTAATGGAACACCACTCAGTAGATTATCAGCGTTTAAACAAAGCCAAAGGATTTTAAACTCATCAAGTGAAAGGGTAAACAAATTGAATTCAATATGCTCAACAGCATTATGAACAAAGAATCGCAGTTTCTCAAAATTAGATGTAACCACATACACACATCCGGTCTGGTTATTCTTGTAATTGAATGCCTGTTCATTGATTTTATCAAGGTCTTTAGTATTGGTTCCTTTCAACTCGATAACGCCCAGAGCTTTTCCGTCTTTAAGTATGGCTCCATCAGCTTTTTTGGATCCTTTTTCATTTTTGAGCTCGGTAGTCAGGTTATAATCAGGTTGCGGATTCAATGTATAATCGAGAATCTTTACAAATAGTTCGCGTAAAAAGCCTTCCTGAAACTGCTCTTCTTTAGCAACGCGAATATTTTGCTGAATGGCAGGATTGTGAAAATAAGTTGTAAACTTTTGGTAAGCAGTTTTGACTGTTTTCGCATCCTGTCCTTTAAGATGTTTATTGAGTACTGAATTTTGAAAAAATGCCATCTATTTTCTCTTTGTTTTTGAATCAATTAAATCTTTTACATCTATCTCCAAAATTTCGGCTATTTGAAATAGTATTTCTAAGCTTGGCTGTGTTCGGTTCTACATAAGAGTTGACAATATTAAACCTCTTTCCCAACTTCTCAGCCTACCAAACTTGTTTAATTCCTTTGATTTACAACACGTCTTTGATTCGGATCACTGCTTCAATTTTTTAAGGTGTAAAGATAATGATAATTCCAGAAACTATATCAAATTTCAAAATATATATCTGAAAATTTACTTTGTATATTTTTTCAACCGGTTTTCCACACTAATTTTATCAATAATTAATTTTATAATATTATCAAGTTCACTGCCTTCTGAATAGTTTGCCGGAGCAATATAATCTGTCCGGTTTTGTTGAATCAGGTCTTCACATATTTGTTTAGGTGATTGTCTGTTTTTTTTTGCTCTTTCATTTGGATTGTAAACAGCAACAGCAGTTCCTCCCTGATACTTAATCATCTTCATGGCAGGAACATCCGTCTCTCCATCACCTATGTAAATCATTCGCATAAATGGTATGGGGCGTTCATTTTCAGGTATATATTTATTAATTTCCGAATTATCATAAGAGTTATTTATTCCTTTATTAATTCTGAACAAATATTGTGTTTTGTTCGTGAAATTTATTGCCAAAGCAGGCCATACGGCAACTCCGTTAACATCATATTTGAAACCGGAGGCAAAAATATTCTTAAAATGTTTCGATATTTTTGTACCTCTAATAAATTCACGCAAACCCGATGAAATAATATAATGTTCAAGAAAAATGCCTTTACTTTTAGCATAGATATTAATTCTATCAAAATAGGTTTCTACCCCTTCAAAAAATTCGATGCCTTTTCCATATTGTTTAAAATCATTTTCTCGTATCGGAAGTTGTTTGTTTCCGGCTTTTTCTAACATTAATTGCATATAGGCAAGTATCTCATCCATATCATTTTCCTTTGCCTTATTATTTGCTTCCGCCCAAAATGTATTTGCATCAATACCCAATGATGGTAAAAATGTATGCTCCTGCATATTTCCCGGTGCCAGTGTGCCGTCAAAGTCGTAAGCAATAACAGCTTTAATTATTTTCTTAGCCACATTATTCTTCATTAATAAAACTACAATATGCACGATAAACGTGAAAGATTTATTGTGCAAATATATATATATATTATTGAATTTCAAAGTTTAATTAGAGTCTGTCCATAAAGTCAGTGTTTAGTTCAGAATGTTTGTTTTCGAGGCTTGCGAAGTCAAAAGAATGAGACGTTTACTTTTGTAAATAAGCATTATTTTGACGAGCATAACGAAGAAAACGGACATTATGGACAAACACTAATCACTCTATTATTCATAAATTGAGAATGTTCATTGCATTTTACATATCCTAATTGATTAGTAACTAAAATGGTATTTCCAATCTTAAAATCCGGAATATTTTGATGATGATGGCCAAATATCCAATAATTAATTTTCGATTTTTCGATAAGATCATTCAACTCCACTGCAAAAGCATCGTTCAAAACATCACCTTTATATTTCTCAGGATAGTTTAAAAACGAAGGAACATGATGAGTAACCACAATTGTTTCGTAAGGTTTTTCCACGATTAACTCCTGATTGATAAACCTCAGGCTTTCCTCATATAATTGATTAAATTTTTCTGTTGAAAAACGGTATCCATTGTATTTAATTGCATGGAAATCACTTATCCCTCTTTCAATTTGCCATTGATATGCCGGCCTTATTTTTGACCAAAGAGTAGAAAAAATAAATTTCACATTGTGATGAATAACGGAAGTATTATTAATTAAAAAAACATTACTTCTGATTTTTTCATTTAACGCTCCGCTTTTTTGGGTTATGTCAAACCGGTAATACTCATGATTTCCTGGAATCCAATAAGTGTATTTGAAATTATCGGAAAGGTATTCGAAAAAATCCTTGTGATTATCCATAACCGTAAAAGGAACAATATCACCTGCTAATACTAAGATATCTCCATTAACTTTTAAAGGATTTGTTTTCAGGAATTCTTTATTCTCAGGGAATTCCAGGTGTAGGTCTGAGCAAAATTGAATTTTCATATTTTAATTTATTATATGACATTGCATACTAATACCCCACAAATATAATTTAAAATAATTACATAATTTTTTTGCTAAAAATCAATCATAAATCATCAATCAAAAACCTAATATCTTTTTATAAACAGCTCAAGTAAAACGCATATCATAATTTTTCTTATTTAGCAAGGTTGATATAACTAAATATAAATTTTCCAGTTTTGAGTTAAAAATTTCCATTATTTCAGAAATGGAATTATTCCATTTTTCAATAATATTTGATTTAATAATTATGGTTTTTGTCTTTAAAGAATATGATTTTTTTCGTGTAGTGTAAAAAATGTAATTACAAATATAAATTAATTTATTATCTGATAAACAATTAGTAACACCCTGTAATTTAAAGTTCTTATTTAAGTGGTCAGGCATTAAAAAATTATTATTATCAGGTATAAATGAAAAAATCAATTCATTGAAAAATACTTCATCAAATTCAAAAAACAGAATTATGCTTCTTTCTATATTTTTAAATATTTTATCAAAGAAAACAGAAATGAAATTTTCATTATTTTCAGTTTCATCTTTGCTTTCATCATATATTTCCCACGTAAATGTTCTCTCTTTTAATATAAAGAAATCTTTATCAGGAAATATCTCAATATTTAATGATTCTTTTTCCTCTCCGAAAAATGTATCACTAAATATTTTAAATTTTGATACAACTATTTCGCTTTTTCTTTCAAGTTGGGGCATTACTTTTTTGCAAAAGATTTCTTTTGCATACAAGTTAAAAGATAATAAAATTGCATTTTTCATAATTAAATTCAACATTTAAGTAAATTTATTTACTTAAGTTTGCCTTAAGTAAATTTAGGATTTCATTAATTCAAATTATTTTTTCGATGCAATATTAATATCTTAAAAGACACATGTCAAGTTAATTAAGCATTTTATTTTACTTAATTTTATAATTAAGTTGCTTAATTAATTTAACTGAAATTTATTCAGTTTTTAAATAAGTGAAAAAATGTTGCTTAATAATTTGCTTAATAAAATTTATTAATATAATTTTAGCGACTGAAATTTTTATTGAAATTATGGCTGAATATTTTTCATTTATTGACCAGCAAATAGTAAATATCCTGAAAATATCAGGATTGTTTATTCCTGGAATTGAAAAAGTTATTGCCATTTATTATGATCACAAACTTGATGATATTTATGCAAAATCCTTAAAGCAAAATTCTTTCGGTACTAAGATTAATGATTATTTGATTAATGACAGTAATAAGACTATCGAAAAGTTAAGAACTCAAAAAGAACCTTTTAACTGGTACAAAAAAGGCGAACTTCCATTTGAAATAAAAGATGCTAATAAAGTAATAATGGAAATTTTTAGCGAATTGAAAAATGTTGTCTTATTGATGCGTTTTTTCAATGAAAATGATAAAAACTATGACCTATTATTTTTTTATTTTAATGAGAATGCCGGGAATTTTGAAATTTGCAAAAGCAATAAATCTTTAAGTGTTAAAAATAAAAACATTATAGAGTTTATATTATACAATAACATAAAAACAACAATTGAAACCAACCGGCAAGACTTGATAATATTTCAACTATTTATGGAAAACAGAGACTCAATTGTCAAAGACAATGAGCAAATGAAAGAAAAAATAATAATATTAGAAAACAGCAAGGTTCAAATTCTTGGCGATATATGTAAAGCTTATGTAACGGAATTATCAGATCAAAAAAATAAAGATTTCAAACTTTCGGAAAATGCTTTAAAAAAAATTGGTGATTATGATGGCGATATCAATAACTTAAAATCTATAATGGAAAGAGCCATCTCTTGCATCGAAAACATAAATTTTGAAAATGATAATGAGTTTTTTATGATTAATGCCTGGGATATTAATTTTTTCGATTTTGATTTAAAGACCAAACCGGATGAAAATAAATTACCTACATTAGATAAATATACAAAAACGGAATTATTGTTAGACAAACTTGAAAAGGCTGCACAAGAGGCTAAATCAAAAAACTTTAGCCTGACAAGTGTGAATGTCGGAAAGCTCCTCCCCACCCCTATTACTGCACCGGCAATTTCGGATGCCCTAAAAAAACATAAGAAAACCATCTTGTATTTATTAAAAAAATATCCTGATAAATGGAGAATTATCAGAAATGAATTCAGGCCATTATTAAATATTATTACTGCCAGGCCAAATTTTGAAGATTATTATAATTCAGAGACAGGGAATTAGGAAAAGTCTGCAGTTGACAGTCGGCAGTAGGTAGTCTGTAACATAGCAGTCAACAAACTGACCCCGAAAGCTTTCGGGTGTGGACAGAAGACTGTGGACTGATAATTACAAAACCAAAACTTTCTAAAAAAAACATTTGCCCATTAAATTAAATATGATTTACTTTGTGAAGTATTGTTTAATTAGTGTTTGTCAATAATGTTTATAATATTTTTAATTACATTGCTTTTGTCGTTTTATCTTTTAGCAAAAGTTGTTGACGATTATTTTTTGAGTTCATTGGATAAGATTGCCGCAGATTTGAAGTTGTCATCGGATGCCGCAGGAGCCACACTAATGGCCGTTGGCTCCAGTGCACCGGAATTGTTTGTTGCACTTTTCGCAGTTTTTCGTCCAGGTGACCATGCCGCAATTGGAATAGGGAATATTGTTGGCTCTGCAATATTTAATATTTTGGCAATTATTGGACTTGCCGCAATTGTAAGAAATGCATTAATTGCATGGCAGGCAGTTATTCGCGATCTTGTTTTTTATTCAATTGCAGTTGTGCTGTTAATTGTTTTGTTTAGCAATCAAAAAGTAGAATTGATGGATGCTGTTTTATTAATTGGTATTTACCTGATATATGTAGTGGTGGTGGTATATTGGCGAAAAATATTCAAATATGTTGACCCGAATGAAGTAAAACAGGAAATCAAGCAAAAATACAATAAACCGGAATTCGTAAAAAAAATAACGTTTCCTATTGATTTTATACTGGGCAAATTTTTTCCAAGCCCTAAAAACTATTACACAACCTTTTTTATTTCAATTTTAATTATCGCTACATTAAGCTGGATTTTAGTGGAAAACGCTATCAGTATTGCCCATATTCTAAATATTTCAGAGGCTGTTATTGCTGTTACAATATTAGCAGTGGGTACTTCTATCCCTGATTTGTTATCCTCAATAGGAGTTTCCAGGCAAGGCCGTGGTGGAATGGCCATTAGCAATGCAATAGGATCAAATATCTTTGACATTTTAATTGGCCTGGGGCTACCCTTTATATTAATTATACTGATTGACGGTGATTCCATCAATTTGGATGTCAGTAGTTTGAATATGACCGCATGGTTTCTTTTGTCATCAATAGCCGTAATAATTGTACTTTTTGTAATTAACAAATGGGTAGTTGGAAAAAAAATGGGTACGTTTTTTATATTACTCTATGTTGCCTACATTGTTTGGGCAATAATAAATGTAAGTTAATAATTGACACTGATTGTTTATTTTATGACGCAGATAACGCAGATTTATTATGATTTATATCTGCGTTTTTCTGCGATGATCCCTGCCCGACTTTGTCATTCAGGCGGGTGCGTCAGTATGTTTTTAGACGCTGATTTATTATGATTTATATCCGTATTCCTATAATTTTCTATTGTATCGTAAGCTTTTCGATAATTCTTTTCGAAGGTGTTTGAATACTTATAAAATACAAGCCTGGTTTCAAATTAGAGACATTCATCTGAACTTTATCAGAGTTTTCTATACTCGTGATCATAATTTTGCCGGATGAATTAAATATTTCAACTTTATTCATAATTTCATTGGAAACTATATTAACAAGGTCTTTTGCCGGATTCGGAAATATATTTACTTCGCTAATTGTGTTTTCATTCACAATATTTTTTGTGATATTGATTATACTATATTCACCATCTAAGTTGGGGAAAGTATTTTCAGACCAGGCATCTCCATAAGGATTCAAATATTCAATATTTACAGGTACTTCTTTGTTGAGTTCACTATCCCATACTTTTATTGATGTTTTATTTCCAGCAATGTATCCTTTTGTATTATTTAAAGTACTAAAAACAGCAATGCAATTTTGCATTCTTTTATTAGAATATACTTTTCCATAACCAACAATATTATTATTATCAAAGATTGCTATTTCATCGCCTTTTTCAAGACCTTCAACATAAATTGAATAAACTGGATCGGCAGGATTTCCTCCTCCAAAATTAAAATGAAGCGGTAAAGGTTTTTTATAACTTACTCTTTTAGTGTTTTCCGGAACATTATAAATTAAAACATCATCAGAATACATTTTAATTAAAAAACCTTCACCAGGCAAGGCATCTCCAATGCCGTTAACCCAGTTCGGGCCGATTTTTCTTAAAATATCTCCATCCGAATTTCTGATTTGATGCAGATTATCGTTTAAAATACTTTCAAAAACCATTATTGCATCTCCGGCATTTTCAGGAAGGTAGCTAACAAATTGATAGCCTTCATGTAAATTTATGGGAGTTGTCGGGTCAATAATACCACCTTCAAAATTCACCTGATTTTCAGTATACATTTTAAAAAGGTAACCTTCAATTGTATTCCAGTCACCTATTCCATTAACCCAATTCGGACCAATTTTTACTAAAGTTTGTCCATCTGAATTTCTTACAAAATCAAGATCGTCGGTTAAAACATTTTGCAAAACCTCAAGCATATCAGGATTAGTATGAACAATTCGGCTTGAAACAAAACTATATCCGTATCTAAGCGTAATTTGTTGTTCACTTGTTTCAACCAAAATATAATTTATTTTGATTTTTGTATCCTGAAGGTTTCCGTCACTGATAGTTAAGGCAACCGAATAATTTCCGTTTTCGTTGTAAATCCATTCGGGATTTTGCTCTTCCGAGTCAATTGTACCATCATTATCAAAATCCCATTGCCATGAAGTTATCGTGGTTTGTGATTCCGAAAGATCAGTGAATTGCACTGTTAATGGAGGGCTTCCGTAAGTTGGTTCAGCTTCAAAATCAGCAAAGAAAATAACATGAACACTATTAACTGAACCGGGTGTTCCGTGGATTTCCGAAGCCGCCCAATTTTCGGCGAGTGCATTATCAAGATGAGCATTAATTAATTCGAGTGTTGGCCCGTTTCCATCCGGTTCGGTTGGCCAGGGATCAACATCATCATATTCAACAAAATCAACAAGATAACCGGTAGGATCGAATAATCTGAGTAATTCTCCTCCCCCACTAAAACCAAAACCCAATTCACCTATAAAATTATCTACATCAGGAAATAAGCTATGAAATGTTAGCGTATCAAAGCATATTACCAAGAAACCATAAGGCTCTATCACAGTATTTTCAGGAAATAAGAATATATGTTCATCATCCTCATCCTTAAATTCCCAGTTTGTTAAATCCATTTCTGTTGGCATTGGATTAAAAATCTCCACCCAATCGCCGGTGTCAAAATCATCAGCCGAATGATAGTTAATTTCATTAATTACGAGAGAATCGGTTAAAACCCGTGGTTTAAAAAGTGCAACAATATTATCAGACTGATTTAAATCCAATGTAACTTCACTAAAGGTAGGAGAAGGATAAACGGAATGATTTTCAAGTACCCATTGATCAAATTCATAATTCGGGTTAGTGGATAGAGCTTTTAATTTTATATCAATTCCTCCAAAATAATTTCCTTCCCAGGGGTATTCTTCAAGAGTTAATGAATTGAGTTGCACAATTCCCGCATCTACCGGCTCAACGCTTACATTTATCGGATACGGCCCGGTAATATCATAACAATCAATTAATCCTTCAGGAAAATATCCATGCCTATCGGTAATAAAGTTCCTGATTTTTTGCACATTATAGCGCCATTCGGCAACTGTTCCTCCCCATCGGTTAACATGGTTTTGCATTTCGGGAAGCATCTTTGCTTCAATCTCATCTAAATATTCTATCATTCTTGCAGGTTGAAATGCAGTATTATAAAGGTCGATATATCTTGAAATATAATACTGATCAAATTCGGCACTATTTCTTAATTTATTGAGAACAACAATATGTTCTTCAGGATCAGAAGTTAAACCTTCAGGAAAACAAGGAGACACGTAAGGACTTATTCCGGGAACACCGGTATAATTTATATAATGAGCAAAAGTAGCATCTTCATCCCATAAAACATAGCCCCATTTTTGGTGGCCGCCTTCGGGATTTGTTCCTCTCCACCAACCCACATTCCAGTTGATCCAATCAGAGCATACAACAAAGGAATTAATTATCACGTAATCAACAAGACTTTTATAATCATACCTTGATTTTACATAATCAAAATTAAACTGATTACTCATATCATTATACTTGATAAAGTTGTGGATCTCGTTCCAGTCGGCCCATGCAGCCGCGCCACCATATTCGGCCCAGCTTCCACCCCACAGCTTAAGATAATAAATATCGTATTTCCCCTGGTTATAATAATAATTCGTGAAGTCATGGTCACTCACTTTTTCACGAAAACCATAAACTCCCCAAAATATACCATTTACATAAAGCAAACCTTTTTCTCCCTTTCTTACATCAAGGTGCATATTTTCTTTGCATGCAGTATTTTGAACAAAAAAGTCTCTTAAAAGTGCACTTGTATCAATGCCCGGGTAATTATCATCACCGGCAGCTCTAAGTATAATTCTTTGAAATTCATCACGGTCGGTTAAAGGTATCATTGCTTCACGAATAGCATAATTATAACCGCATTCATCACGAGAAATATAGTCAATACTTCTTTGATCATGCACCCACGAATCTTGTCCATGCTCGTTAAATTCTCCATATCCAAAAGTGGTCCTCTCCCCTGCTTCATTAAAATATTCAAATGTTCCGAAAGGTCTTAACGATTGATTTCCATTAAGTAAATTATCTAACTGAGCTGCAGAAGTTGACATAACAGCCAATTGGTGAGTAATTTCGATAAAATATGTATTAAAATCTATAAATCCACGTAAAACATCCGGATCATTACTTATTGTAATAGCTTTAATTATTGTTGTTTCCAAAACATTTATCGGACTAGTGTAAACCGGTGAGGTTGAAATAGGTTTCGACCCATCTGTAGTATAATGTATTTGTGAATTGGGTTCATTGCAGCTAATAGTAACTGTTATCGGAAATGGATGAAAGCCCGCAACTTGGTTCATCACAGGTTTTTCGGTATATCTTGTATAAGCTGTGGACGAATTGTTTGAACTACCGGGAGTCGGGGAAAGGAAAATTCCCCATTCGTCGCCACCGTTTACAACTCGTCCTCTCGAATGGTCTTTTCGTGTTATAATAAGTTCATGTTCCTCAATTAAAGTTCCATCAAAATTTGAAAACACAATAAATTCAGGTGTATCTTTTGTTTGTGTAAGTTTGAAATTTGTATGATAATTATTTCCGGAAGAAACATTTCTCCCTGAAGTCCAAATCTTTAAATAGGCACCGGATTGTATAGTTGTACCATCCGGAAAGTACCATTTTGTAGGATTCGTACGCTTATCACTTAGGTGATATCCGCTAAGATCAACTGCCGTAAAACCTGTATTAAATAACTCAACCCAGTCTTCATAGGATGAATAATTATCAGTAATAGTAGAAAGATTTGATGCAGAGTACTCATTAATGACTACTTGTGCATTTAATGATAACTGAAATATTCCAATTAAGAAAAGGAATAAAAATTTGTAAAAAAAAGATTTCATATTAATATTTTTTTGGTTTATTTTAAAAGTAGTTTACATTATTTACATTAGACAGTAAAAATAATCTTTTCGTTGTATGATAAGAGTTTATTTTATTGGTGAGTGCGGTATAAAAAGCTACAGATTCACAGATTAGAAAAAATTAAAATCAGATTATCAACAGATTAAAAAGTAAAAATGAAAATAAAACGAATCTTTTATCCACCCAACCTGCCCTTAAAAAAAAGGGAGGGCTGTGCTTCGCTTCCTGAGATTAAAATAAAATTAATTCTTATGAATAATTCTTTAAACCTTAGGCCGTTCATTCCCCTCTTATTTGTAAGGAGGGGTTAGGGGCGGATAAAAAAAAAGTAATTAAATACAATAATATTTTACCTTTGTTAAATAAATTAATAAAATATTTAAAACTATGTTGAAGTACATTCAAAAAATTCTTATTCGTTTAGGTTATAATCTTGTTAAATTTGATGAATTACCCGGTGATATTCTTGAAAAAGATTTTCTAAGATATTATGAAAAAGATAAACAATTCACAATGACCGGATTATTCAGGATGTATGCTTTGTATCATGCAACAAAATATGTTATTGAAAATAATATTGAAGGCGATATAGTTGAATGTGGAGTATGGAAAGGTGGTAGTAGTATGTTAAGTGCTGATATGTTGGTTGAACAAAAATTGTTTGATAGAAAACTGTATTTATATGATACTTATGAAGGTATGAGTAAACCAACCGATAAGGATCTTTATCACGGTTTTCAACAAAAAGCTTTAAAAGATTGGGAAAGCAGGCAAACCGAAACTCACAACACCTGGTGTTATTCTCCTATCGAAGAAGTAAAAGCAAATCTGTTAAGTACCGGATATCCCGAAGAAAAGATTGAATTTATTAAAGGAAAAGTTGAAGATACAATTCCAGGGACTATTCCAAAAAAAATCTCAGTTCTTCACCTTGATACCGACTGGTATGAATCAACTTATCATGAACTTGTTCATTTGTTTCCATTACTCAGCAAAAACGGAGTTTTGATTATTGATGATTATGGATTTTGGCAGGGCTCCCGCGAAGCTGTCGATCAATATTTTGAAGAAAATAATATTAAAATGCTATTTAACCGTATTGATTATAATGGAAGAATGTTTGTGAAAACTGAGGATTAATATTTTATCAGGAATTTTTTATTCTAAACTTTGTTATGACAATGAAATCATGGCAATTGCGCTAATTGCTAATAGAATCCCTATCCAATTAATAAACCGAAGTTTTTCTTTAAAGACAATGGATCCAACAATAGCGGAAAGGGCAACTACGCTAACATTATAAATTGGGATAAAAACAGAAACCTCGAAAGCATCAAGACCTTTAATAAAATATAGCGTTGACCACCAATTAAGTAATCCAAGAATAATTCCTGCAATAATATTTTTAATTGCGAATTTTTGCTTTTTAATTTTAAAACCTAAAACAAACAAACCAAAAACCAATGCAAAGAAAAACGCTGTGGCTAAAAATTTTACAAAATCACCCTCAATGTAAAAATGTTCTGTAAATTTTATTAATGAATCATTAGCACCAACAGCAAGAAATAGTAGAAGAGGTAGAAAAAAATATTTCTTTTTAAGACTGATTTTCTCTTTCTTTTTAAAAGTCAAATAAAAGGCAATTAATGCTAATATTATACCAGTAATTTTAATCAAATTACTTCTATCTCCAAATAATATAAAACCAAGTATAACAGGTATTACTACCGACATTCGGCTTGAAATTGCAGTTACTGCAACTCCGGCTTTTTGAGCAGATAATGCAAAAAAATTAAATGCAATTATCAAGGTTAAACCAACCATTATTGCAAAAGGAAACCAATTTGAATTAATTATATTTTGTGGATTAAAACCACCATCAATAAGAAAACCAAAGCAAGAAGCTACAAAATAATTTATGGTGATTGCCTGTACTATTACAATATTGAAATGTTTAAATATTCGGAATGTTATGATTATTAGAGTTGATGTTATAATCGCTATGAATAAATATATCATTTTAGAGTTTTAATTGATTGTTTTTAATTTCATCAATAACTTCTTTTGGATTATGAACTCCGACTTCAAAAATTTTAACATCTCTAAGATTCCAATATTCAATTACTTCTTTCAAAAATGTATTTCTTACAACAAAAAGAATCGGAACCTCAGAATTCTTTACAATATTAGTTACAGCGTCATGCCAGATTTCTCCTCTTAAATCAATCTTCCCGATTTCATCAATAATTAAAATATCAGTACCAGAGGATGAATTAATATTCAAAATTTCATTTCCAATTTTAATTGCTTCCGGATTAAAATAATAATGAAATATTTTCTTCCAGTCTTTCATAACTTTTGTAGAACATAATTTCACTTTTTCATTTGTAGCGATATCAACCAAGTCAAACCCCAAACGTTTTTCATTTTCCCAATAACCTTCTGCATAAAAGCCCTTTAATTTAATTGAAGTAGTTTTCAAAATTGATACTACTTCTTTTAAGAGGCTTGTTTTTCCCTGCCCCTGCCCTGCTGTGATAATAATGAATCTGTTCAAACTATTTTAATTGATGATTTATTAATGAATCTGATTAAAAAAATGTAGAAAACTTTGCTTTATAATTTAGTTTCCATCCGTAAACTAATAAAAAGACACTAATTGCACAAATTAAATTAGTGTAAATTCGTGTAATTCGTGTCAAAATATTTTTAACTTTATCTTCTTTCTGATATTTTCAACAGACTGCAATATCAATTCATTAGTGGCAGGAAGTCGAAACTCAGGTTCAAACTTATGATCGCCAACTGCTGAAATAGCATATTTTATTGCCAGCCAAACTGAAAATGAAAGCATAAATGGTGGTTCTCCGACAGCTTTACTTCTTCGGATGGTATTTGGATTTGGGACGTTTCTCAACAAATCAACTCTAAAATCCTTAGGAATATCGGCAATTGTAGGAATTTTATATGTATCGGGCGAGTTATTTAATAGAAAACCTTTTTCGTCCCATTTTATTTCTTCTGATGTACACCATCCAACTCCCTGAATAAAACCTCCTTCTATTTGCCCTATGTCAATTTCTTCATTCAAAGAATCGCCGACATCATGCAAAATGTCAGTTCTAAGAATTTCATGATGGCCTGTTAATGTATCAACTTCAACTTCGGAAACTGCCATCCCGAAAGCAAAATAATGGAAAGGATTACCTTTTCCGGCATTTGAATCATAATTAATCCCGGGTGTTTTATAAAAACCGGTTGCACTCAAACTAATACGATTTAAATATGCTATAGAAACTAATTTTTCAAAAGAAATTTTCTTTTTTGGAAATTCCTTATCAAAAACCTGATTTTCTTTAAAACAGATATTTTCTTTTAGAGAAATATGTTTTTCATCTTTATTAAAATGCTGAACTGCAATCTCAGCAATGCGGGATTTTAGTTTTTCGACGGCAATTTTTACAGCCATTCCATTTAAATCGCTACCGGAAGAAGCAGCAGTCGCTGATGTGTTCGGCACTTTTGAAGTATCGGTTGGCGATGATTTTATGTTTTCAATACTTACACCTAATTCGGCAGCAGCTATTTGATTAATTTTCGTAAAAAGACCCTGCCCCATTTCTATTCCTCCATGATTTATCAAAACGCTTCCATCAGTATAAATATTAACTAAAGCTCCAGCCTGGTTCAAAAAACTTGTTGTGAAAGAAATTCCAAATTTTACGGGAGTTAAGGCTATTCCTCTTTTGATAAATTCGTTTTTTCTGTTAAACTCATTAATATGATTGAGCCTTTTTTTATAATCCGAATCAATTAATAATTTGTCAAATAATTTGAATAGTCGGTTATTTTCAATTTTTTCTCCGTAATGGGTAATATTATTATTTTCAATTCCATAAAAATTCCTTTTCCTGACAATAGCCGGATCAATTTTCAAATATCTTGCAATAATATCAATACAATTTTCGATGACAGCCATTCCCTGCGGTCCTCCAAAACCACGAAAAGCCGTATTTGAGGGCAAATTGGTTTTATAAGCTTTTCCTACTACTTTCAGATTAGGAATAAAATACGCGTTGTCAATATGAAATAAAGCACGGTCTAAAATAGCAAGGGATAAATCAGTAGCTGATCCGGCATCCATATTCATTTCAACATCGAAGGCCTTAATAATTCCATCATTTCCGAATCCAATTTTATATTTTGATAAAAACCTGTGGCGTTTTCCTGTAATTGCCTGATCCTGTTTTCTGGTTAGATGAATTTTTATAGGCCGTCCGCTTGTTTTTGCCAGCAAAGCCGACCATGCAGCATAATGATTTGCCTGAGTTTCTTTTCCTCCAAAAGCACCTCCTAATCTTGTAACTTCAACCCTTACTACGTTTTTTGGTACACCAAGAACCTCGGAAACTATTTCCTGTGTCTCCGCTGGATGTTGAGTTGAACTAAATATTTTCATTTCATTTCCTTCACCCGGAACTGCAAGACATGACTGGGTTTCAAGATACCAATGTTCCTGTGCTCCGGTTTTTAACTCTCCTTCAATGATATTTTCTGATTCTGCAAATGCTTTTTCAACAATACCGGTTTCAATTTTTCTTGGATTTGCAATAAGCGTATTCTTTTCAATGGCATCTTTTAATTTTACAACAGGTTGAAAATGTTTATATTCAATTTCAATCAACTTTTCAGCTTCAAGTGCAATGTCTTCGGTTTCGGCAGCAATCAAATAAATTGCCTGCCCTATAAATTCAACATTGTCAATAGCTAGACAAGGCTCGTCATGAATTACCGGGCCCATTTGATTCAAACCGGGAATATTTTCATAAGAAAGCACTGCATGAACACCTTCAAGAGCTTTCGCACGCTCACAATTCCGGGAAATGATTTTTGCATAAGCATAAGGACTTGTAAAAATATGTCCAAAGAGCAGGCTATCATTTACTTCGATATCATTAACATAAACAGATTCTCCGCTTACATGTTTGATTACACTTTCGTGGGACAGCTTTTGTGACATAGTATTTTATTACGATTTTTTACAAAAATAATAAATCATTTTGAAATACTGGATTCCGGATACAAGATACAGGATAAAGGATGCAAGATTCTGGATACTTATATAATTACAGTTTAAGGACTGGGAAACTCATTGATTATATTATTGGAAATTAGAATATTAAGCATTGTCTATATCTGATTTTAGGTCAGACAATGAGGTACTGAAAACAGAAACTCCATATCTACCTAACAATTTTATAAAAGCTCTTTTGGATAATCCTAACATCTTTGAAGCTTGCCCTGATGACAATTTTCCGTCTTCATATAGTTTTGATGCAATTATCAGTTGATAATCATGGATTAAAAGTCCTGCTGAAAGATTTAATCTTGTTGTCAAAATTTAATGTCTTTAATTTCTTTGATTATGAGAATCAATTCAGGTTCCTTACTTTCAATAATTTTATTTTTTATATGTTTATGATGGGGAAATGAACTTAAATGTGGATGATGAGGCATATTATCATATCTAAAAATAATAGAATCATCCTTTTTTCTGAAATGGTATTTATATTTTTTCTTTATCGGTTCATTGTGTTCTGATATTCTAACGACTTCCAGAAAATCTAAAATTCCATTGCGAAAAAACACTTTGCCATTAAAAATTCCAAATGTATCATTAATTATTTGTTTGTTAATTTCAATTCGTTCGATAAAACCACAATTATTTAAAACATTCTCAATATTAGAAAAATAACTGTCAATCATGATATTTGTTTAAGTTCTTTGTTGAATTCTTGCCATACTTCAAATTCTCCACTCCACTTAAAATAATCATCATTATGTTCATTAATTTCACCATTTAAAAATTTTTTATAAAAAGTTTGAGTTGAAATTCCATATTTTTTTTCATAATATGTAAAGTCAATTTCAATATTACGGATTCCTCGTTTTAATTCCATGATCTTATATTTAACCATCCCATTAAAAAGATCATCGTAATTACCATTATATAGTCCAAGTAGTCTTTGAAACTTTTCTTCCGTATTGTTACTTAAATTTACTGTTATCATTTTTTTTATTTTATAGCAAATTTATCATTTTTTTGGTATAAAAAAAATATTTTTTATCGTTTATTAATATCATAATAAAATTTCAATAAAATATTTTTTACTGCAATTTTTCGCGTTTCGGCTTCAGCTCGTGCATCTGTGATCGGATTGAATTCATCGTACAATATTTCACCTGCTTTATTAATATTTTCAATAATCCAGCTTTTTCCCGTCAAAAATTTTTCAGTTTTCTTAGCATTTTTGGTAATCCCGGCCATTCCTCCAAAAACAAGTACAATTTCTTCAATAATATTATTATGATTAAGCTTTAAACTAAAACAAGCACTAACAGTCGAGATGTCAAGTCCTTTGCGTTTTGAAATTTTATAAAACTTAAATTTCTTATTTATATCGGGTTTAGGTATTAATATTTCTTTGATAATTTCATCCTGAGCAATATCTGTTTTTCGATATGATTTAATAAAATCAGAGATATTAATAAGTCTTTCACCATCCAAATTTTGCAGTAAAAGCTTTGCATTCAAGGCTATTAATAAAGGCAAGGTGTCAGCAATCGGTGAGGCGGCAGCAATATTTCCACCAAGTGTGGCCAGATTACGGAGTTGTAAAGCACCGAAATATTTTAGGGCTTGATTGATTACAGGAATTTCAGAAATAAAGAAATTTTTAAACTTTTCGATAGGAACTCCTGAACCGATATGAAAATAGTTTTTATAGAAACTTATTTGTTTTAATTCTTCAAGGCCGGATAAATCAAGGATTCCCTTAAACTTTTCATTATGTTTTGTCTGGCGTAAAGCGGTTTCCGAAGCTCCGTTAATAATTATTGCTTTCGGATGATTTTTTCTTAATAATAAAGCGTTTTCAATTGTTGACGGCTTGAAATAATTTTGGTGTTCAGTAATAATTTCAATGTCTGAGTTTTTATCTTTTATGTTTTTAAGTAGTTCAATTATTTTGCTTTCATATTTGGAAAAACTGTCCTTTTCGTGGTGAGAGCAAGCTTCTTCAGCGGCTTTTCTAATTGAATTATATCCGGTACAACGACATAAATTTCCGGTTAAAGCCTCATCAATTATTTCACGCGATGGATTTTGATGGTTTTTATATAAGGCAAACATCGACATAACAATTCCGGGGGTACAATATCCACATTGACTGCCATTGTGTTTTACAATAGCTTGTTGAACAGGGTGAAGCTGTTCGGTTTTTTCGGGTTTGCCGGCAAGGTTTTCAGCCGTAATCAATTGTTTTCCATGTATCATTGGAAGAAAAACAATGCAGCTTGTAATACTTTTATACGAAAGTTTATTTTTTGTATTAAGTTCGGCAACAGCAATTGTGCAAGCACCGCAATCACCTTCTGCACAGCCTTCTTTTACGCTTTTGTGTCCCCGAATCGATCTAAGATAATTCAATACGGTCGTTGTCGGTTTTAAACTATGATTTTTAGAAAAATCTATTTCAACGATTTTATCGTCTAAAACAAAACTTATCTTTCCATTATTTGATTCCATTATGTTTATACTTTCTTAAATAATATAAAAGTATCAATATTTGCAGCTTTATTTTCTGTTATAGCTTTTATTTTATTAACCGCAAAGCACGCTAAAAGCCGCAAAATTGTTTCTGCGTTTCTTTTCTCCCGAAAGCTTTTGGGATTGCGGTTTATTATGTTTTTACTTTTGAATTTTTCACATCTATTAATTTTGCCACAATACTTATAGCAATTTCTTCGGGCGTTTGTGCTGCAAATTTAATTCCTATCGGCATGTCAATAGAATCAATTTCATTTTGTGTGAGTCCTCTTTCTTCAAGAAAAACTTTTTTGGCAGTTTCAACTTTTCGTTTGCTTCCTATCATACCAAGATATGCATGTGGTTTTCTAACACAAATTGCCGTTATTTCCTCATCGTAAGCATGTTTTGGGGTTGTTACAACAATGAAAGTATTATTATCAAAATTTGCTTTCTCAATTACTTCAAAATAATTACCATGAACAAATTTAATATTTTGCTCAGAAACTTGATTGAAAACATCTTCTCTTTCATCAAACAAAGTAATTTCAAACCCGGTTTTCGCAGCAAATTCAGCGACTGCTTTTCCAATATGGCCGGCTCCAAAAATAAATAATTTCGGAAGCGGAAAAACAGGCTCAATATAAACTTCAACATAACCGCCACAAGTCATATCAAGGTCGTTTTCCAAATTAAATGTATATTTTTTTGGTGTATTATTCCTTATGACTTCAATGGCTTTATCTATAACGTTGTACTCAATACTTCCTCCCCCGATAGTTCCATAACTTTTTTTATCGCCGAATACTATCATTTTCGATCCGGCTTTTCGGGGTGTTGAGCCTTTGGTATCAATCACAACACATAAGGCAGCATTTTTACCGGATTTTATTAACTCTTCTAATTTTGAATATATGTTTTGCATACAAGGGTGGGCTTTCGTACTTATATTAGTTCTTTATTTAACTTGCTTGGATCTTGTTTTGAATCGAAAAATGTTATGATTTCGATTTCTTGTTTTTTGATATGTATCCTGTAGTAAAATGTAGTTTGCTTTGAAATAACATATTTGAATAGTCCATTGAATTTATTTGATTGAGGACAACTTTTTGGAAGATAAGAAATTTGATTTATTTTTTCTGTTAATTTGTTGATGAATTCATCCCTAACTTTTACGTTCCATTCTTCTAGCAAGTATTCAGTTAATTTTAGAAGTTTTGATTCAGCAAGTTTTGATAGATAAACTTGCATCATGATATTTTTTTCAAAAACTCATTGTAAGCAATTCTATCTCCTTTATCAAGGTCTTCAATTCCTTCTCTAATTTCTTTTTGTTCGGATAGACTTAAATCGTCCCAAAAGTCAGCTTGTTCATTTATTTTAATAAAGTCTGTTACCTTTTGTATGAATTCGTTATTTTCAATGTTCAAAATCATCTTAACTAATTCAATTTTTGTTGTTTGAATATTCATAATTATTTAATTTTGTTTCAAAGTTACAAAAAATATCTATTCTATGATTTTCTAAAATGAAGGCCAAATTCTAAAATAACCACTACTACATGGATATTATTTCCACTTACTTAATGTTTTAAAACAATTTCAAAAATCCAAATAAAATTTCAAAAACCTGTCGGAAATAGCTTCCCAGCTAAATTCTTCCTGGCAAGTTTTATATGCCTGCATTCCAATTTTTTCACTTAAGTCTTTGTTATTAATCATTTTTATCATCGCATCTGCAAATTCCTGGGGTTTTGAAGGATCTACAAGAATTCCGTTTTCACCGTTTTTAATAACATTTTTAATACCACCAAATTTTGAAGCTACAACCGGGCGGCCGCAAGCCATTGCTTCCTGTGTAGTCATTCCAAATGGCTCGAAAAGAGAAGGTAAAACAAACATTTCCGATTGTTGATAATATATCGGCATTAATTCATCGGCAACATAACCGATTAAACGAACCCTATCTTCCATGTCCTTTTCCTTGATAATTTTTCTCATTTTATCATAAAGGCCAATCTCTCTTTGTTTCGGATTTGGAGAACCTCCACCAATCACAAGATCAACATCTTTAATTGCTTTCCTGACAAGATCGAATGCATATAAAAGAAAATCATGTCCTTTGTTTGTATCAATCCGGCTAATGCAGAAAATATATTTTTCGGGCAAATCTGTTTTCTTTTTTTTATCATCCTCCGAAGGTAAATGATAAGTATGAATATCTACTCCCGGAGGAATATCAACTATATTATCAGCATGAAAATCATATAACTTTTCAAGTTTTTCTAATTGAAGAATAGAAGTAACGGTTTGTGCATTAACAGCTTTAAAAATTCTGAGTTCTTCAGCAATTCTGTAATTAAAATTAAATTTCTTTTCCATTTCAACGGGGTCACCACCCATTTGATCACGCTTCCATGCACCAAGTGAATGAGCCGTAAAATATGAAGGCTTTCCAAAAGCTTCAGCCACTGCAATAGTTACTATTCCGGCATCAACATAATGCCCGTGATAAAGATCATAATCAAAATTATTTTCTTTAATAAATGATTTCATATTTTCAATTAGCTCAGGAAGAACATCATAAATGCGTTCTTTTGGAATAAATTCCCATGGGCCGGAATGAATTCTAATTACATTTACATCAGGATAACCTAGAACCGGATCAATTTGCTTTTGCGATTTGTCGAACCATCGGGTGAAAATATCAACTTTTATTCCAAGTTTGGAAATGGCTTTGGCTAATTCCAAAACATATACAACTTGTCCACCTGTATCTGTTCTGCCAAGTTGAGGCACCGGATCGAAATATCCATGTGTGCTCAACATTGCGATTCTTTTAAATTTTTTATTCATAATGTATATTTGTTTTCTTGTAATACTTTATTTTTTGTTGGAAGTCGGGAGACCGAAGTCGGAAGAAACAAATTCTGACTTCTGACTTCCGTCTTATAATTTTATTGCATTATAATCTTTTGTAATAATTACATCAGCTAAAGCTTTATGCGCCGAAATAATTTCATGTTCAATCGTAAGAATTTTTTCAAGATATTCGTCTTGTTTTTCCCTGTTTCGCTTTAAACGAGAGGCTTTTGTGTCGAAAAGATTACGATCAATAAATACCTTTTGATCAATGTTTTTCAATGCTGTTGTATATGTTCCCTCAACGATAATTACATCTGCATCGGCAAGGTCAACTGTTTCTTTATCAATTCGATCTTCTTCAAAAATCACGAGAGGTTTTTCGATTTTTGTCTGCCCTTCACCAATCATCTTCAATTCTTCATCAATCAGGTCAAGTTTTACCTCCTTCACTCCTACCCAATTAATATCTTTTTCACGTGTTTTTGCATTTGTTTTTGGTGGATAAACGAAATAATCGTCTTGCTGAAAAATAAAACATTTCAGTCCTTTTTTCTCTAATACTTCGGCAATTGAGGCTGCAATTTCCGATTTCCCGGCACCTGATTCACCTGCAACCGAGATCACAAATTTTTTATTGGATTTTTCTATTTCAGAAAAAATAATTTTAACAACTTCTGCCGCTGCTTTTCTATGATTATCATCAATAATTAGTATATCACCTCTCATATTTATAAAGTTTTATTTTTTTTCTCAAAAGTACATTTTTTTCTTAATTTCGACCTATGAAAATTCGTTCTAACAGAATTAAAGATATTATTTACTATTATTCGAAAGAGTTAAATAATCATTTTAATGAAAATGAATGCAAGATTTTTTTTCAGATCCTTTTTGAGCATTATTTTAGTCTTTCTAAAATTGATATTATTTTAAATCCCGAAAAAACAATCAGTGAATCGGGTTTGTTAAAGATTCATTTTGCAGTTAAAGATTTAATAAAACACAAACCAATACAATATATCATTGGAAAAACAAATTTTTTAGGTTTTGATTTAAATGTTAATTCTTCGGTGTTGATCCCAAGGCCTGAAACCGAAGAATTGGTTCAATTTATTCTTGAAGTAATTAAAGATAAAAAACGAAATATCAAAATATTAGATATTGGTACAGGTTCTGGATGTATTCCAATTGCTTTAAAAAAACTTCACACTAATACAGAAATTTCAGCTATTGATTTTTCAAAAGAAGCATTGGAAATTGCAATGATAAATGCAACAAATAATAAAGCCGAAATTAAGTTTTTTCATGCTGATATTTTAGAATCCAATGATTGGAAATTTTTTGGAAAGTTCGATATTATTGTAAGTAATCCTCCTTATGTCAGGGAATCGGAAAAAGCAATGATGAAGCAAAATGTATTAAATTTTGAACCTGAAGAAGCTCTTTTCGTTGCAGATAAAAACCCCTTGATTTTTTATGAGAAAATTTCAGAATTTGCAAAATCTCATTTAAATAGAAATGGTTTATTGTTTTTTGAAATTAACGAAGAACTTGCTAAACCAATTTCCGAATTATTAAAGCAAAAAGGTTTCAAAGAAATAATTATTAGAAAAGATATAAATATGAAAAACAGGATGATAAGGTGTAATAAATACTAAGTCAATTTTTATTAATATAAGTAGTATTTTTGCAACGAATTTGTTTTTATTATTTATCGATTAAATTAAATTCTTATAAAAATGAAAAATATCAGTGAAGTTTGGGAAAAAGGAAGAAATTTTTTAGGTGTCGAATACCCAATTATTTCGGGTGCAATGACCTGGATTAGTGATTACGATCTTGTTAAAGCTGTTAGCGATAACGGAGCTTTTCCGGTTTTGGCAGGTGGAAATATGCCTCCTGAACTTTTTGAAAAAGAACTTGATAGATGTATCGAAAACATAAAAAAACCTTTTGCAGTAAACTTAATAACAATAGCTCCTAATTATCAGAATCATATAAATATTGTAAAAGATAAAGATGTGAAATTTGTTGTTTTTGCAGGAGGATTTCCAAAATTAAGAGAAATTGAAGCCATAAAAAGTACCGGTAAAAAAACTATGGCCTTTGCATCAACAGAATCAATTGCAAAAATGATGATAAATTATGGCGTTGATGGATTAATTCTTGAAGGCAACGAAGCCGGAGGACATATCGGTTATGTTAGTTTAATAGTTTTATTACAGCAGGTTTTATTTGAAATTGATCAATTTCCTGTTTTTGTTGCAGGTGGAATAGGAACCGGCAGAATGATTGCTCATTTATTGTTAATGGGAGCTTCGGGAGTGCAATTGGGAACTCGTTTTGTGATGAGTGATGAATGCACTGCCCACCCCAAATTTAAAGAAGCTTTCAAAAAAGCAAAAGCCCGAACAGCCATCAGTACACCTCAAATGAGTTCCAATCTTCCTGTGGTTGCTGTCAGAGCGTTAAATAATAAAGCTATGGATAATTTTGGGAAATTGCAATTTGAATTGTTAGAGAAGCTTAAAAATGAGGATATTTCCCGTATTGATGCACAATATGAGGTTGAAGCTTTTTGGGCTGGAACACTAAGAAATGCAGTAGTTGATGGAGATATTGAATATGGTTCTCTTATGGCCGGTCAAAGTGTTGGCCTTGCAAAAAAAGTCCAGCCACTTAAGGAAATAATTACTGAACTCGTATCGGATGCAGAAAACGAAATACTTAGGGTGAAAAATTTATTGTGTTAAAGTTTCTTTCTCAAAACCTGATAATATTCAAAACTTGAAATAAATAACGCAAGCCCAATTCCTGAGTAAATTACAACTAAAAATATTTCCGGAATTATGTTAGATGTTCTCAAAAATACACCCATTGAGATCATAATTATTATTAAAAAATAAGTTTCCCATTTAATAAAAGCAAAAATACATGCTCTTTCAGGTAATAGTGCAATACGCGAAATATTTTTCTGTGCAATTATTTTAAAGCCATATATTGATATAAATATTGCTGAAACAAGTCCAATTCCAACAGCAATAAATAACTCAGAATAAGACAACAAAGCTACCCATCTAAAAGAAATATTAATTAATAGAATTCCAACGCAAGACCAAATACTTCCAGCAATAAGTATTAAGGCTTTTTGATGAACGGCTGGTTTTTTAATATAAAACATCCTTTTCTTTCAATTTTTTGTTAAAAAAACCAAAATTACTAAGAATTGTATAATAATGTCAATCAAGTTTGAAATCGTTTGGAAAAATTTATACGCCCCAATTATCATTATTGGTGCGGGTTTCGAGTCGAAGGTTGCATGACAATAACTTGAAACCTGTAACTTAGATCATAAAACAGAAATATAAAGTGCTAATATTCATCTGTATATCCCAATCTTTGATTCACATTAATGAACCCCGTTAACATAAATTTTGTGGTTGTGAGTTTTTTGTATCTTCACAAAATAATTGATATTAACATTTACTTCTGACTAAATATTAATATATAAAAAAATGAGAACCAATACTGTTAATTTTGATTACCTTCTAATATCTTCAGCATTACATGATTCTAATGAATTCGAGAGATCGGTTTCCGGTTATATTCAATCATTTAATAATTATGGTGGACTTCGGCTCAAATCGGAAAAAATAGACACAATAAATCCATTATTTTATTTTGTAGTGACCGGAGGGACAGAACAAAAAATTCTTGAACTTCATGCAAAACGAAAAAATATTGTATCTAATGAACCGGTTTTTCTTATTGCTTATCCCGAAAACAATTCACTTCCTGCTGCTCTTGAGGTACTTGCCCGCTTGATTCAAACCGGTGAGAGCGGAAGAATATTTTTCCTTAATAGTCCTGATGATGAACAGGGTGTTAAGAAAATAATTGAGGCAACATTGTTTACAGAAACTTTAAAATCTCTTCAGCACTCAAATATTGGAATGGCCGGGAATGCATCTGAATGGCTTGTTGCAAGCAATCCTGATCCTGAAATTATTAAAAGTGTTTGGGGACCTAAAATAATTCCTCTCGAACCGGAAGATATTTTTTACAAATCGAAAAAGTTTTCAGTAAAAGCAGTTGAATCCATTCTTAATCCTTTTCTTAAAAAAGCTGAAAAGATTATTGAACCATCAAAAGAAGAATTATTTGAATCCGCAGGTATTTACCTGACAATTAAAGAAATAATAAAAAAGGAAAACCTTAATGCTTTTACTTTGCGTTGTTTCGATCTTGTTATTAATCATAAAATTACCGGATGTTTTGCACTTGCAAAATTAAATGATGATGGAATTATTGCAGGTTGTGAAGGCGATATTCCCTCAACACTTGCCATGCTGTGGGTAAAATTGCTCTTAAACAAGAATTCATGGATGGCTAATCCTGCTGAGATTATAATTAAAGAAAACTCATTATGGCTTGCACATTGCACCATAGCACCTTGCATGGTTGATAATTACATTATCAGGTCACATTTTGAAACGGGGCTTGGAGTGGCAATTCAGGGAGAAATGAAGCCGCAAAATATTACATTATTAAGAATTGGAGGTGAAAAGCTTGATAAATTGTGGCTTGCCGAAGGAAAAATTACAAGGCCCGGATTTTCGGAATTTCGATGTCGGACACAAGTTAAAATAAAATTATCAGATAATTATGATGTTGGGAATTTGCTTAAAACACCATTAGGAAATCATATTATTCTAATTAAAGGACATCATGCCTATCATTTGTCAAAATGGCATAAAATGATGATAAGAAGCTAAAGGAGTAATGGAATGGAGTATTGGAGTAATAGAGTTGGAGTGATGGGAAAAATCCCGAAACCTGAAAGGAAAGGTGGAGAGACGGAGTGATGGTAAACTTGAAACCTGAGACTCCTAATTTGTTCTACCCGGAAAAACCTTAAGTGCTTCGCTTAAGCATTTCATCGCAGCTTTAAGATCATCAACCTTCAAAACATAAGAAATCCTGACTTCATCTTTTCCCCTGCCTTTGGTTGAATAAAAACCGGATGCCGGTGCAAGCATTACAGTTTGGTTTTCATATTCAAAATCTTCTAATAACCATTGGCAAAACTTATCGGAATCATCAATTGGTAATTTTGCTACAACATAAAAAGCACCTTTTGGGTTAGGGCAAAAAGCACCGGGCATTTTATTAATTTCTTCAACTACAACATCACGACGAGCAAGATATTCAACAATGACTTCATCGAAATACGAATCGGGAGTGTCGATAGCTGCTTCAGCAGCCACCTGCCCAAAACTTGGAGGGCTTAATCGGGCCTGGGCAAATTTTAAGGCCGTTTGCATAACTTCCTTGTTTTTTGAGATCATGCAACCAATCCTGACACCACATGCACTATATCGTTTTGAAACAGAATCAATAAGAATTACATTTTCTTCTAGGCCTTTGAGATGCATTGCCGAAAAATGTGTGTTTCCATCGTAACAAAATTCACGGTAAACCTCATCGGCAATTAGATAAAGATCGTATTTTTTAACAATTTTACTTAAGGTTTCCATCTCCTCTTTTGAATACAAATATCCTGTCGGATTGTTTGGATTACAAATTAAAATTGCTTTGGTTTTTTCGGTAATCGACTTTTCAAAATCAGCAATCGGAGGTAAAGCAAAACCCGTTTCTATTGATGAAAATATAGGTTTAACAACAACTCCTGCATTAATTGCAAAACCATTGTAATTTGCATAAAATGGTTCTGGAATAATAATTTCATCGCCCGGGTCAATACAACTTTGCATTGCAAATAAAATGGCTTCCGAAGCACCCGCTCCAATAATTATTTCATCGGCAGTAATATCAATATTATGTTTCTTATAATACCCTGCCAATTTTTTCCGATATGAAAGATTTCCTGCTGAATGACTGTATGTCACAACCTTATCACTAAAATTTCTTATTGCATTCAAAGCAACTTCAGGAGTATGAATGTCAGGTTGTCCAATGTTTAAATGAAAAACTTTTCTTCCTTTTCCTTTTGCAACTTCGGCATAAGGAACTAATTTTCTGATTGGGGATTCTGGCATCATTCTCCCCTTTTTTGAGATTTTCGGCATTTATATTATTATTTCTTTTTTCTATTCATCGGTGATGCTGACTTGTCAACAGATTTTACAGGTAATGTACTTCCAGGTTTCGCAATTACTTTACCTTTTATTCTAAGTATCACTTGCTTATTTTTTGCATTTGAATAAATCGTAACACTTTTGTTTATAGGCCCAATCCGTTTAGTTGCGTAAGTAACCTTTATTTCATCACTTTGTCCTGGCAAAATTGGATGTTTTGGCCATGTAGGCACAGTGCAACCGCAAGATGATTTAGGTTTGGAAAGAATTAAAGGTTCTTTACCTGTGTTTGAAAATGTAAATTTACAAACTCCATCGGAATTTTGATAAATAGTGCCATAATCATGAACTAATTTTCCAAAATCAATTACCGGTGCATTTGGATTTTCATCAATTTTATTCTGAGCGTTTGCGAACATAAAAACCAACATCACAAAACTTAATCCTAAAACAATCTTTTTCATTTGTGTATTTTATTTATTATTACTTTGTTACTGAGTTAATTATAATATACTTATTATAAAATTAAAAACGTTTAATATTGTTATATATTTAAACGCACAAATGTATTAATTAATTATTTACAAAATAGAAAAAATGGGATATTTATTAATAAATTTCTTAGCCAATATTATTATTGAATTGGGAAATATTAAGGTAAAAGGGTAAATAAAGGTATAAAGGTATAGGGGGAATACAAAGGATTTTGTCAATTGTCATTTGATGGTCATTCAATTGCCTGCCCACCGAAGCTTTACAATAAGTGGGTCATTGATTGCCATTTGGTTGTCATTAAATTGTCATTTGATAGTCTGAACACCAAAGCTTTAGTACAGATAGGTCATTCGATGGTCATTTTCCCAATTCCCCTTATTTTCCCATTTTATAATTATATTTTTCAGAAATCAACTATATAAATAAATATATTAAATTAGCAATCGGATATTTCTATTAAATATTATCTAATGAAAACGAAAATTTCACTTATTAATATAATTTTAATACTGATTTTAAATACCGGTGGTTTTTCACAGGAATTTACATCTTCTAATCTTCCCATAATTATTATTGAAACCGATGGACAAGTGATCCCTGACGAACCCAAAATTACTGTCGAGATGGGTATAATTTATAATGGCCAGGGCCAAAGAAATTATGTTTCCGACCCCTTTAATAATTATGATGGCCTGGTTGGAATTGAAAAACGCGGTTCGTCCTCACAAATGTTCCCTAAAAAACAATATGCTTTTGAAACTCGTGATTCTGAAGGAAATAACCTGAATGTTTCATTGCTCGGGATGCCTGAGGAAAACGACTGGATATTATATGCTCCATATAGCGATAAATCTTTAATGAGAAATGTACTCACTTATAAATTAACAAATGAGATGGGTTCTTATGCTTCAAGAACCTGTTTTTGTGAACTCGTTTTGAATGGCGAATATATGGGTGTTTATGTCCTTATGGAAAAGATTAAAAGAGATGAAAACAGGGTTGACATAGCAAAAATTGATGAAAATGACCTTGCAGGTGATTCATTGACCGGTGGTTATATTATTAAAATTGATAAAATGACCGGTAGTAATGTCAATGGTTGGTATTCTGAATTTCCACCTTATCCGGGTGCATGGCAAGATATTTTTTATCAATATCATTACCCTGGTGCTGATGTTATTCAGGATGAACAAGAGGAATATATCGAAAATTTTATTTTTGAATTTGAATCAATTATGGATGGTGATGATTTTAACGATCCTGAAACCGGATATTCTTCAATGATTAACGTAAATTCATTTACCGATTTTGTGATTATGAACGAACTTGGAAAAAATGTTGATGGTTATCGTTTAAGTACATATTTACATAAAGATCGTGAAAGTATCGATGGAAAATTAATATCAGGGCCAGTGTGGGATTTTAATTTGGCATTTGGAAATGCAGATTATTACTCAGGATATGATCCAGAGGGTTTTTTAATTACTTATCCTTATATTACTAATGATTACTATGTTAAACCATTTTGGTGGGAAAAATTAATGAATGATGCTGCTTTTTTCCAAAATAATGTTCTTCGATGGAATATCTTCAGGCAGGATGTTTTGAATCCTGATTCAATACTAAATTATATTGATAATACTGCGGAATTTCTTGATGAATCGCAAGAAAGAAATTTTGAACGATGGCCAATACTTGGCATATATATTTGGCCAAATTATTTTGTTGGTGAAACTTATGAAGAAGAAATTGAGTATTTAAAGGATTTCATTATTGATAGAATTGAATGGCTTGATGAGCAATTTAAAATTCAGCCTGTAATTACAGAAATTAATTATCATTCTTCACCTGACTTAAATGCAGGCGATTGGATTGAAATATATAATTCAACCGATCAAAATTTAGATATTTCATATTGGAAAGTTAAGAACGATGATGTTATTTTTTATACTTTTCCCGCTTCAACAACAATTCCTACCGATTCATTTTTAGTTGTTTGTGAAGATGTTTCACAATTTATAGCCGCGTTTCCCGAAAACATTAATTGCATTGGAAATTTATATAATAATTTCAATGATCAGGGAACAAGCATTGAATTATGTCCACCAGGTCAACTATCAATTGATATACTGACTTTTACTGACACTTTACCCTGGCCCACAACAGCTAATGGAACCGGAAGAACAATTGAATTAAATAGGTATCTGACTGATAATTCTAAGCCGGAAAATTGGCATGCAAGCATTAATATTGGTGGGTCTCCCGGAAGAAGAAACCCTGCATTTAATGAGTTGAATCTTTTTATCAATGAATTTATGGCAAGTAATGATTCTGCTTTATCCGGGCCTCAGGGCGATTATCCCGATTGGATTGAAATATATAATGCAGGTAATGAAAATGTTATGTTAGGAGGATTTTATATGTCGGATGATCTTGAAAATATTGAAGAAAGATATCAAATACCTGATGCTTATCCTGATTCAGTTACTGTGCCTGCTGGAGGATATATTATATTTTATGCCAATGGTTCAACTTCAAGCGTATTAAATTTGAACTTTAAATTAAGTTCGGAAGGAGAAGCTATTGGATTTTGGGGGACTGATGGAAGGAGTGTAATTGACACACTCTCTTACGAAGAACAAATTACTGATTATTCTTTCGGCCGGTATCCTGATGGAAGTGAGAATTGGTTTAGGATGTTAGGTTTTACTCCCGGATATGCTAATACTGAACCTTTACAAACAATTGAACTTAATTCAGGCTATCAATTTGTTTCATCACATATTTCTCCTGAAAATCCGGATATCCTTGAAGTCGTTTCGGAAATCTTGAGTGATGATTTAATTTATATCAGGAATTCTGAGGGTAATATGTTGAGAAAAATCGGCACAAATTGGGTTAATGGAATTGGTAATTGGATTGGAACAGAGGGTTATTTGATAAACTATAGTGGAACAGGCCAGTTTACAATTTTTGGAGAAATTATTCCTATTGTCACACCTATTAATTTGGAGGCAGGCTTTCAATTTGTAAGTTATTTCCCTGTTTATGAAATGGATGCAATGGATGCATTTGCTTCGATAATTGGTGATAAGTTAATATATATCAGAGATTCAATGGGTAAGGTCTTGCACAAAATAGGGCCTAATTGGGTTAATGGCATAGGTAATTGTAAACCCGGTGAAGGCTATTTAATTAAAATGAATGAGGCAGAAATTTTAATTTATCCTGAATAAAATTAGGATTTTGTTATATAAATTTACATGGAATTATTAATAATGTTTCAAGTTGCGAGTTATGTGTTACGATTTCATGCATGGTCAATGTCAATGAATCCTGAAATTTGCCTGTCCGCCGTAGCTTTAGCCTAGGAGGAAAACCCAAAATTAAAAGAACAAATTATGAGAAGATCAAAAAGAGAAATTCACGACAAAAACGAAATTATTAAATTTTTATCGGAAATAAATATTTGTAGAATTGGATTTTTTGATAAGGATTACCCTTATGTTGTCCCAGTTCATTTTGCTTTCAATGATGATTGTATTTATTTTCATTGTGCAAATGAGGGTAAAAAAATTGAATTGATAAAACAAAACCCAAAAGTATGTTTTGAAGCAGATAAAGAAAAAGCAATTCTTCGAAATGAGAAGGCCTGTGGCTGGAGTTCAAGTTTTATAAGTGTAATTGCATTTGGAACTGCAAGTTTCCTGAAGAAAAGCAATGAGAAAGAAAAAGCATTAGCCCTGTTAATGAAGAAATTTTCTGGAAGAGCAGATTGGGAATTCAGCGAAGCAAATCTTGAAAGAGTTAATGTTGTTAAAATTGTAATTTCCGAAATGACAGGAAAACAATCATGAAAAGATTATCATCTTATTGAACGTCCCGATTAATATCGGGATTAATTCGTTCAATTAGAGTAATTCGATGATAGAAATCATCATTTGATAACAAAACATCATTTGAATAGTTAACTGATTGTTTACATGAAAAATGCTTAATTAATTAATATTTTTCTTAAAAACAGCATAATTTTTCTATTTTTGTCTAATAAACAGGCATGATTTTTTTGCCTTAATTTACAATATTATGGATGATAAATTAAACCAAATCGTTTTAATTCCAACAGATTTCTCGGAAGTCTGTCAAAACGCAATTGATCACGGAATCGAAATTGCAGAATTTTTAAATTACAAAGTATGTTTGTTGCATGTTATCAATAAAGAAACAAAACATCAACTTAATAAAGAGAATAAAGGGATTGATTCAATAGAAGATAAATTAAAAGAAATATGCTCCTCTATTACCAAAAAATCAAAAGTTGAGGCGGATTTTTTAATACGGAAGGGAAGTGTTTTTTCTGAAATTCACAATATAACTTCTGAAATAAAAGCAAATCTTGTTGTCCTCGGTACTCATGGGAAAACAGGCTTACAATATCTTTTCGGGAGTTCTGCCTTGAAAGTTGTAACCAAATCTCCTGTTCCTGTCATTGTTGTTCAAAAGCGGTCATTTAACGAAGGTTATAAAAAAATTGTTTTTCCAATAACTGACTTTACCGAGGATAGGCAAAAAGTAATGATGGCTATTTATATTGCAAAAAAATTCGATTCCACGATTCAAATTTTCAAAATTCATCAAACCGATCCGGGCATTTCAACTAAGATAGAAATTTCTACAAATCAAATTGAAGAAGCTTTTAAGAAATATAATATTCCCTACACAGTTGAAACCTCTAAAAAACATCAGCATTTTGCAAAACAAGTTATTGATTATTCAATTGCTCAAAATGCCGATTTGATAATGATAATGACTGAACCTGATATGTATTCACCCGATTTCAACATTAAACATTGGGATGAAAAATTTATGTTCAACGAATCTCAAATTCCTGTAATGTGTATCAATCCTGTTCAGTTGGGAAATATTTATTATGATTATTTTTCATTAATGTAAAATAACTTGAAATTGGAAATTAGAAATTCAGAAGAAAGCCCAATTTCCAAACTTGTCCGTTTGAAGCGAAGCAAGCGACACGAAGTTAGCCCGTATGGGTTCGTATGGATGGATTTCTAATTTCTCAAAAAACACAAACAGCGAAACACAAAACAGTTTGTAAAATATGAACAGTATAAAATATCTCTGGCAAAATAAACCATTAACTTTGATTCTTTGGTTGGCAATTGTTTTTCGCTTGATTTCAGTGATATTTTCGAAAGGTTTCGGAATGCACGACGATCATTTTTTAGTTATTGAGGCTTCTCAATCATGGGTTGACGGAACTGATTACAACAACTGGCTGCCTGGTAGCTATGGAAATACGACTCCTTCAGGACATAGTTTTTTCTATGTTGGCTTCCATTATATTTTTCTGTCATTTTTAAAGTTTATGGGTTTCGATAACCCGCAGGCTAAAATGTTTATCATTCGTTTTTTGCATGCTGCTTTTTCGCTTCTTACAGTTTATTACGGATATAAAATTGCCGAAAAACTTTCTAATAAAAAAACCGCCTCAACTATTGGTTTATTACTTGCAATTTATTGGTTTATGCCTTTTGTGAGTGTTAGAAACCTTGTAGAAATTGTTTGCATTCCGTTTTTATTAATCGGAACATATTTATTAATTGATATAAAAAATCGAAAAAAGATATTACTTTTTTATTTTATTTCCGGAGTGCTTTTTGGCCTTGCTTTTTCAATTAGGTATCAGACTATTATGTATTGTGGAGGTGTCGGGCTTGCAATTTTGATTCAAAAAAAATGGAAAGAAGCTTTTGTTTTTGGTGTAGGGATTATTGCCTCAATATTTTTGATACAGGGTGGAATAGATACGTTTGTTTGGGGTTACCCTTTTGCCGAATTAGGCGAATACATTTCTTATAATCTTATTAATGCACATAATTACAATACATTGCCCTGGTACAGCCTGATTTTATTTATGTTTGGAATATTAATTCCTCCTATCAGCGTTTTACTGTTTTTCGGTTTCTTCAAATCATGGAAAAAGCATTTGATAATTTTTCTCCCGACATTAATTTTCATCGCTTTTCATTCATATTTTCCCAATAAGCAGGAAAGATTTATTTTTCCAATAATTCCTTTTGTTATAATTCTGGGAATGATAGGTTGGAACGAATTTTATGAAAAATCAAGGTTTTGGCAAAAAAGAAAAATATTATATAAATCTTTTTGGATATTTTTTTGGGTAATAAACCTGATTTTTCTTCCGGTAATTTCAACAATGTATTCAAAAAAAGCAAGGGTTGAGTCAATGACCTACCTTTCTAAATATGAAAACATTCCTTCATTATTAATGGAAGAAACTAATGATGGAAACGACAAAATTCCACCTCAATTTTATCTTAATCAATGGATTGATTTATATTATTTGCCCGAAAAAGAAAAAATAGGTTTATTAAATCAAAAATTACAATTATTAGATGCTGGAGAATGGCCTGCATTTATCATTTTTTATGATGATAAAAATATTGACCAACGGGTTGATCTAATTGGTACTATAATTCCAAATCTTAAATACGAAACAACCATTGAACCCGGGTTTATAGATAAAGTTTTAAATTGGTTGAATCCTCATAATGCAAATCAAACAATTGTAATTTACAGAAATACGGATATTTTTCCTGAACAAAAAATAAAGTAAAAGATTCAAAATAAAATGAAACATATCTCCCGCAGATTGCGCAGATAAACGCAGAAAATCATCAGCGAAAATCAGTGTCATCTGTGGGAAAAAAAGTAAAAGGGTATGGCAACTGAATGACAACCAATGACTATCAAATGACCATAAATGACTACCAATGACAACTAAATGACTATTGAATGACCCACCTACGCTAAAGCTTCGGTGGGCAGGCAACGAAAAAAAATGACAATGAATGAAGTGAAGCAAAAAATAAAAGAACTCTCTGAAAAAATAAGAAAACATAACTATAATTATTATGTTCTTTCTCAACCGACTATTAGCGATTATGATTTTGATATGTTGCTCGAAGAGCTCCAAAAACTTGAGATGCAAAATCCGGAATTTATTGAACCTGATTCGCCGACAAAACGAGTTGGTGGCGATATTACCAAAGAATTTAAGCAAGTTGAACATAAATATCCAATGCTTTCGCTAAGTAACACTTATTCAGTTGGTGAGATACAAGATTTTGATGAAAGAATTAAAAAAATAATTGATGACAAAGTTGAATATGTTTGTGAATTAAAATACGATGGCGTTGCAATAAATATCACTTATAAAAACGGTTTATTATTTCAGGCGGTAACGCGTGGCGATGGTGTTCGCGGTGATGATGTTACCGCAAATGTGAAAACAATCAGAACAATTCCGCTTCGTTTACAGGGTGATTACCCTGCTGAATTTGAGATCAGAGGCGAGATTTTTTATCCCCACAAAGGCTTTGAAAAGCTAAATGCCGAACGTACGGAAATCGGTGAACTTCCTTTTGCCAACCCTCGAAATGCTGCTTCGGGGACTTTAAAAATGCAGGATTCAGCTATAGTTGCAAAACGGCCACTTGATTGTTTTCTTTATTATATTGTTGGTGATAATCTGCCTTTTAAAACTCATTACGAAAATCTAAATGAAGCAAAAAAATGGGGCTTTAAAATCTCAAATAATATTGCTATTTGTAAAAATATTTCAGAAATAAATGAATTTATAAATGATTGGGATAAAGAAAGAAATCATTTAGCTTTTGATATTGACGGGATTGTAATAAAAGTAAATTCTTATCGACAGCAAGAACAGCTCGGATTTACAGCTAAATCACCACGTTGGGCAATTTCCTATAAATTTAAAGCCGAAAGAGTTAGCACTAAGCTTTTATTAATAACGTACCAGGTTGGCCGAACCGGAGCCATCACACCTGTTGCAAATTTGGAACCTGTTCATTTGGCCGGGACTACAGTTAAAAGAGCATCCTTGCATAATGCCGATATTATCAAGGAGCTTGATGTCAGGATTGGAGATATGGTTTATGTTGAAAAAGGCGGCGAAATAATTCCTAAAATAGTTGGGGTTGATCTGTCACAACGAAAATCTGATTCCAAAGTTGTGGAATTTATTTCAAATTGTCCTGAGTGCAACACATTATTAGTTAAAAAAGAAGGCGAAGCTAATCATTATTGCCCGAATGAAGAAAATTGTCCGCCACAAATAAAAGGAAAACTTGAGCATTTTATTTCCAGAAAAGCGATGAATATCGAAAGTTTGGGCGAAGGAAAGATTGAAATTCTTTTCGATCACAAACTTGTTTCAAATATTGCTGATCTTTATGATCTTACTTATGAATCTTTGTTTGGACTTGGGAAAATTTTTCCTGCAGAGAATGATAAAAAAGAAAAAAAAATAAGTTTTCAAAAGAAATCAACTGAAAATATTCTTAAAGCAATTGAAGCATCAAAACAAGTCCCATTTGAGCGAGTTTTATTTGCTATTGGAATCAGGTTTGTTGGCGGCACAGTTGCTAAAATACTTGCTCTCCATTTTAACAACATCAATGATTTGATAAATGCAAATTTCGATGAATTGATTTCAGTGGATGAAATTGGTGATAAAATCGCCGAAAGTTTGATAGCATTCTTCAAAAAACCTGAAAATATTTTAATAATTGACCGACTGAAAGCTGCCGGGCTTCAATTTGAACTTAAAGATATTCCAAAACTTATATCGGATAAATTGGATGGGAAAATTATTGTTGCCAGTGGAAAACTAACAAACTTCACACGTGATGAGATTAAACAAACAATTGAGGAACACGGAGGAAAAGCCGTTTCTGCAATTTCTTCAAAAGTTGATTTTGTTCTTGCCGGTGAAAACATGGGGCCTTCAAAGTTGAAAAAGGCTCAGGGACTTAAGATTCCAATTATTAGTGAAGATGAGTTTTTGGGAATGATTAAATGAGTGAATGATAGAATGCTTGAATGAGTGAATGATAGAATAATTCCATCAATCATGGAAGGTAAATATTAACATTCAAAGAAATTAATAGGATAAGGAGATTTGAAATCCAATTTCTTTCAAAAACTCCAAAGTATCAATCCCATCAGCATAATCCAAAAGACCCGGGTATTGGCTTTTGCCGAATGGAATTTGTTTGAAATTTTTAGAAGGATTTGAAACAACACATTGGATTTTTTCATTATTTGCTTCGAGATGTTTTGATAATTCTTTTTGATTTTTATAATATTCATAATAAATGACCGAAACCGGTGAAGCAAAAGCCTCGTTCTCCGTCAATAATAAAAAGCCATTATCAAGATGCTTTTCGGAATTTACAAGAAAAATGGATTTATAATAATCGTAATTGTTGTTATATTTATGATGATCTATGATTTGATTGAATTCTTCAATTGATTCAAAAAAAATATTGAAGGAATAGTTTTCGGGAACAAAAAGCTTAGAAATATTTCGGCAACCAAGTCCGAAATACATAAAAACATCCTCTCCGAGAGCTTTCAATTCTTCAGGAGTTTCATCTCCTGACAAAACAGCAACTCCATTTCTGTTTTTTCTAATTATATTTGGATATTTTCCGAAATAATACTCAAAATATCTTGCCGTATTATTACTTCCGGTAGCAATAACTGCATCAAAATTCTTGAGAGTATCTTCAGTAAATTTAATATTTTCAGCAAAATGAGGTTCAATTGCAATTAATAATTCTGATAAAGCCGGTAATAATTTTTTATCATCGGAAGAAAGTTTTCCGATAAATTTATTTCCAGAAATCAAAACACATAAAAAATCATGAAATCCAACCAAAGGAATATTTCCCGCCATAACAACGGCAATTATTTTGGGTTTAAGCAGCTTGTTGGGAATATTATAAGCCGAAATCCAATTTGCAAGATTATCACCTGAAAGCATCTCGCTAATTGCTGAGATTGCTTGTTTTACGTTCTGTTTTGTAAACCATTGATTATAATTTTGACAATTCTGAATTTCATCATTTAAGGAATTATAAGCTGAAATAATTTCTTTCTTCACATCTTTGATAGATGCGATATTATCAATCTGTTTTAAAATTCTTCCAAGTTTTTTGAAAGCATCAATTCGTTTTGTTAATTTCAAAGACATAACAAAATTCTGTTAATCAATTTCTATATACTACAGGCAAAAATAGAGTTTTTTTATTTCCATAAAAGTTTTGAAAAGTATCTATCCATTAAGTTTCAATATTTATTTTTTAAATTTGAACTTTAGTTCGTTGTTATTTCCTTTGTTTTTCTACTTTTACAAAATAAAATTGTGCATATAATTAGGTATTAAAGTAGTTTAAATTTAGAAGTTAGCAACCATTATACGAATGAAAACATTAAGGTTATTATTAACATTTTATAAGTCGTTTGCATTTGCGAGTGTCATAATAACTTTATCCTGCATGAGTATTATTTTCACTGAAGGCATAAAAACTATTACAGCACTTATTTGGTTTAAGATCGTTACACTATTCTTGATATTTTTCTTCATCAATAATTATAAACGGAATGAATTCTACTATTATAAAAACCTGGGTATTTCTAAATTGTTTTTGTGGATTTCTACAATGGCAATGGATATTATAATGTTCCTACTATTAATAACAATTACATTAATGATTAGATGATTGATATACTTGAAGTGGATAGTGTAATTCTTGAATACGGTACAAAAAAAGTATTGCAAGATGTTTATTTAAAATGTGAAACCGGAAAAATTACGGGATTACTGGGAAGAAACGGATCGGGGAAAACATGTTTAATGAAAATAATATATGGAAAGCTTTCAGCAAATAATTCTTCTGTTAGATTTAATGGAGAAGCTTTATTAAATACTTCTCGGCCTTCTGAAAACATTATGTATTTACCACAATTTAATTTTATCCCAAAATTTCTTACATTAAAACGTATTTTCAAAGATTTTAAACTTGACTTTTCTGAGTTTATTAATGATTTTCCAGAATTCTCAAAGTATTATAAATCGAAGTTTATAAAACTATCGGGAGGAGAGCAAAGGATTGTTGAAATATATTTAATAATTGCCTCAAATACAAAATTTTGCTTATTGGATGAACCATTCTCTCATGTTATGCCGGTGCATATTGATTCGATTAAGAAACTAATTGTGAGAGAAAAGATAAACAAAGGTTTTCTCATTACAGACCATTTATATAAATACATAACCGATATTTGTGATAATCTTTATGTGATAAATGATGGTAAGACATATTTAACAAATAGTTTACAGGATATAGAAACGCTTGGATATGCAAAAATTAAGAACTGATGAAACATACATAATAAGTAAATTTTGACACATAGGAGTATGACTATTGAATGAAACTTGAAATTCAGGAGATGTCCAAATTTCCAATTTCTATATCTTGATTATAAACTGTAAATCTATAAAAACAAAAATATAAACAAATGAAACACCCTGATACTGATAATACTTTAATCCAAATTTATAACGAAGCTATTAATTTATTTCTTTTTAATATTGATCTGAGCCTTGATATGGAAGAGGATCATATTCATAAACTTAGAGTTAATATTAAAAATCTCAGAGCCATAATAATTTTAGTAAAAACAATTAAGGAAAAAGAATTTAAAAAAAAGAAGGTATCAGCACTAATTTCACAAATATTCAAACCTACAGGAGAACTTCGGAATATTCAAATTGAACAATTATTGCTTGAACATTATGATTCAAAAGCAATACAAATTTATAAAGATCATCTTACTAAAATTGAAGAACAAACCGGTATAAATGCAAAAAAAACCCTTCTTGAATTTAATAAAAGTGATTTCCAAATAAAAAACGAAAAAGCAAAATACATTATTGAAGAAATCAATGATAAAGAACTTTCTTCAGGATTAAAAAAACTGATTCGAAAGGAATTTGAAAAAATCACCCAAATCAGAACCAAACTGTATGATGACAAAGCATTGCATGAAATCAGGAAGCATCTAAAAGTGCTAAAAAGTATTTTAAAAATTCAATTAGTAATTAATCAGGATAATACAACCGAAAGTTTGCTTAATCAAATAAATGCTACCGAAACTCTAATAGGCAATTGGCATGATAAAGAATTATTGCTTGAGTCAATAACACAATTTATTGAAAACAATATAAATGATCCGAAAAGCAATCTACTTGAAAATATTGTTAGAAAAATCAAGATAGAGAACAAGAATGCTCCTGAAAAAATCAATTTCAATTTGAATGAAATATTCTCAAGTAATAATCTTTAGGCCTGCCTGTACGAAGCCATTTCGGCATAGGCAGGGATGCCATCCCTATCTTTATTACCCGTATTTCCTCTATTTCCCAATTTAATAATAATTTATTGTTAATTTTATCCTGATTAATTATTCAAAAATAAATTGTTGTAATTTTGCAGCATATTTTTAAACAATGTTTTGAATGAAAGAAGATAATATCGAAGGTGAAGGCTTAGAGATGAATTCTTTAGTTGATCGTTTTGAAGAAATGCTAAGGAATGAGGAAAGTTATTATTTCGATGTAGAAGAATTTGAATCAATTATTGATCATTATTTTGAATTTAATAAACTAAACAAAATTAAACTTGCAATTAATCATGCATTCGAACAACATCCTTCAAGTGTGAGTGTTATGCTGAAAAGAGCAAAATATTTTGCCTCAACAAATAAAGAAAAAAAGGCACTTGAATTGCTTTCGGAAGTTGAAATGCTTGAACCCAATAATTCTGAGATATTTTTTACAAAGGGTGCTATTTACAGCTTATTAAACAAATATAACAAAGCCATTGAGGAATATCAAAAAGCAAGTGTTGACAGCGAAGACATTGATGAAATTTATGTCAACATAGCTTTTGAATACGAAAATCTCGGAAATTATGATAAAGCGATTGAATATCTGACAAAAGCCCTTCAAATCAATCCTGAAAATGACCCGATAATTTATGAACTTTCATTTTGTTTTGAGATCAATGCTAATTCTGAAGAAGGAATTGAATATTTCTTAAAATTCCTTGACGACCATCCATTTTCATCGTCAGCATGGTTTAATCTTGGGATAATGTATTCTAATTTGGAATTGCATGAGAAAGCCATTGATGCTTACGATTTTTCTATTGCAATTGAAGACAATTTTTCATCGGCATATTTTAATAAAGCAAATTCCCTCGCTAATTTGAAGGAATTTAACAAAGCTATAAGCACTTACGAAGAAACTTTTTTATACGAGGAAGAAGATGCTCTAACATATTTCTATATAGCCGAATGTTACGAAAAGCTCAAAAATACGGACTTAGCTCTTAAATATTATTTCAAAGCTACCAAATTGAATACTAATTTCCCTGATGCATTTATGGCTATTGGAATAATTTACGAAGATAATAATCAATACGAAAAAGCATTAAAATATATGCAAAAAGCAGTTGCTTTAGATGACAATAATGCTGATTATTTATATAATCTCGGTGATCTTCAATATCAAAATAAATTTTATGATGAAGCTATAGATAATTATGCCAAAGTTATTGAAATTAGTCCGTTAAATCCTGAAATTTGGCTTGATTATACTGAGGCCATCGCAATTCGGAATGGCATAGAAAAAGCAATTGAAGCAATCAATAAAGGCATAGAATCGCAAGCTGAAAACGCCTCACTTTTATATCGAAAATCATCCTATTTATTTGAGTCGGGAAATATCAAGGAATCCTATAAGATTTTGATAGACGCTCTTGAAATGAATTTTTCAAGTCATGAGGAATTGTTTTATTACAAACCTGAACTAAAAGAAAATCCAACAATTCTTGAAATAATTAATTCCTATAAACAAAAAAATAATAATTGAGTCCTGTAATAAAAGGCCACATATCTGTCCGCCGCAATAATATGGAAGGCGGGATAATTGATGTCGTAAATCGGGAATCTATCTCCTTAAAAAACAGAAAACACACAATCTTATAAGATTCAATAAAAACTATCATCTAATTGAACAAATTATACGAATTAAAATTCGTTCAATAAGTATAATTCGATGACAAAATATCATCTAAAATATAAATGATTAAAGGAAGTGTGCGAACGTATATCAAAAATGTAATTCCTATTACTTTTTTTCTATTTTTGCAGCTTGAATTTTTAGCCTCAAAGAAATAAGATAATGAGTAAATATTTAATTCTAATTTTAAAAGGAATCGGAATGGGGGCAGCAAATGTTATTCCCGGTGTTTCGGGTGGGACAATTGCTCTGATTACCAATATTTTTGAACGACTCATCAATTCAATTAAGTCATTTAATTTTCATGCAATAAAATTGCTTTTCACAGGGGAAATTAAAAATTTTATAAAATACACCGATCTGTATTTTCTGATTTCTATATTAGCCGGTGTGTTAATTGCAATAATTAGCCTGGCTAAAATATTTGATTTTCTGTTCACTAACTATCCTGTTTATATTTGGGCATATTTTTTCGGATTAGTACTTGCTTCTGTATTTTTTGTAGGAAAAACTGTCAGTAAATGGACATTTTCAGTAATAATTTCTTTTATTATAGGAACATCTATTGCTGTTCTGGTTTCAATTTTAAACCCTGCAACAGAAAATCAAAATTTCTTTTACCTGATAATTTGTGGTGTTGTAGCAATTTGCAGCATGATTTTACCTGGATTGTCAGGTTCTTTTATTTTGATATTAATGGGAAACTATCAATTAATTGCAATTGAAGCAATAAATGAGAGAAATGTCGAAATTCTTCTTCCTGTTGCAATTGGTGCTATTGGCGGATTACTATTATTTTCACATATTTTATCATGGGTTTTTAAAAACTATCGTAATCAAACCATTTCCTTACTTACGGGTTTTATCTTAGGATCACTTAGTATTCTTTGGCCCTGGCAAAAACCTGTTTTCTTAATTGATTCAGGTGTAAAAGTTTTTAAAGACGGAAAACCTGTTATTGAGAGTTATAAAAGGATATTACCTGAAACAATTAATACGGAATTCTGGATCGCCATAATATTTATTGTAATTGGAATAATAAGCATCTGGATTATTGAAAAAGCTGCCGAAAATGAAAAAATAAAAAGCTGAATGGTTAAATTCTTAAATCAAAATTTAAAATCACAATATTTCCCAATTCAATTAAAAAAAAACATTCAATTGTCCTAAATAATTACTATTTTTGATGAATTACTTAAAGAACCTATTTTGTTTAAGACCATGTTGCAAATGTTGGGGAAAATTTAGGGCTATGGAAAAGAGACTTTATGGATTAATAGGATTTCCTTTATCACATTCTTATTCTGAAAAATATTTTAATGAAAAGTTTAAAGATAAAAATAATGTAGAGTATAAATCATTTGCCATCCCTGATATAAAATTGGTTAAAGATATTATAAACGATAATTCAAACTTATGCGGATTAAATGTTACATTTCCTTACAAAGAATCAATATTAAAATATGTTGACGAAATCGAAAGGGATGCCCAACTTATTGGAGCAAGCAATTTGATCAAAATAATTCACCATGATAAGAAAATAAAATTAGTAGCCTATAATACCGATGTATATGGTTTTAAAAAATCAATAAGCCCATTCATAAAACCTTATCATAAGAAAGCCTTAATTATTGGAAAAGGAGGAGCTGCAAAAGCTGCAAAATATGCCCTTACTCAATTTGGGATCGGAGTAAGTTTTGTTTCGAGAAACCCTCAGATTTCAAACCAAATAAGTTATTCGCAAATCGACCGTTTTATTTTGGATGAGCATAAAATTCTGATAAATGCCTCCCCTATCGGAATGTATCCAAACACAAACGAACTTCCCGACATTCCCTACAATTTGTTGACCAAAGAACATTTGGTTTTTGATATGATCTACAATCCATCGGAAACAAGGTTTTTGAAAAAAGCTAAGGAACAAGGTGCCACAACGATCAATGGACTCTCCATGTTTCATAATCAAGCTGATCGATCATGGGAAATTTGGAATAAATAAAGAACATAAAGGAATAAAAGTCATTAGATAGTCATTAATTGTCATTTAGTAGTCATTAAATTGCCTGCCCACAGAAGCTTTAGCGCAGGTGGGTCATTCGATAGTCATTGGTTGTCATTCAATTGCCATTTCTTGCTTCGATAGGGATGGCATCCCTTATGAGGTTCAAAGTGCGATTATTATTTTCTTTATTCTTCCTGAGGCCTGCCTGCACGAAGCCGTTTCGGCAAAGGCAGGGATGCCATCCCTTCCCGTATTTTCCTTATTTCCTTATCCCCATATTTTTTTTATAAAAACGCTAAAATCTTCTATTTTTGCATAATATAAATTATTAGAAAAACTCCTGCTTTGAAGAAAAACAATATAATTCTTATCCCAACTGATTTTTCGGAAGTTTGTGAAAATGCAATTATTCACGGTATTGATATTGCCAAATTTCTTAATTATGAAATTGTGTTACTTCATGTTATCAACAAACACACAAAATCATATTTGAAAAAAGAAAAATTGCAACTTAAATATATTGACGACAAACTTACCGAAATTGCGGACAAAATTATTAATGAACAAAGAATAAAAGTAAAAACCCTATCAAAAGAAGGAAGCATTTTTACTATTATCGGAAAAGTTGCATCTGAGAAAAATGTAAGCCTTGTTTTACTTGGAACTCATGGAAAAACCGGTTTTCAAAACCTGACCGGCAGTTATGCAATGAAAGTTATTAATAACTCACCCGCACCGGTTCTTGTTGTTCAAAAAAAAGTATTTGATAAAGGTTACAAAAATATTGTCCTCCCGATTTATAATTCTAAAATATTTAAGTCAAGGCTTTCATGGTCGCAAAATATTGCAAAAGCTTTCAATTCAAAGATCATAATAATCAAAATATTTGAAACAAACCCTCAATTTATAAATGAAATAGATGAAATAACAAAAAAAATTACTGAAGAATTTACAAAAAACAATATTTCTTTTACTGTTGGAAAAGCTGAAAAGGGCGGGCAATTCGCCGAGCAATTAGTTGAGTTTTCGGTTTCAAACAGAGCAGATCTGATTTTAATTATGACCAATGCTGATGAATATAATCCCGCTTTTCTTTTAGGACCCTGGGAAGAAAAAATGATTTTTAATACCGCACAGTTACCCGTTATGTGTATAAATCCAGTTACCGGTTAGAATGAGAGAATGATTGAATGTGTAAATGATTTTAGATGAAGTTTAAGAAATTCTTTAAAATTCTTGGGCCGGGCTTATTGTATGCAGGAGCAGCTGTAGGTGTTTCGCATTTAGTTCAGTCAACACGAGCAGGGGCTTCTTATGGTTTCGATTTGGTTTGGATACTAATACTTGCAAATATTTTAAAATATCCTTTCTTTGAATTTGGCCCAAGGTATGCTATTGCAACTCGTAACAGCCTCATTACAGGGTATAAAAAATTGGAAAATGGGCTATCATAGCTTTCGCAATTCTTACACTCGCAACAATGTTTACAATTCAGGCGGCTGTTACAATTGTTACCGCAGGAATAATTACTAATGTTTTTGGCCTTACGATAAATCCCCTGAATTTAAGTGGTATAATTTTGCTTGCATCAATGCTGATTCTAATTATCGGTAGATATGCAATTTTGGATAAATTAATGAAATTCATCATTATAATATTAGCTGTTTCAACCATAATCGCTGTTTTTTCAGCATTTAATATTCCGGTAAAAGAGCCTATAAAACTTCTTGAAGGCTTTGATTTTTCTAACAAAATTGATATTCTTTTCCTGATTGCATTTATCGGATGGATGCCATCACCTATTGATGTATCTGTTTGGCATTCATTATGGTCAATTGAAAAAAGAAAAGAAATTGGGTTTTCACCAACATTAAAGGAATCATTAATTGATTTTAAGATCGGATATATTGGAACTGGATTTCTTGCCTTAGGATTTTTAACTTTAGGTGCTTTAGTTATGTACGAAACGGGTGAAGTTCTTTCACCAAAAGGAAGTGTTTTTGCTGAGCAATTAATTAATTTATATACTACAAGCATTGGAAAATGGGCTTATTTAATTATTGCAATTGCCGCTCTGGCAACAATGTTCAGCACAACTTTAACTTGCCTTGATGCAAATCCACGAGTTTTAAAAACTACAACAGAATTAATTTTCCCCAAATTGAAAAATAAATTTCGTAGTAGTAATTGGATATCATGGGTATGGATTTTTATTTTAGTTACCGGAACTTTAATATTAATAGGATATTTATCATCCAGCATGCGATTTTTTGTTGATCTGGCAACAACATTATCATTTGTAACAGCACCAATTTTGGCATTTATGAATTATAAGGTAGTAACCGACAAACACATGCCAACAGAAGCTAAACCGAAATTATGGCTGAGAATTTATGCATGGATAGGAATATTTTTTTTAAGTATGTTTACAATTATTTTTATTGTCTGGAGATTTCTTATATAATATCTAATTAGAAAATTGAAATTTAAGTCATTAAATGGCCTCCCCACCGAAACTTTAGTGCAGGTTGGTCATTCAATAGCCATTAGTAGTCATTCGATGGTCATTAATTGTCATTAGGTTGTCATTTCCTTTATTCCCTTATCCCCCTATGTTTATTTTAAAAAATAAACTAAAATCTTTTATTTTTGCATTACATAAATTATTCAACCAATGGATCTACACATTCTGACCGAAATAATAAAAAGCACCATAATGATTACCGGTTTTGTACTGGTAATGATGTTGATAATTGAATATGTCAATGTTCAATCAAAGGGAAGTTGGAGCAATCAACTTCGACGAAAAGGATGGCTTCAAATTGTATTTGCCGCACTTTTGGGAATAATTCCCGGCTGCCTCGGAGCTTACACGGCGGTGTCATTATATACCCATAAAATATTCAGTTTTGCTGCTCTTGTAACGGTTATGATCGCAACTTCGGGTGATGAGGCATTTTTTATGATTTCGGTAATTCCAAAAACCACAATTATCCTCACTTTAATCATTTTCGGAATTGCAGTTATTACGGGTTTTGTGATTCATTTTTTTATGAAAAACAAAACCTTAATGAAACTTTCTGAAAATCACATGAAAATTCATGAGGATGAAACTGATTGTATTTGTTTTAATTATAAGACAATAATTATTCAGTTAAAGAAAATGAGTATGCCGCGAGCAATTCTCATTGCCGGATTATTGTTATTTATTTTTGGACTGTTAACAGGAGAATTCGGGCATAATCATGATTTTGGATTGCTACATGAGCATGATCACAACGACCATAGCTCAGATTGGAACTGGATAAGCTTTACTTTCTTAACTGTTTCTCTGATTGCCTTATTTATAATTATTACAGTCAACGATCATTTTCTCGAAGAGCATTTGTGGGGCCATATCATTAAAAAACATTTTTTTAAAATATTTCTTTGGACTTTCGCTACTCTTCTATTTCTCAACATTCTTAATCATTATTTGAATGTTGAAGATTGGATTAAAACAAATCAGATTAAAATATTGTTTGTTGCAATTCTCGTTGGGATTATTCCTCAGTCGGGGCCTCACTTTATCTTCATATTTCTATTTGCCAACGGCACTATTCCATTTAGTATTTTGCTTGCAAATTCTATTGTTCAGGATGGACACGGTGCTATTCCACTGCTTGCCGAATCAAGAAAAAGTTTCTTTGCAATGAAAGCTATAAATATTTTAATTGGATTTATTGTTGGGATAATTGGGTTTTATGCCGGTTTTTAGCTAAATGGCTGCAAGAAAACGCCAAGATCTTCGTTGTGCTCGTCTTAATATTCAGTCATCCGTACGGACTCCTGGTTTTATGAACTTCGCAAGCCTCGAACTTGACGTTTTCTGACTAAGCATTTCAAAATATTTAATTTTCGTGCAGATTCGGGAGCAAAAAGACGCAAAATTTTTTGCGTCTTTTTGCGTGCTTTGCGGTTAATAGAAAAAAGCAATGATAGAAAATAAAACTGCAAAAATTGATAATTTTTATTACATAATATTCATTATTCCTTGTACGGTATTCGATATTATTTTTGGAAGTAATTTGTTTTAAATCTGAAATAATAATCCCCCTTACTCATTACAAACAAAAAAAAATCTTCTTCCTTGAAAAAAATCAATATATTTGTAATAAATATTTTAAGAATTTTATCTTAATAAAAAAAACTAATAAATAATAAATAAGAAACCATTATGAAAAAAATTTTAGTTCCTGTAGATTTTTCGGAACACACCGAAATTTCCTGCAAATATGCTTTAGAAATTGCAAAAAAATTTAATTCCGAAATTCGTTTATTTTATTCCTATTTTGATCAAATAGTTGTAACCGATAGCAGTTTTCCTACTTCTGTTGACACCGGAACTATGTTAAATGAGCAACTTATACATGATATTGAAGTGATTGCAAAAAACGATATAAGAGAACTTCAAACAAAAATTTCAAATCAAATTCACCAAGAACATCTAAAATTAGTAAAAGTAACTTATACAATTGTTCCGGGTGAAGCTGAATTTGAGATTCAGGAAATTTGCGATGAATATAAACCCGATCTTATAATAATGGGAAGTAGCGGGAAAGGTAAAAAAGACCTGTTTTCCGGTAGTGTTTCACGAAAAATTATGAACCGTGCCAAAGTTCCGGTCCTTGCAATCCCTCCGATTCCTGAATATCAGGAAATAAAAAATGTGATGTATTCAACAGAATTCAATGATGTTGATGTTGAAAAAATCAATAAACTTTTCAAAAACTTTAATGATTTCAATATTAATGTTACTTGTGTTCATTTCAATTTTGATGGCAAAAATACAGATCCTGAACAAGAAATGAACAAAATAAAAGAAAATTTCAAAGATAAAATTGAAGCTGGCCGTTTATCATGTAATATAATCGACTGTGAAAATCTCGAAGATGACCTTGCAAATTTTGTTGAAAAAAATTCAATTGATATTATTGCATTTATTTCACATAAAACCAATTTCTTTTCAAGATTATTTAAACACCAACAAATCACAAAATCAGATTTGTTCAAAGTAAATATTCCATTGTTTGCAATGCATGAATAGGTAGTATTTATATGGTTTTCAATCATAAATCTAAGATTCTCATGAACAATAAGTTGAAAATACTAATAGTTGACGACAAAATAGAAAACATTATTGCACTCGAAAAACTTTTAGGCGATTTTAAGGTTGAATTTGTAAGGGCGTTTTCGGGGAATGAGGCGCTGGTCAATACTTTCCTTCACGATTTTGCTCTTGCAATCATTGATATTCAGATGCCTGATATGGATGGCTATGAAACTGTGGAACTGATGCGTCAGGAAGAAGGCACGAAGTATCTGCCGATTATTTTTGTGTCAGCTATTTACAAGGATGATTTTTATATAATTAAAGGTATCGAATCAGGTGCTTTTGATTTTATTTCCAAACCTATAGTCCCTGAAATACTAAAAGGCAAAGTGAAAGTATTTCTTGATATTTATACACAGCAAAAGGAGATTGAGCGAATGAATGCCGAGTTGAAACGAGATATCAGAAAGCGGAAAAAAGCAGAAAAAGCTCTTAAACAGCATGCTCAACAACTTCAGGAACGCAATGAAGAATTAGACGCCTTTTCACATACAGTTGCCCATGACCTGAAAAACCCGCTTGGATCAATAATGGGTTTTGCTGAATTTTTATTTGATGATTATTCTGAACTTTCAAAAAAAGAGATTTTAAAATACATCAGTATAATATTAAATAGCAGCAACAAAATGCATCAAATTATCAATAGCTTACTTCTTTTGGCAAGCGTTAGAACAGAGGAAATCCAAGTAGAAGAATTAGACATGCAGCATATTGTTAAAGAATCATTAAGCCGGCTGGCACAGATGATAGAAAAAAGCGGGGCTGAAATTAAACTTACCGATGTATGGCCGATTGCTGTTGGCTACACACCCTGGATCGAAGAAGTATGGACAAACTATTTGAACAATGCTATCAAATATGGCGGCACACCACCGCACATAGAGATTGGCACTGATATAGGAAAATCTAAAAAAATCCCTGAAGGAATGGCTCGTTTTTGGATTCAGGATAACGGACCCGGTATATCTGCAGAAAATCAAAAACTATTGTTTAAAAAATTTGAACGCCTTGATCAGGCAAAAACAGAAGGGCACGGCTTGGGCTTGTCAATTGTACGCCGCATCATCGAAAAATTGGGCGGAGAAGTTGGTGTGGAAAGTGAACAGGGAAAGGGAAGCCTATTCTATTTTACTCTTCCATTTATCTCCAGCACGCATGAAACTTCAAACTCGCCTGTCCGCCGTAGCTTTAGCGAAAGAGGAAAACCTGAAACCTGCCTGTCCGCCGTAGCTTTAGCGAAGGAGGAAAACTTGAAACCCGAAACCCGCGAAGCGAAGCAAGCCCGTATGGGAAACCCTAAAATACTCATTGCAGAAGATGTTGAATCAGCAGATAAACATCTTAGCTTTGTAATAAAAAAAATAAGCAATAAAATTCTACATGCTAAAACAGGGAAAGAAGCGGTTGACCTTTGTCTAAAAAATCCTGACATCAATCTGATATTGATGGATATTAAAATGCCTGAAGTGGATGGCTATGAAGCTACACGAAAGATTCGTGAATTCAATAAAGATGTGATAATTATTGCACAAACAGCTTATGCTCTTGCCGGCGACCGTGAAAAAACGATTGAGGCCGGATGTGATGATTACATATCAAAACCGATAAAAAAAGATAAACTTTTGGAAATGATTGAAAAATATTTAAGAAATGTGTAAGTATGAAATGCAAATGACAGCTAAGCGAATGACACGAAGTAAACGACCGAAGGAAGTCCGTATGGATGACAATTAATGACGCCCGAAGGGCAATTGACGCAAAGCAAATGAAAATTGAAAAAACCGAATGAAAATATAATAAATATGGAAAAACCTAAAATACTGATTGTTGACGATAAACTTGAAAATTTAGTTGCACTCGAAAAAGTGCTTGATGTTTTCGATGTAGAATTTATCAGATCTGCTTCAGGAAATGAAGCACTTGTTATGACGCTGATTTACGATTTTGCACTGGCTATTGTTGATATTCAAATGCCCGAGATGGATGGTTATGAAACCGTTGAGTTGATGCGACAGGAAGAAAAGACCAAATTATTGCCGGTTATATTTGTTTCGGCTATTTATACAGAGGACTTTCATATCGTAAAAGGTATCGAAACAGGAGCAGTCGATTTTATTCCAAAACCTATTGTGCCGATTATTCTTCGCGGAAAAGTAAAAGTATTTCTTGATCTTTATATTCATAAAACTCAGTTAGAAGAGCTTGTTGAGAAACGAACAATCGAACTTAAAAAAATAAATAAAAAACTGAAACAGGAAATAGGAGAAAGAAAAAAAGTCAACCAGCAACTTAAAGAACGCAATGAAGAATTAGATGCCTTTTCACATACTGTTGCCCACGATCTGAAAAACCCGCTTGGATCAATAATGGGTTTTTCAGAACTTTTATTTGATGATCATTCAGAACTTTCAAAAAATGAGACTCTAAAATACATCGATATAATATTAAAAAGCAGCAATAAGATGCAGCAAATTATCAATAGCTTACTTCTTTTGGCAAGCGTTAGAACAGAGGAAACCCGGGTAGAAGAATTAGACATGCAGCATATTGTTAAAGAATCATTAAGTCGCTTAACACAGATGATAGAAAAAAGCGGGTCCAAAATTTTACTTCCCAAAGCATGGCCGATTGCTGTTGGCTACACACCCTGGATCGAAGAAGTATGGACAAACTATTTGAGCAATGCCATTAAATATGGTGGCACACCACCAAACATTGAGATCGGCACCGATACCGGAAAATCTGAAAATGTCCCTGAAGGGATGGTTCGTTTCTGGGTTTACGACAAAGGCCCCGGTATATCAACCGAAAATCAAAAACTATTGTTTAAAAAATTTGAGCGTCTTAATCAGGCAAATACAGAAGGGCACGGCTTGGGCTTATCCATTGTTCGCCGCATCATAGAAAAATTGGGCGGAGAAGTTGGTGTTGAAAGCTATCTTGGTAGGCCAAACAACTATCGGGAAGGAAGCCTTTTTTATTTTACTCTTCCGTTTGTCTCCAACACGCTTACTAAAACTTCAAACACGCCTGTCCGCCGTAATTCCGATAGCTATCGTAGCGAAGGGGGAAAACCCGAAACACGCATGTCCGCCGTAGTTCCGATAGCTATCGGAACGAAAGAGGAAAACCCGAAACTTGAAACCCACGAAGCGAAGCAAAGCCTGTCCGTATGGACGACACGAAGTAAGCCCGCATTGGCCCGTATGGGAAACCTTAAAATACTCATTGCCGAAGATATAGAATCAGCAGATAAACATCTTAGCATAGTGATAAAAAAAATAAGCAAAGAAATCTTACATGCAAAAACAGGGATTAACGCTGTTGAGATTTGTCGTAATAATCCTGACATTGATCTTGTGCTGATGGATATTAACATGACTGAAATGGATGGCCATGAGGCTACCCGAAAAATCCGGGAATTCAATAAAGATATTGTAATTATTGCACAAACAGCTTATGCTCTTGCCGGCGACCGTGAAAAGGCATTAGAAGCCGGATGTGATAATTATATTTCGAAACCCATAAATAAGGATGAACTTTTGGATAAAATTGAAAAACATTTAGGTAATAGGTAAATACGAATGGTTATGTTTTAAGATAATGTGGAACATCTAATTCTATATACTTATTTTCGATTTCTCTAAAATCTCTGATTGCGTTTGCATTTGACATTATTGTTCTAGCAAAATCTATCATTGGA
>Ga0233437_1000586_pt1 | contig 80500 bp, 79 predicted proteins | sample SI_122_August201_FD_182714 | JGI IMG/M metagenome (GOLD analysis project Ga0233437, IMG submission 182714) | Seawater microbial communities from Saanich Inlet, British Columbia, Canada - SI_122_August2016_200_MG | ecosystem: Environmental > Aquatic > Marine > Inlet | place: Canada: British... | reverse complement strand
ACCTTCCCGAAATCTCTTTAGCGCATTTAGCAATAACCTTAGCATCATTCCCAAAAAACTGTGCCACCAAATTCTCTTCATCAAAGAAATCAGCCATCCGCCTATTGCCCATCAAAAAAGCATGGCTGTCAATCATCTGTGAATAAACAATATCTGCCCCATAGTCTGTACATATCTTCCTAAAGGCGATATTATTAACAGCAGCCAACGGTGCTAGTATTACTTTGTTTTTGAAGTTCATGTTTAGGTAGTAATCCTCAATTATATAAAACTATTTAAATAGAATCTAATTCTCCCCTAGTAAGAATGAGTCCACAAGATGCTCCTACAGCTTATGTTGTAGGGGGTTCAGCATATCATAGGACAGTACTTCCACATTTTCTTAGACACAACGGTATTGAAGTACCAAAAACTACTCATGGAACCATAGATCAATTCTTTGCTTCAGAACATCACCCTAATAAAAAAGGAGTTATTTTATTATCTCCTCATTCTGACCGCGTTTATTCTGATCTTAGGGGTATACTTAGAGCTAAAAAGGGATGTATCCCTGTGGTAGCTCTTCTTCCAAAAAGTTCAAGATCGATAGTTCAATCAGCTATGCAATATGATCCAAATGGTTGTGTAGATATGGGTGAAAGTCCTACCGATATACTAGAAGCAGTAGAAATGGTTTCTATTGAAGGAGGCACTTATTTTTCACAAAGTATAGCTTCCACATTAGCTCAAGTAACCCATGAAGTATCTACAGGAAAAATAAAAAATTATAAACTATCAGGAAGAGAATTAGATGTAATTCAGCTCATGTGGGAGGGGCAAAGTTCAAAGCAAATTGCAAGGACATTGCATAGATCTCCTAAAACAATAGAACATCATAGAGCTAGTATTTACCGAAAAACGGATGTAGATAATATTGTAATGCTTATGAAATTAGCTCTTAAAGAAGGTATTGTTACTCTCTAGAGCAAAAATCCAAAATATTTCTAGTAATAATCTTTTAAAGGAAAAAATATTTAAACAATAAAGCTAATAACCTTTCTATGGATCAATCAATAATAGAAGCAATCAAATGGACATTAATTGTATTATTAGCAGGTTTTGTAGGATACTTCGGCAGACATTTAGCTATGGAAATAATCAATAAGATTAAAAAAACAAAACCAGAAACAAAAAACATCAATATTTCAGAAGACAAAGTAGAAAAATACAAATATAAGTTGGAAAAAAAGAAACTTAAATTAAATAAGAAAGAACTAAAAAATAAGTAAAAACCCCTGTTTTTTCCAAAACTTTTGAAAATAAAGTTTTCAAACGGTTTGAAAAAACCCTAGTTTTTTCAAAAGGTTTTTAAAATACGCAACAAATCTTATTCTATATGAAATGTAAAGAGCTAAAAAAGAAATATATTGAATTTTTCAAAAAAAAGCAGCATTCAATAATCCAATCAGCATCTTTAATACCTGAACATGACCCTACTGTTCTGTTCACAACAGCTGGAATGCATCCATTAGTTCCATACTTAATGGGCCAGCCCCATCCAAATGGAAAAAGGCTTGCCAACGTGCAAAAATGCATAAGGACAGTAGACATAGATAATGTCGGCGACCCATCACATCTTACGTTCTTTGAAATGCTCGGAAACTGGTCATTAGGAGATTACTTCAAAAAACAGGCAATCGAATGGTCTTATGAATTTCTCACAAAAGTTCTCAAATTTAATCCAAACTTACTGTCAATTACAGTATTTAAAGGGGATAAAGACGCATCAAAGGATAATGAATCTGCAAACACTTGGCAGTCATTAGGAATTCCAGAAGAACGTATCTACTACTTGCCAAAAGAAGACAATTGGTGGGGACCTGCAGGAAAAACAGGACCTTGCGGACCCTGCGCAGAGATGTTCATAGACACAGGAAAAGAGCCATGCAAAAAAGACTGCAAACCAGGCTGCGGCTGTGGAAAATACTTTGAAATCTGGAATGATGTTTTTCTGGAATACAACAAAGTTGAAGAAAATAAGTTTGAAAAACTAAAGCAAAAAAACGTAGATACAGGAATGGGTGTCGAAAGAACAGCAGCTATGCTCCAAAAAAAGAAAACAGTCTATGAAATAGAAATATTCGAACCAATAATAAATAAAATCAAAGAACTGGCAAAAATACAAAACGAAAACAAAAAACAACAACTTTCAATAAGAATAATCACAGACCATCTAAGGGCATCAGTATTCATCTTAGGAGATAACTTAGGCATAGCGCCATCTAATCTAGACCAGGGCTATATCTTAAGAAGATTCATAAGAAGGTCTATTAGGCACGGCAAACTTTTGGGCATAGAAAAAGAATTTCTAAGCAAACTAGCAGAAATAGTAATAAAGCTCCATAAAGACGATTACAAAGAACTGGAAAGAAACAAAGATTTCATAATAAACGAATTAAAAAAAGAAGATGAAAAATTCAGATCCACCCTGGAAAAAGGTTTGAGAAAATTCCAGAAACTACAATCAAACAAAATATCAGGAAAGGAAGCATTCTTATTATTCCAGTCTTATGGTTTTCCTATAGAGATGACAGAAGAATTGGCAAAAGAAAAAAATATCAAAATAGACAGGCAAGGCTTTCAAAAAGAATTCAAAAAACATCAGGAATTAAGCAGAAAAGGAGCAGAAAAACGCTTCAAAGGAGGTTTAGGAGACCATTCAATTGAAACAACAAAGCTTCACACCGCCACACACCTATTAAACCAGGCTTTAAGGGAAGTCCTCAACAACAAAGAAATATTCCAAAGAGGCTCTAACATCACACCTGAACGTTTAAGATTTGACTTCAACTTTGACAGGAAAGTAACAAAAGAAGAGCAAAAAAAAGTAGAAGACTGGGTCAACAAAAGAATCAAAGAGCAATTAGAAGTAAAAAGGGAGGAAATGACCTTAGAAGAAGCAAAAAAAGCAGGAGCCCAGGGAGTATTTGAAAATAAATATGGAGATAAGGTATTTGTTTACAGCATAGGCAAAAAAAGTATAGAAATCTGCGGCGGACCCCATGTAAAGAACACTAAAGAACTAGGCCATTTCAAAATAAAAAAAGAAGAAAGCTCCGCATCAGGTGTCAGGCGTATCAAGGCTGTCCTTGAATAAGTGAACATGATTAAATCCCTATCATTAATATATTAATTCTAAAAACTAAACTTACTCACTCAAACCTTAAAAACCTTATCATGCTCCCTGACATGCTCTTTAACCTTCATGCCAATGCTCTGCCCTTTCTTAGCCTCTTCAACCTTTTCATGCTCAATCTGCATACTGGCAATCTTCTGCTCAAAATCAGTTGTAGCTCCTTTTATTCGTATCTTATCTCCTGTCTTTAAACTGCCCTTTGTCAGCTCAATCACACCAACACCTATATTTGTAAAATAGTGTGTTACCTTACCTATCTCTTTCCCAAGAACTTCTTCTTTAGCTTTTTCAGCCATTAAAACTCACCCCTATATCCTGCACAAGACGAACTACTATATAAATTTTTGCAGTCTTTAGTATAGTTAACCTAAGTGACAGTACTGCCTAGCGTAGTCCAAAATAAACACATTGCCTTGTGAGAATCCTTGGTCGCTTTAGTGCATAATACAATCGCACGAAGCGCAGTATTGTCACAAGTCGCCTAACTTGACTATACCGTAGTATTTAGTCACACAACTAGACTTTTAAAAAACAAATATTTAAATAATCCTAGTGTATAAATCATTATTAATGGGTAAAAAAAAGAGGGTAAATAAGATATTCCTAGTTTTCCTTATAATCATTGCAACAATACTCATACTGCTCCTAAAAACAAACTTTGAAAAACCCATATTCAGAGAAAATTCAATAGACAACCCAGAATCAAAAAAACACTCAGACACACAACCATCTATGTTAGAAGGGAGCGAAGATAGTGGAGTAATCTTAATACATGGTTTAGGTGCAACTGCATGGGAAACAAAAAAACTTGCAGAATACTTAAATAAAAATAACATCACAACATCCCAGGTTTTGCTGGCAGGCCATGGAGCAAATATCTATGATTTCGAAAAAACAACCTCACAGCAATGGTACAATAGTGTAGAACAGGCATACAATTCACTAAACACTAAAAAGAAAGTTATCATAGGCTCATCATTAGGAGCATTATTAGCCATAGAACTTACACAAAAAAACAATCCAGATGGAATCATCATTTTGTCAGTTCCAATATACTTTAACGATAAAAGAATAAAATACACCCCCATATTAAAATACTTCCAAAGATACAGCCATAGGGATATAAACAAAGAGCATCAGCCATTTTATCATGAAAACTTCCCTGTTAAAGCACTCGCAAAAATGATTGATTACATAAACAAAGTAAAGCCCATAATCCCAAAAATCAACACTCCTGCTTTAATAATACAATCAAATAATGATACAAGATTAGACTCCAAAAGCGCACAATACCTATATGACAATATAGCATCAGAAGAAAAAGAAATAATGTGGTTAAACAGCAATCAACACGTTCTAATAATAGATTACGAAGATGAAAACCAGGAATTTAAAAATGAAAGAAAAGAAATTTTTGAAAAGATTCATAAATTCATAATTGAAACCAATTAATCATTCCTTCTTCTCTTTTGTATACTTATCAGCGCATTCATCACTGCAAAACCTTCCTATTCCATCTCCAATTTTCTTCTCAATAAAATCATCCATAAGTACTTTGCCGCATTTCCTGCATTTAGCACCTTGTCCGTCACCTTCAGCTCCTTCCATAAAGCCTTCTTCAGCAGCGCTAATCTCTCCGCTATCTACTAATTCCTCTCTCCCTTCTTCAGAATAAATATCTTTATCATCTGCCATATTATTCACCTCAAACTTGTTTAAGGAGTTAGAAACCAAATTCTTAATCCCTCGGTACAATTCTAAAGAAGAAGGTTTATAAACTTTTGTTTTTATAGGATAGATATGGAAGAAATAGATAAATTAAGAAAAAAAATCAAAAAAGAAGCAGAGAAAAACATAGAGGTTGATGAATCAGACATCCCAGTTCATGAAAAATACGTAAAGGAAGAACACATAAAACAATTAAAGAAAAGCAAAAAAAGACCTATCTAGAATTCATCATTTCCTCCAAAAGCAATTCCTCCTCCAGTAGCACACCTTTGACATAACATGCCCTCTATGCTGAATTTGGATGATTTGACGACCCTGAATTCTCTTCCGCAACTAGGACATTTAACAACAACTTCCTCAAAACCTACCTCAAACTTCTCTTCCTTAACTTTGCTTGGCTTTCTAATAACTCTCTTCACAGTTTTTTTTGCAGCTTTCTTAACTTTAGCTTTAACTGCTTTCTTCTTAGATTTAGGTTTTACTTTAGCCTTTTTTCTTATAGGTCTTTTAAACAATCCCTTTTTCGTAGATTTCTTCTTCTTTACCATTCAAATAAGCTGTATAAACTAAACATATATATAAAATTTATTCCGTGCTAAGAAGTGATAAAACCTCAATCATTTTCCCACTTTTCAACTTCATCAGCAAGTTTTTTAACCTTTTTACCAACTTTTTCTCCTAATTCATCAGTAAAACGTTTAACAGCATCCTCTGTTCTTTTTATCTTGTAACCAAAAACCAGACTATCTGCATGGGTGATTATCTTTTCTTCCTTACTTATCGGGATGTAATCCTTCAAGGGCAGTCTTAATCCCTCCTCGATAATTTCTTCTTTACTAATCCCAGCGCCAAGATGTCTTTCTGCAACTAAAGCATGATCATTTAATCCCTCTTTTCTAAGTATTGAAGCTCCTGCAACACCATGCTCCAATGGACCTTTTTGAAATCTGCCAATATCGTGCAGCAAAGAGGCAGACTTAATAAAATCTAAGTCGACATCTTTAACTTTTTCTCCTATCCTAACAGCCTCTTTCATAACAGCTTTAGAGTGCCTCAAAACTTTATTAAAATCATCTTTATTTTTAGAATACTTCTTAAGCAGCTTTACAGCTTCTTTCTCAGTCATTTTCTTCATAATAAACAAAATAATCTATTAGAATAAATACTTTTTGGAAATTTAGAAGACGACATAAGTAATGCATGATAGATTTCGTCTTCTAAGTTGTAAAAGACAAACAAAATTATGCAAGACTTTTGTTTTTTACTAATTTCATCTTAAGAATAAAAGGTAATAGAGCAGGAAGATAGCCTCAACCTGCTCCGTTGTGATTTGGGCTCGTATGCCCTTCCTCACCTCTTTTTCCCAGTAAGGAACATTATTTGTGAATATAAGAGGCTCCCCAGCTCGAGTGTGGGGGTGGTAGAAAGAGAAAGTTCTCTTACATAGGGAGCCTTATAAATTTTATTTCTTTTGTAGTCGGTATGGTTCTCTTCTAAATTCTTTCAACCACATCAATCCTATTTTTATCATCTCCGTATTGAATTTATCACTTAGCCTGTATGTTTTTTTATATAGGTCATAATCAATTATGCCCATACTTTTCATAGGTGTTAAGATCCTATCATAAAATTGTCTTTTGTTATAGCTTATCTTTACTTTTTTGCCTTTGTAAGGTTCTTCCCGGATTTGGTCCGTAACCAATTTTCCTTCGTGCAATTTAGTTGCAAAAAAACTCATCTCGGTTTTAGTTATTTCATTCTTTTTCTCTTTTATCATACTTATAAGCAATTTAGCTACTATAATCTGTTGTTTTGTCGCAAAAACTACTTCAAATATATCATCCGGTAAATTAAACCGGTCAAATAATATAACCATATAATATATGATATGAGGGCTAGTATATAAATGTTTCCATTTAAGGAACTAGTATACTAATTTGTATATTAACTACTTATTTTTACTATATAGAATTTCTCTATGAGGATATGCTATTCTAACATTCTTTGTTTTCATTATACTATCAAATATTTCTTTAGTTACATTGCTAGAAATTTCCTGAATATTTTTAGCTGGAGAATAATATCTTACATGCACATTAATTCCATTGGGCTGGAAATATGTTCTTATATATGGATCTTTTTTCGTTTTCTCGATAACATCCTTTGTATGCTTTTTTGCAGACTTTAAAGCTATTTCCATAGCCTTATCCAAATCACTCTCATGTGTAACAGTTACAGTAACCTGGTCTAAAATATATTCATCTTGTTGGGTATAATTTATTATGTTCTGTTCAAATAAGGTAGAATTTGGAACCATAATAATCCTTCCTGAATTTTCTTCACCTACTACAATGCCGCCTATCTCTTTTAGATAAATATGGGTAAGCGTAATATCTGCAACATCCCCCCTAACCTTGCCAATAATAACTCTATCTCCAATATCAAATGGCCTTTTTGTAACAACCATTATCCATGCTGCAATTCCGGTAATTGGCTTCTGCAACGCCCATCCTAAAGCAGCTGAAAACAATCCTATTCCAATACCCAATCCAGCCCACGAACCAGCATAAGAAGATAATGCAAATATGATCAGCATTAATAAAAAGACAAATTTTAACACTTTCGAGAATATTTCTATATTTGAGATTTGTCGCTTTCTTTTTGCCTTTTTCAACAGGCCCTTCTTTACAACACTTAGAATAAGGCTAAAAAAAACAAAAACAATAATTACTGTAATAATCGTTCTTACCATTGGAATAAATACTCTGAATTCATCAATTACTTTATAAAAATTATCCATAAATCCAATTTCTACCATATACATATATTTAGAATAGGTATTTATATAGTTTATGTTTATCTCTTTATTCAATATCTTTTTTCCCAAAGAACTCTTTAATCCTATCAGTATACATTTTAGAAATCTTAACATCATAATCAGGAGGAAAACAATTATAATACTTAGGCTCAACATATCTCTCATCCAAAAAAATAACAACACCCTTATCCTCCGAACTTCTTATGCATCTTCCTGCATTCTGCAGAGTTTTAATCATAGCAGGAAAAATATAACCATAATCCCATCCCTTGCTATACTTCAGATCATAATAATCTATAAGTTCTTTAACTTCTAAACTAGGTCTTTCTAACGGCAGCCCAACAACAATAACTCCCTTAACAAAATCGCCTGGAAGGTCAACACCTTCTCCAAAACTACCTGCTGTAACACCCATTAAACATGCCCCTTTATCTTTGCATTTCTTAAAATCTTCAAGTAAAGAATGTTTATCCTCTTTGCTCAATCTTGGTTTCTCAATAAAAATCTCTTTTTTACACAATTCTAAAAAATAAGAATAAACACTATCTCTTAAAGCATAGCTTGGAAAAAAAACTAAGCTGTTTCCTGGCACTAAATTTACAATATCTGCACAAACCTTTGCCATTTTCTTAAACTCATCTTCACTTCTTCGGGTGTATTTAGTTGTTGTTTCAGGAACAATTAAACTTAATCTGTTTGTTTTAGGAAATGGGCTTCCAAATACTTTTTCCTTAACATCATTAAACCCTAATATATCTTTATACATGAAAGTTGGAGTTAACGTTCCACTCATACAAATAAGGGAGTATGCCCCCGAAATAACTTCCTTTGCAACAAGAGAAGGATCTAAGCATTTATACATTAGATTGATGAAAGGCTCTCTGGAACCTAGCTTCTTGCTTAGAACTCTTACAAAACCCTTATCCTCTCCAGTCCATGCTCCTAAAAAACTTCCCACACTTCCAACATAACTCTTTTTTTGTTTCTCCCTTATATCATCTGCAGCAAAGCTAAATTCACTGATTGCATTATCATACTCTTTTATTTTATCAACAAATATCTTTTTCTTGATTAATTTTTCATCTTTCCTAAAATCCAGTTCAGAAGAAAGTGCTTCTAAACTATCCATAACATCATAAAGTTTTTCTCTTGCATCATCAAAACCAAATTTAGCAGCTTCCTTAATAGCTCTCTTAAGTGTAAAATTACTTAAGTTAGAACTCATCAATTCCCTGCATCTTCTTGGCAGGTTATGCGCTTCATCAACTATTATTATGCTTTTTTCAAGCTCCTTGCCTGATTTATTAAAGAAAGTATTTCTTATATCAGGATTAAAGATATAATAATAATCAGCTATAATAACAGTTGCTTCCTTAGCAAGAAAAGAACTCATTTCATAAGGGCATAATTTTTCACTTTTACAGAATTCTACCAGTTTTTCACAATGCATAGGACTCAACACTTTTAAGTCTTCCATAACACTCATAGCCTTTAAAGTAGGCCTTCCGGATTTCTTTTTGGTATTCACATAAAATTCACATGCATTATCATCCCTTAATTTCTTGCAGTATTCTCTAAATTCATTAGCATAAAGCCCTTCAACTTCTTCTAATGCGCACATCCATTGCTTCCCTATGATATCACAGCTAATAACTTTAACGCCATGTTTTTCTTTAATATCTTTTAAGGTATTAACAGCAAGATTATGTTGTGTGTGCCTTGAAGTCAGAAAGAAAATACTCAATCCCTTCTTTAAAGCAACAGATAAAGCTGGTCCAAGTACACCGATGGTCTTACCTAATCCAGTTGGTGCATGGATCAAAGCATGCTCTCCTTTCTCTATAGAATCCATCACTTCTTTAATCATATCCCCCTGGATATTTCTGATTTCAGAGTAAGGAAAAAGAATTTTATCTTTATCTATCATCAACTGAGGTAAGTGTTTGAGGTTTTTATAAGTTGTTATTTTGGCTCCAGTGACAGTACTGCCAGCATTGACCATGCTGCCAAGTGTAGTCCTAGCAAAAAACATTGACCTGCGAAAGTACTTGGTTGTAATTTAATATAGCACACTCGCACGGAGCGCAGCATTATCAATGCTGCCCAGCGAAGTCCAGAATAAACACATTGTCTTGTGAGAATCCTTGGTCGCTATTTAGAATAAAAGATTCGCACGGAGCGCAGTACTGTCACAAGTTACACCACTTAACTATGTCTTATTTTTTACCTTTCCCTCAGATAAATTAAAAACAAAACATTTATATACAATATCGTATTCTTCACAATATACCTATTACATTAAATATATTGGGGGTCTTAAATGGTTAATGCAAAAATTTTCAATGTCTTTTTCAGAGAAAAGCCTGCTATGATGCTGGTAAATCTAAAGAATGCAAAGGACGAAATCTATGCATCAAGCCTTGCAAAGCAAATTGACTGCACTTATTCTCATGTTGTTAAGATTCTCCAGGAAATGGAAAAAGCAGGATTAATTAACTTCGAAAAACAAGGAAGACTAAAGCTTTTAACATTAACCAAAAATGGACAGGAAATAGCAGAACATATTGATAATATACGACTTTCTTTATAATAAATAAGAATTAATACATTTCTAATATCTTAATCAGTAGAATTACCAGCATACTTCTCAGATATTCCTTCAATAAGCTTTCCCATTGTTTCATAAACCAGCTTCATGTCTTCCACTAAAGGGATCGTTATATCTTTTCTAAGGAATTCTTCCCCATAAACAATAAGTTTTGCACGATCATTATCAGTAAAACACCCCCACTTATCGTCTGGGACAATTAATTCTTGGAATTCCGGAATTGCCTTAATTTCATCAAATATCGCTGTTGCTCTCTCCCAAATATTGTCTATTGTCCATTCTATTATATCATAAAATTCTGTTGAACCTTTACTAACAATCTCTTTAAAGTATCCGTACGTTCTCCTAAAATATTCTAATGCATCTAGTGGGGTTTCATTACAAAAAACCTTTGTTGCTCTAACACCATCTCCTTTATTGTGTATACATGTTGCTGAACCAACCCTATCATCAAACGATGCACAGTAAGAGTCATCAAACTTCTGCTTCCCATAAAGTTCCATAAGCTTCCTAATGGATTCAAGATGCTTTGAAATCATTTGATATCTTAGGGACCGTTCATTTGCATCCTCCATATCAAATTCCTCTTCCCCAACCAATATCCTTAAGCTACGAACACTCAAATTTGGATCTTTAACACTCTCTAACTGAACCGAGAATTGCTCTACAGTACTATCTAACCCAGAACTAACTTCTTCTCCTGATAATTGTGAAAGTAACATAACTATAGAAGAATACTATTGCTTTTTTAAATATATCTCAAAACTAATGAACAACTTCCTCTAAACCCTTTTTACTTAGAACTCTCTTAGCTTCTTTAACAAATTCATCAACCTTATCTTCTTTAATCATTGCACCGGCAGCAAATGCATGCCCTCCAGCTTCCCCTCCAACCTTTTCAGTAATCTTTTTAACAATATCTCTTAAATCAACTTCTGCTTTTCTTCCGCTTAATCTTATACTTACTTTATACTGGCCATTCATCATATCAGCCATAGACATAACAAAAGTTCCTTCCCCTAATTCATTTGATTTAGATAATATAGAAGCAAGCGTACCAATAATACTTCCTCTTATATTACTGCCTGCATTGATTATAATATAACCTTCACCTTTAATTACACCTTCGCCATCATTATTCCTATACCAGTTTATTGCATTAACTATTTCTCTTTTATAGCCCCTTAAGTTTTTCATAGCCCGTTCCTTTGTCTTTTTGTCACCCAAACAGGCTCCAATCCCAAGAGATGCTTTATTCAGTCTACCGCATGCATTAAGCAATGTAGAAAACTCCTTTGCATCTCTAAAAGGACTTTCTTTTTTCTCATCATTTAATATGTAAACATTTCCTAAAACATCTTCAGGACTATCTTCATTTAGTCTTTTCATTATAATGCCAGAAACAAGCTTCTTTATCTCATCTTCATCCAGATGAACTATTTTTCTCCATTCTTTTCCATTCTTTGCCTGAACTCCAATCTGCTGTAAAAACTGGATTGCCCCAGATTCACTTCCGCTTACACCAGGTATATATGGGTCAGTACAATATTCAAGAACTTTATACAAAGGCCTTGTCTGGGCTCCAAAAATTCTTAACCCAGTTATCAGTTTAATTTTTTTCTTTTTAACAGCAGTATCTAAAATTTCATTATTCAGTTTTAAAAACTTGCCCTTTTCTTCTTGTATATCTCCGATTGCACCTATAATTGCAATATGCGCAAGGTCATCTATCTTTTTATTTAGACTTCTTGCAAATAAATAAACAACTCCTGCGCCGCATATCTCTTTTCCCCCATCAATTCCAAATAAGTGAGGGTTAACCTGGGTAATATTGCTTGTTAACTTTACTTTCTCAGGTTGATGGTGATCTAAAATAAGAATTTGTTTGCCTATAAACTTCTTTTTAAGATAATTTAATTGTCCAGAACCTAAATCAGTAAATATAAAATAATTATAAGGCTCTTTGCATAACCCATCCATAACTTCTTCAGTAAGCTGGCTGACAATACTCACAGAATACTTTCTATTGTCAGTATTCAAAGCTCTAACCATAATAGAAGAAGCACATATACCATCAGCATCTAAATGACTTACTAATCTTATAGTCTCCTTTTTATCCCATTCCTTAAACTTCTCTAATGAGATAGCTACATGTTCTTTAAATTGATCATACTTATCCATTGAAATCCCCGAAAAAGATCTTTACTGAATTAGACTGAATAATATTATTAGAATTGAGGTTGTTTATATAATTTATGTTTGGAATAGAGTGACAAACAAAACGGATTGGGACAATTTTATATTGTTACTCCGGATTATTCACCATATCTTCGCTTTCTTTCCTTAAACCACTCAACAGCCTTAATTAACTCTTCTTTACTAAATTCAGGCCATAACTTATCAGAAAAATACAATTCAGCATAACTACTTTGCCAAAGCAAAAAATTACTCAACCTATGCTCTCCCCCAGGCCTTATCATCAGATCAACATCATCCGATAGATATAAATTATCCTTAATATTATCTTCATTAACTTCCACACCCTTCACAATAAGTTTCTTAACAGCATCAACTATCTCTCCCCTTCCACCATATGCAAGTGCTAAATTTAATCTATAATTAGAATAATCCTGGGTCATTTCCATAATTTCATTCATCTGCTTCTGCATATCTTCAGGAAACATGCTAAGTCTTCCCGCAATATAAATTTTAACTTTATTGTCATGTATCAGCTTATCTTTCTTAAAATCTCCAATCTTCTTCCTAAAAAGATTAAACAAATAATCAACTTCTTTTTTATCCCTTTTAAAATTCTCAGTAGAAAAACAATAAAGAGTAATTTCCTTAATACCCAGTTCCATACTCCATTCTAATACTTCTTTTATCTTTGCAAATCCTTTTTCATGACCCTTAAACTGAGGAATGCCTAATCTCTTAGCATACCTTCTATTGCCATCAAGAATAACTGCAATATGTTTTGGAACATTATCTTCTGCCATACTAACTTAGAATTAAGATTTATTTATAACATTTGTCATTTAACAACCCTTTCAAACATCTCAACAAACACTTCATGAGGAACATTCAATCCAGCTCCAAGCAAATCATTCCCCAATTGAAGTCCAACTTCCTTCTCATCACCTTTTGGTTTAAACTTCAATAGATTACCCAGTGTCTCTTTGCACAAAAACCCTTCATTCATCGCAACCACTAATTTCCTATCCTTTTCTTCCTTCAGATTTTTGATAAAGAAATCTTTTCCCATATAGACAGCTAAATCACCATTTGCATAGAAATCACCAGTTTCATCAAAGCCATGATTAAGTAATTCAATTCTGACAAGATCTCTAACAACCTTGCTCATCCCATGTTCATCAAAGTGAGCTTTAACATCCTTAACCTCGAAATGTGTAATAAACTCCTTATCCGAAATTCTTTCAAAATTATGAACTTTGCCCAGATAACCTTTAACCTTCTGTCTGGCTCCTTTCTTTGAACCTTTCTTAGTCCTTTTCTTCCACCTATTCTCCACTAGATAGGCATATCCTACAACTTCACCATTTTTCTTTTTAAACTTCTTAATTCTAATATAAACCATGAAAATCCTCTCTTTTTTATCCTCTAATACTGAAATCCCTACTCTATTAGGCACCATGCAGATATATAAATCTTTCGATAAATTTAGCCATTACAGCCTCTATAACCCTAGAATTCAATACATAGAAATATCAGAAATAATCAATATACATATATCTACATTAGTTGCTTAACTTCACCATTAGGCTTTATCTCAGAAAACACCTGGCTTTGGAACTTATAAACACTAATTTCCTCAACATCTTGCCAGGAATCAGGAGATAAACCAGCTTTAACGCATGTCTGTTCCAGAAACGTCTTACTATCCCAATTATACTCTGTAGCTACTTGTGGTAACAATAACCCACTACCTTGACTGCTACGAATAATCAAGCCATCGCTTCCTACTTTAATCTCATCAACATACTCTGAAGCTTTTTTTACCTTAATCAGCATAGGCTTAGTCAAAACACTTATCTCTATACTAATGAGAGATAACTCATCCTTTTCAACAGCACTAAACCTAGGATCTGAAAAAGCAGCACTTTGGGCAGCTTTAATCACACCTTCATAAAGCGGATAAACAGCTTCAGGAAATCCAATACATCCCCTTAATTTACCTTCTTTATTTAGCGTAACAAACACACCAAGAATATCGGAAAATTCAGAAATAAAATCTTTAACATTAACATCTTTATTAGAAAGATAACAAGAAATAGATTCTCTCGCAAGATTAATTAATTTTTTACCTTGCGATAAGTTAATCATTTTATTTCTTTTTTAACATCAGCAACAAACTTAGCATTAATTTTTTTCAGTCTGCTAACAGCACCATTCAAAGCTTTTTTTGGATCATCAGCTTCTACAATCATCTTTGGCTTTCCAACTAAAGGGTGTTTAACAGAATATGTAGCAACTTTAACACTGCTATCATTCAACAACTCTTTTTTCAAAGCATTCAAAAATCCAACGCTTTCATCAATTTCAAATTCTAATTTGTTTCCTTTTTCTTCAATGATTTTAATTTCCATTTTTTTACCCTCTCTTAAATGTCAGAAAAGTCTTGCTTTTCTGAGCACACTCCAAAATCTTTGATTTTGGATGAAATTTACTTTTTTTCTAAGTACCTTTATGATTAAGAAACCTTGTTTATTTAAAAATGTTTCCTATTTTTCCTGTTTTTTCATAGTCTCATTCATATTCCCAAAAAAATTTAATATGATTTTTCTCGTCGATAAAATCATAGTCTCAGCTGGGATTGTCTGGGAATATCAAAATTATCAATTTTTTCTAACCAATCTAAAGCAACTTACATTAATACGTTCAATTCTTTTTTTATGAAACTTCATAGTAGACTTTAATGGATACGCAAAGTCTAAAATCTGCGTAATTTTGAAGTTATGTTTGCTTGAAAACCTTTCAATAAACTCTTTTGTCTCACTTTTATGAAAGCTATAAACAATCTCACTAATCTCAAAAGCCTTTTCCAGAAACTTCCTATCTGAGTGCTCACTTTTAACTCCAAAGGGCGGATTCATTATCACAACATCTACCTTTTCTTTAAACTCAGTTACATCACCAAGAAAGAACTCACTTAAACTCTCACTTTCCACATTCCCTACATTATCCTTAGCTATCCCCATAGCTAAACTATCACTTTCAACAAAGTACACCTTAGAAGCACCTAACAACATAGCTCCAATACCCAATATACCTGTACCGGACCCAAGATCAGCTATCACTTTACCATTAATCTCTTCCCTCATATAGGCATCCCACAATACTGTTGCTCCTATCTCCGAGTCAGTCATATACTGTTCAGCCCTCACTTTCGGGTCAGAAAACCCCTTTACTGTGGATAACCCTATAGCAAGCCCTGATTTCGACAGTTTACCCTTAATTTTTACCATTTTTTATTTACTTTTATCTTATTTTAGCCTATTTCAGCCAATTTACCCTATAATGCTATAAAAAGCCCCATTATTGTGGTTTTTAATCATAATTTAACTCTCACTTTCCCCTTCTAAACCCTCATTATTGTGGATATATCCCCTATATACACTCACTAGTATACCTCACATAACCCCATAAACACCGCACTATAACGGCTTAAACCATCACTAAATATGCCTCAAAAACACTACTATTTTACCAAAAATACACCATCTATTTTCCACCACTTTAGATCTATTTTCACTCACTTACCTTTTTCATTTAACTAACTTCTATTTAAACTTTTGGAAAAATAAAATTTTTCCAACAGGTTTAGAAATTTTAATTTCTAAAAACTTTTTAAAATAAGAAACATCAAATTAATAAAACATTTTTTCAAAAAAATCTAACAAAACCACAAAACAAATAACCTAACTAACAAAAATACTAACAAAAACCTTACTAAAACCCCGGTTAAACTATAGTCCCACCATAGTCTCATTATATTCCCAAGACTGTCCCAACATATTCCCAAAAAATAACAACTTAACGTGTAAAACATATTCCCCTCACAGTCCCACTTCATTCCCAAAACATTCCCAAATACCGATATATTTAAATAGTTTGGGAATATTAATTCAAATATGAGTCTATTTAGAAAGAAAAAGAACGTTGAAACTGGGTTAGTTCAATTAAACAATCTATTAACATCTTCTTTTCAAAACGTTCAAAAAGATACTGCATATATCTTACAATGGTTAGGCTATTTTTACAACAAAAATCTGCATCAGGAACAGCAGATAAAACAGCTCCAGGAACAGTTAAATTACATCCCAAAATCAAAGCAGGAAATAAGAAACATAGTGGATGAATTCTACTCATACGAACCATTATTAAACCGGATAAAAGAGCTCAATGAAAGGGTAGAATCTCTAAGAGAATCACATAACGAACTACATCAAAAACACCATGAGCTAAGCCCAAAATTTGAGGAAAAACTACAAGGATTAAAAACTCAGATAGAAACAAAAACAATAGAAACACCAGAAAAATTGTCATCTGCAGAAGTAGATCACTTAAGCCAAAGACTGGAAAAACTAGAAGCAAAAAAAGCAACAATCAAAGAAAAAATCATCAAAAGAATCACAAAAAACTCAAAAGATTACATCAAATCCATAATTCTTTCATACATCAGAAAATATGGCAAAATAACAGCTCTGCAGCTTAAAGAAATGGTTGTTGAAGAACAAGGTCTTTGCTCAAAATCATCATTTTATCGTCTATTGGATGAAATTGAAGAAGAACCCGAAATAGGGGTAATGAAAAAAGGAAAAGAGAAGCACTACATAGCAAAAATACAAAAAAAGAACTATTAAAAGTATTATTTTCATTATTGAAAAATATTCTCCATTATATATATTAAAAACTAACAATATATTTAAACCCTCCAACTTTATTTTTATTAATTATTTGGGGGTGCGTTCAGTGTTATTAACAGAAAAAAAGAGGGAACTATATTTTGAAGCGTTTAGAGAAACCAATGTACAACTTAACGAAGCTTTTTCTCAAGTGAGAGATGAATTCGAAGATCATCTCACTGCAATTAATGAAAATACAAATGAAATTCAGGCAAATTACGAGCTTGTTTCTAACATGGATCAGAAGCTAAATAAGCTTGCAGAAAGGTTAGATAAACTTGAAATTTTCCTGCAAAAACAAGGCATGGAAGTAGAAGAAAAAGAAACATTTAATCTAGTAAAATTAAGCAAAAGAGAACAAGAAATATTCCTGATGCTTTACACTTTAGAGGAAGTTAAAGGCTCTGTTACCTATTTAGACATAGCCAGAAGAGTGTGCCTTCCAGAGGATATAATCTCTGCATACATAGCAAACATCATCCAGAAAGGTGTTCCAATAAGGAAGAAATACCTTTCAAATGAAGCGCATTTAAGCCTAGATCCTAAATTCAAGGCTGTTCAGGCAAAGGAAAACATCCTGAAGATAGAGCAAAGAAGATTAACTTTGTAATTCTTTTTTTTATTAATTTTTTTGAAATTTTGATTTCTAAATCTTTTAATCACTGCTTAAAACTTTTATTTCATATACAAGCTTAAATATTCTAAGCAAAAACTAAATATTTTATATAATTATTTACAATATTGCAAATAATTAAAACCAACAAAATCAAAAAACCAATCAAAAAATCATAACAAAGAATACGGCCTTTTGGGGGTAGATTATAGCATCATTGGCCTATCATACAATTTACTAGGTAAAAGGGTCATATAATGTATATTATACGAACATTTTAGAAAAATTTAAATACAACCTTAATTCTAATTGGTTTTAATCAAAAAAAGGTGATCAAATTTTTCAAAGAATTAGAAACTGAATTAAAACTTCGCGGATTTAGCAATCAAACAATTAAAGCTTACATTTACCATAATCAGAAATTTCTTGATTTTGTAAATAGTCAAAAAACCAATCCAGAATATCAAAAAAGCCTACTTTCAAAAGGTCTCAAACGAACTCCAGAAGACATCACAAACGCTGATTTAAGGGCATATTTGGCCTTTTTACTAGGTGATAAGGGCTTAAGTCCTGCTAGCGTTAACTTGTCAATTTCAGCCCTTAGATTCAATTACAGGGAAGTTTTGGAGAAGGATATTTTCAAAGGAATAAAAAACCCAAAACCTGAAAAAAAGCTGCCAGTAGTGCTTACAAAAGATGAGATAAAACAAATGCTGGAAGTAACTAAAAACAAAAAACATAAGCTGCTAATAGAGCTTTTGTACAGTACCGGATTGAGGGTTAGTGAAGCTGTTAACATAAGGGTAAAAGACATAAATTTAGACGAGAAAATTGCTTTTGTAAAATATGGAAAAGGTAAAAAAGAGAGGTTTGTAAAGCTTTCAAATAGGTTTATAATTCATTTCAAAAGCTACATAAAAAAGAAAAAAGGGTCATATCTTTTCAGTTATAAGAAAAAACCCATAAGCACAAGACAAGCTCAAAGAATAGTCAAAAATGCTGCTTTAAACGCACAAATAAAGAAAAAGGTCTTTTGTCATGCCTTAAGATCTAGTTTTGCAACCCATCTCTTAGATTCAGGGGTAGACATAAGGGTAATCCAGGAAATCCTAGGCCACGAAAACTTATCTACAACCCAAAGATACACAAAAGTGTCAAAACAAAGGCTGATGGAAGTAAAAAGTCCATTAGATTCATTGTAATTTTCCAAAAGAAATAACGCTTATTTAGACTTTTAAATCTTTCTATTTTCTTAAACTTATCATTTGAAACATAGATTCTTCTATCCTATCGATTCTGGATTCAATTCTATCAAGCTTTTTCTCCATTTTATTATCTTTGCCGTCTAGAAAAATAATCCATTCGTTAGCATTTTCTCTGAATTCTTTTATATCTTTTTTTACTTTTTTAAAAGAATTTTTGGTTTTCCATACGAAATCAAACATTTGTAATCACTTTAGAGTAAAGTACAATTCAATATTTAAACATTTATATACTTAAAGCTATATTTTAAACAATAATATTGCCCTACAACATACATATAACAAACTATATACTAAACCCCATATCTCACTTTTTAATTATTATCCATATTGAAAATAATTAAATCAAAAAACTGAAAGTGAGAGTTAAAAAAAGAGATAAAGAAAAAACAAATAATAAAAACCAACAATCTAGGTGAAAACTCACCTGAAGAGGGAATTTCCATACAAAGTGGGGGAATTTCCTTTTGGTGTAGGGCATTTGCATAGCAAATGACTGTGTTTGAGCCCGTTGTTGTTGGTTTTTAACAATAAATAAGCCCCTTAGGCACCATAACTTTTCTTAAAATTATAGCTCTATAACGTCTATAAACCTTAAATTTAGCCATCTCAGACTCTTTAAACTGTATAAATACATCAATAAAGAACTTAATTTAGAAATATAATTTAACATTACATCAAAAAGAAGTTTCAATCAAAAATCTGAAAGTGAGTGTTGAGAAATAATTAAAAATAAAAGTCTGAAATAAGGCATTAATCTGTCCTTCTCAATTGTTTGAACCCTGGAAGGTGAGTATTCTTTCTTCATCATTACTTTCCCTTCTCCCTCTTCTTCTTAATCTGTTTGCTCTTAATTCAAGTTTAGATTTTCTTTTATCCATACTCTTTAATTGTGCAATACCTATATTAGCATGGACAGCATGAGTTTTCATCAATCTTAACTCTTTTTCTAATCCATTTTCTAATTCTTTTGTTTTCCCTGGGTGAAGATTTGTTTTTCTAAGCTCCCCCTCTATCCGTTCCATATTTTCAATAGATTCTTCTTGCATATCTAAATCTCTTACTATACTTTTTTCAAGGCCCTCTACTCTTTTCAAAATAAATGCTTCATTACCTTCTGTTCTTAACTCTTTTTTTGCCGCATCTCTTTTCTCAATTATATCTCTAATCTTTTTACGCTGCATTCTTATTTCTTTTCTGGATACATTAGGTTGTTTTCTTAATTGTTTTAATTCATCCAGTGCCTCATTCAGCTCACGCTTAATATTTCTCAATTCTACTTTTTCATCTGTTATTTCTTCTGCAATAACATATTCTTCTTTTTTCTCTTCACCAAGTTTTGTTTCTATCAATCCTCTTTCTCGTCGGATTAACTGCCTAAATCTTTCCAAAAGCATATGATGCTTATCGCTTATAACCATATATTTGTCATAAAGCTGTCGTAAGCTCTGTTTAGCCCCATCCAAATCATTTAGTTTTCCTTTTCTGATCTGTTTTATAATCTTATTAATCTCATTTAAAACTCCCTTCAAATAAGGTCCAATTCGTTTTTCCCAATACGACAACCTTTTTGCATGATCTCTTAATCCATAAAGATCTTTGTCTAAATTAATCTGTTCCCTATCAAGCCTTGCTTCAGTCCACCTTAACCCTGATACCGCATTATCAATCCTTCCATCAATCTTTAATTGATTCGCTTCTTTTTTTCTATCGTCTTTTGCTTTATTTAATGCCCATCTTTGTCTATCTCTTTCTCCCCTATCCCCTAAATAACGGAGTTCTTTAGTACTACCTACAGAACCGCCACCTTTCCTTTTCCTAAACGCCAACCAAACAAAAAACCCTATTCCTCCGACAAGCCATAATAGATTAGAATCAAAGTTACTTTTAACAAAACCTAAACCCCAGTCAAAAGCTCTTCCAACAGTGGCAGCTTTAACAGCAGGAACTACTAAAACAATCATCCCTAACATCAACCATTTACATTTTTTAATATTCATTCTAATCTCTTTAGAACCATTTCTCCTTTATCATTTATCTTAAACTCAAGCAAAGTGCCTTGCTTAAACTCAAAAGTTTCAGCAAAAGCTTTAGGAATAGTAACTATATATTGATCATTATTCGTCTTCTGAACTCTCATTCGTGTTGCCATCGTATTTTATGCCTATTAATAGTAATTCTAATAATAATACTAATGATAGGATTAATAGTAATTATATATAAATGTTTTGGTTTAAAGTCTTGTAGAATAGAATAATTTCGTACATTTGAAAATGCCTAAATTAATAGAATAGACAAAAGGTTTAAATGCTAATATCCATTTGTCTCTAGCATGACAGATATTACTGTACATATAGCTATTCGAGAAGATGCATGGAGGTATCATCATCATCATCATCATTATCATCCTGACGCTGTTAAGGAAGAATTGGTAAACCAGGGATTTCCTGATAATGATCCTTGTAACCTTTTTGTGTTAGCAGAATATCGCAAAGCTTATCCAAAAGATGCGGAAGTAACAGGATATGCAGCTAAATCTTTTAGAGGTTGTTGTTCTGAAACCTCTGTTTTTGAAACACTGGACGCTGTTCCTAACAGGGGTGCTCCAGCACAGCAACGCTTTAAGGAGCTTGCAGAGTCTTATTTAAGCGGAAATCCTTCAGATAATTTATTGGCAATCGTATCTAATACAGCTTGCTCTGAATTAACTCAGAGGATTTTTCAAGAGTTGGGTTGTGAGACTTTACCTATAGAATAAATTTGATCAACTCATATAATAATAAAGAAAAAAAGAAAACCAATAAGAGTTTACCCCATATAACTCAACTTCTTCTTTTCACTAAGATCCATTGCTTTTTGACTGGAACCTAATATTCCTTTCAGCTTTTCTTCAAACTTAACTGCCTGCTGCAGTAATGGTTTAGGGTCAACCTTTAATCCTAAATACTTATCTAAGCTTTCAATAACTCTTGCAGCAGCTTTACTATCAGGTAAATTAGAAGCAGTATCAGCAAAAAAACAACACAATGCTCTTCCATCAATCTTCAGCATTAAAGCTCCTGTAACGCCCATTATTATGCCTTCCTTTAAAGGCTTAAGTCCAATACTCTCTAATGCGTTTTTCTTCTTCTCAACATTAGTATAATAAAAAGAGTTAGAAGCAGATTTTAATCCATTACTACCTACACCCTCTAAACTTATCACTTCTTTTGCATCTAATTGCTTTGCAAGGTCAACCAAAGCATCTGCTAATTTCCATTCAAACCCAGTAGATGCAGTAATTACATGCAAAATAACAATATTATGCTTCTTATTGTAGAATATCCCTAATGGTTCAACAAGTTTAGACTGATGTATTGCAACAACCGGCGGCGCTTCTTCAAAAACAACCTTACCAATCATTTCTGTTTCTAAATGGTCTATCAAATACTCTGAAGCAATAGTACCAACTAACCCAAAACCTGGAAACCCCTCAATTATTGTAGGACTTTTTGGTTTTTTCCATAATTTAATTTGCATTAAAAATCACCTCTCTTTTCACCTAATTTTTTCTTTTATAAAAAACCTTTGATTTTTAATGTCCCAAAAAATCTGTAAGATTTTTTAAGGACATGTCTAACACCTCTTTTTTTCTTTTTTAAAATTAAGCAGCCATTCTTTTTTTTCTTTTAACTTGAGCAGGAAAAGGAATCACTTTTCTTGATTTTTTCTCTCGAACAGATTCAACCTTAGTTTTTCTCTCACCAATCCTCAACTCTCCCTCTAATCCTCTGGACTGATCCCTCATTTCATTATCCAGCCATCTCCCTATCCTTTCTATTCTCTTAAAGGTTTTTTCAAACAAATGCTGAGTCTTTTTCAATTCAGAAAATGGAATTCCCAAATCCTTTAACTTGTTTCTAATACTGTTGAATGTTAACTTTAATCTTCTCATCAAAATATTTATATTTCGCCCTATTTCATAAATATCACTAATTTCTTTTTCAAAATCTCTAAATAGATCTTCTCCTTTATCTGTTTCTAATCTTTTATGCAGTGCATTTGCTTCTATTGCCTTAACTCGTATCCTTCTCTCTAGCCAGCTATTCCCCCAGGGGCTTATCTGTGAAAGAAAAATAGGGCTTGCTACCTCTCGCTCTACTTGTCTTACCCCCATATCAATAGATCTTGCTTTTCCTTTTGTACTTTCCATTCCTTTTCTCAAAGCTTCTTCATCTTTTTTGCTCATCTTCTTTGAACTTATTAAAAGCCTGGCTAAATGCCTTAAGTATTTGGCACCTTTATATAATAAAGTATAATCATCAATATCAGTTCTCTTAAAATCACTTAACTCTTTATTTACACTTTTACAAAAAGAAGCAACACTTGCTTTAAGTTCTCTAACTTTTCTATTGATTTTTCCAGGTAAATTAGCTCTTTCTTTTTTAGAACTTTTGAGAGAAACAATTTCTTTTTTTAATGTTTCAATATCAGAAGCAGCCTGTGCAATCTTAATATCTAATTCTCGGGCATGTCTCATATGCCTTAGCACCATAACTAGAAGTCCGGAAAAATGCCTAAAAACTCTTCCTTTAAACGGATAGGGATGCAGCATTTCACATCTCCATTGCAAACGTCGCAATCACCAAAAAAAACCCTAATACCATGAATATTATATTAAAAACCATTCCGTTTATCCAGGCTATCTTTCCCAATACTTGTAATACACCAAGAACAGTAACTATAGCCGCAACCAAAAAGCTAAGCCACCCTACAACATTACTGTTTGTAATCTCAATAAAAGAATTGATTATTAAGTAAAACCCTCCAATAACAACAACATAACTTAATAACTTAACAGGAAAACTAAAAGCAAACCAAGCAGGCCCCATACCTCTAGCATTCAACAAAGGAAAAAGCCCTAAACAGAAAATAACTCCTCCAACTAAACCACTTATCCAATCCTTTGCTTCCATCATTTTAATCTAAACCTCTTTTTTGTTTACAAAAAAGAGACCAGAGAAAATATCAAATTTTCTCGTTGCCTCTTTTTTTAAATTGTTAATCTATTAAGCAGCGAGTTTTCCTGGTTTTTTTGTTTGAATTGCAGGTCCTCTTCTCATTGCCATTACTTTTGTTCTTTTAGCTGTATACAACTCTCTTTCTGCCCTTCCCCTTATGTTTGATTCTTGTGCAATAAGCCTTCTCAATCCCTGTGCAAGTATATGGCCATGTGTCTTAATACTTTCTCTTACCTTATTAAGCTCACTCATATTTTCCAATTCAGGAGCTTTTGGCATTAAGTGTTGTTGTATAAACTGCCTTGCCCATTTGTTACTCTTATTCAAAATACCTAATAAAACTAAATCCATCAACATATCCCTCTTAAGCAATAGATAAGTACTTTTAAATTCCTTTTTAACATGACCTATTATTTTTTTATCCATTTCTCTTAAACTATTCGCTAACCCTTTAACATTAGCATTCTTTTTTCCTAATCTGTTAACTATTCCCTGTACACCACGTAAATCCTTGCTCAGACCAACAAAACCCTTTCTTTCCGCTCTTGCACCCCATTTAAATGCTATTGCAGCAAATCGTGAAATATCTTCCTTTGTTTTAAACATCTGCGCTACTTTTGCCATCATTGCTTTACTATCTGACTTGTTTTCTGCTGTTTTAATCACAGGCTCCAGATATTTCCAATAAATTTCTTTTTCTTCACTATCTTCCTGTTTTAACAATTTTATCAGTTCAGCTTGAAAATGTTCATCTAATTCTGCAATCATTGCTCCATCTCTTATGTTTCCTTTTTTTAATTTTCTACTTATTTTGCTCCATGCATCTTCTAGTTTTTCAAGAAGCTTAAAAACCTGTTCAAGCTCAAGCTCAACATTAAAAGCAAGCATATAACTTTTTTGATCTGCCTGTTCTGCTAGCTTCCCAGCTCTTTTTTGAGCATGTAACGCCTTTGAAATATTGTGCTCTTGTACTACAGCATTTGGAATTATTTTAGTTACAAGACTTCTAAGAAGAATTATTGCCCTTACAGATTTCTTTCCTCCATGCGACTCTTTGAAGTAAAGCATCCATGGACCTTTGAATACAATCCACCATTTCTGCCTTAGATATCCTTTTGCTGCCATTATAATCACCTTTTTCTAATTATTTTTTCTTTGATTTACAACATATATAAAGTTTTCTATTATTACGGAGTGAAAAAATTACTCGACAATCTTAAAATAACAAAATCCTTGTTTCGTTTTACCAGTTGATTCAGGTTTTGCTCTTAATCTAACAGCATATCTTGTATTCTCAGCGAGGTTTTCAGGTACATGTAAGGTAACATTAACTTCAACCTTTTTTCTTTTACCTAAAAAACCAGTATCTTTTTGTGTTGCCCATGCTAATCGTCTTCTACCTGGAAATCTAATTTGTATATTGGATAATGCTTTTGTTAGATCTTTATTCTGTGTTCTTTTAAAACTCCTCACTCCTGTTGCATCATGAACAGAACACAATAATCCATACTTGTCTTTATCTTCTTTATTTTCTACTAAAAACATAAATGAAACAGCTTTCTTACCTTTCTTAATTTCTGTAGGGCCCCTTTCTTTAAATACACTAAAATCATATGTAGGAGTTTTTGGTGGTCTAGGTGTCCTTCCTCCTCCGCCTTGTCCATAAACATTAACTATATTATCTCCGCCTCTTCCACCAGCACCTCCAGCTCCACCTTCACCACCAGTGGCTGTAATCTTATTATTTATATCTCCTATCGTATTATTCAATCCTTCAATTATATTATTAATAAGATCTTTAAGATTTATATCTCCAACTTCAATATTGACAGAACCTTCCCCTTTTTCTTTCAGTTCTTCAATTGCTTTTATTAATTCATCAAAATTATTAGTTATATTAACATTGGAACTTCCACCTGCTCCACCTTGAACATCCACTTTAATTTCTTTTAAATTTTCTAATATTCTGTTAATAACAGGACCAACAGTATTATCTACATTAGAATCTCCACCAGTAGCGTTACCTCCTTCTATTCTTTGTTGTATTCCAAGTATCTGCGCTGATAGTTGCTCTAATCTATTATCAATAGTTTGTCTAATATCATTAATATTTTCATTATTCTGATTGTTTAACCACCAAGTTTTGAACATATTCAAATTTCGGATCAATTCCTCAATGTTTGGTTGAGGTTCTTCATCATTCTCCCCTCTTCCTTCTACATAAGTAAAACCATTTTCTAGTTTATCTTCACCATTTCTATTCCTAACTATAACATCAACAGTACCTTCTTCTCCTGCAGGTATTTTACCACTAATTCTCGTATTATCAACGTGCCATTCATCAACTAATCTATTCTCACCAATCATAACTTGAGTATCTCCTGTAAATTTCTCCCCAACAATCTCAACCTGTATTCCACCCGTAGTTGGACTGCTTGTCCTAGAAATCGAATCAATCTTTGGAGAGTAATCCCCTCTTCCTTCAACATAAGTAAAACCATCTTCTAGTTTATCTTCACCCTTTCCATTCTTAACTATAACATCAACAGTACCTTCTTCTCCTGCAGGTATTTTACCACTAATTCTCGTATTATCAACGTGCCATTCATCAACTAATCTATTCTCACCAATCATAACTTGAGTATCTCCTGTAAATTTCTCCCCAACAATCTCAACATGTATTCCACCTTTAGTTGGACCGCTTGTCCTAGAAATCGAAGTAATCTTTGGAGAGTAATCCCCTCTTCCTTCAACATAAGTAAAACCATTTTCTAGTTTATCTTCACCATTTCTATTCCTAACTATAACATCAACAGTACCTTCCTCTCCTGCAGGTATTTTACCACTAATTCTTGTATTATCCACGTGCCATTCATCAACTAATCTATTCTCACCAATCATAACTTGGGTATCTCCTGTAAATTTCTCCCCAACAATCTCAACATGTATTCCACCTTTAGTTGGACCGCTTGTCCTAGAAATCGAAGTAATCTTAGGAGAAAGGTCAAAGACTATACTAAGTTTAGGGGGCAATTCAGGTATTTCAGCTGCGTCTTCTTTATGAATAAATTTAAACCAAAAACTAAAATTGAGTGGGAATACTATCATCTCATTATTTTGCAGTTCAATGGTATGTCCATTTCCAATCATATCTAGATCTATCCCTCTCCCAATAGATGTCCCATTAGTTGAAATATCTCTAATATAAAACTTATTATTTCTCCCCCCTATAATAGTATGTTGCTTAGAAATCTTAAGATTTTCATCATCAGTTCCATATGGCCTCAATATAATATCATTAACTCTATGTCTGCCAATTCCAACACTATTTCTTAATCTATATTGTTTAGGTTCTTTAGTATTTGGATCAATATAAGAAATAACACCTACACCATCTTCTATTCTCCAAATAAGTATAGTCCTTTTATCAGATTGTGCTATAACTTTATTCACCTCACCAGATGTATCATAAACTCTTGCTATTATCTCTGCTTTACCAGGAGATTCATTAGCAGAAATCCATCCTCTGATACCATTACCTTCTGCTAAACGCATTCCTCGTTTAATTTCATTTATCTCTTGTTGGATTCTCAATACTTCTTCAGCAGCTGCACTCTTTGCTTCACTATACTCCACCCCCCCTTGCCTGTTACTCCAAGATTCTCTTTCTTTTGCTGTTGCTGCAGCAGTAAGCTCTTTTAATTTATTAGTAATATATTCTTCACCATATACCATTCTTTTAAATGTTCCTTCCTGTGAGTTCTTAATAAACCACATCAATTTATACTCTTTTGTATCCATATCTATTCCTTCAATATTTGCTTCTAATTTAATCTCATTTCCACCCATTACTTTTTGCCCTTCCTCAGGTTTAACTATAACAAGCTTTTTCTCTTTTTCATTTTCTTCAAGCATTTTAATAATTCTTTCAATTATCTTCATCTCTTGTTCTACAAGTACTCTAATTCCCCCATATTTGTTAAACTCTTCATCCATTAATGCATTAATTCCTATTTCCCCTTTTGTCATAGCCTTAATCCAGTTTGGAGAAATTCTTTTTTCTATATACTTATCTTCCAACAATGCTCCAAGTTCTTTGCCAACATCCACTCCTTTCTTCCCCAAGTTGAACAAATCATTTAATGCGCTAATTACTTTACTGGATATCTTATCCAGTCCATCAAATAATATATCTAGCTGTTCTTTTCTATCTGCATCAAACCCTTTAACATATTGTTTAATGATATTTGCATTCCGCCCAATGTATTTTTCTAATTCACTCAATTTTCTCAACAAACTAAACATCCTTATATGAGATGAAATAAGCATTCGAACACCTTTCTCTTCATCTGAAAGGTTTCTAAATTGTTTTGAATGAGGGTCTCGTAAGAATGGGGCAATATCTGCTATGAACTTATTAATGTCTCCTCCTTCTGCTACTATTTTCTTTTTCAATGTTTGTATCCTTTCCACGATCTTCTTTTTGTTTTTTTCAACACGATTAAGATTATTCAGAACCTTTCCTTTCCTATTTAGAATTTTCTTCAAATGTTCAATTAACTTTTCAATAGGATTAATAGATTCTTCAGGTTCTTCTTCAGGTTCTTCTTCACCAGCTTCTTCTTCTCCTTCCTTCTTTTTTCTTTTAAGCAATCCACCGATAGCCTTCCTCTTCCAAATAACCCCTACCATTAACAATATAAGCAAAGGAATCCACCATTTTCCACTTGCCAACAAAGTTGTTATTACCGTCTTTTCTTCTCCACCACCACCATCTACTACCTCTCCACCACCTTCAACAGGCGGAGTAACTCTTGGAGTTAATGGGCCTTCTCCTGCTGTACCCCCTTTAAAGCTTCTGCCTAAATTCCCAAACCAATCACTTACTCTGCCTAAACTATCTAATGGTCTTCCATCTTTCATCAAAAACCATATTAACCAGATTAATAGCGCAGCAATAACTAAAGCTATAAGGAAAGCAAGAAACTTCTTATTCTCTAATCCTATCTTCAATAATAAAGAATGTATCAAATACAATAGTAAAATACCAATCAAACCCCACGCCACATACTTAAGATTAATCCAGTCAAAATTCATACTAACAGTAATAATCAGCGAAGATAAAAAAGCAGCAACAAAAGCAAACACCATATGCGACCTTGTCAATTCACCACTAAACGCTTTCTTAGCGCCCATCAAATAGGTAGAGAAGAACAAAAAGAAAAACACTACAAAAACAACTGTCTTTTCAAAGTCTCTCCATCCCCCACTAAAGAAATCTTCTATTGTGCCTAATCCACTTCTAAAGGCATCTGCAACACTTGCAGCACTTGCGCCAACAGAGAATAAACTAATTAGAACAACCAACAATAATATTATATTAACTAATTTTTTCATATTATCCTCTTTATACAATCAATTACAACTTCTTCTCCAAAGATAACATTTCCCTGCTCTAAAATTTCTAAAACTTCTCTTTTACCCTTTAAAGCTTCAGTAAATTCTTCTTCGCTTTTACATACTAATTTAAGCTCCTTAAATTTATCATAACAAATATCTTTAACAGAATCTATATCGTTACTAATTACAAGCAAGCTTTTGCCGTCAAACACAACAGCTTTACTTTCTTTTAATTCCTCAAAATTTCCACTAACATCACAATATTTCAATAAACTAATTGCAGCCAAGTACTTAGCTACATTATTATCTAAATTAATCTCATAAAACAATCCTGTTCCTAATCTTTCAGCCTTAACAACAGAATTTCCTTCTAATTTCTTAAGAACAGCATGAGCGCCAGCAGCACTAACTCCAATCTTAGAAGCAATATTTCGTATAGTAAATTTTTTAGAGAAGTTTCTAATCAAAAACCCAATTACATTAAACTCATTCTTGCTTATAGATAGCATTGTTCGAAAATAGTTACTATTCATTAACTTTTTATTTACTCATATTTAAATATTTCGATTTAACGTTCAATTAATCTTAACATAACAATAAAAATAATTAACAAACGTTAGAAAAAAGTAAGAAACAGATAACCACTATTAAGTACTAACAAATCACAAGCTTTATATACTAGTAATATTTTCTCACATTAAATGAAGCATAGATTAAGCATAACAGTTGATGAAAACACAATTTTATCTATTCAGGATACTTTAAGGACTAACTCTAGATCTGGAATTTTCAGAAACAAATCACATTTCATAGAACAAGCGATAAAAAAATTCCTGGAGGGCAACAATGGCACCAGGTGATTTAGAGGACAGAGTAAACGCTTCTCCTTCAGGAAAAGGCATTCTGGAGTCAATAACTGGAGGAGTAAAAAAAGCAACTTCAGGAATTGGAAGTCTATTATATTATTCTTATTACACAGCAAAAGCAAGCTTAGGGTTGGCGGCAGGTGTTGCACTAGCTGGACCTTCTGCATTAATGCTTCCATTCGGTATGATGGCAGGTAGATATACTAATGATGTTATACATAAAAAGAAAAAATCATTTAAACAAAGATTTAAAGAATGCGCAAACCTGGGTTTAGTTGGTGGACTTTTAGGAGGCTATCTTGGTCAAGCCTTTAAGGTTGCAGATACAGTCGGAACTTACTTTGGAGGCATGTTTGGCAAGGTAGGTTATTTTGCATCTAAAGCTGTAGTAGGCGTAGCTAATATGCTGCCTTTTTTATATATACATGAATATCTTGATCGTATTTTTGTAAGTGATCATAAACCACAAGCAGTATCAGAAAAGATTAAAGATAATGCTGGAAAGTTAGGATTACTTTCACTTCCAGTAATGGCAAACTTTTCAATAACTCCAGAATATCTTAAACTTCCAGTAGCTGGATTAATTTCCTGGATGTATGGTGGAATGACTTCAGAAAAAGAAGAAAAGAAACAAGAACAGCCATTGCAAATGCCACAACAGCCGTATGCACAGAGAAATGCTGCTTAATTTTTTAACTTTACAATTCCCTGGGTAATGTACTCTCATTTGCACTTTGTATCTGTCTAGCATCAATATTAAATGGATCCTTAGAACCAATTACATTAAATCTCCTTGGTCCATAATCATACCATCCATCCCCTACTATTCTTAACAATATTTTTTTAGCATCTTCATAATGTACAACATTCTGGATAACCTTTTCAATTATATACATTGACATCCCTCTTGTTGTTAATGCAGGTCCAATAACATGAGCATCAATAAGTTTTTTATTTTCTATTTCATCAAGGTCTCCATTACACATATCTGCCCAGTCATAGTATCTTTTTCTTCCTATATGCCACCATTTTTTAGGTATAGCTTCTCCTACACCTTTTTTTATTGCTCTTCTGTCAAAAGCAGGATTTAGATTAGATGCACTCCTTACTCCTTCAACTGGACTTTCATGACGATATAATTTCATCTTATAATATCTTGGATTTTGAGGTACTGTATTCATTGTAGCTCTTCTTTCAAGTTCTTTCTCTCCCATCATAAATGTGCTTCCAAATTCAGTTTTAGACGGTTCTATTGGTTTTCCTCCAAACACTCTTTTTTGAGCTATAGCATAATCTGTAATTGTCAGGCTGCCAATATGATATCTTCCATCTCTAAGATCATCTCTTACTGCATCCCATTCATTATGCAGACTGCTTGCTTTTAGCAATAAGTCCATCTCAACAATAAATTCTTTAGGGACATTTCTAGGTTTAGCCATCATATTTTTTCTTTTATGCCAATTAAACATATCCAAGAGCACATCTCCTTCTTTTTTGCTTCCACCTGGAAGAGCTTCAACAAAATTCTTGAACTTTTCTTCCCCAATGTCATAATTTTTATCAGCTACTTCTAGGGGCCACCCATTCTCATCCCATCCTGGAGCTACTTCCCCTATCTCATTTGCTGCTCTTAAATCTTCAGGTGACCACATGAAGAATGAACTTTCTTTTAATTTTTTAATTTTTTTATTATCTAAACTTCCTTTAAGAGGATGGTGCTGTTCTGGATTTTTAAGTATATTATTTAATCTCATAAAAAACTCTCTCAGGTCATTAAGTATTCCCAGATCATTCATGTTTATTCCATTTCCCTCTAAAATCTCTTTCATAGAATAATCCTTTCCAGTATCTTTACTATACAGTTCTTTATTGTTTGTTGTGAAAACAGGCCTAAGGAATTTTCTTTTTTGATAATCTTCCTTATACTCAGCCCAGAATTCTTTCATCCATGGATACTTGCCATGCAATCCATCCAGTAAATGCGTACTGCTTATAGCTTTAAGCTCCGCCTCTATTTCATTATCAAAGATTATTCTTATAATTCTTACGATTTCCTTATACAAGCCAACAATGTTATTCCATGACCAGGCATCTATAAGCCTTTCCGGATTGATTATGTAGTAAGAATGCTTAAAGTATATCTGACCTATACCTTTAATAGCATGTGATGGAAGATTTTCTCCACTAAATGAAGAAGCCATATTGTCAAGATTTATAGCATTAATTCCCATACTTCTTAAATGGCCATATAGCTTACCTTCACGTTTAGCAACATTATCCATGAATTTTTCCAGATAAGTTTCATAACCCTGCCTTATTTGTCCAATATTAGTCTTAACGTTATCGATTTCCTCAGCACTTAAATCATTAATTTTATCTTTAGTTGAATCATCTTCACCTAATATTCTTTTTTGCATTTCAATGCATGCATTCTGAATTGCTGTTTTGTATATTCTAGCCCATGTCCCTTTAGCATTGTATCCAAAATAACTATACTCCCAATCATTAACACACTCATCCTTATCATTCATTAAAGAATGCCAATATCTCTGGTAAACTGTCTTAGGTACAGGATATTTCATTACATATCTTGTACTCTTTAGCACATCAGATTTATTTCTTTCTTTAAGATTACCTACATATATTCTCACTTCTTTATTTTCAGAAGAACTTGCAATATCCCCTCCTTCTCCGCCTCCAGTATCTTGAAGTTCCTCTCCTTCTGCTGCTGCTCCCTCTACCTGGCTGCCTTCTGCTTTTATCTGATCTTCTGTAGCTCCAGTGCCATACTTAACACGCCCATATTCTTCTTTTAAAATATCATTGCTTCTGTAAAATGAAGCCATGGTGTCATTATCTCCTTTTTTAGAGTGAGCATAAAAATCAATAAGTTTTTCCCAATTATCGCCAAATTGCTTCCATTTTTTTTCAACATCCTCTAGAGTATCAACAAATTGCTTAAGTGCAATCTTAAGGCCCCAATTGTTTAGATCTTTTTCAATAGGGGATAGATTAATAGTATATCTCTGAAAACCAGGTAATTTTTCCCTGGATGCTTTTTGAGCTGCACTTGCAAAAAAATTCTTAAATTTATCTACTTGCGCTCCAATCAAACCTTTCTTTTTCTTTTCATCAACCACGAGTCATCACCTCTTGAGGTGTTTGTTGTAAAACTCTTTGGGATCTTATAGGCTGAGGTAAAATAAATCCTCTTTTTTCCAAAAAGTCATTAATATCTTTTAGCCTTTTTATGAATTCATCCAAAACAGGATTTATATGCTGCAATACAAGGGGTAAAGATTTAACTACTCCCAAACTTTTTTCATCTATTTCTGATGCCTGGTATCCAAGGTTCTCTAAGGTGCTGACAGCAAATAAGGCAGAATTTAAAGGAACAAAATTCCTCATATCATCTTTCCTGCTAACCCTTGACAAATTAGCTTGTGTATATTCCATCCATTTCTTTTTTGAACTTATCAAAGCGCCCGTCCTTCGAATAATTCCTGGAAGGTCTTGCCCTTCAAATACCTCCTTAATCTGATGAAACATCTGAACATGAGGATACATCTTGTTTTCTTGTTTAAGGAATTCTCTTTTAGTTTCATTTAATTCTTTTAAAAGATTTTTCTTTCTTAATCCAACAACATTAAGAGCTGCATTCTTCCCAGCCCTAACTCCTTTTATTCTTTTACTAATATTTTTATCAAGTTCTTTTATAGCAGCATCTGCTCTCCCATACACATATTTTCTTAATTCAGTCCTTCTTCCATTAAGAAGATTAAATAACTCATTTACTGCTTCTTTTATCACCTTTTCAATAGCATTTTGTTGTTTTTTATCCCAAAGCAGTTTTCCAACTTTTTGCTCCCATAGTTTTGGAGCTTGATGCACTTCTTTCTTTTCAGCTTTTAATTCTCTGGCAGTTTTATCATCACCTAATTCATGTAGCTTGCTTTCCTCTTTTTTCAATCTACTATAAAATGCATTAAATTCATCCCAGTTATTTTCAGACATACCTCTATGGATCATGCCTAACAACTGGCTTAGGAAATTAACTAGCTCTTTGTAATTCAGGAAATGCCTTATTATGTTGGTTCTTTCAATTTTTTCTGCTAATTTTCTATCATCTGCATTCCCCCCCTTAAGAGAATCTATAAATTGTTTAACTCCTATAACATAATTGTCAAGATATTCCCAATCAATCCGCCAGTTATGTATTGTTCTCATAAAATTCTCTAATCTTGTTATTTTTGCAGAACCAATTCTATTTACCCTATGCACATAACTCAATGAATTAAGCAAGTCATTAGCTAATTCATCATCTCCAAATGATTTTAATTGTCTTTCATAATAATTAAATTTCCCAGGTTCGGATAAAGCTTCCATAACTTTATCTCTGTCTTTATCTTCTAATATTCTTTTTAAGCCAATAAGTAATTGAAGCTCTTCCGGATTTAATCTGATATTTCTTATCATATTAGCTAGTATAGGATCATCCTTTCCAATTTCTTTAACTAGTTCATAGTTTGTTATATTTATAATAGCTTTTTCTCCATTATGTGAATCTTTGACAATCTTTCTTACTCTATCAACCCATCTCCAACTCATATTCATTCCTTTAACTGCATTTAATCTTTTTGAAGTATTTCCAACAAAAAGCGCATTATGGGCCTGAGCTCTTTTAGTATCCATAGCTTCAACTTGTTCTATTTTCTCCCTTATTAATCTAATATAAGGCAGCCAGTTTCTTGTTGCATTTAGTCCTTGCATCATTTCTGTAGTATTCATTTATTTTCGCCCTCTTCTATACGTTTAGTAAACATTTCACCTTCTTTCTTAGATGCCCATACATAATCTTTAAAATGTTTTTCAACTAACTCCTCTTCAGCAGTTAGTCTTTTTACCATTGCCCTTATATAATCATTTAATCCAAACAAGCTTATACAAGGATAATGGTTTGTTGGTTCTCCTTTTATTTCTTCTTCAAAATAGTATTTTTTACCTCTAAACTGGAAAGTTCCAGGATCTTTAATTGCTTCTCTGTCAAATGCAGGATTGCTCTCTCCAGGAGTTGCTGTCTTATCAACATAACTATTGTAGTATTTTTCAAAATCAAATTTTCCATTTTCAATACATTGCAAATAACCACTAACAACTTTACTGTTTGGATGAGATTCTCCTCCCTGGAAATCTTTCGTAAACAGCCACCAGTCTTTTATCATGCTTGAACATATTGTTTCAAATGATGACATATTCCATGTATCCTGAGGCATGACTTTTCTGTAATATAATCCATTGAGTCTACCATTTATCTTCCCCAAGTCATTACTGATAAATTCAGGCGGTTCACCAGCAGGACCTTTAGTAATATGTTTAAGATGCCCTATATCATTTACAAATCTTCCTCTGCTGTCTACTTCATGAAGCTTTTTATCCATTCCATATTCTCCATCTTCAACTACACCTACTGGGTCTTTATAATATACTACTGGCCTGGTATTATCTATTTTCATATTCCCTTTTCCATCAAGGACCACTGGGATGCACAGGGGTTTTGCGTCTTTTCTTGCAAATTTGTAATAACGTTTGAACCAGCCACCCATTCCAACATTATTCTGGTCAAAAATCTGCCACCCATATGTATGGGGTACTTGCATGAGTCCATATCGTTTCATATGACCATTGAATCTCCGGTGGGCATCATCTATGCCTTCAAACCAATCATCTATAATTTTTTTACCTCTTTCTATCTTTGCTAACATATCAACATCACGTGATCTCCCTTTTAAAACATCCACTTGCTCAAGTAGATTCTTAAATTCAACCATCAACTTATGAATTCCATATTTTGATTTTGCCCATCCATATTCTGCAGTAGGCCTGCTTTTTCTCTCTCCACCTTCTGCAATAGTATCATAATACCATCCAAATCTTTTCCATATACTATCTGGTACATTATTACCATCCCATTTTGGTTCGTCTTGTTTTAATTGCCCTACCTTCTCTCCCACCTTATAATCATATGCATTTGTTTTTATTGAAGCAGCAGCTCTTGTTTGAGATGTATCTCCAAAAGCTTTTTCTGCCTGTTTCATAATTTTTTCAACCGCTCTCCTTTTACTATGATACACCTGAACTCTTAAAAGATAGTTCATTAATGTTATCAGTTCAATTCTCAATTTCCTGAACATGATTGGGAATTGGCCTTCAGGAGTTACATATCTCTGTTCCAGATGTTTAGACAACCATGGGATTTTGTTCATAATATCTTTAATAACTGCAGTCACATATGGAACACCCTTTTCTTTCCACTGGCTTTCTTCCTTCGCTTCTTTTTCTTTCTTGCTTCTAAACAGCCCAACAGCACTTAAAACTATAACTAGGACTAGAATAAAAATCATTGAACCATACAATCCTATTGTCTTAAACCATTCTCCCATCCATCTTACTGCAAAGAAACCTTTTTCAGGGAAAGCTATAGCACTTATCCATATTACTAATCCTGCTGAAGATACAGCAGCAGACCAGCTCCAGCCTGTTTCCCCTTCTCTCTTAAATTGCCTATACAATAGCCATATTGAAATAACCTGTCCTAAAGTTACCAGCCAGTTTGTAGTCAAGCCTTCATGAGTCATATCAGCTGCAAGCAGAATTGCTATTGCAATATCTACTTTATTCTTTCCTTGCCCTATTTTTATTGTAGAGATAAACAGCCAGGATAATAATAACGATCCCCCTATGAATATTAATATTCTGCTAGGTCGTAAAATACCTAACGGATCTTCACCACTAAATAAAAATCTGAATAAAGGACGTATAAATGCATTTTCATTCCATATCCATTGGTTGCCTATCTTAAATGCCAATGCTCCTGCAAGGAAGATTATTACAATTACAAATATGAATTTAGCAGTTTTTGATTTGTTCTCACCAAATGTAATGCCTGTAATATTAATTACAATATATATAAATACTCCAATAATGATTGTATTAACTATTAGTTGGATTAACCCTACTCCACCACCAATTCCCCTCATTGCACCACTTAATGAATTACCAATACTTCCAAATGTATTTCCTATTGAATTGCCCATATTTCTAAAAGTATCTCCAATCGCAGCTTCAGCCATTACACTGCTAACTACTAAGACCAATGCAAGTATCCAAAGTAGTTTTTTATTTCTCATTTTTCTCCATTTCTTTTAGAAATTTCAGTACAGCTTTATCTACAAAGTTTTTAACAGAAGGATGATCAAACCTATTCTCCCCTTTAGAAATAAATTCCTCTATGCGTTTCTTTAATTCAGCATCTATTTTTACAGGAACATCCTTCAATTTATCTATAGTTACTAATAGTTACTATTTAAACCTTTCGGTTACAAAAAGTAACTTTAGCTAAAAGCAATAAAAAACAATAACTTTATACAAAAGAAATCAAAGATTTCTGAGCATAAAGCTCTCGGAAATCAAAATTTTCGATACCTTGCGTAAGCAAAGTCCAAAAATCACAAAGTGATTTTCGATACCTTGCGTAAGCAAAGTCCAAAAATCACAAAGTGATTTTCGATATTTTGCGTAAGCAAAGTCCAAAAATCACAAAGTGATTTTCGATATTTTGCGTAAGCAAAGTCCAAAAATCACAAAGTGATTTTCGATAACTTTATATATATCCATAACCAAAAACAGTATATCAATAAAACAGGTGATAAATAATGTTTAAATCAAAAAAAGCGTTTATAGCACACCCTGCAACATGGATTGTTATATCTTTCCTATTAGGGATGCTAGTTATGTACCTTACAGCAAAAGGAACACTACCTATTCCAATTAAGGTATGTTAATTTTTTTTCTTTTAAATTTTTTATTTTAGAATTAGTTAATTTCTACTTTATCGCCAATAGCCTGTCCAGGCATACCTTTTTCAAAAAGAACTCGTAAAGCACCACTATTACCGTGTGCACTTCTAACTTCACCGTTAGTTTCCCTGTCTGCAGGGCTTTTCCATACAACTTTCTTACCAACTAACTCAGCTGCTTTTTCTCTCTTATCTAGACCTTTAACTACAATAATCATTTGATTAGTTGTTTGAGTTGTTCTTCCTCTCTTAAAGCTATGAATTCTTCCTTCCATAACTATAAGAATTCTCAACGCATTTAAAAAGCTATCGAAAAAGATGCAGTTAACCCAAACGACAATGCTGCCTAGTGTAGTCCAAATTAAACACATTGTCTTGTGAGAATCCTTGCTCGCATGAGTATATAACACAATCGCACGGAGCGCAGCATTGTCAATTAACTAGACTTAACCCAAAAAAAAGATATTAATAAGAATAAACAAAGAAAATTATCGCCTAAGGGGAAAATATTCTCCAATTATGGCTGTTAATTCATTTTTACCTCGACCCATAATATGCTTCAAGTCCATACCTAAAAATGCTTCACTTGTTGAGATTTTATCCAGAAGAACTGGTGATTGAGTTTTAGTTCCAATCAAATCCAGGAATCCGCTACCATCTATCATTACATGGTATTGGCCCTCAAGATGAGGTGGAACACCTGGCAGAGTATTAGCTAAAGTATTATCTATTCTAGATGTATATGTGTTAGATATACAAGGGTCTTTTTCTGCGACAAATTTTTCTACTCCACTTAAATCAGTAACTTTGTTTGGATCATATACCATTAAAACAGTTAAGCCATTACCTCTCTCTGCATATTGATAAAAACACATAATAGTATCTGGAGTAACTGCGTCTTGAGTAGGTGTACCTGGAATTTTTGTAATCAAACCCGCTTTCCCATCAGCAATCCAACCTTTTATTAATTCACTAGTCCCGGAGTCATAGTTTCTACCACTAAGATTTGCTTTATGTCCTCTCTTAACATTTTCAATCCAAGCTTCTCTTATTTTCCTTCCTTGTGAACGGCTACTGCCATGGTGTCCTGCTCTTCCTGAACTTTTTTTATTATTTTTCCCCATCTTAAATAATGTGAATCTACTCCTATTTTTAAATACTACTATTTTAAAGTACTAACTCGACTCAAAGAACAATATAACTTATAATTTATTTATTTACTATATCTCTGAATAAAAATATGTAGAAAGATTTATTGAAAATAATATGTTTACTCAGACATACTCTCACAATTAAGATACCTATTACCAACCTTTAAACAACACTGCGGGTTTGTAAGTACTGTATTGATATTACAATAAGGTGTTGCAACAGGGCAAGAGTGAACTACTTCTCCAGTATTCTTATTTTTAATAGCTTGCGGCCATGTCCAAACACAAGTATATTCTTTAATTGCTTTTTCACAATCAACAAGCACCCCATCCTGTTTTCTACAACATCTAGGGTTGTTTACTTCCTTCAAATTGCAGTAAGGTTTTTCTATAGGACACTGCTCAACATTTTCCCCTGATGTTTTATTCTTAATTCCTTGAGGCCATATGTAGAAACAGGAATATTTTTCCACCATTTCAGTACAGTCAGTATACTCACCATTGCTCTTTTTGCAACATTGAGGATTATCTGTGACTGTATCTGTATTACAATAAGGCTTTCCAGAAGTACAGGCATAATGAACTGTTCCAGTATCCCTATTCTTTATACTTTGAGGCCATGTCCAAGCACAAGCATATGCTTCAACTTCTTCCTGAGGAACTTGCTCTTCCTCAAATATACCTATACAATTCACAAATTGATTATCTTGCAGCATGCAGCATTGAGGATCATAATACTCAGTATCGCTATTACAATGAGGTCTTGTTTCTGAACAAGTATGAATGGTTTCTCTTGAGGTTTTATTCCTAATTTCATGTGGCCAGCTAATTACCCGACAGGAATATTTGGGCCTGATAACTTCACCATCTTCAAACATCATATTTTTACATGAAACATAATTATTACCAACCTTTACACAGCATTGTGGATTATCAGGAATAGAATTTGTGTTGCAGGCTGATATTTCTTCAGGACAATAATATAAAACCTCTCCTGTTCTAGCATTTGTTATGCCTTGGTTACCACTTGTTTTACACCCAAATTCTGGAACAACATCTTTGCAGTCAGTATACTGTCCGCCGCTCCTTTTGCAGCATTGGGGTGTATTTCTGATAGCTAAGTTACAGTAAGGCCTCTCTAGAGGGCACTGCTCAACATTTTCCCCTGATGTTTTATTCTTAATTCCTTGAGGCCATATGTAGAAACAGGAATATCCTTCCTCTGGCTCAGGGATATCTGGCTCAAGATCTTCTTCTGATACACCCTCACAATTAATAAAATATCCAATAAACTTTCCGCAGCACTTAGGAACTGTGCCTGATTCAGTAATCCTACAATGACGTTTTGGGTTTGAACATGTATGAACAACCTCTCCTAAATTCAGGTTCTTAATACTTTGCTCACCTCTACATTCATATTGTTCTGGTGGTTCAGATTCTTCCTCTGGTTCAGGGATATCTGGCTCAAGATCTTCTTCTGATACACTCTGACAATTAGTAAAATATCCTAAAAACTTTCCACAACACTTAGGAACTGTGCCTGATTCAGTAATCCTACAATAACGTTTTGGGTTTGAACATGTATGAACAACCTCCCCTAAACTTAGGTCCTTAATCGCTTGCTGACCTCTACATTCATATTCTTCTTCTATAACTTCAACCTCAGGACAATTACAATAACCATTTCTAGATAATTTATCCACAACACTTCCATCTATACACAACCTAGAACATGAATCTCTTGAAGGATAAAGATCACAATGATCAGGCCAACTCCTTACACGACCTTCACCACAATCTTCATTTTCACCTACCCATTGTCTTCCTTGTTGACTCCAGCTTGGACCTTGATAATTATCAACACAACACTGATATTTAGGAAAGTCCCCAATGGGTATTTCCTCTTCTTCAGGTTGTTCTTCAGAATCTTCCTTACCAATTACTTGCTTCAAATTACCCATTACTTCTTTACTTATTTTTCCTGAAACTTCATCAGCATTAGATTCTACTTGAGCTGAGGGGGTTAGAACACTATCTACTTGAGATGTTACAATATTATTTACTATGATATTCTGTGTTTCTTTTACAGCTATCATTGAAGGTTTTTTTACAATTCCCGTGCTTACTTCCCCATGCCCAGCACAATCCGGTGTACACATTGTACAAGTTCCTTCCATGCAAAACGAATTACAACTAGCCTTAAACCCATCATCACAAACTTTTTCAATATCTGCACAAACAACTCCAGCACATAGATCATCTGCTTGTTGAGCATCATGCCCAGCACAATCAGGAACACAAGCAACACAAACACCAGAATTGCAATTCTGTGTACAACTATCTTTAAACCCATCACCACACAACATTTCCAAATCTTCACACACAACCCCTGCACATAAATCAATATTCATATGCCCAGCACAATCTGGATCACAACTTGTACATTGACCAGTTGATGGATTGCATTCAGTGTCACACCCGGCCTTAAATCCATCTGGGCATACCAGTTCAATAATAGGGCATATTACACCATCACATGGATCATCCACAGTTGTAGTTGGTTCTGGAATATCAGCATCAACGCAATTAGGATACCCATCAACCGCACCTTTCTCGCAGCATTTAGGATTGCCTGCTAAGGCAGCATCTCTATTGCAATAAGGTTTAGAAGAGGGACATGAGTAAAGAACCTCTTTAGTATCCATATTTATTATTTTTTGTGGCCATGACCATTCACAATAATATTCTATTTCTTCTTGTATAGCAAATGTTGTAATTTTATTTGTTCCTTCATTAGATACAAAAAGAACAGCATTATAAAGAATAATCAATATAAACATCATCCAAAAAAGTAATTTTTTTTTCACATAAATACCTCTTTTAATAGTATTTAGAATTAAAGATATAAAAACTTTTTGGAAATCTAAAAATTATTTTTAAGTCATAAAACAACATAACCGGCAATAACAAACAACTCATAGCAGACTATCTCCCTCAAACATAGAATCTTATTTTTCCTTATAAGTATAGAGGGGTAGGTTTTTTAAGATGTTCTGTTTGAAATACTATAAAATCAATATAACTACAGAAAACCTTAAATATATCTGATTCAGTAAAAATAATATGCCCGATAGAAAAACTACAAAAGAGATTATTGATTTGACGCAGAAACTCATCTCTTTCAAAACAACCCATGACAATAAGGAAGAATTGATTGCATGTATAAATTTTATCAAAGAGTACTATTTTAATTCTAAGGTGTTTATTTCTGAGTTTACCTTTAAGGGATTTCCTTGTTTGTTCATAGCAACCAATAAACGAAAGAGACAAGATCTTATCCTTAATGGGCATATTGATGTTGTGCCAGGTAATGAAACACAATTCCATGCCACTGTAGAAACAGGCAAATTATTTGGTAGGGGAGCATATGACATGAAAACGCAGGTTGCAACAATGATGGTTCTACTCAAGAATCTGAGTAATAATAAAATACTGCCTAAAGTTGGACTGATGATTGTAAGTGATGAAGAAGTAGGTGGACCATACTGTACCAGACTGATGATAAAGAAAGGATACAAATCACATTTTGCTTTAATAGGAGAACCTACTAATTTTCATCTTGAAACCAAACATAAAGGGCTGTTAGTAGTTCAGCTGTTGGCGTATGGGGCTCATTCCCACGGTGCACGGCCATGGTCGGGTCGTAATGCAATAGAAAAACTGTGGAAGCAATATACTAGGTTTGTCAATGATATAGAAATACAAGCCACAAGTAAACATAAATGGCATATTTCTGTTAATCCTACCAGTTTTATTGCAGAAGGACCATTTAACATGACTCCTTCAAGAGCTGAGATGACTTTAGATATCAGAACAACTGAAGATTTTAATATGAATAAAGTAATTCAAATTTTGAGGAAAAATAAGATCAAATATAAGGTGCTTGTCAAAGGAAGTATGCTTCTTAATCGTGGAAAAAACCAGATAATGAAATCATTAAAAAAAATAACAGAAAAAGAACTACACAAACGAGTTAAATACATAAAATCCTGTGGAAGTTCTGATGGCAGGTTTTTTAGTGAGCAGAATATACCCTCAATTAATTTTGGTATGGCAGGAAAAAACCATCACAAAAGCACAGAATATGTTAAGATAGGAAGCATTGGATCATATTATAGGATTCTTGAGAAGTTTGTGAAAGAAAACTTTAGCAAGTAAAATTACATTATATTTATAAACAACTAGAACTAATATTTAATAGGTGGTTATACATCGGAATACTAATACCAAAAAAAAGCAATTATATAAAAGAAGAATATAGTCCTATACGATATTCTACTCCCTTAAAAAGGTCAATGAGCGGTTATGAAATCGAAATGTGCCTTATTGATGAGAGGGGTGATGTTTCCCAGGAAATTGACAAGATAATGGCTTTGTGCAAAGCTAAAGACAAGAAATTTCCAATTGTTGATGAAGTTAGCCATAATATGGTAGAGATTAATGCACTTCCTCATTCAAGGATCCAGAAAACTGCATTGTATCTTTTAGACAATGTCAAACAGGCACAAGAAATATGTTTGGAGAATAATCTCTCGTTCATGCCACTTGGAACTTATCCTGGAAAATTTAAGGAGAAATTACGAAAAGATAATCGTTACATATATTCTGCTAAAGCTTTAGATGAAAAAAAGTACAGTTTTTTTTATCCTCGTTGTTTTGGATTTCATTATCATTACACATTGCCAAGAGGTATGTTTAATAACAAAACAAAATTTCTTAACAACCCTTCGCGTTCCAGAGTGAAAACAACCTTACTAAGCAGTTATAATCTGTTTATTGCTATTGATCCAATTATCACAACTATCTCACAATCTTCTCCATTTGCAGAAGGGAAATATTTTGGGAAAGACTCTCGTATGATTTTTTGGAGAGGGGGGAAAAAACTCAAATATGATGGCATGTTCAACAAGAACCAAATGTTGGGAGGGTTGCAGCCATACAAGCAAACACTTCTTGATCTTATGCACACACTTGAACAGAAAGATAAGAAAGTAAAAAGACTCTTCAGAAAAGCAGGTGTTCCAGATGTTTTCTTAAAGAAAAAGAAAAAATTAGATCTTACGTGGAATCCTGTAAAGATTAATAAGTTAGGGACTTTGGAACACAGAGGTATGGACTCGAATTATATAGATATTAATCTGAGTCTATCTGTGATGATGAAATTCTTGCTCAGAGCAATCCAGCAGGATTATTATCATGTCGTCCCATCGGATATAGGGATTGATGAACCATTTAAGCTCGAAGGAAACATAATCTTTGTTCCACCACACACACACGTAAGGAATGTGTGGCAGTATAAGTCAGCATATAAGGGGTTAGCAGATGATGAGATTTACAAAGCATGCACTCGATTCTATAATCTTTGCAAAAAACTAATCTATAAAGAATACCATCCTACTATGACACCTGTAAAAAAAATACTCAACAATAGGGTAACTGTTTCAGATGAGATTATTTCTCAAGTTAAAAAGAAAGGTTACTCATTGGACCAAAATCTGCCGCAAGAAGTATGTAGACAAATAGCACTAAATTATGCAGATAAATTAATGGAAAGGGTTGATAAGTGCGTGAAGATCTTTCAGAATCTGGATGAGAGTTAATGTTAATCGGAAAAATTTCCATCCCATATAAAGTCCTAAAGACAGAAATCCTGAATTAGATGGATATTGCAAAAGATTAAATCTAGCATTTGAATATCAGGAAGAGCAACATTATAAGCTAGTTCCTTATTTCAATAGAAATTTTAGTTTAGACAAAATTAATTAAACTCCTCACAAAACAAAAAACAATATAACCGGCAGCAATAAACATCCCATAGCATGCGAACGTTTAACACCCAACAATCCAGGAATTATTCCAATAGCAGTTGATGTAACTAATATCAACAACCCAACAAAACCAGAGAAATAAAAAGCAATTAAAGTAATAAACGTAATTATTCCTAAGCAAAGAAACTTATAATTAACCTTAACAATCATTTTGGAAAATACTCTGGCAAAAAACAAAGCAAGTAAAGTAGCAATACCTCCTGCTATTAAAGCAGCAAATAAAAAAACAAGCAATTGCTCTAAAGTAATGCTTTTTAAGATTTCAAGTATAGCAACAACAGCTCCATTTCTAGCCTTCTCCAATGTATAAAATGTAACTAAAGAAAAAGTAAAATTCACTGTATTTATACCGCCCAATAAAATCATAAAAGCATACACACCAATATCACCAACTAACTGCGTGGCAATTATAGCAGCCTGCGCAGCTCCTAAACCAGGCATAATACCAGTAAGTGAGCCAGAAAAAACAGCAGCCCCTATTGCCTTAACCTTTGCAGACATCTTAACTTTAATGCTCTCTGTAATATGCTGCTTAGGAATTTTAGCATTTTGTGATAAAGAAGTTACCAATGCGCTTATTCCAAAAAGCCCGGATAACATTGCAAACAAAGGCTGGTTTAAATTATTCCATCCTAAAACAATTATTCCTAAAATTCCTGAAATAAAAAAAACAAAACTTCCCCAAAATATTTTATTCAGGCTCCCTTCTTTTATTATCATATAAACAACAACAAATATCAAAATCCATCCCATATAAGGCTGCACAAAAGAATAAATTACAGGAACAAATGGTATCATAAAAGGAATCAGCATTAAAGTTACAATCAACGCCAATAAAGAACCAATAACAGTTAACTTAACTGCCTCATAACCTTTTCCTTCCATTAATAATCTATGTCCAGGTAAAACTCCTAAAGCCATATCAGCATCAGGAGCCCCCAAGAATATTGAAGGAATTGAATCCAGAAAAGTATGTGTAATAGCCATTGCAATAATAAAAACAGCAAGAACCATTGGATTAGTAAAACCCAACAAATAACCAGAAACAGAAATAAGAAGCATAGAGATAAGATTAACATGGATGCCTGGTATCAAGCCGGTTATAGTTCCAGCCAAGCAACCAATTAAAACAGCTAATATTATGTCATAAAACATTAATTTTACACCCCCTCATGTTATTTAATTGACTATCAACTTATCACCCGAACCCTCTCCCCAATAACTTCTCTCTCACCATTATATTCCTCAATATTTCCAATAACTTCAATATAATCCCCTTCATTTACACTAACATTATCATAAAGAAGTATCTTCATAGATTCAGGCTGAGTTATAGTGATAATACTAAGCTTCTCGCCATTATAAACATCATCAACAATACCTTTAACTTTAACATCTCTGCCAATCTCTTCACCTTCAATTTGACCAATAGAGCTTTCATTAAGAACAATATTATCCGAAATAAGATAAAGAATAAACACACCAACTAAAGCGCTTATTATTGCTATCTTAAGTAGAGTTTTTTCATTCACTAAAAAAAGAAGTCTAAAGTTTTATTTAAAGCTTTTTAGAAAGATAAAAAATAAAAATATTACTTTTTATACATTGCCGCATTCTGTGCTAGAACAACAGCAATTTGCTCTAATGCTATTAAGCCAGCTGGCGTGTTACTTCTAGCAGGATTAAATTGTCCTCTTATATAATTTGAATCATAAGCAATTTGAGGATTGTCAAAAGACGCAACAAATGATTTTGCATCATGTTTAACATTTAACTTCTTATCATATCTAGCATCTTGATCTACACCCTGAGCCCACCCAACAGCATGAACCGAAACAGGCTTATCGCTGCTATTCCTTACTATCAATGAATTATTACCTATCATCAGTCCACCATGAACATCTGCATCATCAACAGCCTCTTCTAGAGAATCAGATGAAAGAATAGTTCCAATCCAATCCATCAAAGCATAGTCTCTTCCTTCATCCGGTTCGTTAATGCCAATTTGTCTGTATCTTGGAGATTTACAATTCAAAACAGGTATTGTTCCTGCAGACCCGCTCTCTTTATGGAGTGCTGTTTCAACATCTAGAGTATACCCTATTGTACCATTTTCATAAAGAGTTAATGTAGCATCAGGGAATAATTTATCTGAACTATCATCATCATAAATAGTTACGCCAGCTGGTGCATCGTTTAATTCATTTTTGTAATGGCCTTTCGCCAGTTTTTGAGCATTTGTCTGTATACTTGTTACTAACTTCTGAACGTGTTCATCTAAAGGTAGTTCTACCAATTCCACTTCATCGTCTGGAACCATATCTACACCAGAACTAGCACCTTGACCGTTTTCATCTAAAGTTATATCAAAACTCATGTTTGTATCACCTATAAAACATTTAAACATAACTACTATATAAACCTTTCGTTTTTGTTATCCCTTACCAGTAACAAATAACTCCTAAGTAAATATCACTATCTTATAATGATGAATAAGGCAATCTTTTTAAATATATGCTCATTTATCTAATACCAAGATGCAAAGAAATTCATATTTAATGGCAGGTATAGCACTCTATGGTAATTTACAAGACTTACAGCCAAAATGGAAAGGATATGGGCTTGTTCAGAATTCAACAGATGATTTAGACTTCTTTAGTCTCAGAAGGAAAGATGATTCTCTTGAGTTCGGGAGATATCATGTAGTCAGTGATGAACACTATGCGGGCTTAGGGAGTATAATTCTGCAAACAGGACAAGACTCTAATCCTAAAACAGTATTACAAAGAATTGAGATAGGTATTAAGGAAGCTCTCCAGGATATACCAGACGCTACTCTTTTTGTACATGGAGATTATAATGCCATTATAGAATTAATCGGTAAGGAAGGATACGACCGGATTGTAGGTGAGAACATTAGAGCTATTAGACGCGGATTGGTTGCAGATAGATATGGTTATTTTGACCGACACAAAGCAGCAAGGATGGGACTCATTGGTACATCTAAATTAGTCAAAATGGTAGGTATTTCCCAACCTACTTTATCTGCTGTGGAAAGGGGAGAGAGGGGATTGACTATTAGGAGTCTTTATAAGGTAGCAGATATCCTTAAAGTAGATATATCTACATTAATGGGGTATCTACCTTTACCTAGAAGTCTTAACGAAAAACCAACCGAATAAAATTTGTTTATTACTCCATACATTTTCAAAACATAGAAAAGGCCTTATGGCATTTTTTAGTATTTGAAAATATAAAATCACCAATCAAAACCTTTAAAAACCCATATCAATATTCAATCATAATATGCCAAACATTAAATTCAAATCAACAGCAGACATAAAAATATCAAAAACCATCATAGATCAGGTTATAGGCCAGGATGAAGCTGTTAAGATAATGAAAAAAGCAGCTCAGCAAAGAAGACATGTTCTATTAATCGGCTCTCCAGGAACTGGAAAGTCCATGCTTGGTATGGGATTAGCAGAACTTCTGCCAAAAGAGAAATTAAAAGACACAGTTTCTTTTCCAAATCCAAATGATGAAAACAATCCTTTAATCAGAACAGTCCCTGCAGGAAAAGGAAGAGATTTAGTAGCAAAATCAAAAATACAATCAATGGGCATGTTCAAGAACCAAAACGTTTTCTTGTTCATAATGGTAATCATTGCAATGATTGCGCCATGGTGGGCAAGAAAATATTACAATTCAGATTTGATGTTCGCAGCTTTCTTCCTTGGAGGAATGATATTCTTAGGAGCATTTGTAATATTCCTTAATGTTGGAAAAAGAATGGGCACAACGCAAGTAAGAAGTCCAAAAGTAATTGTAGACAACTTCAGAAAAAAACAAGCGCCATTCAATGATGCAACAGGCGCCCATGCAGGAGCTTTATTAGGAGATGTACTTCACGATCCTTTCCAGTCAGGAGGCTTAGGAACACCAGCGCATGAAAGAGTAGTTGCAGGAATGATTCATAAGTCAAACATGGGTGTTTTATTTGTAGACGAAATAGCAACATTACAGCCTCATACACAACAAGAACTATTATCAGCAATACAGGAAAAGAAATTCTCAATAACAGGACAGTCTGAAAGATCAGCAGGAGCAATGGTAAGAACAGAACCAGTGCCTTGTGATTTTATCTTAGTAGCAGCTGGAAACATGGAGACAGTAAAAAACATGCATCCTGCCTTGAGGTCCAGAATAAGGGGCTATGGCTATGAAATATACATGAAAGACACAATCTTAGATACAGAAGAAAACAGAAACAAGATTGCTATATTTGTTGCACAAGAAGTAACTAAAGATAAAAAAATACCTCATTTCTCAAAAGAAGCAGTCAATGATGTAATCCAGGAAGCAAGAAAGATGGCAAACAGAAAAGGCCATTTAACTTTAAGACTAAGAGAACTTGGAGGATTAATCAGAGCAGCAGGAGATTTAGCAAAAGAACAAAACTCAAAACTAGTGCAAAAGAATCATATCAAAGAAGCAAAAACAATAGCAAGAACATTAGAAAAACAATTAGCAGATCGTTACATAGAAAAAAAGAAAGAATATGAAGTTATAATCACAGAAGGAAAGAAAATAGGCAGAGTCAATGGACTTGCAGTTATGGGAGGGGAAGACTCATATTCAGGAATTATTTTACCTATAGAATCACAGGTTACACCAGGCGGAAAAGAAAAAGAAATAATCGCAACTGGAAAACTAGGAGAAATTGCAAAAGAAGCTATCAAAAATGTCTCTGCAATAATCAAAAAATACTTTGGAACAGACTTAAGGGAAAAATACGATATCTATGTGCAATTCTTACAAACATATGAGGGCGTAGAAGGAGATTCAGCATCTATTGCAGTTGCAACATCAGTAATTTCAGCCTTTAAAGGAATACCAATAAAACAAAACTATGCAATGACAGGCTCATTATCAGTAAGAGGAGACGTTTTACCAATAGGCGGAGTATCTTCTAAGGTAGAAGCTGTAATAGAAGCAGGAATAAAGAATGTAATAGTCCCAAAATCCAACATGAAAGACATAATAATAGACAAAGACCAATTAAAGAAAGTAAACATAATCCCAGTAGAGCATATAAAAGACGTTCTAAAAGAAGCTCTAGTATGGAATGGAAAGCAAAAGATTCTGAATAGTATTATTAAGAGTTAATATGTTATCATAAAAACATAATGTTTATAAACACCTTAAGTTGATTAATTACTATGGCAAAGAAAAAAACAGTAAAAAAAACAATAAAAAAGAAACCATCACCTAAAGCTTTTAAAAAGAAACCATCAAAACCAAAGGCTTCTAAAGCTGTAAAAGTCAAAGATATAAAAGTAGATTTATCACAATTAAAATTCTGTGTAGAATGCGCATCTAATAATGTTTTTTATTCTAAGATGAGAGATGAATTAATATGCAGAGATTGTGGAGGAATATTCTCAAAACTAACTCCAGAACAGATGGTAAAATATAAGAATTCTTTAAAATAAATTAACGCCAAGTAACTTTAACATCATCAGTTCTTTCACGAGGTTTAATATCTAATTTCTTAATATTATCCTTACCTCTTGATTTGTATTCAACAATACCTTCCCATGCAATCATAGCTGCATTATCTACTAAAACACTATTTGGAGGGACAAAACACTTAGCACCACGTTCTTTACACATCTGAAAACACATTTCCTGTAATCTTTTATTGCATGCAACCCCTCCACCTAAAAGCAATTCATCTTTCTCGCAATGTGCCATTGCCCTTTCTGCAACTTCAACTAACATTGCAAAAACAGTTTCCTGGCATGAAAAACATAGATCAGGAACACTATACTTTCCAGAATCATACTTTTGCTTCAAATTAGTTTGAATACCACCAAAACTAACATCCATGCCCTTAACAACATATGGTAAAGGAATAAACTCCTTCCCCTTCAATGAACTTTCATAAATCTTAGGCCCGCCAGGAAAACCCCATCCTAAATAACGTGCAAACCCGTCTAGAAAATTACCAACACCATTATCCAGTGTTTCCCCAAATATTCTATACTTTCCACCTTCATAAGCAATTATTTGTGTGTTTGCGCCAGAAGCATATAACATAACTGGGTCTTTGCATTTAGTCAACACACGACCAATTTCAAGATGCGCAATACAATGATTAACGCCAATCAACGGTTTCTTATATTTAAGCGCAAGCTCTTTAGCTTTTTCCATACCAACAACTAAACAAGGAGCCATACCAGGAGACTGTGAAAAACTAATCACATCAACATCATTCATAGTAAGCCCAGCTTCATTAAGTGCATTTTCAACAACTAAATCTTTACATTTAATATGATGGTTCTTTGCTTCTGTAGGATGTATCCCTCCCTGCTTAGTCGTATAACTATCCTTAACATTAGCTAATATTTTGCCTTCATCATCAATTATACCGCATCCAAAAGTATGTGCTGTACTTTCAATCCCTAAACATATCATAATAGGTAAGAAAACAAGGTAATTTAAAAAGTTATTGATGAAAATCCTTTCTCCATATCCCATTCCACATTTTATAACCCATTCTTTTAGCAGTTACATCATATCTGATATGGCTTCGTTCACAAAGACGTATTTCCTTACCTCTCTCAGCTGGCTGTATGGAACAGGATGGAAAACCACATTCCTGAGCCAATTCTTCAATAACTGTTATAAGTAATTTTTCCCATCTTAATGGCTCTAATCCTTCAGTACAAAACAGACCACCTTGTAACTGCCTTATATAAGGAAATTCATCAGTAATTGAATCTCCATAATTATCAATACGAATGTTAGTTCCTTCTCCATCAAACTTAATAACATTAAATCCAACAAGCGCAACAGGCTTACCCCTATGTCTCATTACTATCCCATATCTACCATCTACAGGATTGCCGGCAGGAGTATCCCAAACATAGTATTTATCACTTCTTCCAGTCAATGCAAATCTAGAAAAATCTACTTCTTCTTTAAAGGATTTCTTTTTAAATTATTTAAAGAAATCAGGGTCATCTCTACCATTTCTATAATAATGGTATATTCTACCAACAGCATATTCAATAGTTCTTTGAGGTGTAGTATCTATCATTTTAATCAATAATACTTAAACCTCTTTTTTCTATGTAATTACAATCCCATTTAAAAAGTTATTGATGAAAGTCAGATTTAGCGATTCTTTAATTTTTCATACTCTCTTTTTCTATCCTTTTTTTGTAACTTTGAAAAAAACTAGATTTTCCACAATCTTCTTCTACATGTCTAATAAATAAAAATAATTTTTTATTAAAATTATCAACTTGGTCAGAAATTTTCTTATAAATGTCTTCCTTGATGTAACCTACATCTTTTGATAGGTCTATTAAGACTGCAATCTCTTTTGCAGAACCATAAGCAACATTAAGGAAATATAAAAATTCTTTTGGAGATTTTTTAGCGCTTCCTTCAGCTATATTTACTGGAATAGATGTTGCTGCTCTCCTTATTTGGCTAATTAGATTTTTTTGTTCGTGAGCTGGAAGCATATTTGTAATCTTATACAAATCTATAGCCAATTTATATCCTTTTTGATATACAATATATTTCTTATAATTTCTTGCCATAATCTAATGTTAAATTTACGTAATGTTATAAATTTTTCTAAAATACAGTTGGACCGAAAACCCGTTGGCTGGGGTGGCACAAACCGTGCGAACCTCTATGTCCTCTAAAAAGTAACTCTTCCTATCTCTACTGGGTTCACAACAAATATTTTTAATAACAATGGCGAGACGAGGAAGGGGATGTCCCTTACGGGGTGCCGAGTAGGATTTTACAAAGTAAAATCCGTCGAAGCCACTATTGTTGTTAAAAATTCTACAGCTACCGCTATCTAAAATTAATTCATAAATAAATATAGCTTACACTATACACAAATTAATTTATGAAAGAATATAGTTACCTCTATCTTAAAGAATTTTGAATAATAAGAAGATAGTTCTAACTATATCAAAAATTGTTTATGTTTTCAAATTGTTTAAGAAAGAAAAAAAAGAGAAAATTAAATTTTCTCTAGTTTTAAATTTTTGTAAAACAAATGAAAAAACCATACATAGAGTAATGAACGATTGGAGATTGCATGCTGAATACCTCGCCGAAGCTTGGTACTTACACATCAATTCCATTAAACCCATGTTTTATGGGAGTTCTAAGATATCTCATTTCACGGATGGCTTCGTGCTTAGATGCTTTCAGCACTTATCCATAGAACGCGTAGCTGCCCTGCATGCCTTGTTAGACAACAGGTCCACCAGAGGCGTCGAATCCTCGTTCCTCTCGTACTAGAAGATTCTTCCCTTCAGATATCAAACATTTCCAGTAGATATTAAACCAACTGCCTCACAGCGTTGTGAACCCAGCTCACGATCCCTTTTAATTGGTGAACACCCACACCCTTGGACGCTTCTGCACGTCCAGGATAGGAAGAGCCGACATCGATGTAGCAAGACGCGCCGTCGATAAGCTCGTTAGGAGTTAGACTACTAACTATGAGCTCTCAGGCGCGACCACTCTGTTATCCCCGGAGTAACTTTTTAGTCATCTCTAGCCCCCATCAAGGAGGACATAGAGGTTCGCTAGGCCAATATTTCTATTTTGGGTTCCATTTTGTTAAGAATCCAATCAGGCTGGCTTTTACCCTTGCATTCTACACTCGATTTCTGACCGAGTTGAGCCAACCATTGGGCACTGTTGATATCTTTTCAACAGTGTGCCACCCCAGCCAAACTGTCCAACTGCCGATGTCCTTCCCTAAAGAAGTAAGCAACGTAAATTTTGAAAAGTGGTGTTACATTGGCGTCTACACTTAATCCGAAAATCAAGTTTAAGCGACTCCCACCTACACTATGCAACAAAGCTCACATTGCAACAGCAACCTACAGTAAAGTTTCACGGGGTCTTCACGTCCCACTGAAAATCTCTGGCCTTCACACCAGAATGGAGAGTTCGGAGAGTTGTAATTAGGGACAATAAGGGCCTCGTTACGCCATTCATGCGGGCCGTCAATCAAACGGCAAGGCATTTCGCTCATGTCTGTTACTTTCACTTCAAAGAAGCTACTAACCAACATAATTGGCGTGTCAACATTTCTGCTGACATCCATTAATCGCTTAACGGATCGGACTATATCTTACTCTTTCGAGTTCTGACGTATAGTCTCTGAGGATTCTAGAGATTATCTAGTCTTTCCTGCTGATTGTCTGCACTTTTTTCGTTACCAAAAAAAGATACTCAGATTTTTCAGCATATAGTCAGATTCACAATAATTTCTCACGAAATTATGTGTGCAAAAAATTCAAGAGAATTTTTTAGCATTTATCTCGTTCTTATTTGGCTTTGTTTAACTATTACGAGTCTTAAGGCAACTTTATGCATACCTTAAGAGAGTTATAGTTACCCCCGCCGTTTACCTGCTCTTAGCTCCCTTGAAAAGGAGTTTAAAGTACAAGCACTGGGCAGACGTCACCTTCTATACAAACCTTTACAGGCTAGCAGAAGGCTAAGTTTTTGTTAAACAGTCGGACCCTCTTTGTAATTGCACCCTGCAATCGCATACATACATATACGAACGCAGGGACCCCTTATACCAAAGGTACGGGGCTAATCTGTCGAATTCCCTTAATTACTTTACCTCTTCACACCTTAGGCTTCTCACCCAGGGGCACCAGTGCTGGTTCTATGTAGAGTTACTTAAGATCTCTCTTGTTCCCTTTTTACGAGCTCGAGAAACCAACCAAATACCTCATACGAGGTACTCATCCTGCGTTTAATCAGGTTCTCATCATTACAATACTTCCCTGATTTATCACAGTTAACACAAAAAATTGTGTTGATCTCTTCCCAAGCGTCAGTAACAAGACTTGCGTTACCGCACATACTTAAGTAGTAACGGAATATTAACCGTTTTCCCATTCCCATTGTTCGATTTACGAACTTGGTTAGGACTAACTAACCCTTGACTGATCTACATTGTCAAGGAACCATGGCCCTTTCGGTGACAGAGATTCTAACTCTGCTAAGATCCTACTACCACCAGGATTCTTTTTTCAATAAGGTCCATACTTTCTTACGAAAATACTTCTACCCTTATAGAATACCTACCTACCATTCACTCACGTGACCTACAGTATCGGTAACTGACTTAACCCCGTCCATTTTAGGGGCCAATAACCTTGACAAGTAAGCTGTTACGCACTTTTTAAAGGATGGCTGCTTCTGAGCCAACCTCCTCGCTGTCTCTGGTTATTGACACCCTTCACCCTTTAATACTTAGTCAGCATTTTGGGACCTTAACTGTAGTCTGGGTTGTTCCCCTCTCGGTGGCCAACTTTAAGCCGGACCACCCGTTTTCTGATTTCTGCAAGGCTAGAACATTCGGAGTTGGACAAAGAACCGAACCCTTTCGGGTCCTAAATCCTAAATCCGTAGCTCTACAATTCTAGCACTCTCTATCAGAACTTGACTGCGGCCAACTTCGGTAGGAACCAGCTATCGCCGGGCTCGATTGGCTTTTTACCCCTAGCCAGAGGTTAGAAAAGCACTTGTCCATAGCACTTCTTCAGGCCTCCACGAAGTTTTACCTTCGCTTCACCTTACCTCAGGCTAGATCGCCCGGCTTCGGGTCATATCCAAGTGACTCCAGACACTTTCATATCCTGCCCCTCATAAATTGCGGGCAATTGCTTTCGCTTTGGCTTCATTTCATTTAACCTCGCCACTTAGATATACTTCCTGGCACGTTATTCAAAACGTACGATAGAACATCGTAATGCACTATCAATCCATAGCTATTAGGTTTCAGGCTCTTTTGACTTCCTGTCAAGGGTACTTTTCAACTTTCCATCACTGTACTGATAATCTATCGGACTTAAGATGTATTTAAGGTTGGAAGTTGATGCCTCCCATATTCTCGCCTAATATCCAATAGACGATACTCAAGATACCATCAAAATCCTTCTCAGTTGCCTCTACGTGACTATCACACTTTAACGTGCTTCTTTTCAGAAGACTTCGAGTTCCCAAGAGAGGATAAAAGACGGTCTATAACACCACATCTTCTTTCTCTTTCAAGAAAGAATTCAGTTTGCCTTGAACTGCTTTCGGTCGCTCTTACTAACAGCATCTCAATTGATTTCTTCTCCTGCAGGTACTAAGATGTTTCAATTCCCTGCGTTCCCTGTCCTTACGGACTTAATGCTGAAGTCGCATTCAGGAATCCCCGGTTCAAAGACTACGTGCGTCTATCCGGGGCATTCTGTAGCTTGTCACACCCTTCATCAGCATCTTAAGCCTAGTCATCCACCTAATAGCGTCTCCACTCTATGTATGGTTTCATTTGAATATCAACCCATACCACGGATAAAATACATTATCTATGGCGTTCATTTAGTGAATGTTGATAAAATCCGAAGATTTTACTCAACATTTGGAAATGCTTTGCATTTCCAATATGGGAAATCTCCGTTTCCCTTAAATGAATATGAAAATGGACCCGCTGGGACTTTCATCCATCCTGCAGCTTGCAGAGAAGGTTTTGAACCCAGGACCTCTGCCTTGCAAGGGCAGCGTTCTTCGACTGAACTACAGGCCCATTATGAATATTAAAGAAATCGTAGTTACTACGATTTCTAGTATTTTTAAAATTTTGCAATTTTAAAAATAAAAAATTGGTTTAGTAACTCTTTCACACTCTCAAAGCCAAAGCTTTGATTGCTTTTAATGTCAAGGTTATAGAAGCTAAGCTTCTAACTCGTTTAGAAATGTTAAATTTCTAAATGAAAAATAAAAAGGAGGTGATCCAGCCGCAGGTTCCCCTACGGCTACCTTGTGACGACTTAACCCTCCTCGCAAAGCCTAGATTCGAACTTATTAAAAATAAGGCCTCATCTAGACCCTACTCGGGTGGTTTGACGGGCGGTGTGTGCAAGGAGCAGGGACATATTCACCGGAGTATGTTGAACTCCGATTACTAGGGATTCCAGCGTCATGTGGACGAATTACAGTTCACAATCTGGACTAAGATAATGTTTCGAGGATTAGCTTCTCTTTTCAGAGTCGCATCCCATTGTCACTACCATTGTTGCGCGCGTGTAGCCCAGAGGATTCGGAGCATACAGACCTACCGTAGCCTGCACCTTCCTCTCCCTTTCGAGAGCAGTCCCTACAATGTGCTCGATCACATTCCTGCTCGTTAGCAATTGTAGGTACAGGTCTCGCTCGTTGCCTGACTTAACAGGACACCTTACGGCACGAGCTGACGGCGGCCATGCACTACCTCTCGGCTCGTTGGGTAAGCCCTTCAGACTGACCTTCATCCTGCCGTCGCCTCTGGTGAGATTCTCTGCGTTGAGTTAGATTAAACCGCACGCCGCACCCCTTGTGGTGCTCCCCCGCCAATTCCTTTAAGTTTCAGTCTTGCGACCATACTCCCCAGGTGGCGAGCTTAACGTCTTCACTACGATACTACACATTCACGAAGAATGTGTAACACCTAGCTCGCAGCGTTTATGGCTAGGACTACTCGGGTAGTTAGCAGCAAATTCCCATTATTTTTAGTTTCAATTTGTAAATGTAGTTTTGATAAGCAAATTTACAAGTCTAATTCTAAAAATTATCTTCGAGAATTAACTGTATCTAATCCGGATTGCTCCCCTAGCTTTCGTTCCTCACCGTCGAATCTGTTCTAGTCAGACGCTTTCGCCACAGGTAGTCCTTCCAGGATTATAGCATTTTACCGCTCCCCTAGAAATACTTCTGACTCCTCCCAGTTCCTAGTCTAACAGTATCTCAAGCACACCATTGAGTTGAGCCCAATGATTTCACAAGAGACTTACTAAACCGGCTACGAACGCTTTAGACCAAATAAATGCGGTTGCCACTCGTGGAGCTGGTGTTACCGCGGCGGCTGGCACCAGTCTTGCCCACCACTTATTCGCTAAGTGTTTTAAACTTAACAAAAGCTTTGCAAAAGCAAAGCACTCAGGGTTCCCTTATCATACTTGCGTACATTGTAAAGGTTTCGCGCCTGCTGCACCCCGTGGGGCTAGGGCCTGTGTCTCAGTGCCCTTCTCGGAGCTATCTCTCTCAAGACTCCTACCGATCTTTGGCTTGGTGGTCCTTTACACCACCAACAACCTAATCGGCCGCCGACTCATCCTTAGGCATTACTTTTAAAGAAAAATTCCTTCCAGAATTAAATCCCTATCCGGTATTAGCCTCAGTTTCCCAAGGTTATTCTAGACCTAAGGGCAGATTATCGACGTGTTACTGAGCAGTTTGCTTCTATTGCTAGAAAACATGCATGGCTTAATCGAACCCAAATAGCAGCAACCTCCCGCAGGATCAACGGGAATTGTCTTATCCTAATTTCGTATTGGTCGCATTGAATTAGCAGAGTTACTAAACCAACTATACTTAATAACTATATCAAGTACATTATTTTGCCATAAAGGCACATCTTAAGTTAGAATGTTTAGAATTTGTATATCTAAACTGTAAGTATAAGAGTATAAGGCGGTGATGAGGAAAGATGTTAACTGAAGGGGGTATATAAACTTTACGGTTCGAATAAAGCAGAACCGCTAAAGGGTTAGAAACCCTGTTTCTAAAAGTTTACTGTTTTTAATAACAGACAAAAATAAATTCATAATAAACAGTTGTTAAATATAGAAAGATAAACTATTATTGTCTTTCTCTTTTATTTTTTCATACCCCTCTTTCTCTTTTCCTTCTTCATTCTCTTACGTTGCCATTTCCATCTCATCTGGCCTTTCTTTTTCCATCTACGTGAACTTCTTTTCATATAACACTAGGAAAAATGTTCTATTTATAAACTTTATCATTGAGTGCAACGAAATGATACAGGTTTAGAAATTAGTATTTCTAAAACTTTATCATTCAGTTTACTGAATGTAATGGTTTAGAAATTTTCGATTTCTAAAATGTTGTTTTTTTCTACAGCAGGCGCGAAACTAATAAGGGAACCCTAACGCTTAATATAACGTCTTAACAAAGTGCGGTTTAATCTAACTCTATACAGGCTACAAAAAGACTCTGGGCTACACGCTATTGCACATACCATTAATTATTTAAATTAATCAACATTACTATTAGATATGGCACGACTCTATAAAAACATGGAAATCTTTCAGCTATCTTATTCACTTGCAATAGACATACATAAAATCCTAGACAAATTCCCAACAAAAGAAAAAGATAATATAATATCTCAAATGCAAAGATCTGCAACATCAATTCCATTAAACATTGCTGAAGGCAGCACAAAAAAATCTTACAAAGCATTTCTAAGTTTTCTTGGCTATTCATATGGTTCTGCAAAAGAACTGGACGTATTATTATCCATGTCAAAAGATTTAGGTTATATCACAAAAAAAGATTATGATATTCTTTTCGCTAAGCTCGATAAGTTAATGGCAAAACTCTTCGGTTTCATGAAAAATATTGAATCAAGATTTGAAGATAAAAAGCGATTTTTTACAAAATACAAAGAAGAAAAGTAACTTCTAAATCTGGAAAATAATGCAAAGCTTTTTAAACAAAACACCATCTCTACACTTGGTAGATTCTAGGTTTTCTATATGGTGTACCCTTTTAATTTTTCCCGTCTTATCTTCTCAAGAACAACAAAAAATTTAAATAGGAACTGATTTATAATCTTTTTAATGGACAATATAACCTTCAAAGGAAGAGATATAATCTCTATACGCGATTTTTCTAAGAAAGAGCTATTATATATATTATCCATAGCAAAAAAGATAGAAAAGAATCCTAATAATGAATTATTAAAACATAGCCTTGCTTCATTATTATTCTACGAGCCATCTACAAGAACAAGGCTTAGTTTTGCGTCAGCAATTAAAAGATTAGGCGGAAATACAATCGGCTTTGCAAGAGGCGAAGTATCTTCATTAAAAAAAGGAGAGACTCTCTGGGACACAATAAAGATGGCAGAGCAATACTCTGATGTAATTATAATAAGACACCCGTTAGAAGGAGCAGCAAGATTAGCAGCAGAAGCAGCAGAAATACCTGTAATAAACGCAGGAGACGGAGCCAATCAACATCCTACACAAACATTACTTGATCTTTATACAATACAAAAAGAAAAAGGCAAGCTGGAAAATCTTAATATAGGATTTCTTGGAGATTTAAAATATGGAAGAACAGTTCATAGTTTGGCAATTGCCCTCTCCCATTTTAACTCAAAAATGTTTTTCATATCTCCAAATGCTTTAAAGATGCCAAAACATTACATCGACGAACTAAAGCAAAAAAAGATAAAATTTACTGAAGTTCAAAACTTATCAAAAGTAAGCAAGCAGCTGGATGTCCTCTATGTAACAAGAATACAAAAAGAAAGATTTCCAGATCCTTTAGAATATGAAAAATATAAAAATGCTTACCAGTTAGATAAATCATTATTAAACGAATCAAAAAAGAATCTTGCTATAATGCATCCTTTGCCAAGAGTGGGAGAAATAAATCCTGAGCTTGATGATACACCAAATGCAATATACTTTAAACAGGCAGGAAATGGAATTCCAATAAGACAAGCTCTGTTGGCATTAATTCTTGGAAAAATAAAATGACATCAAAAAAAGAACTTAAAGTACCTGGAATAAAAGATGGAACAGTAATAGACCACATACCTAGCAGGGTAACTTTCAAAGTAATGAGAATTCTTGATTTACAGGAGTATAAGCATGTAATCTCAGTTGTTTTAAATCTTAGAAGTAAAACATTGGGCAAGAAAGGAATAATAAAAATAGGAAGCAGAATCCTGACACAGGATGAAGTAAATAAAATATCTTTATTAGCTCCAAACGCCACAGTTAATATAATAAGTAATTATGAAGTTAAGGAAAAGATAAAAGTTTCTCTTCCGGATGAAATAAGAAACATAGTAAAATGTTCTAATCCAAAATGCATCACCAATAATGAAAAAGTAAATACTTTATTCAATATCATAAATAAATCTCCATTGCAAGTACTTTGCCATCATTGCGAACGTGTAATGGGTTCAGATGATATCACACTAATCTAGGGGTGGAATATGCTTAACACAAATTTTTGCAAGATAGAACTACAAAATCCGCTTGTTCTTGCTTCAGGTATTCTGGGCACATCAGTTGATTTAATGAACAGAGTTGCAGATAATGGTGTAGGAGCCCTAACTACAAAAAGCATAGGCCCTATTGAAAGAGAAGGCCACAATAATCCTGCTGTTGTAGAAATAGATAGATTATCTTTCCCGGGAGGAAAGACTAATCTGGAAAGAATGCGAGGCGTAACGGAGCATTCTGACAATGGAATCTATAATGCAGTAGGCTTGCCAACACCTGGCTATCTTAATATGGATGAAGAATTCAAGAGATGGAAAGAAATAAAAGTTCCTTTAATCGCTTCAATTTATGGTTCTTCTGTTCAGGATTATGTTGACATTACAGAGTATATTCAAAAATATAATCCCTCAATTATTGAACTTAACATTTCCTGTCCAAACAAAGATGGAGGGATGGTTTTCGGGACAGACATGGAATTAACTAAAGAATTAGTCAAGGCAGTAAAATCAGTTTCAAAAATTCCAATCATGCCTAAGCTAACTCCTAATTGTAATAACATAGCAGATATTGCAATAACTTGTGAAGCAGCAGGAGCAGATGCAATATGCGCAATAAATACTGTGCAGAAAGAAATTGTACATCCTAAATTAAAAGTACCTCTTTTAGCTTATGGTAAGGGGGGAATTTCAGGACCAATCATAAAGAATATAGCACTAGAAAAAATAAAAGAGATAAGAAGTGCTGTAGAAATTCCAATATTGGGTGTAGGTGGAATAACCGACGGTAAAGACGCAATTGAAATGTTAAAAGCAGGAGCTAACGTAGTTGGTATTGGCTCAGGAGTTTACTTTAAAGGAATGGACATTTTCAGCAAGATTAATAAAGACATCAAGGATTACATGGAAAAGAACAACCTAGAAAGTATAGGGGAGATTGTGAGGGATTAAAATGAACGAACAAACTGTTATGGACGGACTAACTGTTGTGTATAATGCACCTGATTTAACAAATCATAAAGTCAATGGGGCTGTTAATAACGAATTACTGGACATTACTAGACAAGGAATTCCAGTTATTGTGAATCTTGATGGAATAGGGGGGGCTAACTCCACACTCTATGTTGCAAAATTACAACAACTTGCAGATTCTTTAGAAGAACAAGGAGGATTAGATAAAATTTGTTTAAGTACAAGTAGAAAAGATATTAAGAAAGTTTTGAATATGACTGACATAACTAGGAAAACTCTTCAACTTTATGGGGGTGTGCAGAGACCTGTTGGATTATTTAACACATACACAAATATTGAGGAAGCAATCGAAGCACTTGAACGACCATTAACGCATCGTATAGAATTAACACCTAGTATATTTAACATAGGTGAATCAACTGCACGAGTAATATTAACTCATGAAACAACTACCGAGGATATAGATCAATTACTTCAATTGATTTGGTTCTTTGAACCTCTTGATAAATACAATATAGTTGTAGCAATTCCTGAGGGTGCTAAATATAATCATCAAACTATTGATATGCTAAGAACTGCAAGAAAGGAATTGCAGGCAAAAGGAATGGATTATAAAACAGAATTAGTTGGTGGAGCAGTAGAATTCAAATTTAAACCTGATGAAACTCCTGTAAGCGAACCTGCTAAACTTCAAAGAAGAGAATTAGGTTTACTTGTTGTTAAAATGGGACCTGAATATTTTAACAAATGGGGCAAACTTCCTGAATCTGCTGAATATCTTAAACATTTTTTAGGATATGGTACTAATCTGGCACTGGATTGCAGGGGATTTGAATTTGCAAAAGCACCTATCGCACTTACTACTTTTAGAGAGATGGCAACTATGGCTAATAAACCAGAAACCGATGTTGAATTTGGTTTAATTGATAGGCAAGGATGTTTTGATTCTTTGTCTGGGGCAGATGACTTACCCATACATTACAAACCAGATAATACATCTGGTGTGCCAGCTACATTAACCGGAGCATTTTACCAAAAAAGTAAGGTACCTTACACAGTTACATTAGACGAAAGTAATCAACATGTTAGGGTAGATCTTGGAGACCGTTTAACCTTAACTACTGCAGATGAACTAGCAGATATGCTTGTAAAATTCAATAGAGAATCATCCGGAATTAATGGATATGTAATCCAAGTATGCGGTCTTGAAAATATGCAAGTTGATAGAAGATCAGTCTGGAAACTTAGATTAGCAAAGGCAATGGGGGCAGAGACAAATGTTGAATTAATTAAAGCTAAGAACAATATTCCGTGTTCACAAGCAACCCAATTAATATTTCAATATGCAGCATAAAACATTTAAAATAAAAGAGGTAATAAAAGAAACACCTAATGCAGTTACACTTATTCTAAATGGTAAGATTAATTACAAACCAGGACAGTTTGTTATGCTATGGTTGCCAGAAATAGACGAGAAACCATTTGCAATTTCTTACTTAGATGACAATAGTTTTGGAATAACTATAGAGAAGAAAGGAAAATTCACAAAAGCTATTTCTAAAATTAAAGAAGGAACAGAAGTTGGAATTAGAGGGCCATATGGCAACGGTTTCGAGATAAAAAACAATTCAATCATTGTAGCTGGTGGTTTAGGAATGGCTCCTGCTTTACCATTAATCAAAAAAATAAAAAATTCAACAATAATACAGGGTGCAAAGGAAAAGAAATTCTTATTATATTTGGAAGATAAAGAAATACTAAATATAATCGAAAAAAACAACAATAAAATAATCTACTGCACAGATGATGGCAGCTTTGGAATTCACGGATTTACAACAAACGTCTTAAAGGAAACTATGGGAAAAGCAGAAACAGTTTACACCTGCGGTCCTGAAATAATGATTCAAAAAGTATTTGAAATCTGTGAAGAAAACAAGATAGAACTCCAGGCTTCTTTAGAAAGATTCATGAAATGTGGCATAGGGCTTTGCGGAAGCTGTGTAATCAATGACCAATTAGTCTGTAAAGATGGTCCTGTCTTCAATTCAAAACAAATAAGAAAATTAACTGAACTTGGAAAGTTTGCAAGATTAAAATCAGGAAAAAAAGTAGAGATAAAAGAATATTATGATTACAGGAGCAAATGAAAAAAGAAATAATAAAATTCATAGCTTTAGGATTGATCATTGCATTATTTATAGAGATTTGGAGAATATATCTTATTAATAAGTCAGAAACAAACATATTACTTATGGTACTTTTATATATTGTGTACTTATTGTTTGCTTTTTACTCAATAAATAAAATAAAAAATAAGTTTGTTTATTATTTATTTTTTGGAATTATCGGATTAATCATAGAAGTAGTTTTTCTGGGTCAATTTACACAGACATTTGTAAATTTGCTTGTAGCTCTAAGCGTTTTTACCTTTTGGGGAGCAATAGCATTAATACCTCGGTTAATCATTGAGAAATCTCTTGATAAGTTTACTATATATTTTATTCTGATTTTATCAATAGGGTTATTTTTAATATACCTGATAACAAATAATGCAGTGCTGTTTATTATTTTAGTATTGCTTTGGAATATCCCTATCCTAAGATCAATTTTCACTAAAAGAGGTAAGGCTGTTGCTTAGATAAATAATCTGCCGTATAATTTTATGAAATCAAAACTTCTAAAAAACTGTAGAATCCTTGAAGATGGACAGCTAGTAAAAAGGCATATTCGTTTAGAAGACCATAAGATAGCATATATAGATGATGAAATAACTTCAGCAGACGAAGTTATAGATATAAAAGATAACATTGTAATTCCCGGTCTTATAGATTCTCATGTTCATTTTAGAGAGCCAGGATTGACACATAAAGAGGATTTTCTATCAGGATCAATCGCAGCTGCAAAAGGTGGCATTACAACAATATTAGACATGCCAAATACAATACCACCTACAACAACTGTAGAAAAGCTAGAAGAAAAAAGAAAACTAGCTGAAAAATCTATTGTAAACTATGGCTTTCACTTTGGTTCAACAATTGATAATATCTCTCAAATAAAAAATGCAAAAAACATAGCTTCTGTCAAAATATTCATGAATGTTTCTACAGGAAATTTAAAGATAGAAAATTCAGAAACAGTAGAGAAGATAATGAAAGCAACACCTCTTTGTACAATTCACGCAGAAGAAGAGCAGCTTACAAAAGCAATTGAAGTAGCTGTAAAGTTAAAAAAGAAATTTTATGCATGCCATATAAGCTTAGAAGAAGAGATTAAACAAATCAGAAAAAATAAAAAACATGTTTATTGCGAAGTAACTCCTAATCATTTATTCCTTACGGAAAAAGACAAAGAAAAACTAGGGAAATTAGCAGGAATAAAACCAGAACTAAAAACAGAACAAGACAGAGAAGCTTTATGGAAAGCACTACAAGCAGGAATTGTAGATACAATTGCAACAGACCATGCCCCTCATCTTAAAGAAGAAAAACTAAATGAAGATAGGTCAGGATTGCCAGGCATAGAAACAATGCTTCCTTTATTATTAGATGCTGTGAATAAGGAAAAGCTGACTTTACAGCAGGTAACAGATTTAACGTCTAAAAATCCCGCTAAAATATTCAGAATAAAAAACAAAGGGGCAATAAAGGAAGGCTATGATGCAGACCTAACAATTATAGATATGAACCTTGAAAAAGAAGTTAAAGCAGATGAATTATTGTCTAAAACAAAGTGGAGCCCCTTTGAAGGAAAAGTATTAAAAGGCTGGCCGATTACTACAATTGTTAGGGGGAACATAGTTTACGATAACGGAAATATCTATGAAGTACGGGCTAAAGAAGTAAAGTATGAAAAAATAAGGCCCAAGGGTTTTGGTTTTAGAAAAACAAAAACAACAGAACAACAAGAACAAACAGAACCACAAGAAACAACAGAACCACAAGAAACAACAGAACCACAAGAAACAACAGAACTAGAACAAACAGAAACCACCGAACCACAAGAACAAATTCAAGAACCCCAACAAAATCAAACTCAAGAACAAAAAGGTGATACAAATGTCCTTAAAAATCCATAGGATTTTTGGGACATTTAAAACAACGAGGTGTTTTAAATGAAAGACAAACTGGCTAAAGCATTATGTGATGCAAATATTATGAAATTTGGTTTATTCTCTCTGGCTTCAGGAAGAAAAAGTCCTGTTTACCTTGATGTAAGGGTATTACCTTCAACTCCATCTTCATTCTCTTTAGCAATAGATGAATTGGTAAAAAAGATTAAAGAATTAAAGATAGACGTTGTTGCAGGAGCAGAAACAGCAGGTATTCCAATAGCAGCTGCAATTGCATTAAAAGCAAAGTTGCCTATGATTTATGTAAGGAAAAGGCCAAAAAGCTATGGTACAATGTCATTTATTGAAGGTGTTTTAGAAAAAGGTCAAAAAGTAGTCTTAATTGACGATATGATAACAGACGGAAGATCAAAAGTAAGATTCATAGAAGGCATAAGACAAGAAGGGTGTATCTGTGAAGATGTTTTTGTAATAATTGACAGAGAACAAGGTGGAACAGATACTCTCTCAGCAGAAAAGGTCAAGCTGCATTCTTTAATTACATTAAAAGAATTGTTGGAATTTATGAAAAACGACAAACTGGTTGACGAAGATAACTACAACATAACACTTAATTATCTGAATAACCCAGAGCAGTGGAATAAGTAGTCCAGTAGCCATATATTTTTAAATATAGTTTCATTCTCCTAGGTTATGTTAGATAATACAGACATAAAAACGGTCTTGGTTATCTTAAATAACGATGATTATGCTAATCATCTTTCTAGACAGGTAGGGGAGATGGGCCATGAATCTTCCAGAGCAAGGACTATTTCTGAGGCTATAGAACAAACTAAAACAAATGATTTTTATGCTGTTGTATTCTGTAAATCTTTACCTGAAGGTGCAAATGCAGGCTTGAAATATGCACTAGAACTTATGGAATCAGGTACACGATTAGGTTTTTATTCACCGCACAAAAATGTTCCACCTAAATATGAAGATCTTATGGATAATTGTGTTATGATAGATCCTATGAAGCCTGTAGAAGGTTTACAGGTATTATTACAATAATTTAATTATCTTAATTAATAATCATTTTCCAACATTAAGTATAACATACCTTTTTAAATAGAGTTTAGTTCTTGTCAATCATGCCAGAAGATACAGATGTAAAAACAGTATTGATTCTTTTGAATGATCCTGATAATTCTAAATCTATTTTTAATGAGGTAGGGGAGTTAGGTCATAGCCCTATTGAAGTAGGGGATATTGAAACAGCAAGAAAACACATAAAAGACTATACTATTGATGTTGTTATATTCTCTCAAAACGTATATGAAACACAAGAACAAAGAGATGCACTTCCAACAGATAATGCAGGCTTTGAATTCGCATCTGAACTTAAGGAGCAACATCCAACTATAAGGCGAGGTTATTATGCATTTGCTAGGGTTGCTCCTCCACAATATCAAAATATTTTAGATGCAGGTTATTTTATACCTCATTGTAATCAAGAAGAAGGTTTACAGAACCTATTAAAACCTTAACTATAGCACATTTTCTAAGTATTAACATCCAATATCGAGACATTAATATAGTCTCAAACTGTGTTTGAGAATTATAAAACCGCAGGTTTTATATATTATTAATTTCTAGAAATACCTATGGCTTACATAAAACTGAAGAAAAGCATAATTCCTTCTTGTGATGTCCCTAATTTAAAGATTCTTGATAAATTAGTCAGGGAAACATGCAAAGTCCCAGGCGTTTCAGCATATAAGATAGGTTTTGAGTTAGTTATTCCTTTTGGTATTAAAGAAGTCATAAAAACCATAAGAAAAAGAACCAAACTCCCTATTATCTATGATCATCAGAAAGCTGGAACAGATATACCTGAAATGGGAGACAAGTTTATGAAAGCAATTAAAGGCGTTGATTCAGTCATCTTATTTCCCATGGCAGGACCTGTAACAGAAGAAAAGTGGATAAAAGCCGCATTCAAAGAAAAACTTCATGTAATTGTTGGAGGGGAAATGACTCATAAAGCATACATGGAAAGAGCAGGCGGATTTATTTTAAACATGGCTCCAAAACAAATCTTTAAAATTGCAGCTAATTTAGGTGTACGAGATTTTGTAGTTCCAGGCAACAAGCCATTCATGATCAAAGAATACAGAAGATTTCTAGAAAGCTTTGGCTTAAAGCCAACATTTTACTCTCCAGGCTTAATCGCTCAAGGAGGCTCGTTATCAGAAGGAGCAAAAGCAGCAGGAGATAGCTGGCATGCAATCGTAGGAAGGGGCATCTACAACTCCAAGAATATGAAAAAAGCTGCTGAACAGATGGTTAAAGCTTTAGAATAAAGGTAAAAATTAATTAATGCTTACTTTTCTTAGCAAGAAATTCTCTAATATTCTCAGAAAACATCATAAGCAGGAATATCACATACCCTACAGTAAACAGGATCAAAGCTATCATCAAAGGTGCTGTATTAGCAGGAGACAATAACTCCATACCAGAATAAGCTCTTTGGTTATACTGTATGTAAAACATCCAGGATGTGCTTAATAAAACAGGAAGACTAAGTAAAACCTTTTTCCATCCTTCCATCTTAGGGCTATGCTTAAATGCTTCTTCTCTTATCCCAGAGGGACTATTTACCTTTTTCACTTAACATTCACCTATTTCTTCTATTGAAAACCCATTCTTAGGGCATAACTTTTCATTATCTAGATAATTAAACTTCGGAGTAAATATAACTTTTTCTATTTTTCCAATATCTGTATATGGAAGTTCTAATTTTACTACATCTGCTGTATTTATTGGTTTCTCAATAACACCAGAATATATTTCTTCTCCAACAATCGAAACTTTAATGCCTTCTAACATAATTTCTCCATTATTTTGAACAGTAAAATATAATTTATTATCTGCGCTGCAAATACCTTTATTTTCACCATAACTAATCAGGCTTAAGCTTGTCTGTCCACATTCAAGAACACTACTACTTGTAGCATATCCTCCTTTTCCCCAACTCATTACTATTCCTCCTAATGCTACAGCAAAACCTATTAAAATAATAGTTGAAAACAAAGGTGACATAGCTCTTTTACTCATTTTTTTAATCCACTCAACTTTAATTTAATCCATTTTTCTTCCTTATGGACAATAATCAGGTAGGGTAATGTGCTTACAATCAAGATAACAATGCCTGAAATAACAAGGACATTCAATAAAAGGCTGTCAATATATTCAAAAGAAAACCCAATTACTCCTGCAATCAAAAAACCAAAATAAAGAACAAGCCCCATATTAAGGACAATCTTTGCCTTTTCTCTGTTAATTCTGCTTTTCTCTAATTCTAGATAAGTTATTTCCCTCCCTACATCACTCTTTTTTACCATTATCCTAACTTTGGATTATTTACTATATAAAGGTTTTGAAAAGATGTTGCATTGTCAATTGTATAGATATTTAAAGAAACATTTATGCTCAGGAAATCTCAAGCTTTATGCTTGAGAAATTTGGAACAATTATTTTTAATTTTCCTGTTGTATAAATGTTTTGAAAAGATGTTGCATTATCAATTGTATAGCTATTTAAAGAAACATTTATGCTCAGGAAATCTCAAGCTTTATGCTTGAGAAATTTGGAACAATTATTTTTAATTTTCCTGTTGTATAAATGTTTTGATAAAAATATTTTGATATAGATAAACATAAATATATGTAATCTCCTTCTGTTTTAAAGATGAAAAAAAACCAAATTCTCTTAATCACTATTGTTTGCATAGCTACATTCATATTTGTTTATTCTCCACATTTTCATTATCAATTCCCCTTACATATAGATGAATTACATCATATAACAGAATCCATAAAATTGGGGAAAGGAGAATATACAGGGGGACCATGGGGTTATGAGCTTGGTTTTCATGTAGTCCTTTTAATGATATCAGGAATTATTAATCTAGTATTATCTTACAAGTATTTGCCTGCAATTTGGGCAGTTTTATCATCTTTAACTTTGTTCTATGTTGTTCACAAAAAAACAAAGAATTTCAAAATAGCTCTGTTTGCAATGATATTCTTTGCATCTATAAAATCTAATGTCAACATGTCAGGTTTATGGTTCTTTACTCCCTTAAGCTTTGCAATTCCATTTATTTTTCTTTATGTTTATTTCTTTACAGAAGGAATTGAAAAACAGAACAAAAAGTCTATATTAATCAGCTTAGTAATAATGGCTATTCTCCTCTTTGTACATCCTCTTTCATTCTTATTTGCTATCCCTTTCCTGGTAATTTATGCCTTAATTAATATAAAATATCTAAAAAAAGAATATAAATTCTTCTCATTATTTCTGATAATCCCTCTAGTAGGCTTTTTATTTTTCATTTATACATCAAAAGTACAATTAAGTAATGCGATAAGTCTTCTTGCAAGCATTCTGCAGTTTGGAACTGAATTTGGAGTTATAGAATATACTAATTCATTCTTGAACATATACAGCATAATAGGATACCTAACGGCAATAGCAGGAATCTTAGTTATATATCTTAGTAAAAAACAAAAGAAATTTTCAGCTTATATGTTATGGCCTGCAACTTTATTAATCTCCATATTTATTTACAGAATTATTGGATTATCCTATTTCTCACCTCACCAGAGAAATATATATTATTTTGCAATAAGCCTGCCTATTTTAAGCGCAATAGGATTATTTTACATTCTAAGCCTAGTTAAAAAAATAAGAATAAACAATCTTTTTAAAAAAACAATATATTTTACACTTTTAATTATAGTTCTATTTTTTACTTTCAGTTCATATTTTGATATCCCTAAAGTGGTAGATATATATCATGTACTTGATAATGATGATTATCAGGCTTTGTTATTTCTATCTAATCTTCCTAAATCAAGGGTTATGGCGCATCCTTTGCTCTCTGCAGCTATATATCCAATCTCAGGGCATGAACCTGTAGCAACTGTATATTTTTATGAAAAAAGCGTTATACAGAGTGAAAGGGGAGATTTTGCTTTTTTTGGAGATAAAAAACAACTTACTTCTTATGCCAGTAGAAATGAATTGTATGCATTCTTCTCTTTAAAGGATTGTATAGCAAAAAGGCAAATTTTTAACATGCATAAGTTTAAGTATATTCTTTCTAAAGAAAAAATAGATTGTGGATGGGATTTAATTTATCAGGAAAATAATTATATTTACCAAACATATTAGATTTATTAAATAGCAAGTTTTATATAATTCTTTATTTTTTAACTCAGTATGCCAGAACAACAAATGTCAGAAGAGCAGGTAAAAGAATTGCAGGAGAAGATAAAAAATATGTCTCCTGAAGAGCTAAAAGAGTTTCAGAAAAAGCAATGTATATTCTGCCATATCATAGAAGGAAAAGTACAGTCAAAGAAAATCTATGAAGATGATAAATGCCTAGCTATTCTTGATATTAATCCTTCTAACCCAGGTCATATTCTTCTGCTTCCAAAAGAGCATTATTCTATAATGCCTCAGGTACCTGAAGATGAGATTGCTCATCTGTTTATGATTACTAAAACACTTTCTAATGCTGCTTTAAGGGGATTAGGTGTTCAAGGCACTAATATAATTGTGCAGAATGGAGTTGCAGCAGGTCAAAAAGCGCAGCATTTCATGGTTCATATCATTCCAAGAAAAGAAGAAGACGGTCTTAATTTTGATATACCTCAGAAAAAAATACCTGAGGAAGAACTAGAAGCAATAAGGAAAAAAATGGCATCTCAATTAGGAGAAGTCAAAGAGCAAGCACCAAAACCAAATGTTCAGGAATTAATAAAACCAAAAGAGAACGTTGTAGAGGCTGATTTTGAAGAGTCTCAGAAATTTCCTATTTCTGAGGGGTTAGAGACGAAGTCTCAAAGCAAAAAGACTGAAGAAAAACCAGGGGAACCAGAAGAGAAAGATGAACCAAAAAAGAAAGAAAAACCCCAGCCAGAAAAACAAAAACCAGCTAAACAAAAACCACCAAAAGAAACTTCCGAAGAAGTAAGTTTAGACAATATAGCAGACATCTTAGGTGTTAAATAATGGCAGATAAATGTGTAATATGTCAAATAATTGAAGGGGAAGTTCCTGCTAAAAAGATCTATGAAGATGATGATATAGTTGCTATTCTTGATTTTAATGGCGCAAACCCTGGTCATTCTTTTGTAATCCCCAAACAGCACATCCCTATACTAGAGCAGGCTCCATCACACTTAGTTGGAAAAATGTTTAATATAGCCAACAAAATAAGTTCTGCTATATTCGATACCTTAAAAGTACAAGGCACTAATATATTTGTAGCAAATGGTGTGCCTGCAGGCCAAAAAGTAGCACATCTTATGATTCACGTTATCCCCAGAAAAGAGAACGATGGAGTAAATTTACAATGGGCTCCTAAACAATTAAGCGAAGAAGAGATGTCAACAGTAGAATTAAAGATAAAGGAGGAGATAGGTAATGTCGGTTTTGGAGAAAGTCCAAAAACAGCAGTATCTACACAGCCAAAAAAAGCAGAATCCATTAAAAAAGATGTTTCAGGAGAAGAAAGTTATCTGGCAAAACAGTTGAGAAGGATACCTTAAACCAATAAAAACAACAAATTTCCCCAGAATAAAGTAACAATATAAGCAATCAAAAAACTAGGAACAAACGGAATTCCTTCTTTTATCAATATATTCTTTATTTTCTTTTGTTTATACAGTTTAACCAACTGCATTATCTGCTTTTTCTCAATACCTAAATCTTTTGGTCCGCAGATATACTTCCCTTTATATTTAACATCCTTTGCAATCCAGTCTCCTTCTGTTAATTTATCAGGTGTTATTTGTTTTAACATACATTTCTTTTCAACAGCCTTTACAAAAACCCACAGATAAAAAGTAAGTAAAGCTAGTAATGCAAGAGCAAATAACATAGGTTTTATTGCAGCTTCTTTAATAAAGAAAGATAAAGCCAGCATTAAAACAACAAATATAATAACAGCTCCCTTCAATCGAATAACTTTAGCACTGCGTAATTTTTTCCTAAACTCTTTAAAGAAACTTTTAAAATTCTTAAATACAAGAAATAAACTCCACATCAATCCATAAACAGCTCCAACTATTAATATATTAATTAAGAAACTAGCCATAAACGGAAATCCCGTAAGTCTAAAATCAAAGCCAATCAAAGCACCTAATCCCATAAGAACTTTGCTGTCTCCCCCTCCCCACTGTCCTGTATAAAACATTATTAAAGCAACAGCTAAAAACAAGGCAAAACCCGCTAAGCTATTAACAAAAAACCAGTAATTTCCATAAGCAAAAGAAAATATCAGATTAACCCCCAACCCTATAGCGATTAGTCCATAACTAAGCCAGTCAGGAACCTCTCGTGTCTTCAAGTCAGTAATTGTAGCTATTATAAGTCCAATTAAGATTATAGCAGTCAAAACAATTAAATAAGCCATTTTAATAGATTTAAACAACAAGGTTTTATAAAATCTTTGATTTTATAAACGGGTTAGGAAAGCAAAGCTTTTCCAAAAACTTTTAAAAAATCTTCTATTTTTTAAACGGGTTAGGAAAAGCAAAGCTTTTCCAAAAAATTTATAAACTTAGTTACCTTCTCCTATAATAATTCATTGGGGGATTATATGTTAGATAAATTCAAAGAAATTTTAAAAAAGGAAGATGATGATATTATAAAGTTTAAATTACCTCAACATATAGCATTAGTAACAAAAGGAAAACACCTATATGCAGAAAACCATAAAATCCCCATAGAGAGAGTCTACAAAAGAAGCAATGTAATAATTCTAAGCACAATAGCAACTTCAGTAAAACTCAATATTCCAATAACTACTTTTTATATGATGACAACAAAAACACAAGAGCTTGAGCATTTCTCAGATATAATTGATACATTGACAGAATTCTTTAATGATCTTGCAGATAAAGAACTAATCCATAAGAACAAGATAAAAATCTCTGTTTTGGGAAAATGGTATGATCTGCCCGGAAAATTTGTAGATTCAATTAAAAACTTAATAGAAAAAACAAGAGAATATGACTCATACTTTGTGAATTTCTGCATTAATTATTCTGGCAAGGAGGAAATAGTTGATGCAGTAAAACTAATTGCAAGACAGATTAAAGCAGATAAACTAGACGCAGAAATGATAAATAAAGAACTAATCAAGGAAAATACATACTCTTCTTATTTCCTGCCGCCAGACTTAATAATAATCAACGGGTCAAAAAGAACTTCTGACCTACTATTATGGGATTCCCCCAATGCAAAGGTATATTTCACAAATAAATTATGGCCAGATTTCAATAGAATAGAATTAATGGATGCTATAAGGGAATACCAAAAGGGAGAATAATCAGATGTCCTCTATAAAATGTAATTTAGGTGGGGAAATCCTAAAGTAACTACTCAAAAATCGTAATGTTTATTAAATGAGACGAATTCTACTTCTTTATGTTAACTTATAGAATTCCAGATAATGCATATGAACTTTTGGGTAAAGGAAAAATCTTAAAGGCTGGTAAGGAAGCAGATACAATACAGGAAGAGGGTATTGTGGGTGATATAATAGCTGCTATGGATATGTCTAAAAACATAGTTAAGGTCTATACCCACATACAGACTAGGTGGGACGGTGTAGTAGAACAATCAAGAAGGAGGGCTGCCAGACACCCCGTTTATATTGGGGGCAGTCCTGTTTTACTTATTAGGGGCGCATTTTTAGAAAGAGGTATCTTATATTCTTTTAATGCACATGAAACTCCATGTGGTGGAGGAGACTACTTTCATAAAAGTGATGTAGTATGTTCAGCACTTCAGGGAAATTTTAAAGTAACATCTCAGGAAGAATTAGCAGCACAAATTGCATTGTATGCCCAAGTTGCAAACAGAATATATTCACATCTGCATGATCCAAGAAATAGTGAAGAAGAAGTAGGGGGGGGTCCAGGTTTATCAGAATCACAATTAGAGATGATTAAAAATCCTCAAATTGAGGTAAGTACACCAGACAAAGTTGTGGACTTTGATGAATCTTTAGGAGACAAACACAGTTATTCAATGGATAGTCTCTTGACAATACGTCTTCCAGGTGTTTTTACCAAAAAAGAATTAGATCGTTTATCAGTTAGAATGGGTCATGGTGGTGGTAATGATGATGAAAAAGATCAAGGTAGTGTTTTAAAAGAAGTCCAATGGGGGCAGATTGGAGGTTTTGAGAAACAAAAAACACAAGTAAAAACATTTATTGATGATTTTCTTAATCCTGATTCTGCAGAGTATTGTGGTGTGGATCCTTCTGAGCAAGGAGGGATGATTTTTCTTGGTCCAACTGGATGGGGTAAATCTACTTTTTGTGATGTTGCTGCTACTTATGCCAAGGCTAATTCAAAGAGGGAAGTTGTTTATCTCTATAGAACTTATGGAAGTTTAGGGAGCCATTGGAGGTCAGACGAAGCTCGTAGAATACAACAAGATTTTAAAGAAATACGTGAATTAATAGAAGATGAAAAGTTACCAGTATATCGTTTTGAAGAAATTCAATCTGTTGGTGAAAGAAGTAAAATTAATTCTAATGAATTATTGGAAGAACTTTTGGCACAACTTGGAACTTTGGATTATACAAACTGCCTGATTATGGCTGCAACAGCAAGAGACCCTAGTAAAATTGATCCCCAATTATTAAGAGATGGGAGGCTTGGAGAGCATGTATATCTTGGGCCTATGATAGGTTCAACAGAAGATTCAGGTACCCAAGGCAATATTATAAAACCTGAAGATGCTGAGGGTATTTTAAGAGTTAGAATTGAAAAAGCAGAAGCAATTGCTTTAAAGGGTGGAAATGAAAATTTCCTTGCACCTGAGGGTATTGTATATTCTGAACTTGGTCCTAATCTTAAGGATTTTGCTCCTCATGCAATATGTGGTTGTCTAAAAAAAGTACAACGTTTAAAAAGAGCATATTATAGAACATCAAATGAGTGGATACCATTAAGTATAGGAGATATTCAAAACCAAATAAAAACTTTAAGGTCTGAAAGAGTAATAGTTAGTACTAATGTTGATGAGTTGTAACTTTCATCATCCTTTCTCTAAATCCTGCTAATACTGGAACAAGGTCATTTCTTAATTCTGTATCAAGGTCCATCTTTACTATCCTTCTTGCAACACCCCCCATTAATCCAGTATCAGTTAGCATATCCAGCCCAATTATAGAAGTGCCAGTAGCATATAATGGGGGTAGCCTCTGAGCTTTAGCTTGAATTTGTATTAAAAGTCCCCTAAGCCCATCTCTAATAAGAACTGGTAATAGGGGATTATCATTAATGTTTTTAATTGTCTGCTCAATTCCAATTTCAAATGCATTACCTCCGGACAGGCATTGAAGCCTTGAAAGAGCAGGGTAAGTTGTACCGTCTGGATCCAAATACAATTTATGGAAGGGTTCTAATATTATTTCTCGATCATGTTCAATTAATTGACGAAGATCTTTATACATTGAAAGATTAATTAGAGCATATTGGTGTCTATTAAACATATCTTTTGGAAGACCTAAAGCGTTACCAATCTCATCAAGATTTGAATGTAGAACTTTTATGGCACTGCCATCTACAAAAAACATCTCGTGCTCCTTTTGATCTGTATGAGTTACTTCTCCAGATTCCATCAATAACTGAATTAATTGGTTTTTAGTGGAATTATCATTATATTTATCAGTAGGATGAGTACATCTTATGCCAAAATATTTTGAAGGTCCAAAAACTTTGATTACGGCAAGTAAGGTATTTGCAATAAACTCTGGACTTATTGGGTGGAATTGGTCTGCTGACACATCAACCCCATTATATCCTGAACCTATGTCATTGTCATCCATAGTCATATCAAAACCTGCACTTTTTAATCTTTCAAAAGTATCAACTGCCTTATCATATGTTTCCCCAACTGAATAACCACTAGTACCTAAGTATCTTGGCTTTAAACCAGCTTTTGTTGCTTTAGCTGTTATTCTTAATAGGGAATCAGTGTCAGTAAAAGGCTCGCAACTTACATATACAACATTAAGAATACCACATGCTTTTGCCTGATGAAAAACGTCATCAAGACGACTTTCATCGATTCGTGTCTTTTTTTGAGGTGTATTTTCTGCAAAACAGTATTTTCCATCATTACAATTATTAGGACAATGGTCTGTCATCTTTAGAAATAAGTCAGTAGGATAATATAGTTGTTCGTAAGTCATAATAGGTGGGGTTCTTTATATGTTAAAAAAACTTTCTGTTATAAGATCAACTAAATTTAGAATTATAAAGATTTACTCAATCATCTCAATCTCAATATTTAATCCAGTAGGAATAGGAACTCTCATCACCAGTCTTAAAGCTCTTTCATCAAGACCAAGATCTATAACTCTTTTATAAATTCTCATCTCGTATCTATCCCATGTAGCAGTACCGCCACCGTCATAACCTTTTCGGGTAGTTAACTTAAGCTTTTTAGTAGGTAATGGAATAGGTCCCCTCATACTAACTCCTGTTTTGTCAGTTATATCTTTAATATAATCACATACTTCATTGATTTTTGCGATTTCAGTGCTTGCTAGTTTTATTCTTGCTTTTTGCATAGTTAAAAACCTTGTTTTTAATTAGGAAAAATTTCTGATTTTTCCGTGTTGAGTGACTCCAGGAATTTGCTCCATGATAAGCTTGGCTCATCATGACCCTATTACGGGGAGGGAAGAAAAAATTTATTTCTTCACCAAATCGATGCACATTCCAGCTGCAACTGTTGCACCAGAATCTCTGATTGCAAACCTGCTCATTTCTGGAATTTCTTTTTGCTTTTCGATTACTAAAGGTGTTACTGGCTTTACTCTTATAATAGCTGCGTCTCCATTCTTAATAAAGTCTGGATTTTCTGCAACTACTTCTCCAGTTGCCGGGTTAAGCTTTTTCTCAATAGCCATTACCTGACATGCCACCTGAGCAGTATGTATATGGAATACTGGTGTATATCCTACTGTAATAACAGTTGGATGGTTTAAAACAACAATCTGTGCAGTAAATTCAGTTGCAACAGATGGTGGATTGTCTGTATGGCCTAAAACATCGCCTCTTGCAATGTCTTTCTTTTCAATGCCTCTTACGTTAAATCCAATATTGTCACCTGGCTCTGCTTTCTGCATCTGTTCGTGATGCATCTCTATTGTCTTGCATTCGCCAACTACACCTTTACCTTCTCTTCCAGGTACAACTATAACTTTGTCACCAATCTTCATAACACCAGTTTCAACTCTTCCAACCGGTACAACTCCGATTCCTGTGATACTATATACATCCTGGATAGGAAGTCTTAATGGTAATTCTGTTGGTTTTTCAGGAGCAGTTAATGTATCAAGTGCTTCTAGTAATGTTGGTCCTGTATACCAAGGCATATTTTCACTTTTCTTAGCTACATTGTCTCCTTTTAATGCTGCTTCTGGAATAAATGTTATAGTCTCTGGGTTATAACCTACTGATTTTAATAGTGCAGAAACTTCTTCCTTAACTTTTTTGAATTTAGCTTCATCATATTGAGCCATATCCATTTTGTTAACAGCAATTATTAACTGATTAACGCCAAGTGTTCTTGACAAAAAGATATGTTCTTTTGTCTGTGCCTGAACTCCTTCTGTTGCAGCAACACAAACAACACCAGCATCTGCCTGTGCAGCGCCTGTAATCATGTTCTTAATGAAATCCTTGTGGCCTGGTGCGTCAATTATTGTGAAATAATATTTTTCAGTGTCAAATCTTTTGTGAGCAAGATCAATTGTAACTCCTCTTTCCTGCTCTTCTTTTAGATTGTCCATAACAAAAGCAAACTCAAAGCCTGCTTTTCCAAGCTCTTTAGCTTTTTCTGTTAATTTCCTCATTGCTTGTTCGTCAATATTACCAGAATCATAAAGCAATCTACCTACTGTAGTTGATTTTCCATGGTCAACGTGACCAATAAATACTAAATTTACGTGTGTTTTTTCTTTAGCCATTATATACCACCTTTGTTTATTTTATATGATTATTTATATGTCTGGAATCGTCAAATCGATTCCTGAGCACGATAAGAATCTTTGATTCTTATCATAACTGGAATTTTGTTTTGCTTTATAAATGTTACGGAAATACCTTAGTATTTCCTAACATTTATGCTCAGGAAATTTTTTTAATTTCCTGTTGTATGAAGCTTTTGGAAATGCAAGGCATTTCCAAAGCTTTATGCTTACTTTTGGAAATGTAATTTCCAAATGGTTTAAAAATCTTCGATTTTTAAAAGAAAAATCTTTTAATTTTTCTTTCGTATAAATGTTACGGAAAAACAAAGTTTTTCTTAACATTTATGCTTAGAAAAATCTCTCCCCTATTTATTCTTAATAAAACCTGTTTTTTCTAAATGCGAACCTTCGTATTAACCTAAATATGAACCTTTGCACCTCCCCCCAGGTAGTTATAAAAGTTTATATAACAAGTAGATAGAAAATAACATAGAATAAATGGTCACGAGGAAGGTAAAATTAGGAAAAAAAATAGATTTAGAGATTCTCAATGCCCTAAAAATTTCTGAAAATCCTCTTTCTACAAGAGATTTGGCCTTTAAAATAAAGAGGGCATGGCACTCTGTTCAGACTCATTGTTTAAAATTACAGTTAAAACGTCAGATTCACGGCTTTACTGTTACTAATATAAATATCTGGGAGCTGAAGAAATGAATTCTAAAAGTAAATCGAATAAACTGAAAAATAATGAATACATAAATTTGGCTAGTGTGTGGTTTGTTATGCTGATATTCATAAGTATAGGTTATTTTGCAGGCGGTACTATAACTGGTTTTGTTGTTTATGAAGAAACGGCGATATTGAAAAGTTCATAGAACAAGGCTTTTAGCCTTGCCCAAAGATTGTAACTTACAATCTTTGTTGCTATCTCTGCCCTTCTTCCAATCAAAGTATAAGCTTTAAGTGCATCACCATACTTA
>Ga0233437_1000585_pt1 | contig 80515 bp, 80 predicted proteins | sample SI_122_August201_FD_182714 | JGI IMG/M metagenome (GOLD analysis project Ga0233437, IMG submission 182714) | Seawater microbial communities from Saanich Inlet, British Columbia, Canada - SI_122_August2016_200_MG | ecosystem: Environmental > Aquatic > Marine > Inlet | place: Canada: British... | reverse complement strand
CCCCGGAAGGATATGACTGGAATCTTTAATGCCAGATTGCCTCTTTATCATGCTTTCACCAAGATCGCCTAATGTTGTCAGCATGGATAAAACAAGACCAAGTAATATAGTTTGAAGTAAACTGATTTCTATATTATGCCGCCAAAGCCAAGCAAAAAGAATACTGCCTAAAACACCAAACAGAACACCGCCCCAATATCCTTCCCATGTTTTTTTGGGACTTAGACGAGGGGATAATTTATGTTTTCCGAATTTCTTCCCGATCAGATATGCCCCTGAATCTGCAAACCAAACAATTGGCAAAACGAGCGTAAACCAAAAAAGACCATTAGGCAGTTCTCTTAATTTGACTAAGTACGATCCGATCCACCCCATGTAAACGAGGCTTGCTATCGTTATGGCAAAATCTCCCGCGGCTCGATCTCTACCTCGCTCAAAGGCGACTAGATGATATGCCATGGAGAGAAAAACAAAGCCTATTAAGGCCGCGCTCTCATAGGTCGGGAAATATGTGCGCATTAGAAAAATTATAAAAACGCCACTTACTGAAATCATCATCGAGGGTTGAAAATCTGCCCCGCGCATTAAATTAATATATTCCCACGAAGCGACGACGACAAAGACGGCCATCAATAACCAGAAGAAAATGCCTCCATAGATTATTGCTGGAACTCCGATTGATGCAAGTACAAGAGAGGTTAGGATACGTTTTAACATTTTTTACTCATAATATTCTTCTGAAACACCACCAAAACGACGATCGCGTTGGGCGTAGATTGCCAAGGCTTTTGCATATTCTTCTCTGTCAAAATCAGGCCAAAATGTTGGCGTAACATACCATTCAGAATAAGCACTCTGCCAGATTAAAAAATTGCTGGTTCGTAATTCACCAGAAGTACGAATGACCAAATCGGGATCAGGTGTACCTGCCGTAAAGAGATATTGGCTAATTAATTCGATATTTACTTCTTCTGTAGAAATACCATCTTTAAGCATCTTTTGAATTGCGTAAACGATCTCATCTCGTCCCCCATAGTTAAAGGCGATATTGAGAATTAAACGATTATTATCTTTGGTCAATTCAACCGCATCTAATACTTTTTTGCGTAATTTCTTGGTAAGTTTTTCGAGCCGTCCAATATGCCGCAACTGGACACCTTCTTCGTGGAGTTCGTCTAATTCTTTATCAATCACATTTTCGAAAATGTGCATCAGCCCTTTTACTTCTGCAGGTGGACGCCCCCAATTTTCGGTGGAAAAGGCATAAATGGTGAGATATTTAACCCCAAATTCTACACTGGCGCGAATGACTCGACGCAGATTTTCTGTTCCCGCACGATGACCGGCAAGTCGCGGTTTTCCACGCGACAATGCCCAGCGACCGTTGCCATCCATGATCATGGCAACGTGCTGAGGCATTTTTTCGGGCGGGATTTGAACGGGTTCGCCCATAATTTATTTAGACTTCTAAAACTTCTTCTTCTTTTGCGCTACACATGCTGTCAATTTCTTTGACAAAGCGATCGGTCTCTTTTTGCAGATCATCTTCCCCCCGCTTTTGATCATCTTCTGAGATGAGTTTTTCATTTTCGTACTCACGCAAATCACGGATTAGGTCTCGGCGCGTATTGCGTACAGAAATGCGTGCATCTTCAGCGCGTCGTTTAACGATCTTAACTAGATCTTTGCGTCGCTCTTCGGTTAACGAGGGCAAATTCAGGCGCACGACCTTTCCGTCATTGTTGGGGGTTAGACCAAGGTCTGAGGCAAGAATCCCGCGCTCAATTTCCTTAAGCGTCGAAGGGTCAAAGGGTCTAATTAAAATGGAACGCGGTTCAGGAACACTGATTGAAGCTAATTGTTGCAATGGGGTGGGAACGTCGTAGTAATTGACACGGACAGCCTCAACCAGCGCAGGGTTTGCTCGACCTGTGCGAATGCGAGATAAATCATTTTCTAACGATTGAATGGCTTCCTGCATACGTTTTTTGGCATCTGCTTGAATGTCGTTTAGCACATCAGCCTCCTGTTTTGTTGGCGAATATCTTCTCTATAAGGATACCTTAAAATGATGAAATTTGCACGCTCACGAGAGTTTTTTGCGATAATAGATGAAATAGACTTTGAAAGCACTAAAACTTATGCGCTCACAATTGTGCCAACTTTCTCACCATATAGCGCAGATTGAAGCGCGCTTTGGTCCCAAAGATTGAGCACTAAAATAGGCATTTCATTATCCATGCAGAGAGAGATGGCGGTGCTGTCCATCACGTTTAGGCGGCGGTTGAGTACGTCTATATAGCTAAGTTGATCGAATTTTACGGCATCCGGATTGAGTTTAGGATCTGCATCGTATACGCCATCTACTTTTGTGGCTTTGATGAGCACATCTACCCCGATTTCCATTGCGCGTAAAGCTGCGGCAGTATCGGTTGAGAAATATGGGTTTCCTGTTCCGGCTCCGAGAATAACGACACGCCCTTTTTCGAGGTGACGGATCGCACGCCGCCTGATATAGGGTTCCGCTATGGTGCGCATTTCGAGCGCAGTTTGGACGCGGGTCATAATGCCATCACGCTCGAGGGCGTCCATTAGTGTCATGGCGTTCATTACGGTTGCCAACATGCCCATATAATCAGCGGTGGCGCGATCCATGCCACGATCTAGTCCTTGCTTTCCGCGCCAGAGATTTCCGGCACCAATCACAATAACAATTTCGACGCCCATTTCATGAATCTTTTTAATTCGCTTCCCAATCGCCTCGGCTTCTGAGACATCTATCCCGTAACCAGAAGGGGATGATAAAGATTCGCCGCTTAATTTCAGCAATACTCGCTTATATTTTAGTTCAGGCATATTCTTGCTCCTATATATTTGCCGTCTTATTATAAAAAAGGTCAACCATAAGGTTGACCTTTTTGAAATTTAATCGGAGAGATGCTCGCCCAATTCCCAGCGTTGAAAACGTCGAATGACGATATTTTCGCCAAGAGAACCGACTTTTTCCATCAGGAGATCTTTAACCGTGAGGCTGTCATCACGGATATATTTTTGTTGTAGCAAGCAAACCTCTTCCTTGTATTTTCGTAATCTGCCTTCTACAATTTTCTCAATGATCTTTTCTGGTTTACCTTCTTCAATAGAACGATTGCGGGCAATTTCTGCTTCATGTTCGAGAACATCTTCAGGAATATCATCTTCTTTGACATAAAGGGGAGAAGCGGCTGCGATCTGCAAGGAGATTTCATGTGCCAGTTCACGGAAAGCATCGCCACGAGCAACGAAATCGGTTTCACAATTGACCTCAACCATCACGCCAACACGACCATTGCCATGTGAGTACATCTCAACAATACCATCAGATGCATCGCGGTCAGCGCGTTTGGCAGCTTTTGCCATCCCTTTTTCGCGCAGAAAATCGACGGCTTTTTTATAGTCGCCTTCAGCAGCTTGCAAAGCTTTTCTACATTCAAGAATACCTACGCCTGTGGTAGCGCGTAATTCCTTGATCATTTCAGTTGTAATTTTCATAGTGCCTCTATATATCTATCTTTTATACTACTCTTTTTTTTCTTCTGCGGGTGCTTCTTCTTTCTTAGGCGCAGGTTTCTCTTCTTTTTCTTCAGCTTTAGGTTCAGTTTTGGCTTCCGCTTCAGGTTTCGTTTCGGTTTCTGCTTCTACTTTGGTCTCTGCTTCTACCTTTGCTTCAGCGGCTTCGCGTTCTTCGCTCATCTTTTTAAGTGTAGCTGCACCAAGCAATTCTTCATCGCTCATATCAGAAGCATCCGCAACGGCTTTTGTTGCCTTACGTTGTTTCTTTTTATCAGGAAGAGCTTCAGCAGCAGCTTGGGCGATTTCCTCTTCTTCTGCGCGAGCAGATTGGCCTTCAAGAACAGCATTTGCCATTGTGCCAACAATCAATTTGATGGCACGAATCGCATCGTCGTTTGAAGGGATTACATAGTCAATATAACGGGGGTCGTAATTCGTATCTGCCATTGCGATCACGGGGATCTTGAGCAGGTTTGCTTCGTGAATAGCGGCTTGTTCGCGGCCAATATCAACAACGAAGAGCAATTTAGGAACACGCTTCATTGTGATCAAACCAGAAAGACGGTGGTGCAAACGATCGATCTGACGTTGAATCATCAACCCTTCTTTCTTGGATAATAAATCAACTTCACCACTTTCTTGCATCTTTTCTAAGCGTTTTAATTCATCAATACGCTTAGAGATGGTAGGCCAATTGGTGAGCGAACCACCGAGCCAGCGTTCGTTTACATAAGGCATACCGCAACGTTCTGCTTCATCTGCAACGGTTTGTTGCGCCTGACGCTTAGTGCCGACAAAGAGAATTTCGTCACCGTTTGAAACAGCTTTGCTAACAATGCCGTAAACTTCTCTAATCGCTATTACAGTTTGCTGTAAATCAATAATATGGATGCCGTTGCGCTCCGTAAAGATATATTCTTTCATCTTTGGATTCCAACGGTTGGTGCGATGCCCAAAGTGGACGCCACTTTCGAGCAAGGCTTTCATAGAAACAATAGCCATGAGGGGAAACTCCTTTGCGTTTTTCCTCCGCTTCTTTCTTCCCTACCCTGACCACGTTCATTCGATCCGTGGCACGCAGGGCAAGTCCAGAAGCGTGTGTGATATGCTTCTCACCCACGGTGAGAGCGGCGAAAAGTATACCATAAATTCATGAGATGGCGAGATGAATCTTCACCAAAATGCAGATGTAGAACCGCGTCGCGCTCAAACTCAAACTTGCTTCCCTTTAAAATATATCTTCAGGAAATAGACAACTCCCGTTAAAAGAAAAAAGAGCAACACACTTTGTAGAGTGTTGCTCTTTTGAAAACGGAAAATCTTACATCACAGGAGGTTGGCTATGCAATTTTTGCCGTATCTGCACCACTTGCCTGCGAAGGCGTTCATCACGTTCGAGTAGGTCAGTAATCTTATCTATCGCGTACATGACGGTGCTATGATCACGCCCACCTAATTCTTTGCCAATTTGGGGCAGGGATATATCTATCTCTCGGCGCATCAGATACATGGCAATTTGTCTCGGCAAGGCAATAGATCGTGAACGGTCACGGCTGATCAGACGGTCAGAAGTAAGATTGAAGGATTTTGCGACCAAATCTACAACGCTTTGGGGTTGAATTTCTGCGGAAACGGGCAATAGATCAGCTAAAGCGATTTCTGCCAGTTCAGTTGTAACGGGTGTCCCGCTCAATTCGGCAAAGGCAACAACGCGATTAAAGGCACCTTCTAATTCACGAATATTGGATTGAATACGCTCGGCGATGGTTTCTAAAATCTCATCAGGGACGTGACGTCCCGAACGCTCGGCTTTATAACGCAAAATGGCTTGTCTGGTTTCGAGATCAGGAGCTTGAATATCTGCGGTTAGACCCCATTCAAAACGAGAGCGCAAACGTTCTTCGAGCGTAGCCATTGATTTGGGTAGACGGTCTGAAGAAACGATAATTTGTTTATCTTGTCCGTGCAGGGTATTAAAGGTATGAAAAAATTCTTCTTGGGTAGATTCTTTTCCTGCTATAAATTGAATATCGTCTACGAGAAGAACATCGGCAGTACGATATTTATCTCGGAAAGCAGAGGTGGTTTGAGTGCGAATAGCATTGATGAGATCATTAGTAAATTCTTCGGAGGAGACATAAAGAACATTTAGTCCGCGTGTAATACAAGCGTTGCCGATCGCGTGAAGAAGATGGGTTTTGCCCAGCCCAACGCCCCCATATAGGAAAAGCGGATTATAAGCTTTAGCAGGTTTTTCAGCGACAGCCTGAGCCGCTGCGTGTGCAAGACGATTGCCTGCCCCAACGACAAAACTCTCAAAAGTGTAGCGAGGGTTGAGGCTGGAATGAGCAAGTTGAAGCGCGGGCGATTCTGCTTCATCATCGTCAAGGGGTGTATCCTGCTCTTCGAGAGTATCCAAAGGTTGGCTTTGGCTGACAACAAAATCCACATCTACTGTGCGATTCATGATGCCAATTAGCAGCCGGCTAACGGTGCTTGCAAGGCGACTTTCGAGCCAGTCACGGGCGTAGGCGTTGCGCACCCCAACGGTGAGAAGGCCATCTTCGTAGCCCATTGGACTTGTATCACGCACCCATGTATCATAGGAGGCTCTAGGCATTTCCATTTGTAATTGTCCAAGCACTGTCTGCCAAGCTTGATTTGCGTCCATGTACGTTCTCCACTCGCTCATTGAAAATAGGGTGTTCGAAACAAAGCCCGTTGCAAGGGGCTTGATAAGGAATTGATATTTTTTGGTTTTGCTGAAGGATGGGCTCCATATTTCCAATAGAAGCCCTTTTTGAACTACCCACATTGTAGCAAAAAAAAAGTTTTTTTGCTACACGCCCAGCCTACGAAAGCTTAAAAATTTCTGATTCTTTAAGGTTGACCAATCTTAAAGAATCATTTATGAAAAAAGGAGATTTAAAAACTTTAACAGAATATTTGTTCCGTATATAAAAGCGTATCATCTTTAAAACCACCCCCCATATATGGGGGGTGGTTGGGAATAAAATGCAGATGCTTTCACGAACCTTAAAGAATTGCGCCGCGAAGATTTTTTTTCGCAGCGACTGTGAAACACTGATATTCGGGATTCGTTTTTAAGATGCGTTTTTTGTTTCTGTTTTACCTTTATTCATCACGTGGGAGCCAAGCCAGAATGGTCGCACCCTTATTAGGAGCGGAGGTAATTTCCACTTCACCACCGACATTTCGGATACGTGTATGCATATTCGAAAGACCATGCCCGAGAGTCATGCTCATTTTATCCAGATCGAATCCGTTGCCGTTATCTTCAATTTCCATCAAGACACGCTTTGGTGTTGTCCAGAGATTGACGCTGACGCGCTTGGCTTGTGCGTGCTTGGCGGTATTGGCGAGGGCTTCTTGCGCAATATGGAAAAGAACAAGCGCATGGTTTTGTCCGAGATGAGTAAAATCACTTTCTTTGCCCGTGAGCATAGCTTCTGAAAGGGTATTGACGCGATATTCTGTTAGCAAACGGCGCAGACCAACGAGCAGATTTTCTTCGCCTAATTGGCGTGGACGTAAATCGAGAATATAAGTACGCAAATCACGGATGGCTTGATTTAGTCCATCAATCGCTACCCTAACACCTTCTTTAGCGGCATTTGGGTCTTCATCTATAAGATGACGTACATTTTCCAATCCTAATCCCACGCCAAAAACAGATTGAATGACTCCATCATGCATATCCATCCCGATTCTTTCGCGTTCTTCAAGAACAGCTAAACGGCGTGCATCTGTATGCATACGGGAGTTATCTATAGCCAAACCCGCCCAATTGCCTACGGCAGTGAGAAGCTGAATGCTACGATCATCGAAAGGTTCATCGCCTCGTTTGGCGGTGCCGAGAACGCCGATCATCTTCTCTCCTGATGTAAGCGGCAAACAGGCAAATTGACGGAAGCCGGCGTCTACTACGGCAGAACGCAGATAACGCATATCTTTAGAAAGGCCTTCACTGACCAGCGTTCTATTTTCTGCGGCTACTATTCCTACAAATCCTTCTTTCATTTTAAAGCGGCTGCGTGTCCAGAAGGCTTCTGCCTCTTCGCCGCGATGTAAAACCAAGCGTAAAGTTTGGGTCTCTTCATCTAACAGGAAGATCTCCCCCGCTTCTACATTAAGATAATTCATTACCAGCGCAAGGGTTTTATGAACGATCTCATCAAGCCCCTGTGTGGGGACCAATGCAGAGGCGATGTCGTTCAGTAGAGCCAAATCTTCGCTATGCTGTGTGAGAGTAATATCACGCTCACGCAGATTACCGTATAGCCGCGCGTTTTGGATAGCGGCTGCTGCGTACCCCGCTAGCATTTGGATAATCTGTTCATCTTCTTCGCTAAAGGCTTCGCCACCGATTTTATTGGTCAGATAAAGTTGTCCAAGCTGATGATTTGCGGTGAGGATGGGCACGCCCAAAAACGAGCGCATCGTGGGATGATGTTCGGGAAAGCCGACACTTCGCGGGTCATCAGCCAGGTTCGTTAAACGGATGGGTTCATCCGAATCCATTAACGCACCTAATAAACCCAAACCTTTAGGGTTATTAGGCATCTTTGCAAGTTCTTTCTTGGTCATGCCAACAGATACAAAGTCGATCAAACTCCCCTCTTCATCCAGAACACCCAGCGCGGCATATTGCGCCTCTACCTGCTCTTTGGCTATGTTTGCAATTCGCTTGAGCAAAGTGTCGAGCGAAATGTCTTTAATCAAGTCTAAATTAGCGCGATGCAACGCCAGCAAGCGCGCTTGCAGATCTTCACAAGATAATGTCATAATACTCCTCGCCGCCTATTATAACCTTTTTGATAGTTTTTGCTAGAAAAATGGCGTAGAATGGGGCGTGCGTAGATACCGAGTTTTCTTGATAAAAAACCTGTTGAGAAAAAGATACTCATATTCTAAGTCATGATTGCGAACAAAAAACTCGGTATCTCTCTAAAAGGATAAAAGATGACCAATTCTCGAATTTCTGGATTTTATAAACTTAGCTTGGATGAGCGTCTGGACGCATTGCAAAAAGCGACAGATGTGGATGATGAGACGCTTGGCACGCTCCTGACCTCTGGCTTGCTGACCACGCAACAAGCAGACAAGATGGTCGAAAACGTGGTTGCCACGCATAACTTGCCCCTCGGCATCGGGCTCAACTTCAAAATCAATGGCGTGGATAGACTTATCCCGATGGTCATCGAAGAACCATCTGTCGTTGCTGGCGCCTCCTTCATGGCAAAACTTGCCCGTGCTGGCGGTGGTTTTTTTGCTACCACCTCTGCCCCCGAGATGATCGGACAAATCCAAGTTTTAGACGTAGCAAATATTCACTCAGCGAAATTGGCGATTTATGAAAAGAGAGAAGAATTGCTCGCTATTGCCGATAATATTGACCCAATTCTCAAAAAACTCGGCGGTGGCGCAAGAGATATAGAAGTGCGCGTGATAGAGAACTCCCCCATAGGAGAATTTCTTGTTCTACATTTAATATACGATGTCCGTGATGCGATGGGCGCGAATGCAGTCAATACTGCTTGCGAGAAACTTGCACCGCACTTAGAAAAAATCACCGGCGGACGGGTGCATTTGAAAATTCTGTCGAATTTATCCGATAAAAGAATGGCGCGGACAAGGTGTGTTATTCCTGTAGATGCACTAAAATTTGATGATTACGTAGGTGAATTAGTCCGCGACGGAATCATAGAAGCCTATGCTTTCGCCGCAGCTGATCCCTACCGCGCCGCGACCCACAACAAAGGAATCATGAACGGCGTGGATGCGGTCGTCATCGCCACCGGCAACGACTGGCGAGCCATTGAAGCAGGTGCACATGCCTACGCCGCAAAAGATGGGAAATATACATCTCTCTCCACTTGGGGCAAAAATGATGAAGGCAATTTAGTCGGGACTCTTGAAATGCCGATGGCTGTCGGCATCGTTGGCGGCGCGACAAAAGTGCATCCCACCGCGCAAGCGGCATTAAGATTAATGCAAGTAAAAACTGCATCCGAATTAGCGGAAATCATCGTCTCGATTGGATTAGCGCAAAATCTGGCCGCCCTGCGCGCCCTCGCCACCGAAGGCATCCAACGCGGACATATGTCTCTGCACGCACGCCAAGTCGCCATCGCAGCAGGCGCGGGTGACGAGATGGTTGAGCTAGTCGCCGCGCAGATGGTGTCGGAGGGAATGGTGAGAATTGATCGGGCAGAGGAGATTTTGAAAGAGAAGTAATCTGTTTTCAGTTAAACGATAAGACCTGACAGGTTTTCAAAACCTATCAGGTCTAGATATTCAAAAGGATAAAAAATAAATAAGACCTGCATTGCACCCGCAGGGTGCGTTGCAGTGTCAAATTAACAAAGAAATGCAAAAAAACTATCCAACACCATATCCCGAAGTCAACACTATCGTTGACCATTTGTTCGTTAATATAAAGAAGATTCTCGGCGAGCAATTTGTAGGCTTATATTTGCATGGCTCTCTAATAACAGGAGATTTCAATCTTGAGAGCAGCGATATAGATTTTCTGTGCGTAACAAAAAAAAACTCTCTGATGAAATAATCTCTGCTCTAGAAGGGATGCACGCTTCCTTAAAGGAAGTTGATGTCAAATGGTGGTATCAACTCGAAGGCTCGTATACGCCAAAAGAAAATATGCGCCGCTACAATCCCGAAGACGGACCCTATTCCAGTGTCCACGAAGGGAATTTTTATCTCGCAGGTCACGAAAGCCATTGGATTATTCAGTGCTATCTCTTGCGCAAGAATGCCGTTATTGTCGAAGGAATAAATCCAGCAACATTTATTGACCCTGTGGGCACAGAAGATATTCATGGAGCTATTTTAGAATTTCTAAATGAATGGTGGATTCCTATGTTGGAGAATCCTGTCAAACTAGAAAAACAAGATTATCAAGCCTATGCAATTCTCACCATGTGCCGTATGCTCTACACCTTTGAAAATGACGAGATTGCCTCGAAGCCTGCGTCCGCAAAATGGGTGCAGGGGAATTTCGGCAAATGGCATGATCTTATTGAATGGGCGTTGAATTGGAAAGAAGATGCTGGGCTCGGCAAAAAGAAAGAAACAGTGGCTTTGATGCAATTCACAGTTGATTTTAGTGAACAATAATTAGTTGAACCGAATGAGACCTGACAGGTTTGTGCCAAAAAAACATTAGCACAATTCGCTAATTCGCGAAATTCGCGTTGAAAAAAAACGGAGAAACCATGACAAAAAAGAAAAGTCTTTTACTAACCCCCTCCCGTCCCGTCGGGATTATTGGCTATGGCGCGTATGTACCGAGATATAGACTCCCTGCAACAGAAATCGCCCGCGTCTGGAAAGGCGGACAAGGCGGCGTGCCGATTAAAGAGAAAAGCGTCCCCGGGCTGGATGAAGACGTGGCAACCATGTCTATCGAAGCAGCACGCAACGCAATTGCACGCGCGGGAATCCACGCACATCAGCTGCGCGCTGTTTGGGTCGGCTCGGAGTCGCATCCTTATGCAGTCAAGCCCACATCCACGATTGTGGCGGAGGCGATTGGGGCAGTCCCCCACATCCAAGCCGGGGATTGGGAATTCGCCTGCAAAGCGGGGACGGAAGCGATGGTCGCCGCAATGGGACTAGTCGGCTCGGAGATGGCAGATTATGCTCTCGCGATTGGCATGGATACCGCGCAAGGCAAGCCGGGGGATGCGCTCGAATATACCGCGGCAGCAGGTGGCGCAGCTTTCATCATCGGTCCCACTGACAAATCTTTAGCCATCATCGAAGCGACTTATTCCTACGTCACCGACACGCCCGATTTTTGGCGACGGGCTTATCAGAAATATCCCGAACATGGTTCACGCTTTACGGGCGAGCCAGCCTATTTTGAACATATCAGCAAAGCCACCGAAATGCTAATGGGCGAACTTGGCACCACCCCCAATGATTATGACTATGCAATTTTCCATCAGCCGAATGCCAAATTCCCAACACGGGCGGCGAAAATGCTCGGTTTCAAACAAGAACAATGGGAACCGGGATTACTCGCTCCTGTCATTGGCAACGCTTACTCTGGCGCGGCGATTATTGGGCTGACTGCCACACTAGATATTGCAAAACCTGGCGATAGAATTTTAATGACTTCTTTTGGTTCCGGTGCAGGCGCAGATTGTATGTCAATTCTCGTTACAGATGAATTGCTCAATAGACGCGACCTTGCCTTAAAAACCCAAGACTATATCGCCAGACGCAAAGAAATTGATTACGCAACCTATGCGCGGATGCGTGGCAAAATTACGATGAAGTAAAGAGATAGAACGCGGATTTTTAAGAACCAAAAAAGATTTTTAAAATCCACGAGAATCCGCCCAATCCGCGTAAATCCGCGTTCCATCCTAATGAACAAGGCAAAAAATGATGACAGATAATATCGTTATAGCAGGAATAGGCCAAACCACAGTTGGCGAACACTGGCAATACTCTATTCGTGAACTCGCTCACTTCGCTCTCGAAGACGCCATCAAGGATGCAGGCGGTCTGCGTCCCCAAGCCCTTTTTGTGGGCAATATGCTCGCGCCAAATCTCTCTAAACAGGCTCATCTCGGCGCGCTGATTGCCGATTTTAGTGGGCTGATCGGCATTGAAGCTGTTAGCATTGAAGCGGCAGGCGCATCAGGCGGAGCAGCCCTCCGTCAGGGTTATCTCGCCGTCAAAAGCGGCATGATTGATGTCGCCCTCATCGTCGGCGTCGAAAAATTCACCGATATGGTCGATTCCGGTGTAGAAGATGCCCTCGCCACCGCCACCGACAGCGATTTTGAAGCCGTGCAGGGTCTCACCCCCACCTCCCAGGCCGCCATGCTCATGCGCCGCTACCTCCGTGAATATAATCTCCCCGCCGATGCGCTCGCGGGTTTCCCCGTCACGGCGCACGCGAATGCGGTGGATAATCCCAACGCCATGTTTCAGCGTGCCATCAAAGCCTCCACCTACGCCCGCGCGGGGATGGTTTCAGAACCTTTGAATATGTTTGATGCCGCGCCCCCAGCGGATGGCGCAGCCGCGATCATTTTGACTCGCTCCGAGCTTCTGCCTGCCCATTATCATCACCGCCTCGTCCGTGTCTCTGGGTCTGCTTCCGCTTCCGATATGCTCACTCTCCACGATAGGCGCGATCCGTTAAGTTTCGACGCCGCGCGCCGTTCTGTAGATTCCGCACTATTAAAGGCGGGCGTTACTCGCGAGCAGATCAGCTTCTTCGAATATCACGATGCCTACTCCATCTACGCCGCGCTTTCGTTGGAAGCAGCTGGCTTCGCCGAGCGAGGCAAAGGCTGGGAATTAGCTAGAGACGGCGAAATTGCAGAAAACGGCAAAATCCCTTGTGCCACAATGGGCGGACTAAAAGCGCGCGGATTCCCCGGCGGTGCTACGGGCGTGTACCAAGCTGTCGAAGCAGTCAGCAAGCTCCGGGACACGAGCGAATTGGGGCAAATCGCCCTAATCCAATCGCTGGGTGGACCTGCATCCACTGCGGTGACGCATGTATTGGAATCCGTCTAAAAAAATCCCCTCATAGTACCCAAAGGGCTAAAACCCTTAAACGAGGGAGAAAAAACTTGACATCCCCCCACCAATAGAGTAAATTACCATCCGTATATTTAAGTTCAGTAGTTTTTGCCTTTGTTACGAGCATTCGCTCACACCCCCATTTTGACATCTGCCTGGCTCCTGAAGAAAAGGAGATTTTGTGAACTTCAACCAGTTCAACCTCGATTCTCGTCTCAACACGGGAATTAAAAACGCGGGCTACGAAATGCCCACACCCATTCAAGAAAAAGCGATTCCTGCCGCGTTGGCAGGACGAGATTTGATTGGCACCGCCCAAACAGGGACGGGAAAAACAGCCGCTTTTGTATTGCCCATTTTGCATAAATTATTAAAGGGACCGCGTAGGCAAACCCGCGCCCTCATCGTTACGCCAACGCGAGAGTTGGCAGAGCAAATTCACCAAACTGTTCGTGATCTTTCTGCGGGGACGGGTCTAAAGAGCGCAACCGTTTACGGTGGCGTTGGTGCACAGCCGCAAATCGATGCTTTTAAGCGTGGCGTTGAAGTTATTGTGGCTTGCCCCGGTCGCCTGCTAGATTTGCATTCGAAGGGACAGGCGCATCTCAACCGCGTTGAGATTTTGGTCTTAGATGAAGCCGACCGCATGTTTGATATGGGCTTTTTGCCCGATGTGCGCCGAATTATTAAGGCTGTTCCTGCTCAACGTCAGACTTTGCTTTTTTCAGCGACTTTCAAAAAAGAAATAGAGCAATTAGCCAAACAAACCCTCAAAAAACCAGAACGAGTTTCCATTGGCTTAATCAAGCCCGTACATACGGTTTCCCATGCTCTTTATCCCGTGCCACAACATTTGAAAAGAGTTGTAGTGCTGGAATTGCTCAAAAAGACAGATACCGATTCTGTGCTAATTTTTACCCGTACCAAACATCGGGCACGCCGCTTAGAGCGTCAGATTGGGCAGGCGGGCTATAGAACGACCAGCTTGCACAGCAATAGAACACAAGGTCAACGCCAACGCGCGTTAAAAGGCTTCAAAAGTGGACAATTCCAGATTATGGTTGCCACAGATATTGCGGCGCGTGGTTTGGATATTGACTCCATTTCCCACGTGATTAACTTTGATATGCCCGATACCGAAGATGCTTATATTCATCGCATTGGGCGCACGGGGCGTGCCAAACGAAGTGGGGAAGCATTTACCCTCAGCACCCCTGATGATGAGCCTATGATTCGACGATTAGAAAAAATCATGAAGCAAACGCTGGTGCGCCGCTGGCTTGATGATGTAAATTATGACGCTCCTGCGCCGAAACATACGCCACGCCCGCCTAGGCAGAAGCGAAAACCACGTCAGTCTGGGGGACGTAATCAGCATAAATCTAAGCCTTCGCACAGACAGCACAAGTCGCGAAAAGGGTCTTAATTGAAATAAAAAACCGCCGAGATTTTTGAAAATCTCGGCGGTTTTTCGTTTTCTGCTAAAACTGTTGCCACCAAACCCCTGTACACTCTGGCAGGGTTCGCCAATTTTTCTGGATGACTTGGATACCCATCTCCTCACCAAAGAAAAAAGTGGATAGCGTTTCAGCCTCTTGAAGGGATATAAACTTATAATCTGTTCGGAACGAACTTGACCCGAAACCTGCTTCTGTTAACCAGGCACAATACTCGGTGAGATGCTCTGGTGGTTGTGGCGATGTGTGTCCTGTACCCATAGTCTCAAAGATGATGATCATCCCGCCCGGGCGCAGGATACGGCGCATTTCTTTCAGCCCATCTTCCAATGCAGATTTCCAATTATCTCCACCCCAAACAGCCAAATAACAAAAGCTCCAACCTGAAACGATCAAGTCGGTGTTGTCATCCTCTACAGGGATTTGACGATGGTCGGCGATGCCAGTAGCCCAGTTGCTCAGTCCCATTTTTCTTAGCGATTTTGCGGCTACTTCGAGCATGTGAGCCGAGTTGTCGAAAGCTTTGATCGAGCGGACACGCGGGGCAAGCAGACGTGTCAGCCGCCCTGTCCCTGCACCGAAGTCGACCACGTCCAAATCCACGAGCGAAACGAGATGCTCAATCTTTCGTAAAATATTTCCCTGATAATCTTCCCGCTGGATCAGACGTTCGTACTCATCTGCATATTTTTCGTAAACTTCTTTTTCTGTGGGCATAGTATTATCTTCCTCTTGAAAAAATAATCCCACTCCGAAGAGTGGAGTCTTATTCTCATCATTTCCTAAGATTAGATTAATGCAAATAAGACCTAATTTGTGCTAATATATAAGTGTAGTTTTTATTGGTACCTGAATCAAAGGAGAAATAATGAATAAGTTTGCCTGTAAGGATCTCGGAATTGATTGTGACTTTGTCGCAACTGCTGAGACAAAGGAAGAAACTCTAAAGAAAGCCATGGCCCATGGTGGTACGGTGCATAAAGATATTATGAAAGGACAAAGCGAAGCGCAAATGGCCGTATTCGACCAAAAGTTAAGGGATTCAATTCAACCCGTATAGCGAACATATAAGAGGAATAAAAGGCTCTGAATTCTCAATTCAGAGCCTTTTGATTTAAACTCAATTTTATTTTTACTCGGAAAGGCCTCAACATGTTCTGTGCCTTCGACAGAATCTGTTTTGTATGAAATCACCCGCTGTGAGAAGGGGATTTCGATGCCTGCTTCGCCTAATCCTTTATAAATGGTGGTATTCACTTTATCAAACATGCGGCGCGTATCAACATAAGACTCAAGCCACCAGCGAACACGGAAGGTAAATACGGGGTCACCAAACTCCAAAAACAAGGCTTCTATAGGGATTTGGCGATAATCGGCGACGCCAGTGGCCCAGTTACTCAAGCCCATTTTTTTGAGCGAATATGTGGGGCAAGCAGACGTGTCAGCCGCCCTGTCCCTGCACCGAAGTCGGCCACGTCTAAATTCACGAGCGAGACGAGATTCTCAATCTCCTGCAAGAGATTTTCCTGATAATCTTCCTGCTCTATCAGGCGCTCGTACTCATCCGCATATTTTTCATAAACTTCTTTTTCTGTGGGCATGGTCTCATTATCCTATCTACAAATCAAGAGTGGAATTTCAGTTTGACGCAATACCTCATCCACAATGCTACCAAGAACGACTTCTACAACAGAACTCGATTTATACCCCCCCATAAGGATGAAATCACAATGATTTTCTTTAGCTGTTTTTAGGATGATCTCACTTCGTTTTCCTCTTTTATGGCGTATAAGATTTATAGATAAATTGTGTTTTGTGAAATATTCGTGTGCATCAGCGTATATTACATCTGTATCTGTTTCTTCCTGCTCAATAACCAGGGCACTAAGTTTGATATCCCACTTGCTTCCCAAATAGGCAGCCAAATAAAGTGCCTCTTTGGATTTGGGGGTGCCGTTATAGCCAAGCAAGGCATGATCGAGATTTGAAAGCTGATTGCGCACGACAAGCATGGGGCGTGGGCAGCGACGGATCATTGTGCGGAGGCCTGAGCCATATCGTGCAGCAAGGTTATCTCCTGGCGGAAAGGTGACTTTGGTAACGATGATATCTGTCCAGTGGGATCGTTCACAGGCAATACGTGCAACAGAACCAGCTTCAATTGCCATTGTTCCTTTTATGCCGACTGATTTACATCGATCTTCAAAATCAGATTTTAACTTTAGAGGAAAATCGGCCTGTGTTTCAGCCTTTGTTTTGACAACGTGTAAACCCTGAATTTGCCCAGATTCCTTCCGTGCAAGAATAATAGATTGTTCGAGAGCTAGCCAATTTCTATCGGTAGCACTGGCCAAAGCCAGGATATTTGAAAGCAAATTCTTCTTGCTAGGGCGTTTCTGCATTTCTTCACGCCAAAGGCCTGGGGCCGGACCAGACTCGAGCGCATCAGGGGTGACAGCATCATATATCTTTGCAAATAATCGTGAAAATCGCTGTGAAAATTCAGGGCTAAAATGATATTCCAGATCACCGAGAGCTTCTTCTGTGCCAATCTGCCAGTTTAAGGTGTTTTCCAGATCAGTACGATGTTTTGAAATCCACAAATATAGATCTACTTCTTTTTGATCTGGGAAATGTCGTAAAATCCCTCTTTCCGAAATGATTTGGATGATGGGTGCATAGACTTCGTTATGCCAATGAAGAACAGCTTCTTCATACGAAATATCGCGCTTTTCATCAAGCCCCATGAAATAGCGATGGACTTCAATATGCTCCAGAAGGATCGGGTATTGACCCGGATTCGTTGCCCTAAAATTGGTATCAGGTTTAAGTTTATCTAACTGTGTTCTTTCAAAAAACGCCAGTTCTTCTGTTTTGATGATCAAATCATCGGGTTGGGTCTCTGGGGTAATGCCAACTCGTGTGCGTACTTCCCTAACAAAAGCCTGAATACTGGGAGCTTCCAATTGTCGAGCCACCGATACACGATGATTTCCATCGAGAACAAAAAAGACTTCCCCTATTTGGTATACATCAATGGGAGGTAGCCCTGTCAAGCCTGTAGCTCCAGTCATCACTCGAACCCAACGATCTTTGTCGCTATCGAAGAGAGGTAAGAAACTCCGTGAAAAATCTTTATTTCGCCCCACGCTACCTACAATAGCATCGAGCGGGATATTACGTAATACGGTTTTATTATTCTCTACAGCACGCAGTTTTTGACGTACTTCTTCATATGAAAGTAATGCAGTCGATTTCCCTGTGATACGCGCAAGAATACCTTCAATTCCAGCCTTTTGGCGTGCCTTTTGAAAATCACTAACTGCCGTAACGGAGAAAATATCATCAGACATTTATTCTTCCTTGTCTGCCCCTAGTTCGATGGTGTTCGGTTTGTAAGTGATCACCCGTTGCGGGAAGGGGATTTCAATGCCTACTTCGTTGAGGTTTTTATAAATAGCGGTGTTCACTTTGTCGAACATACGGCGCGTATCGGCATAAGATTCTAGCCACCAACGGGCACGGAAAACGAGAGCAGAATCGCCAAATTCAAGGAAAAGGGCTTCTACAGGATGCTCGGTGAGAACGCCCTCAACTGTTTTTACGGCACTAACAATAGTTTCACGTGCCAACTCGATATCGGTGCCATAGGCGACACCAACGTGAATTTGAATACGATATTCAGAATTAGGATAAGAGTGGTTAACGATAAGACTTTTGCCAATCACCGAGTTGGGGAGAATAACCATACGGTTATCGCGCGTGCGGATGCGAGTGCTGCGTAAACCAATATCTACTACATCACCCCAAGTGCTTAAATCTTGTACTTCGATTCTGTCTCCGATTCGGAAGGGGCGATCGAACATAATGACAAAGCCGTTGATGGTATCAGAGAGCGTCGCTTGTGCGGCAAGGGCAATGGCAAGTGAACCAATGCCTAGCGTGGCTACCATCCCACCGACTTCTATATTGAAATAACCAAGGAAAATGATGGCGGCAATGACGATCAAAACGATTAGAAGTAAACGGCGCAAAAAGGGCATTAATTGTTCGCCAAGTTCTACTTCTTGTGTTGCGGCCAATTGTTCTTCGTACCATTTGGCAAGATTGGCAATCAAGCGCCATGCTACAACTGTGCCAATTAACCAGAAGAGGACGAAGTAGAAGGAATCAAGTTCAAAATCGAGTTTGTCGAAAATAAAACCCAAGCGATTGAGAGAAATTTGAAAAGCATATACTAAAGCCAGCCAATAGAGTGGTGGGGCAATTGATTCGATGAGAACATCATCAAAGGTGGTTTTTGTATGTTTTGTGAATCTACTAATAATTTTTCTGAAAATGAATTTAATGACCCAACGCCCTAAAAATGCGGTGGCAAAAAAGATTAAAACTGAGATGCCTATATCTATCCAATTTTCTTGTGTGAGTGTTGACCAGTTCATATTTTTAGCTCCTGTATCACGGCGGCTTTTTGCGCATCAGGCAAAAAGGAAGCCTCTACTGCGTAGCGATTGCAAGTTTTAATTTCATCCAAAGTCATACCCAAAATTTCATGGGCAATGCGATATTCATTATTTAAGTTGGTTTCTAAAATCTGGGGATCATCCGAGTTGATGGTGACGCGCACTCCTAGATCAAAAAGTTTTTTCAGCGGATGCGATTCAATCGTTGGCACAGCGTTGGTTAGATAATTGCTCCAGGGATTGACCTCTAGCGTGATGCCGCGCTCGATCACCAACTCGACGACAGACATATCTTCGATAATGTGGATGCCGTGCCCGATACGTTCTGGACCCACGGCTTGGATCGTGTCAAAAACCGCTGAAGCGGGTGTGTCTTCTCCCGAGTGGATCGTGATTCCTAGCCCTGCGTCTTTGGCGCGCAGCACGGGACGCACAAATTCGCTAATCGGATGTTGGATTTCGCTATCTGCTAAATCTATGCCGTAAATCACGTCTTTATGCTTGATTGCCCAATCTACTGTTTTTTCGCAAGATTCTACGCCCATGCTACGGGAAGTGATGGCAATCAATCCGATTGCCATGCCGAATTGGGCCTCAGCTTTTTTCTTCGCACTTAAGATTCCATGCAGAGCCAAGTCCCAATCAAGGTCGTGACCGCTAAATGCCCAATCAGGGGAAAAGCGTACTTCGAGCAATTTGATGTTTTGGCGTGCCGAATCCTCGAAGAATTCCCATGCAATCCGCTCTAAAACTTGCGAGGAGGCGATACTCATTTGAGCAATTCGGAAAGCTTCCAATACCTCATCCAAACTCTCCCATTGCTCATAAACCTTGACATATGGGTTTAACTCCTCCACATCATAGGTGGGTAAATCCAATCCATGTTCTTTGGCAATACCAACGATTGTTGCGGTGCGGATGGCGCCCTCGAGATGGACGTGAAGATGTGTTTTGGGGATGTCGTTATATTTCGGATCGAAGTTTTTCATATGCTCATTTCCTGAATAATGGATAAAACATCTTACCTTTTTTCTCCACAAAAGACAATCTTTTTGAAGTAGATAGGCCTTCAAAAAGACTTGATTCTTGACATTGGGATTTGGTAAGGAAGTTTGCGTTCAACAAATCTTATAAGCACACTTTTTAGTTTTAGAAAATAGCTTAGGAGTTCTTATGTCACGTTGGATGAAAATATCACTTACGGGATTGGTATTAATTTTGGGGATAAACGCTTGCGCCCAGAGCGCGGGAGAAGAAGAGAAGGATGATTTAGTACCCCTGACCGTCCTTCCTCGTGACGGAATCCCGGCTATTGATGATCCTGAATTTCTCTCTGCTGAGGAAGCTGATGAGGAATATGAGCCAAGCGAATTGGTAATTGGCGTTAATTATGATGGCGATGCTCGCGCTTATTCACTTCCATTTCTTTCACAACATGAAATTGTCAACGACACTGTCGGCGGCAGAAAAATTGCCGTCACGTGGTGACCGCTTTGTTTCACGGGAATCGTGTATTCCCGCATGATTGACGAAGAAGAATATACCTTTGGCGTTAGCGGCAAATTGATCAAGAATGTGCTTGTCATGTATGATCGGCAAACGGGCACTTTGTGGAGCCAGCTTATCGGAGAAGCTATTGAAGGGGAATTAGAAGGCACAAAACTTGAATTCATGCCGTCTATCCAGACAACATGGTCGGCTTGGAAAAAACAATATCCAGATACAGTTGCCCTGCGAAAAGGATATTTTGGTGCTAGTGATCCTTATGATTCTTATTATCTTTCCAATAGAGCAGGCGTACTGGGAGAATCCACTCGGGATACGCGACTGCCCAGAAAAGGATTTGTCATTGGTGTTGAGCTAAATAATGAAGCCGTTGCTTTTCCCGCTAGCGTTTTGAAAAAAGAACCTGTGGTCAACTATGAAATAGGAGGTGAGGCTATCCTGATTGTTTTCGATACCGAAACTGGTGCTGGTGCAGCCTTTAAGCGTGAGATCAACGACCAGACGCTCTCTTTTTCACAGATTGATGGCACTACGATCACGGATATTGAAACAAAGACTGTCTGGGATGGTTTAAGTGGAGAAGCGATCGAGGGTTCTCTGATTGGCCAAAGACTAACTCCGATCAAAAGTACATCTAGTTTTTGATTTGGATGGAAAGATTGGTTCCCTGAAACAGAAATATATGGGATAGACAATTAACTGAGCGTGGCGGTGCGGATGGCTCCTTATCCTAAGAGAAAATAGGTAATTGCACCAACCCCGCAAATGAGTATGCCAAGGAGAGCCAAAGCTATGAACAGCCAGCGGGAAACACCTTTATCTTCTTGGATTGCAGATGGCTGCCGAAAGAGCGGCATCGATGCGCGGATTTCAGTATCATCCCAGATTGGCGTCGCTCTTGGATGAGAGGCTTGCGAGATACTTTCAAGATCAGGAGTTCGAGAAATTATCCCTAGTCTTTCAAACATGGATATACTCTCTTCATATTTTTTGCGCCGTTCTGGAGATAATTCCCTTAATTGACTGACCTGTTTCCCATCCAGAATAATGGTATTGGTTGCGGTTTTCATAATATTACTAACCGCATCGCCCTGAAAAATATCAGGGATTCCATCCTGATTTTCATCTTTAAACATAGACATCAATTTCTCATAAGCCTCTCGTTCTTTAGCAGGCATCTCGGTGACATCGTTGTAGGTCTTCCCATTAAAGCTGACTGTATGCATGAACTTCTCCTTCTTCAGGATACAAGATTTCCCTTTTAGAAAACAATTTCTCCTAATTCTAATTGAAATTATTCAAGCACGATACTGAACCAATAAGAGACATCACCTTGCTTCCAACTAGTGTGAACATCAATGATGTAAGTGCCTGGAGCAACTGTTGGAGACCAGTCTATAAAATCGGATACGGGCATTTCCTCCGAAAGGATGGTTTCACCAAAGAGTTCTTCGCTAATTGAAATGGTCACATTATCTGGGAGGGGCGTATCAAGTTGAAATCGGATTGGAGCACTTGCTAAAAGATATGTAGTTTCATCAAAGTATGTCTCAATTGTATCCACGCAGAGCGTGCTCCCAGCACTATCCCAGCAATAGGAGCTCTGGAACCCATCTATCAGTTCCTCATTTGAGACCAAATAGACTAAGGGCGGGCTTTCAGAATTACCTCCGCAAGCGGTTAATAATGTAGCTATGAGAATGACCATCAATAATATTTTCTTTGACATTTATTGCTCCTTTTGCAAAAAAAGCCATCTACTATGAATAAAGATGGCCTTGATGAATAAGTTTTGAATGTATATCTAAATTGGACTAACTCTGTCTGATTGTATCACGACACGCCCCCATAGAATCAGGATATGAAGAGTAAATTTGCTCCTGAATAAACGCCGACGAAATTTTTAACGACAGTTTAGAAGAGTTGCTCGTTAGTTGAGTAGACGGTGCTTTTCACCGTATCGAAACCAATAATTGTTAAAAACGGCTGGTTTGTGGTTTCGATCCGCTCCTCTAAGTGCATTCGGAGCGACGTAATCATTCGCTCATATTATATTCCCTACCCCAAAGTAAAAAAGAAAAATGCGCCAACGCCACAAAGAAGCAAGCTACCGAGAACCAAAGTAATAATGAGTAAACGAGAACCACCTCTATCCTCCTGAATAGCAGAATTTTGCTGTATAAGCGGTTTCGATGCGCGGATTTCGGTATCATCCCAAGTGGGCATTGCCGTAGGGTGCGGAGCATGAATGCCACGATCAAGATTAGGCATCTTTGAAATAATACCCATCTTCTTGAGCATGGACATACCCTTCTCCAACTTGATACGTTGCTCTTGTGTCAAATTCTTAAATCCCCCGACGTGCTTTCCATCTACAACGACATTGGTTGTCGCAACTGCTTCGATGATATTGCTGACTACATCCCCTTGAAAGATATCGGGGACGCCATCCTGATTTTCGTCTTTGAAATGCACCATCAATTGCTCATAAGCTTGCCGCTCGGATGCAGGCATTTCAGCGAGATTATTATAGGTTTTGCCGTTAAAAGTAATTTGGGACATGAGAAGCTCCTGTTGGGGATAAGCAATTTATAAAAGGATAAATTTATCTTACTGGTTTTTCCTGCAAAAAGCAAAAACCTTCCAAGACTTGGATAATCTCGGAAGGCTTTTGGTTTCTGATGCACAGGTGACTGTACTCTTTGTGAAGGTGTGTTTTAGCGTAAATAGCAGTTAACAGCCAAATTAATTTTGCTCCTTTTCTTGGCAGCCAATTTATGGAGCAGCGAGTACAACTGTAAAGTAGCCGCCAAATGCGCTATCAACTGAGTATGCGTAGGCAATACCGATTTCAGTTGCATTAGGATTAAGGAGAGTCGTTCCATTCATCCAGGTATCAAACGCTGCTTGCCCATCACCACCGTATTCTGGAGGTTGGGCATGAATATCTTGAAGAACAAGAGAAGCAGGATATCCCTGTGCGACGACACGTTCCTCTGGAGTTGAGCCATCAGAGCCCGTCTCATTCAGGAAGCTGTTACAAGCCATATCAGAAGCGTGAACAAGTCCGGCTGCTGTTAATTGCGAATTTTCTGCCAGAGGAGATAGCCCTTGTGTTACGCGCTCATTATTTACGAGTTCAAATATCTGGGCTATAAAGTCTGCATTTTCTTGGTAGTCACAACTTGCCGCTGCTGGTGGTGTAGGTGTTGTCTCTCCTGAGGCTGGCACAGTAGGCGTTACCCTTGAATCGGCTGGTGCGGTTGGGGGAAGCCGTGTTGGTTCTGGCGTGACCATATTTACAGGAACGATTAAGATTTGACCAACCTGAATAGAATTAGCATTTTCTAGTTCGTTTTCCTCGATGATCGCGTCTTCTGTACTACGGAATTTAGCCGCGATCGCTGCGATGGAATCACCAGGGCGAACAGTGTAGTTGAGTAGAGTGCCTTGAGCGAGATCTACAGGAACGCTGGTTGGGGTTGGCAATTCCATACCGGGGTTGGGGATTAAAACTTCTTGGCCGACATAGACAATACTGCCTTGTGTTTCGACGACAGGATTCAAAGCCATTATTAGAAGGATGCCGTTCTCATCTAATCCAAATTTTTCTGCAATAGAAGCAAGAGATTCGCCTTCCAGCACAATATAGGAGAAAGGTGCCGATGGAGTCGGCGTCAGTGTCATGGTGGGGGTGAGGGTGAACGTTGCGGTTGCAGTAGGTGATGAGGTAACGGTAGCAGTGTGAGTTAAGGTCGGTGTCGGGGTTTCTGTCGCAAAGAAAGAGATTTGTGGTTTATTATCTCCAGTAAACCAGATGATGAGGATGATAATCCCAACAATAACGAGTAGAGCGGCAAGTCCCCAAATAATTACGGGACCGCGCTTTTGACGTTTTCGATAGGAGTCGATTGTATTACTTGCGGAGTTTGGATCCATAGTCATTATATTTTCCTTTTTTTGCTTTGGACTATATAAAGAAATAGGCTATATAGTGAGTGAAATAAGGTTAAAAAGCTTCTTTGTTAATTTCCGTCCAATGCAATTATATTTTCATTCTACCTGAACTTAAGTCTTTAAGCGAGTGATTTAAATTTGATTTTCTGGCCTCCCTAAAGTTTTTTATAGTGCCTGATTGAAGAAAACTTCTTTAAGAATTTTCTTCGATTCCCCCTCTCTTTACCAATAAAAAAAGATGCCCAAGATTTTACTTTGAGCATCTTTTTTATCGTTGTAGAAACTACGCCGTCAACTCTTCTAATTTATCAATATACTCACTCATCACCGCGAAAGTCTCTTCAACAGCATCGGGCGTAGTTAAATCAACGCCCGCCATCTTGAGCGCATCTAGCGGATACATGGACGAGCCAGCCTTTAGGAATTTGGTGTAGTCTTCTACAGCATTCGGCACGCCATCCAAAATTCGGCGGGAGAGGGCGTGTGCACCAGAAATGCCCGTAGCATATTGGTAGACATAATAATCTGAGAAGAGATGACCAAAAGTTGACCAAATCATGCCCACGCGTTCACGGTCAATTTTTACAGTCTCGCCATAGCCCTCGGCAAAAAGGTCTGCCATTAACGCCATCATTGTATCGGCGGTCAGCGGCTGCCCTTTTTCGGCACGCAAGTGGATTTCAAGTTCGAAGCGGGCTAAAGTCGGCATAATAAAGAAATAGCGCAAGAAATTCATCATTGCTTCTTCAATAATCGCAATCTGAAAATCTTTCTCAGGATTACTTTTTAGCAGATGCTCGCGCACCATGGCCTGCTGGAAATTTGATGCAACTTCCGCCACAAAAAGGGAGTATTCACTATAAACCAAAGGTTGATTTTGCCAAGTGAGATAAGAGTGCATCGAGTGCCCCAGCTCATGTGCAAGGGTGCTCAGCCCAATCATATTGCTTCCGAAACTCATCATAATGAAGGGGTGCGTGCCCGGCGCGCCCCAAGAAAATGCGCCATTGCGTTTGCCCTGATTAGGGAAAACATCCACCCAACGCTCTTCGAGCGCGCCTTTGCTCAGGGTGGCAACATATTCTGCGCCCATCGGCTTAAGCCCTTCGCAAATCCAATCGATTGCTTGTTCATAACTCACGGGCGGGCTATTTTTGGTGAGCGGCGCCCATAAATCGTAGGGGTGCAAGGTCTCTACGCCCAGAACTTTGCGTCGAATTTCAAAATAGCGTTGCCAAACAGGGAGATTTTTCTTGAAAACGTCAATTAGGTTATGAAAAACCGCTGTGTCAATATCGTTCTCAAAAAGCGACATACCCAGCGTGCTTTCATGTTTGCGCGCCCGCATTTGAAAAACATTTTGCTTGATGGATGTCCCCAAGCTGGAAGCGAGTGTGTTTTTATGCCCCAGATATTTATCGAGATAATTATTCCACGCGTTTTTGCGCGCCTTGCGGTCTGTGCCATTTAGTATTTTGCCCAATGTTCCTTGCGTGAGGTCAAGCTCGTTGCCCTCTCTATCTACAGCCGCCACAAATTTAAAATCGGCGTTGGTGAGCATACTCGTAGTGGCAGATGCGCCTTCAAAGGGATTGGCCAACATGCCCAAAATCTCTTCTACTTCGGATGACCGAACGTGCGCCTGTTTCCTGAACAGATTGCTGACGAAATGCTCATACTTCGTTAAACGAGCATCGTTAGACAGCCACTGACCCAAAACTTGCTCGCCGATTATCAACATCTCCGGCTGGACAAAGGATATAGCCGCTACGACCTGCCCATAAACGCCACCCGCTTTATCAGCCATCGCAGCGGTATCTTGGTCGGCAGTGTCTACGCTGTAGGAGAAGCCAGCGTACATATATAAGCAAGCAGATTCTCAACTGCTTCAAGCCCATCGGCTAGAGATGCGGCACTTTCGCCCAATTTCCCCTGAAAAACTTTCACAGTGGCAATATCGGCAATAATTTGCTCAGCTTCTGCGCTCCACGCTTCAGGGGAGGCGTAAACGCTCTCGGCGTTCCAGGTATATTTTGGGTCTACTTCGTTTCTTGCGGGGACTTTGGTCATGGGGAATTCCTTATATAGTCTATTTACGTAGCGCGAGATTTATCTCGCACTTGCTCATAAAGGCGACACGCTCTAAAGGGCACTATAGTAAATATCGCGTTACGGAGGTTCTATCTCGGCAACGAGAAGCAAATCCGTGCGCCTTCCGTGGATTTAGAGTCTATCCACATGCGCCCATTATGGGCTTCGATGATGGCGCGGGCGAGGTAGAGTCCCAGCCCAGCCCCTTTGGTTTTATTGACTGATTCGCTGGCTCTATAGAATCTATCGAAGATATGGGGCATGTCTTTGGGGTCTATGCCGGGACCTTCGTCACTGACACATAAAATAATTTGTTCAGGACGCGCTTCTCCGCTGATGGTGATATCGCCTTTGGGGGCGTATTTGATGGCATTGGAGATGAGATTGGTGAGCACTTGGCGAATCCGCGTTTCGTCTGCGGAGATTAACGGGAAATGCTCGGGAAAGGCGGTGTTGATTGAACGTGAGCCAGCCTGAGACGCGAAGCGATCCGCTAGTTGGGATGCAAGATTCTGTATGGAGATATCGTTCATGTTGAGGCTTAATCCGCCTGCCTGGAGTCGCGAAGCATCCAGTAAATCGTCTATCATTTTTGAGAGTCTGTCGGCTTCTTCTTCGATGACCATCAGGCTATCTTCGATGACATCCCGATCCCAGCGCGCATCATCACGACGAAGGGTGCTGGCATAACCTTTGATGAGTGCAACGGGCGTGCGAAGCTCATGGCTAACGACCGAGATAAAGGTGCTTTTAACCTGTTCGGCAGTGCGAAAATGGGTGATATCGCGCACAGAAATAAAGATATTACGGAGGCTATTATCGGCGGCAAAAAGGGGCGCGTAAGTGACACCTACGGGAAGATTAGGGGGATCGGGGCGATATAAATCGCCTTCAACATAGAGAGATGCGTTGGGGGTCAGGGGCCAGCCTTCGGATTCAGACTCTTCGAGGGTTGCGCCGTGTGGATCACTTGCCCAGCGGATAATTTCGGCGTGTGCTTTGCCCGTGATTTCCTCACGGGGCTGCCCATATAATTTCTGAAATGCGCTATTAACGCGCTCAATTGTGTGATCGGCATTGAGGATGAGAATGCCGTCGGCGGCAGATTCGAGCAGAGCATCGAGACGTTGTTTTTCGTAAGTCACTTGCCCATAAAGTTGCGCATTATAGACCGCGCTCGCGGCTTGGTCGGCGAAGGCACGGAGCAGTCTTTTATCGTTAAGAGAAAATGTGTCGGAGTAGTTGCGGAAGATGAAGATTACACCAATCACCTGCTGGTGAGCAAGGAGAGGAAGCCCAACGCCGTTAAGTAGCCCACGACTGGCGGTATAGGCAAGGCTTTTGAGCATTCTATTTAATTCGTTGATATTAAACTCAGAAACAGTTTCTTCGGCAAGAAGGGGTTTAAGATAATCGAGCAATGCAGGGGGGATTTTTTGTGCCGAGCCCACATGCCAGCCATCATCTTTTTTAAGGGCGATGAGACCGGCTTGACCAGCAAGCATTTCTATAGAGATGCGTAGAATGCGCGCGAGAAGTTTATCGAGATCAAGTTCTTGGGTGATGGCGCGGGTTATTTCGAGAAGATAATCTCGTTGACGAACACGGAAGTCGGGGAGGGTAGGGAGCATTTTATTTCACCACAGAGACACAAAGGGCACAGAGAAAAGCATGGAGGTATTTTATCATCTTGGAGAAGGATGGAACACGGATTTTTGCGGATTAGGCGGGTTTAAGCAGATTTTAAAAACAAAAATGGTTTAGGTTTGACGCTTTGCGTCAAACCTAAACCAAAAGCTTTAAAAAATCTGCAAGAATCCGCTAAATCAGCGTCATCCGCGTTCTATTGCAATTACTCTTTTTCAGCAATCCCAATGGCCTCATCGAAGGCTCTTAAGCCCTCATCAATTTCGGCTTTGGTGATATTCAAAGGCGGTGAAACGCGGATTGTGCTTTCGCCACATCCAAGCGTAATAACACCACGTTCAAAGGCAAGGTCAGAAACACGGTCACGGAAAGCACTCGCAGGCTCACGCGTTTCTTGATCTTTGACAAAATCAACACCGATCATCAAGCCTTTACCGCGTACATCGCCAATGCTGGGATGATGCGCTGCGATTTCCTCGAGAGCATCTAAGGCATACTCTCCAACTTTTGCAGCGTTCTGCATGAAAGATTCACCAATCAGGTCAATGGTTTCGCAAGCGGCAGCACAAGCGAGAGGGTTTCCACCATAGGTATTGCCGTGTGTGCCTACTGTCCAGGTCATGACTGATTTTCGAGCAATCATTGCGCCAAGCGGAACGCCAGAAGCGATTCCTTTTGCAGAAGTGACAATATCTGGCTCTACGCCAAAGTTTTCTATAGACCACCATTTACCCGTGCGCCCCATGCCAGCTTGCACTTCGTCTGCTATCAGCAAAATACCGTGCTTGTCACAAAGCTCACGTAAAGCAGGGAAAAACTCAGGTGGCGGGATAATATATCCGCCTTCACCCTGAATAGGCTCAATCACAATGCCTGCAATTTCATCGGCGGGCATAACGCGCCCCATAATTTCTTCTTCTATATAACGTACAACGGTTTCGCCATAGCCTTCACCCGCACGGCGTGCCAAAAGGGGACGATAAGTATCTGGGAAAGGTGCGTGTATTACGCCGTCCATTACAGGTCCAAATCCACGTTTATATTTTGCCTTGCTGGCAGTAAAAGCTAACGACCCCATTGTGCGCCCGTGGAAGCCACCCAAGAATCCGATGAATCCAGAGCGTCCGGTTTTATAGCGAGCAAGTTTGATTGCCGCTTCCACTGCTTCAGTCCCTGAGTTGGTCAAAAACACGCGCGCTTCTTCTTCAAAAGGTGCAATCGCGGCTAATTTTTCGCTTAGCTCAATCCATTTTTCGTGATAGAAATCCGAAGAAATATGAATAAATTTCTCAGCTTGCTCTTGAATGGCTTTGACAACTTTTGGGTGGCTATGCCCCGTTGATGCTACGGCAATGCCTGCCGCAAAATCGAGAAAACGGTTGCCGTCTACATCCCAAACTTCGCTACCTTTGCCATGATCCATCGCAAAGGGAAATGCACGGGGATAAGAAGGTGAAACAACAGGTAAATCGCGCTCGATCAGCGCACGGGCTTTTGGCCCAGGGTATTCTGACAAGTGATGCCTCCTCGAAAATTAGATCTTTTTTTTCACCAACGCCAACGCGCCCAATAATCCTGCGTTGTCGCCCAACTCGGCTGTGGTGATAGTAAGATTTTTTAAATAAGCGGGCGCAAAAATTGCTTTTTTCAAACTCTCCCTAAAAGGATCAAAAAGTAAATCCCCGCTTTGCGAAACGCCTCCACCAAAAATAACAATGGATGGATTGAAAATATGTAAAAAGGATGCTACGCCAATGCCCAGATATTTCCCCGCACGCTCATAAGCGGATATAGCAAGGGGATCGCCTTTTTGCGCCGCTTTTGCAATGGATTTTGCCGTGCGCTTCGCACTTGACCTTAAGCTTGATTCCGTTGATTTATCTTTTAGCTGGTCTTCAACGTATTTTGCAATTGCCGTCCCTGAAGAGAAAGCCTCTAAATGACCGCGATGCCCGCATCCACATTCTGGACCATCTGCAAGCACAGTCACATGCCCCAACTCTGCACCCAAACCTTCCACCCCCTCCAGCAAGTGTCCATCAGAGATGATTCCCCCCCCAACGCCGGTGCTAATTGTCAGATAAAGCAGATAATCGTGTCCACGTCCCGCGCCATATTTCCACTCTCCTAGCACAGCAAGATTTGCGTCATTGCCCAAATAAACAGGAACGCTAAAATGGGCATTAAGTTTTTCTACAAGGGGAAAATTCTTCCAGGCAGGAATATTAGGCGTATTCAAAATAACCCCCTTGCGCGGATCTAAAGGCCCTGGCGCAGCAATCCCAATAGCTTCAAGTATCTCATTTGCGGGGATAACGCTCTCAATTAAACCAAGAATTCGCTCAAAGATAGTTTCATCTTTTGAGCGGGTCTTTATTTTATTATGCTTAATGGGTTCTGTGCTTTCAGGAAAAAAAGACGCGGCGCGGATATGCGTCCCGCCCAGATCTACGGCGATATAAATGCTCATATTGAGTATTATACTCGCTGGCAAAGGGTTATGTCACGAGGACGAGTGTCATTTCTTTTCAATGCTTAAAACGTACAAAAATCCGCCCAAAATTCTTGCTGTCTTTGTCTATACGATGATAAAGAGGGCGAATATGCTTTTGGTTTAGAAAACGCAAAACCTTCTTTTTGAGTTGCCCGCTACCCTTGCCGGGGATAATTTCTACAAGCGTGATTTTCTTATCAATCGCTTCCTGGATAATGCGATTGAGCTCTGAGTCAATTTTATAGCCTTTGTTGTAAATGTCGTGAAGGTCAAGTTTTAATTTTGCCATAAAAGCCCTATATTGGATTTTGTCGAAGTGGGAATGTATTATTCAGGCGAGCGAATTGATAAGGCAAGCCAAAATCCTGCAATCATCGCAACGATTATAAGACCCACCAGCCAACTTCGCGCGGATGAAGGATTTGGTTCATCAATCTCAATTGGAATTGTTGATGTTGGTTGTATGCTTATCGTTGGGGTGCTAGCAGGCATTGTTGACATAGGTGACGCAATGATAGGCGTAGATGTTTCTAATACAAAGGAAGTAGCAGTAATAGGCGCGGGTTGAGTAGCACCCTTTTGAACAAGTAAAAGATAACCTTCAACAATTGAAGTATCATCATCAAGGTTATTCCAGACGCGGATTTGGTCCACCGTCGTTTGATAGGCTGTGGCAATACTCCAAAGTGATTGGCCATATTGCACCTTATGTAATACATCTCCATCTGGGCGTGCTGGACTGACTATAACGGGCATAATATATTGTGGTAAGAGACTGTTTTGCGTTGCACCATCTTCTGATTCTGGAACAAAAGTTTCAGCATCGGTTTGCATTTGACCATTACTGGTCTGCAAGGCTGTTTCGATGACAATATAAACTTGGTCACTCACTGCCACCGCAGCACCGATGTCACTACGATCTAGTGAAAGCATGGTATTGGTATGAGGTCCGTCTCCGAGCCAAAATTGAATGGCTTCATCTACTATACGAGCGGCAACCCAGTTCTCGGAGCGATAGCCATCCAGTGATAAATCTCCCGCAAGAGGGTATCCCAAAGAGATCATCCATTGCCCAAGCGTGAGCCCGTTTGGGCGAGTGTGTCCAGGTGCGCCACCAGCAATCGCATTCGCTTCCCATTGCGCAACCTGCATCAGCGCTGGATGTGTGTTTAGAGGATTCAAACCATTTGCAATACGAAGCGCATTTACTGCTTGGATCACTTCAGTAGCTGACGGTGTTGAATCTTGTCCCAAGGATCGAGCAAGAGTTTCTTTTGGTAAAAGAAAGCTAGTTATCAATAAAAATAGGGGGATAATCCAAACTAAGTATTTTCGCATATTTGCTGATTTTACTACAAGGCGAAAATAAAAAGACTTCCGAATTTTTCAAGGATTCGAAAGTCTGCGTAATCTCAGAAAAATAACACCTTCAATCCCATCCCGATTAGCACAATCCCCATAAAATTCTTGAGCAGATGATTGGGTAATTCTAAGCCGATATTTGCGCCCAAAAAGCTAAAAATGGCAAAAGTAACCATCACGATTAAACCAGATTTCACGTCAACAAAGTCTTCTTGATAGTAGCGATAAGCCGCAAGCAGACTAATCGGCGCGGCGAAGATGAAGAGTGTTGTCCCCTGCACCATCTTTTGAGGGAATTGAGCAAAAAGAGCCAGCGAAAAGGCAATGATTGATCCGCCGCCTATACCTGTAATTCCCATTGTGAGACCAGAAACCGCGCCGATTATGATTAATGTGAGCATGTTTGCGTTCCTTGTTTTAAGAAAACACCGAGTGTTTCAAAAACACTCGGTGCCTGTACAGATTACTGAAAACTGATTTGCCGATTACTGATTCTCGTAATCTTCTGGCAACCAACAGCAAAGGATCAAATCCTTGGCTGCTTTTACTTCGTCCAATCTGCCAAAGGGTGTGTTCTGTGGAGCGTCATGTAATAATTCTGGCTCATTATGCGCTTCTTCGGCGATTTTTAGCATGGCGTCAATGAAAGAGTCGAGCGTGCCTTTATTCTCGGTTTCGGTTGGTTCAATCATCAAGGCTTCATGCACGATCAGGGGGAAGTAGTTTGTGGGAGGATGGAAACCGTAATCCATCAGCCGCTTGGCAATATCTAAGGCGTGGATGTCAGGGGCATCTTTCCAGCGTCCTTCGGCGACAAATTCGTGCATGCAAATTCTGTCATAGGGGACGTGGTAGACATCGCGTAATTTCGCCAAGATATAGTTGGCATTTAGCACGGCATATTCGGCGATGTCTTTTAACCCATCTGGTCCGTGCATGGCGATATAGGTGAAGGCGCGTACAAACATCCCGAAATGCCCGTGGAAGGCTTTGACGCGTCCAATGGTTTTGCTGGGATCAACAAATCCATAGAGCGGGGGGAGACCATCGGCTTCTTCTTCGACAATATCGACGATGGGCGCGGGCAAGAAATTTGCCAACTTTTCAACAACGCCAACGGGACCAGAACCAGGTCCACCACCACCATGTGGTGTGGAGAAGGTTTTATGCAGGTTATAGTGCATCACGTCGAAGCCGAGATGAGCCATTTTGGTGATGCCGAGCATGGCGTTCATATTCGCGCCATCGCCATACATCAGGCCGCCCGCATCGTGGACAATTTTGCAAATTTCTTCGACATTTTCATCGAAGAGACCAAGTGTATTCGGGTTGGTAAGCATCATGCCGACTAAAGTGTCGTCTGCTTCGGCGCGGAGTGCGTCTAAATCTACGTTGCCGCGTTCATCGGAGGGGATCTGAACAACTTTCAGCCCTGTCATCGCCGATGTGGCAGGATTTGTGCCATGTGCCGAATCTGGAATAAGCATTTTGATGCGTTTTGCATCTTTGCGGTCTTCGTGATAGGCACGCATCATTAATGTGCCCACAAATTCGCCATGTGCGCCAGCGGCGGGTTGTAAGGTCAGGGCGTCGAATCCGCTGATTTCTTTGAGCCATTCTTGCAGTTGGTACATCAGCACCAATGCACCTTGCGTGGTTTCAATTGGTTGTAGCGGATGCACATTTGCAAATCCAGGCAAGCGGGCGGTGTCTTCGTTAATTTTCGGGTTGTACTTCATCGTGCAGGAGCCAAGCGGATAGAATCCGCTGTCCACGCTGTAGTTGAAGGTGGAGAGTTTCACGAAGTGTCGAATTACATCTGCTTCAGAGAGTTCGGGTAAGGGCAATTCTGTTCGGAGAAGAGAATCGGGTAACTCGGTGTGTGGCACGTCTGGGGCAGGGAAGTCCACGCCAATCCGCCCGGGGGAGGAGAGTTCGTAAACGGTGGGTTCAACGATTTTCGGAGCAGTATCCAAGTTAAAATCAGTCATGATTCACCTCCGAGAGAATACTTACAAGGGCATCAATTTCTTCCTTGCTATTCATTTCTGTCACAGCAACCAGCATTTTATTTTCCATGCCGAGAAATTCTTCGCCCAATTCGTAGCCGCCAAGAACGCCATGTTCAAGCAAATGCGCGTTGATTTCGGCAACGGGTTTGGGGCAGGAAACGACAAATTCGTGGAAGAAAGGTGTGTCATAACTCAACTCAAAACCGTCAATTTCGGCAATTTTTTCTGCCGCATAATGTGCCTTGTGATAGCAAAGTTCGGCGACCTGCTTCATGCCGCTTTGCCCGAGCAGGCTCATATAAACGCCCGCTGCAAGTGCCAGCAAGCCTTGGTTTGAGCAGATATTTGATGTCGCGCGCTCGCGTTTGATATGTTGTTCGCGGGGGGTGAGCGTGAGAACAAAGCCGCGTTGTCCGCGAGAATCAACACTCTCGCCGACCAAACGTCCTGCCATTTTTCTCACAAATTTATTGCGTGTGGTGAAAAATCCCAAGTAGGGTCCGCCAAAACTCATCGAAATACCGAGTGGCTGTCCTTCGCCCACGACCATATCTGCGCCCATTTCGCCGGGCGTTTTCAACATGCCGAGCGCGGTCGGGTTTGCCACGATGCAGAATAACGCACCTGCTTCGTGTGCCGCTTCACCGAGTTTTGTATAGTCGAAAATGCGACCGAAAAAGTCGGGATATTGGACAACGACCAGCGCGGTATCTTTGTCAATTAGTGGGATGAGATCATCGGGACTCGCCTGCATTGGGCTTGCTTCCGCGCTAACGAAATTCACCTCGGCGAATTGCGTGTATGTGTCCGTAGTCGCCCGATATTGGGGGTGTACGCTCGCCGACATGACGATCTTTTTGCGTTTACCGCGAAACTTCGCCATCGCCATGTTGACGGATTCGGCAACAGCCGTTGCTCCATCGTAATGGGAAGCGTTCGCTACATCCATGCCTGTCAGATTCGCGATCATGGATTGATATTCAAAAATCGCTTGTAGCGTGCCCTGTGAAATTTCTGGCTGATAGGGGGTGTATGCGGTATAAAATTCGCCGCGCAATAAAATATGATTTATCGCGGCGGGGATATAGTGGTTATAGACGCCTGCGCCTAAAAACGAAACTAAATCGTTCGCGGTCTCGTTAGCTTGAGAAATCTCGCTCAACTCTGCCGCAGCTTCCATTTCTGTGAGTGCGTCAGGCAGGTTTAATTTGGGGTAGCGATGCTTTTCAGGGATGGCGGTGAAGAGGTCTTCCATCTTCTCTACGCCAATCGCCTCGAGCATCTCATCCCGTTCTTTCGGGGAGTGGGGGATATAGGTCATTATAGTATTCAGTGGTCAGTATTCAGTGGTCAGTATTCAGTGGGGCAGTAGTCAGTTTTTTACTGATTACTGAACACTAATTACTGTTCACTGCCTCTAGTCTCTATCCGCGCAATACTTCTCGTATGCGGCGGTGTCCATTAGCTCGTCACTTTCTTCGTTGATTTCAACCTGAATAAGCCAGCCTGCGCCGTAGGGATCGGAGTTGATGACTTCGGGGCTATCTTCAAGGTCTTCGTTGATGGCGGTCACGGTACCGCTGGCCGATGCATAAACTTCTGCTGAAGCCTTCACAGATTCTACTTCCGAGATTCCGTCGCCGACTGCGATTTCGTCATCTGCATCAACCAATGCTTCGACGAAAACGATGTCAGAGAGTTGGTCTTGGGCGTAGTCGGTTAATCCCATTTTACCGGTTGCGGGATCAAGCCACTCGTCTGATTTGGTGTATTTCAAATTGCTGGGGATGTTCATTTGTCTAGCTCCTTTGGGGTAAGTACGTATTTCGTATTGTGTATTGCGTAATGATTTTCATTATGCAATATGTTTTACGCACTACGCTTAAATTAAAAAGCGCACGAAAAGTTCGCGCGCCCTCTGTCGTTTTACCTGAGAGATTCACTCCGTGCCATGACACGAAAGTTGCCCCGTCGGTGTCCTTATAAGGACTTTCCAGAGAAGTCTATAAAAATCGGGTTCCTTTTACCTGAGAGTTTCGCCTGAACTTGCCAGCCCAGACTTGCCCCTTCGGTGCTTTGTGCTAAAAGTACAAAGTCTCTCCCCGATTTCAGTTAAGTTGTCTGACCTTAATTTTACAGGCGAGAGGATAAGAAGTCAAGATGAAGAATGTCAATTATTAGATAAAATCGGACTCTCTTCATTGCTATCTTTCTCCATGTTCTATTTCACCGCGTTCATAAAATCTGCCAGCAGACCATACGCAGTGGTATGTGGACCAGGGTCTTTCTCTACTACCGAGAGATCGCCCAGCACATCGGTTTTGAATTCTACGATGGATGATGTTCCTTCTACACTATAAATCGGGGAATTGCTGGGGATGAGTTCGGGGGCGACTTTGGCAATCACATTCTCTCCATCTCTTTCAGCCGAGCAGATTAATTTATAGCGCTTGCCATCTTTCAATGCATCTGCAACCATTTCGGGGGTGATGTTGCGAATACCTTCTCGGTCTACATCTTGCGGCTTGAGGGGGATGCCCATTAAGACAGTCACCAATGCCGAAACTTTGATTGCTGCGTCCCAGCCATCTACGTCTCCGCTGGGGTCAGTTTCGGCGATGCCGACATCTTGACAATGTTTAACGGCTTCGTCGAAGCTATCACCCTGCTCAAGACGAGACAGGATCAAGTTTGTCGTCGAGTTTAAAATGCCTTTAAACGAGAGTAAGTTAGAGGCAGGGATGGATTCGCGGAAAAGTGAGAAGATGGGCGCACCATCCATAACGGTAGATTCGTGGTAAAAGCGCACGCCTTTCGCATCCGCTAAATCCGATAACTCTTTATACCCATGCACAACGGGGCCCTTATTGGCGGTGCAAACGTGCATCCCTAAGTTTAGCGCGGCTTTGACATAATCTAGCGCGGGCTGGCCTGTTTCGTGGTTGACGGAGGTGTTCTCAAACAACACGTCCGCTTGGGAGGTGCGAATCAGTTCGAGCGAATCAGATGCCGGTTGACCGGCAAGCAAGCCCAAATCACGTCCGTTTCGGACGGCATCTAATGCGGCGGGTAGGTCGATGCCATCCACGTTTACCGCCGAGCCGTGAGAGCCAGTCCCAATCCCCGTCACAGAAAAGTTGATATTATAGTTGCTGGCGAGTTCATTTTCTTTGCGTAGAAGCAACTCTGCGAGGGCTTGCCCTACGTTTCCAAATCCAAGAAATGCGAGTTTGTAAGTTGTCATTTTTTCTCCTCTTTTGTAGGTATGGGAGTATACCAGCCATGCTATAATTTCATCCATCTCAACCGCCGAAGGAGAGCTTATGTACACAGAAAAAGACTTGCAGGAATTGGAAAAAAGCCTTGAAGAATGGGAAGAAGGATTACTAAAAAAGACCTTAGCGCGTTTTCCTGAGAGACAGGATGAGTTCATTACGACATCATCGGAGGCGGTCGAGCGCTTGTATACGCCTGCCAGCATCCCGGACTTCGATTACGCGCGTGATTTAGGCTTGCCCGGTGAATACCCCTTTACGCGTGGCGTTCACCCCACGATGCACCGTGGGCGTTTGTGGACAATGCGGATGTTCGCGGGCTTTGGTACCGCTGAAGAAACGAACGCCCGCTTCAAGTATCTGCTCGGCGAGGGGCAAACGGGACTCTCGATTGCCTTCGATTTACCGACCCTGATGGGATACGATAGCAATGCCCCCGAAGCTCTGGGCGAATTTGGTAAATGTGGCGTGGGGATTTCATCGTTGCGAGATATGGAAATTTTGCTGGATGGCTTGCCCTTGGATAAAGTTTCGACCAGCATGACGATCAACTCACCCGCATCTATTATTTGGGCGATGTATATTGCGGCGGCAGAGAAAACAGGCGTAAAACGGGGACAATTGCGTGGGACAACTCAGAACGATATTTTGAAAGAATATATTGCTCAGAAAGAATATATTTTCCCCCCTGAGCCTTCAATGCGATTGGTGACGGACACCATCGAATTCGGCACGAATGAATTACCGGGCTGGAATACGATTTCTATCTCTGGTTATCATATCCGTGAAGCTGGCTCTACTGCCGCACAGGAATTGGCCTTTACTTTGGCAGACGGATTTGAATATGTCCGCTGGGCGTTGGAACGTGGTTTAGATATTGACGATTTTGCACCGCGTCTTTCACTTTTCTTCAACTCGCATAATGATTTCTTTGAGGAGATTGCCAAGTTCCGTGCGGCGCGCAGAATTTGGGCACGGGAGATGAAAGAGACTTTTGGGGCGAAAAATCCCCGTTCGTGGCTGATGCGATTCCATACACAGACGGCTGGCGCATCGTTGACGGCACAGCAACCAGAAATCAATGTGGTGCGCGTTGCCCTGCAAGCTCTTGCTGGCGTTTTGGGTGGGACACAATCTCTGCATACCAACAGTTTGGATGAGGCTCTTGCGCTTCCTTCGGCAGAAGCTGTGACCATTGCCCTCCGTACCCAACAAATCATCGCCGAAGAATCAGGGGTGACGAATACAGTGGATCCGCTGGGTGGGTCTTATTTCATGGAGGCACAGACCAATAAAATCGAAGCGCAGGCTTATGACTACTTCCGTCGAATCGAAGATTTGGGCGGGATGTTGCCCGCCATCGAAAAAGGATTCTTCCAAAGTGAAATTTCGGATGCGGCATATCGCTATCAGCGTGAGATCGACCAAAATATACGGCGTGTGGTTGGGGTGAATGCCTATAACGAAAAGAAAGCTGTCAAAATCCCTATTTTGAAAATGGATCCTGAGGGATATGAGAAACAAAAAGCGCGGCTCAATGATATTCGTAAAACGCGAGATAATGAGAAGGTGGGTAAATCACTAGAACGTCTCAAAAAAGCCTGCGAAGGGACAGAGAATACGATGCCCTTTATTCTCGATTCTGTCCGCGAGTATGCTACGCTGGGTGAGATTGTGAATGTGATGAAGGATGTCTTTGGGGGGTATGAGGAGCCAACTTGGATTTAGGTGCCAGTATACGGTGGTCAGTTTTCAGTGATCAGTAAAAGATAGAATGCGGATTTGCGCGGGTTAGGCGGATTTTTAAAACTTTTTACCTTTAAAATCCGCGCGCAACCAGCGCAAATCCACTCAGAACTTTTTTCGGTGATTTGAGCGAAAACCCTAAAAAATAAGGAAAAATTATGTCAAAACTAAAAGTAACCATTTTCTCTGATTACATCTGATCATGGTGTTATGTCGGCCAAGGTGTGGTCGCAAGGTTGATCGAAGAGAAGCAAGCCGAAGTCGAGTGGCGTCCCTACTATCTGCGCCCAGATATACCGCCCGAAGGCATGGAACTACCAGATTGCGTCAAGGCAAATATGGAAGAAACAACAGCCCGCCTGAAGCAACTTGCAGATATTGCAGGCTTGGAGATGGTCTTTGGCACGCGTCTCCCGAATACGCGAATTGCCCACGAAGCCACCGAATATGCCCGTCAAAAAGGAAAGGGATTCGAGTTTCATCACGCCATATTTGACAAAATCTACGCTCATGACGAAGACATTAGTAAATGGGATGTGTTGCAGAACGCCGCTCGTGATGTTGGGCTTGATGAGGCCGAAATGAAACGCGATGTGGAGAATGGCAAATATACCGCCATCGTCAGCGCGCAAGTAAACGAAGCGAAGGAAATTGGTGTGAACAGCGTCCCGACCTATGTCCTGAACGATAAATACGCAATTGTTGGCGTGCAACCTTACGAAGCTTTTGTCCGAGCTTTGAAACAAATCGAACAGGAAAACACGTAGTTAGCCAAACTCTAAAGGAATATCTGATGACAGAAAGTACTGCTGATAAAAAAGCCCAAATCGCCTATTTCCCACATGGTGGGGGACCCTTGCCAATCTTGGGAGACCTTGGTCACCAGAAGATGGTCGATTTTATGACATAGCTCCCATCCCAGCTCATCAAACCGGATGCGATTCTCGTCATCAGCGCACATTGGGAGGAGAATGTTGCAACGCTCATCGGCGCAACAAATCCGCCGATGGTCTACGATTACTATGGCTTTCCAAAACTAGCATACAAAATTGATTATCCCGCCCTTGGGCATCCAGCATTGGCAAACAAAATAGTAGAGTTGTTGGGTGAAAACATCCTGATTTTAGGCTCGGGCTTTTCATTCCACAATCAGAACGCCTTTTTCGGAGGAGAGTTGGGTGCGCCTGACTCGAAGAATGATGCCTTCCACAATTGGCTCATCGAAACTTGTACTGAGCCGATGTCTCAGCCTGAGCGTGAGCAGCGTTTGAGCGAATGGGAGAAAGCTCCCTCTGCGCGTTATTGTCACCCTCGCGAAGAGCATTTATTACCCCTGCATATTTGTCTTGGGATGGCAGGTAAGCCCGCCAAAGTGGCATTCGACGATCAGATTTTAGGCAAGCGGAGTGTTGCGTTTTTATGGTGAGGAGAATGGCAACTTTAGAATATGCTCTTCCTACGAACTTACTCTCTTTAGGCGTGGGGATGAAAAAATCTAAAATCATCACTTGCGAATCTTGAGAAGCTTGCCGATCACAAAGGGGGGATACCTCATGCGCGTCGGATGAGATTCTTGATCGGGATGAGAAGCAAGTTCAGGTACACGTGTGTTACATCAGGTAAAAAAATGGGGTGAGGATAAGTGAAGATATTCACGTAGCAGAAAAACGCCAGATAGAAGCATAATTCATGGTATATTTCGTCATCTACTTGCTGAATATAGAGGCGTGTCGATACTTTTGTGAGTAGACTTTTCCAAAGATGTAATTAAGGTTAGTGGTTAATTATTGAGGAGGAAGAGGATGAAAATTAAATCCAGGGTGGTGTTTGGCATTATCATTTTTTTGTTTCAGCATGCAATTACCTTGGGGATAATTCATCCACGCCTACAACAGAACCACAACCCTATATTTGGATCAATGCGCCACTGGATGGCTCCAATATTCCTATGGAACCCAATATGCTTGTGTTTCATGGGATGGTAATTCGGTAGTGCCACTGTTTGAGAGGGTATTCCGGCACAGGTACGAGTTGTGAATTCTTTTGCCTGATAGAGCTGCTCCAGGAGAAGCCTGTACGCGATAGAATGAAAAAGTGAGTTTGAAACCAGTTAGGAGTATAGCATATGAAACTTAATCCACGTCTTCAAATGATAGCTCTCTCTCTCATGATGCTGGCTCTTTCCGCTTGTGGAACTTCATCTGGGGGACCACAAGTCTGGTTTGATCGCCCTCTTGACAATACAACCGCTCCACTGGCACCGCTCACAATACAGGCTCATGCTTCCGATGAAAGTGGTGTCGCAAAATTTGAATTCTATGCAAATGATATGCTTTTGTTCACTGTTGATTCTAACGGCAGCAGGCTGAGCGAAGCGATTGTAGAGTGGACGCCGCCTGAACCAGGTGTCTACAGGATCGATGTCAGGGCGATAGATACAAAGGGAAATATCGGTTCAGATGCAACTGTAGTTGTCACCATTGATGGTAAGTCGATATTTGACGATACTGTTAGAATAACAGGTGCGGAATGTGCAGAAGGACTTACAGTCAATGTTGATATCAATATCATTGCCCCGAATGGTATTGCTTCGTATGCTGTTTTTTCAACTTGGGTAGCCGCCGAAGTCGGTGAGACTTTCACAGGTTCGCTGCCAGGAAATATCAGCAAGCGTGTCCAGCTAACAGAACCCTATCCAGACGATATGGTTCGTAACCACCAGATTGGTCTAAAGGTAATGATCGATGGTGACCCTTCGCCTCATTACGCATATGCTTTCGAACCAAACAATCTTTGCCCCGGGCATTACGAGGCTCCAAATACGACTCCACCAATATGCTCACTATCACAGCTCATTGCGCCTATATTGCAAACACCTGCAGATAATGCAAGTGTGAATACAACGGTAAACTTTGCCTGGTCTGATCTGCAATATAAGGAAATTGGCTGTCATCCTCATAGTTGGCGGGTTGATATATCAGAGAATTCTAATTTCAATGATAACAGTTTGGGATTTGGAACCCTTGATCATCTTGAAACCAGCCGAAATTGGCCCTTACCTGTCGGAAAATGCTATTACTGGAGAGTTTTGGCATATGTGCCGGATGACTATGGGCCTCCATCTACAGCGCGCTATTTTTGTGTCCCAGAATCACCCACACCCCAAATAGTAACCCTCACCCCCATTCCTACGGTGACACCCTCACCAACTGTTGAGATTATTGTTGACACCACACCACCCAGTTTCTACAGCACAGAGGTATCGCCGGATACGATCCTGACTGATGGTGCAGGTTGCTCGAGCTACGAGCGCACCACCATAGTCGCTGCGGCAGTTGCCGAAGCTGGCGGCCTCAGTAGCGTGATTGCTTATTGGGATATTGGTGGAGTAGAAAGTGGACAGGCCAATCTTCAGGAAGGCGGACTCGGATATTGGGCTAGCCTCGGGCCAGTGAACACCGTCGGAATAATGGAAATATATATGGTTGCCGTAGACACATCTGGCAATTCTGCCCAATCTGATATGCTCTACGTGACTGTAAATAATTGTATTAATTAGCTGGGAGGTTGAAGATGAACACACGTCGATATTCGCGGACATGTCTGAGTTTCATCCTTTTGGCGGTGATCCTTGTGGTGGCAATTGCCATTGGGTTTTTTATCTTGAGAGGTGTTTCCAAAGTCAAGGTAGAAGGTAGCAGCGCCCCAACAGTAATCGTAAATTCTCCATTTCCCAGCGAATCTATTGCTGTAGATAGCTTCTTTATGGCAAATGTGATAGCGACCGGGAAAAATCCAATTCTGCGGATTGAATTGTGGATGGACGGAGTATTGCTCGAAACGCAAATCCCTCCAGCAGAATTGGGGGAAGTGACTACTTTCTACGCGACAGCCAGCATTCTGATGACAGAGGGGCCGCATATGTTTTTTGCTCGCGCGGTGGATGCCAATGGGCTGATCGGGCAGAGCATCCCTATCAGTGTGCCGAGCAAGCCCAAACTGAGTGCGAACACGGATGAACCCATCCCAACTCAACCCGCAGAAGGGAGCGCCCAATCCGATTCGGAAACGCTTCCTCCATCTCAATCGTTGACAGCACCACCATCCAATATTAATTCTCCTGCGCCGCTTCCCCCTTCACCCCCAGGGATTGTCATCTCCTCAGTGCTTGAATATAAACCGATTGATTTTGGTTCCTTATTGCCCATTCTCCTATCTGCCAGACCCAAAGCGCCGACATCGTTACAAGCTGGATACGAAAACTGCACGATCCGTTTGGTCTGGACGGATAATGCGACGGATGAAACGTATTTCAATATTTGGATGCAAGCTCTTGGTGGGCCAGCAAAGGTGATTGCTACACTTGGGAGCAGATTACAGACAGGGGAGGCTTGGTATGAATTTGCCGCCCCGACAACAGGTTTTTACAGTTTTTGGATCGAGGCAGTAAATGGGTTGGGAGGGCAGTCCAGTGAGATTGCTTGGGTTGGGGTGACCGATCTCACCTGTGGCACAGCTACTCAGCTGAACATAGAAATTGTTGAACTAAAAGTGAACGGTGGCTACGACCGTATTTACTGCTATCTTTCTGTGGAAGGTGTGCCTGAAAAACGTATCCCGGTGGGTGATGGTCAGTTTATTCCTGTAGTGGGGGGGAGTGGGGATGTTTCTAATTGGACAGGCAGCGGGAATAGCCTTCTTTTGCCAACTCCTTTGGATGGGGAAGTAACAATGGAGGGCAAATGTTTGGGATGGCAGGGGGGCAGTGGTCCAGATAATCTGGGCGTTTTCAAAACCAGCGTTCCCCAAACCCAATGGGATGGCAAGCGCATGGGAATTATGGGTGCGGGTTATACTCTCGGCTACAAAATTCTTCCCTCTGGTTCAGAAAATCCAATAGGTAATTATGGTTATTATGATCTCACCTTGCAAGTACCCTATGACCTGGAAGTGGAAGTTGGCAAAAGCTCTTCTTTGGCTGAACAGTACAACTTAAACCAAAAGCCGACACTACGCTGGAAATGGGACGGTAATCCCAACGATATTTCTGGATTCACTATTTTTTTCAATGGGAAGCCTTTCACCGTTGTTGGGGCAAATGAGCGAGGCCATGTGATTCACTTACCAGAAGCATGCGGCGGCACCCCCAAAATTAGCGTAGCTGCGAACTATAAATCGAATGCCATGTCAATTCCTGCTCAACCACCCGTCTCACTTTTTCAACTTGAATGTGGCCTATATATTGAAGTCAAATTTGAGAAAATTCGCTTTGGTTGTCTTGATGACGGTGATACGCCTGTAATTCCCTTTATTCCTGTTGATTGTGAGTCCGGTTCATTCTCTGCAAGTGACACTATCGAATCATATTACTATATTTATGCAAATGGTCAGATGAAAGAAAATTCGGCTGACCTAACCACCGGTACTGATTATTACTTCCAAAATTTAGGGGCAGGTAATTCAGATACTTTTCTTGTTCCCATTGCAGAACCCAGCAATCGTAACCAGCCCCCGATGTTGCGGTTTGGGCTGCATATGAAAGATAGTGACCCCTGGTATGACGCTGATGATCACATCTGTGCAATAGGGGAAGAACTCTCCATGTCTTATACTGCCTGGTCAACCTACGAAGAAAAATTTGAACCGGAGTGTCATTCCAGAGATGCAGATGGTAAGGTGACGATCAAAGTCAGAGGGTTTGGGCAACCACCCAGTAGCCCATAAAATCGCAAAATTTCTTGAAAAGGATGGTTTTGATGAATATCCATAAGCCTGTATGTTTTTTTCTGCTCGCTCTTCTTTTAGTTGTATCAGCCTGCAACTTGCCATTCGAATATGATGAGGATGATAGTGAATGGGATGATGCCGCCTCCGAGGTCGTAGTAGATGAAGAAGATGATTACGACGAGGAAGAAAGCGATATGTTCGATGATGACGAACCTGCGCCAGTAATAGAAACAGGCTCATTCCAACGTGAATTTAGATTTGACCTGCCGCTCTTTGCTCCTAACAGCGCCTGGAACCAGCATGCCGACGGAGTAGCCGTTTTGCCTGAAAGCGATGAGCAAATTCTTTCCCTATATCGGGTGCTGCTCGGTGACACCTCTTCACTGGAAGGCTACGACGAAGCTGCCACCGAATGGCCTTATATGGATGTTAATATGTATGAGTACAGTATCCCCATTTTTCTCGCAGGTGATGGCGAACAAGAGGTTTTAATTTGTGAAGATGATGGTGTTTTGGGTTGGGCGCATCCGAAATTTGATCTTGAAACCGAAGGCGGCCCGGTAATTGTCCCAGCCCCAGCCGGGATGGTCCGCTCTGCCGGTCCGGAGAATGATGATGCAGATGGGCATCTTGTTCTTTATGACCCTGACACTATGATTGTCTACGATTATTTTGCGGCGACATCCCAACGCGATGGCGAGTGTCGAGGCTTTGAGGGTGGTTCAACAGGAAATCTAATTCTCCAGGCCGGCGTGGTGGATTTCTTTGAATTGCATGGTTCAGGCGCAAGCCCAGATGGATACTACAGTGCGCGTGCAGTGGGCACGCCTCTGCTTGCCGGGCTGATCCTGCCCGAAGATATTGAGAGCGGTGAGATTGCTCATGCTCTCTCTTTTGCTATTCCAGGCCCACGTAACACCAGCCGTGACCCCTATGAACCAAAAGAATCTGATTATTTTTATCCTGTATCCACCACTGAAACTGATTTCTATAATACAGATGCCAACGCTTTGGCCTCCGGGCAGCGCATTCGCTTGAAGGAAACCATCGTAGATGAAGAGGGGGATGTGATTGACGAAAACGAATTAGCTCCTATCACGCGTATCTATCTAACAGCATTGCGCGATTACGGTGCTTATCTGGTAGACAATGCGGGTGGCTTTACCTTTTACGCTGAAGATGTTCATACCGCCGTTCTGCATCTTTCAGATGATGAAGTAAATGCTCTCATTGGAGAGTCGCTTGGAACGCTATTACCTGTGGGCATGACCAAGTGGCAGATCGTTATCGAAACACTTGGTGAGGATCTGGAATTAATTCCTCTTGCTGTCAGTCCTGGTGACGAAGAACCACGGCCGAAATCAGCAGAGATTGAAACTGCCAACTTCGAGGTTGTCGAACCAGCTTTCTCTCCGTAATATCTAGAGGAGAGACTCTTGTCAGACCACTTAGTGAGTTTCGTAAAACTTGCGTGGGTGTGAATGTTCATATTGTTCTAATTAACTTTCGGAGAATAGTAGCTTTGTTCATGCCAGTTTTGCCCCTCTCTCAAGGGGAGAAGGCAGAAGGTGAGGGTAAGCTGAATATCTACCGGAGGCACCCCTTACGTAACATCAATCTGTAAGATTAGATACTCAACCAGCATCAAATAGCCGATGAAAATAAGTATTATCATTCCTGCCTTCAACGAAGAAGAGAGCATCAGATTTGTCTTGGAGCGTATCCCTGATAAGAGCAATTATGAAATTATAGTTGTGGATGGTGGCTCAAAAGACCGTACTGTCGCCATCGCAGAAGCGTGTGGTGTGCGGGTTATTCATGAACCCAGACGTGGATACGGTAGGGCCTGCGTGACAGGTGTCGAAAACGCTAATGGTGCAATCGTTGTTTTTCTGGATGCGGACGGAGCGGACGACCCAAGACAAATCCCTGACCTTATTGCGCCTTTCTCAGAAGGAAATCTAGATATGGTTTTAGGATCTCGCCTTGCCGGAGAAATCCAGCAAGGCGCAATGCCTTGGCATCAGTACTTCGGGAATTGGCTCTCTGCGGGATTATTTCGATTGCTCTATAATCTGAAAATCACCGACCTTAGCCCATTTCGTGCTGTAAATCGTTCAAAGTTAATTTCTCTAGAATTGGAAGAAATGACTTACGGTTTACCCACAGAAATGATCGCAAAAGCCGCTCGCCAAAATTGGCAAATCAAAGAGATTCCAGTTAATTACTTTCCCCGTTATGGAGGGAAATCTAAAATCAGCGGGACTCTAAAAGGGACGATACTGGCTACTTATTATATTCTTTCAACAATTTTGAAATATGCACGCTAATAAAGAAATGAATTCATCTGCTCTAATTATCATGGCTAAAGAGCCGAAAATCGGCTCAACTAAAACGCGACTCTGCCCGCCCATGAAGTTTGGCGAAGCTGCGAATTTTTACGAGGCTCTCCTTTGGGATACGATCAACATGACTACTGGCATCAAAGGGATTGACCTCGCTATTGCTATTTCACCGCCAGAGTCAGCAGATTATTTCAGGAAGATTTCTCCCCCAAAGACGCACTTAATCCCCCTTACCTGCGCGGATATTGGCGAATGCTTGATGAGGGTCTTGGATAAATTATTAGAGATGGGTTATCTACAGGTAATGGCACTGAATGCTGATGGACCTTCCTTGCCCCCATCCTATATCCAAGAAGCAAAAGAGAGTCTTGATCAACACGATTTAGTCTTAGGTCCCACAGAAGATGGGGGCTATTATTTGATCGGATTCAAAGAAAATTATCCTGACCTTTTCACTGGCATAGATTGGAGCACCAACGAGGTCTTAGAACAAACCCTCATCAAAGCAGATTCATTAAATCTATCTGTCCATCTTTTGCCAACTTGGTACGATGTAGATACCTCCAAAGATATTCAACGCTTGCGTGATGAGCTAAAAATGCTCCCGCCCAAAAGGCTGATTCACTCTCGAAAATTTCTTGCAGAATGGTTTTGAGAAAACTAAGATCTAAGGGATTCTCTCTTTTGGTTTTTGCGGGGTTTTTTATTGCAATTAGTTTCATCGCGCTAATTTCACTTCCAAACTTACGAGGGGGAAATATCCTCAACTTTTTATTTTCATTCTTTCTTGCATCGGGGGCATATATATTCGCAATCTTTCGTTTGAAATATGATCGCTTATCTATAAAAAGCATTTTTATATTTGCCATCATTTTCAGAATCACCCTATTTTTCACCACCCCTTCACTTTCTGATGATGTCTATCGCTATATTTGGGATGGGCATATATTCAATGGCGGAATTAACCCTTATGCTTTCCACGTCAACTCGCCTCTACTAGATAATTTTGCCACGCCTTTCCGAGCTTTAGTCAATCACGATTGGATGGCTTCACCTTATTTGCCGACATCACAATTGATCTTTGCCATCGTCGAAAGCATCATCCCGCAGAGTCTTTTAGCTTTTCAAATTACAGCCGCCATTTTCGATCTTCTGACTGGATGGTTAATCCTCGATATTCTTCGTGTTTTGGGATTAAGAAAACAAAATATCTTGATCTATTTATGGAATCCGCTCGTAATTATCGAGTTTTCACATAGCGCCCATGTAGATGCGCTGATGATTTTTTTAATGATGCTGGCATTTTGGTTTCTGGTTAAAAGAAATTTGTTTGGCTCCGTCATCGCCTTAGCCACCGCCACACTAACCAAATTTTTGCCAATTCTATTGGTCCCCATCTTTTGGTGGAGATGGGATTTGAAAAGACGTGCACTATTTATCGCTATCTTATTAGTAGCCTTGGGATTATTTATTCCTGGAGCAGGCTTGGGAATTTTCGGTGCATCAGATGGAACAGGCATTTTTGGTGCGCTACGCATTTATTTACAAAGCTGGAATTACAACAGCGGCATCTATCATTGGTTGGAAATCTGGATTTCAGGCTATCCTACCGTAGGCGCAGTTCCAGTTGAGATTGTTGGTAAAAGGCCGATTCTTATCGCTAAAGCGATCATGACAGCCCTTTTGGGATTGACGGGACTTCTCACCGCTTGGCTGGCTTGGCGCACAGAAAATTCGGCCGAAAAAATATCCAATGAACGTGATCTGACCCAAATCAGGTTGGCAACGCTACCCCTCGGCGCGTATCTGCTTTTCGCTGCAACCATCCACCCCTGGTACGTGACCCTGATCATCCCTCTCCTCCCATTTCTTCTGCCAAAAGATTCTGAATCTCCCTATATCAAACTCTTTTTATATCCTTGGGTTTATTTTTCAATTGCGGTGGCACTCTCTTATCTCACTTATCTTGACCCCGAAAATTTGCGCGAAACCGCCTGGGTGCGTGCGCTTGAATATATCCCTTTATATATTTTTCTGGGCTATGCTTTTCTGAAAACGGCTCTCAAAAAGAGTAAGAAAACGACCGCTTAAACCATCTGAATATGATGACTATTATCTTAGCAATTCTCTCAGGAACTGTGCTCGGATACGCCTTTGAGTGCGGCGATATGTGTTTTCACAGCACCTTGCGCGGGGTATTTTGCAAGCCAAAAGAACTCAATCTTTTTCGCGCCTATATTCTCGTTTTGCTTGTTGCCACACCGCTGGTTTTCGCTATGCGTGTACTCGGTTGGATCGACCCGTGGATTCCACCTTTTGCATGGGGCGCAAATATCTTCGGCGGGCTGATTTTTGGCGTGGGTATGGTCGTGGCATCATCGTGTGTCACCGGTTTATTTTTCAAATTAGGGCACGGGATGCTCGGCACGCTGGTCGGATTAGCGGCTTGGGCAGCGGGTGATATTTTGGTTTACCGTGGGCCTTTATCTGGATTAAGAGAAAGCCTAACTGCCTCCCAAACTACGCTGACTTTAGACGGATTCTTCGGCTCAATGGGATGGGTGGTCGTACTTGTTTTGGGCTTGCTTGCCGCTTATTGGCTTTTTCGTGCTCCGAAAGAGATGCGCCATAACCGGGGCAAACTCTGGGGCTGGTTGCCACTGGGAATCGCTGTTGGGCTGATCATCAGTGTCAGTTGGCTTTTGGCAGATGTCAGCAATGTGAATTATCCTTTTGGGACATCCTATGTGCCGACCCAAATTTATTTGTCCATTACCACTGGTGAAAAATCATCTCTCTGGATCCCGATAACCTTGATCAGCATCATTTTAGGTGCTTTCATCGCCGCCAAACGCGCGGATACTTTATGGTTTCGAGGCGAAACATTGCATCGCTACCTTCAACTAAGCGCAGGCGGATTTTTAATGGGCGTTGGTGCCGCTTTCGCAGGGGGCTGTAATTTAGGTCATGCGCTGGTGGGCGTGCCATTACTCTCTCTTGGTAGTATCGCCACAGTTTTGGCAATGATGGTGGGCGTTTATATTCCGCATCAAATGATCGTGATTTGGAAAAGAAATTCGATATAATATCCCTGTTTTTAAAAGGAGAAAAAAATGAATTCAGAAAATAGCAAAAACGAAGAACACACCTCATTGGTCTGGGTCGCATTATTGCGCATCATGCTGGGTGTGTTGATCCTAACAACCTGGGGCAGCAATCTCTCTAAAGGCTTTTATACGCCCGATGGGTTGCTCTATTTTTTCACAGACGTATTCCCACAAAGTGCTAACTCATTAACTTGGTACGCGGCTTTTATTGACAATGTAATTCTCCCCATTCGCGGCTTTTTTGCGCCCATGCAACTTGTCGGAGAATTCCTTTTGGGCTTATTCTTGCTCATCGGCGCCTTCACTCCGATCACCAGCGCGTTCACTGCCTTTTTTATCCTCAACACCTTCCTCGCCTCCTTTGGGCATGATTGGCCCTGGAGCTATATCACAATTTTGAGCATCCTCTTTGTGCTCTTCATGACCAAAGCCGGACGCAGTTTAGGCGTGGATGCCTGGCTCTTGAAAAAGAATGGCGAACCAAAGTTTCCTTTTTTGTGGTAACTCTTTTAATCTCCAAATAAAGAGGCATTCAACTTGAGATTTATAGAAGTTCTCTACGCAATCAGCATTTCTCTTTTAGCCATTTATGGCTATAACTCCTTATATTTGGCTTGGCTAAGAGTGAAACGGCATAAGGCCACTCCTGTCAAAAACTTTGCCAAAGATGATGCTTATCCCTACGTGACCGTTCAGCTTCCCCTCTTTAATGAACGCTATGTTGCAGAACGCCTTATCAAAACGATTGGGAATTTGAAATACCCTCGACACCGTCTTCATATTCAGGTTTTGGATGATTCTACCGACGAGACGATAAAGATCGTCGCTCAGGCAGTAGAGAATGAACGTCTTAAGGGGCTGGATATCGAGCATATTCAACGCCTTGACCGAATCGGATATAAGGGGGGCGCACTTGAATTTGGGCTTGCTTCCGCTAAAGGAGATTTTCTCGCCATCTTCGACGCAGATTTCCTCCCCCCGCCAGAATTTCTTGAAGCGATTATGCCCTATTACCTCGATAATCCTAAAGTCGGTTGCCTACAAGCCCGATGGGGGCATACAAACCGAGAAGCCTCTTGGCTGACACGTGCTCAAGCAAACGGCATTGACGGGCACTTCATAGTTGAACAAGAAGTGCGTAGCGCAAATAATTTCTTTTTAAATTTCAATGGCACAGCAGGAGTCTGGAGAAAAAGCTGTATAGCAGATGCGGGTGGATGGAATCACGATACGCTCACCGAAGATTTAGATCTCAGCTACCGCGCCCAACTCAAAGGCTGGAAAATTAAGTATATTCCCCACGTCATCGCACCGGCAGAACTTCCAGTTCATATCAATGCGCTTAAACGGCAGCAATTTAGATGGGCGAAAGGCAGCATCCAAACAGCCAAAAAATTGCTCATAGATTTGTGGCGATCAAAAAATCCAACCAGCAAAAAAATCGAATCCACAATCCATTTAACGCATTATGCCGTTCATCCCCTGATGCTTTTCAACTTGCTCATCACCCTGCCGATCATATCGATTAGAAGTACGCTCGTTTGGCTTGTGCCAATTTTTATTTTTGCGGCAATCGGCCCCATGCTGATGTACTGGGTTGCGATGAAGGAGGAAGGAGAGACAGTTTGGAGCAGATTTTATAATTTGTCGATGTTGCTTTTATTAGGTATGGGGTTATCGTTGAATAATTCTCTGGCGGTCTTTGAAGCCTTACTCGGTAAAGAAAGTGCCTTTTTGCGCACACCGAAATTCAACCTACAGGGGAAAAATATCTCCATCAAAATCAGTGAATACGTTTTACCCCGTGACCCTTTTGTGTGGGCTGAAATCTTTCTGGCACTATACACCATAGGATTACTTATTTATGTGCTAACACTGGGAGTCTGGAGCCTCGTTATTTGGCTAATCCTTTACGCAAGTGGCTATTCTTATATTGCAGGGTTGAATTTTAGAAATCCCCATACTGTATAGTTATCTGATGGAACACACCCGTTCTCGTGGCTTATATCTCCGAACGCTAAATTGCATAAAAACATTCCCTGTGTAAAAAACTAAAAAACAACAATTACTATCTTCGGGAAAAATTTCTTCCCATTACACCATTATCCCCTTTGGTCTGTACTGTGACGCCTCCGCCAAATGCATGGACTTATCTCCTCATCACCAACCAAGTCTTCAATCATCCACCATCCACGCCAGCTTTAAAATGCGATTCGGCCAAGTGTCATGGTGATGTTAAATTATCGCTAACTTTGAAAAGATACCCATACCCTCGCTCGTTGAGGATATAGCTGGGTTTATCGGGATCAGGTTCAATTTTCTTCCGTAAATGCCAAATATATCGTCGGACATGGCTGATTTCCCCCGCATATTGCGGCCCCCAAACTTCACGTACCAATTCTTCAGGAGAAACGACTTCTCCTGCTCGACGCATTAGTGTAACCAACAATTTGAATTCAGTGGGGGTTAGAGCAATCTGCTCATTACCTCGCCAAAGTTGACGTGTGCGCAAATCAATCTTCAAGTCCCCTTCTTCGATATAACTTTCAGAATCCGATACCTGAGATTTGGAACGGGCAAGTACTGCACGGATCCGGGCTGAAAGTTGAGCGAAAGAAAAAGGTTTGGTTACATAGTCATCCGCACCCAATGAAAAACCACGTAAGACTTCCGATTCTTCATCACGTGCGGTCAACATGATAACGGGCAAATCGCTTACTTCGCGGATACGTTCCAGCGTTTCCCATCCATCTCTCTGTGGCATGGTTACATCCAAAACCACGAGATCAGGTGTCTGAGCAAATAATTTTCGCAGCCCCTCTTTGCCATCTTTTGCTACAGTGATCGTATATCCTTGATTGGCTAAAAAAGATCCCAACAACTCAATCAGGCTTTCATCATCATCAATTATGAGTAGCTCAGACATCTTCAGGCACCTCGGCTGTTACGGGAAGAGTGATCGTAAAAGCAGTCCCTGGAGAATGCGGGGGGGCGTGGACAGGAGATTTCACAGTAATTTTTCCATCTTGCGCTTCTGTTAGTGCTTTGGCAAAATAAAGTCCCAGTCCCCATCCTTTGGTAGTGATGCGATCTCCACGTTCAAGGCGGTTAAAACGTTCAAAAATTTTATTTTGCATCGCTACGGGGATACCGCGGCCGTAATCAGTTACAGTTATTTCCAGTTCGTTATCAATTAATTCAGCAAATAGCTTAATCGGTTTTGCTGGTGGAGAGTACTTGACTGCATTTGTAAGTAGGTTACTAATTATTTTTTCAAGATAAATTTCATCAGCCCAAACGGGGGGCAAATCTTCAGGGATTCCCCATACAACTTTATGTTCGCCACAGTCGCAGGTTAATTCAACAATTCGCCTTATCATCGGAGAAAGTGCAACTGGACCGGGGGTGAAGTTAAATTTTCCTGCTTCCAGACGGGAAACATCAAGAATGCTTTGCACAAATTCTGTCAGACGTTTGCTCTCACGTGCTACTACTTTTAAAATACGACGTGGCTCAGATGGTAGTTGATCTTCTGTTTGGAGAGCAACTTCCAAGCCTCCATTCAGGGTGGTTAAAGGCCCCCGTAGTTCGTGGCTGACTAACGAAACAAAATCAGATTTAAGACGATCTAGCTGCTTTAGTTCTTCATTTGCTCGAGCCAATTCGGAGTTGCGTAGTTTTAGCGCTTCTGTGCGTTCAGTGACAAGTTTTTCAAGATTACGGTTTAAACTTTCTAATTCCGTTGAAATCGCAATCTCTTTTTTTAATAGTCTGATAATGAAGGAAAGTGCAAAGAAAACAGCTATTGGCCCGAAAACACCAAAAAAAAGCACCTCGTAGGTTAGGTGAAAATCGAATTCGATTTTGCCTTCCAGTGCCCAGTGTTCCCAAATCTCATAAGATGCAACGATAAAGAAAAGGATAAAGGGTAGCACAAAGCGAATGCTACTAACTTGTTTGAGTTGTTGTTTTTTCCTGAGATCCATTTGAGTCGTAATCCTCCAAGTTGCTGCATCCTGAGAATGGGAAGCATACTCAGCACTTATTATACATGAGCATTGCTGTATAACGTCTATGAGGACATATTTGCGACATTCCTGTACATAGCTACGACTATTCGGAACATCGCTGGTACACATCCCTTTGATAAGATGAATGCAAGATTAAAATTTCATGTAATGTGAAATTACCCTACTCTAGTCTTCTTATTGGAGGAGAAAATGCTTAAACGAGTTTTACCTTTTGTTTTATGTGTCGTTCTGGTTTTGACGCTGGCTGCTTGCTCGCCTGCTGAAGAACCTGTCGCTCCCGAGGCCCCTGCAGCCGCTCCCGAAGAGCCTGCTCCCGCCCCTGAAGAACCTGCTGCTGTTGAAGAACCAGCAGCTCCTGCTTTAAGTGGAGATTCGCTACGTGGCGGTTTACTCTATGATAAGTGGTGGACTCCCTTAGGTCTTGATGCTCCTGAAGAAGATCAAGCTCTTTGGGCTACTCAGGATACCAACACCCGTTCCGGTGCTGACACTTGGCGCTGTAAAGAATGCCACGGTTGGGATTATAAAGGTGTTGATGGTGCTTATGGTGATAGCTCCCACACAACCGGATTTGTTGGTGTAATCCAGATGGCTGGTGGCGACGCGAATGATGTTCTTGCAGCTATGCAAGGCGCGACCAATGCTGACCACGATTTCTCCACAGTTATGGATGAGCAGGCCCTGATCGATATCTCGCTCTTCATTAGTGAAGAAATTATGGATTATGCTGAAGTTATTGATGCAGAAAAAGCAGCTATCGGTGGTGATCTTGGCGTAGGCGAAGATCTTTATCAAGAAAGCTGCGCTGATTGCCACGGCCCCGAAGGCACAGCAATTGACTTCAAAGCCAATGTCACCAAGACCGAGACCATTTCCGCTATTGCCAATGGCAACCCTTGGGAGTATTACCATAAAATGCGCTTTGGACAACCCACTGAAGCAGATATGCCCCCTGCTATAGATGCTGGTTGGAGCGTGGAAGAACAAACTTCAGTACTTGCTTATGGACAAACACTGCCAAATACAAACCCCGCTACTCAAGGTGGTTTGCTTTATGACAAATGGTGGAAAGCTATGGGCGCAGATGAACCGACCGGCGATCAGCCCCTTTGGGCTACGCAGAGCACAAATGAACGCTCTGGCACTGACACCTGGCGCTGCAAAGAATGCCATGGTTGGGATTACCGCGGTATAGAAGGTGCTTATAGTGATAGCTCTCACACAACTGGCTTCATTGGCTCAATCGGCGCTGCTGATATGTCTGCTGAAGAGATCGTCGGCTGGCTCGATGGTACAAGCAATGCCGACCACGACTTCTCCGCTTATATGGATGAAGCTGCCATGGATATGTTCGTAGCCTTCTTCCAGACCAATGCCATTGATCAGACCCTTTACGTCAATGATGACAAAACCGTCAACGGCGATGTTGCTACCGGCCAGGAATTCTATCAGGCTGGCTGCGCCCGCTGTCATGGTGATGATGGCCAAGAGATTAACTTTGGTGATGATGATAACCCCAAATACTTGGGTGATGTCGCCCGCGATAACCCATGGGAAACTCTCCACAAAGCTGCCAACGGCCAACCTGCTGAAGGTATGCCCGGTGGCCTGAACCTGGGTTGGAGCTGGCAAGATTTGGCTGACACTTTAGCCTACACACTAACCTTAGGAGAGTAATTTCTTTTAGAAGTTATTCCCTACAAATAAAGGAAGAGACCAGCCACTCTGTGACTGGTCTCTTCCAGCATAAAAAGCGATTTGATTTAATCCCCAAAGAAGGACTAAATTATGAAATCACGTCTAGCTAATTTTCTTAAAATATTTATCATACTTCTTATTGGATTTGGTGTTTTCCTTTGGGCAGGCTTATTTTTGGACACACAACCCGTCCACGCACTCCCAGAGTACGCAGTACGTACTGACGAATCTTGTGCCGCTTGCCACGTCAACCCCGGTGGCGGCGGACCACGCACATTACGCGGATTGCTCTGGGCTGCTCAGGGGCAACCTGATCAGATGCCAGAATTAGCAAATATCCTGATTGCTCCGGGTGTTAGCGATGGTGCAGAACTATACGATATTGCCTGCTCATCTTGTCATGGTCAGCAAGGTGAGGGTATCTTTGGCCTAAAGCTTACGGGAACATCTGTAAAAGAAAGCAAAATACGCTCGAATATCTTGCGTGGTAGATTGCGCAGCGGCATGCCCTCCTACGAAGGACAGTTTACAAATAAGCAGCTTGATGCGTTGGTACTCTTTGTTACTGAACTTTCCGCAGGGAAGGCTGAAACTTTGCCTGATTTCTACGAACTCCCTCCGGCGGCATTATCGAACGGAGTGCATGAAGCCAATCCCAACAGTGGAGGTAATTAGATGAGTGCATCTTTTTCTCGTCGTGATTTTCTGAAAACAACTGCTGCGGTAGCAGGAAGTGTCGCCGCTGTTGGCGGGCTTAAAAGCCTTCTAAATCCGAAAACGGCTTTGGCATCCTCCTTTAGTGGGGATTTTACGACGGCTGCCGAAGAAAAAATCGTCCCTGGCGTTTGTTCACTTTGCCCTAGCGGATGCGGTGTTTTGGCTCGTGTGGCTGATGGCAATGTCGTCAAGCTCGAAGGCAACCCCATGCACCCAATAAATTTGGGTGCATTATGCCCAAAAGGGCAGGCGGCGCCAGAGTTGCTTTACAATCCAGACCGGCTGACTGGGCCGATGAAACGCAAAGGAGAACGTGGCTCAGGAGAATGGGAACCCATCACTTGGGATGAAGCCATCCAGACTGTAGCTACTAAACTTAACGATCTGCGTGATGCTGGCCATCCAGAACAAGCCGCTTTGATGTATGGTCAAACACGCGGGCAGATGCGTTCATTTTTTGAGCGTCTTATGGATGCGGTCGGATCCCCGAACGCCGTTTCGCACGAAAGCCTGAACGTGGCTGCTGCCAAATTAGGGATGTACCTGACCCAGGGCATCTATGACCTACCCGCTTACGATCTTGAAAATTCCAATTACGTTCTTTCCTTCGGAGCCAGCCTCCTCGAAGCGGGACGCACACCCCAACGCACCGTTGCTGGATTTGCCTATCTTCGGCGTGGACGTGCCACGCGTGGAAAGGTGGTCGTCATCGACCCACGTCAGGGCGTTACCGGAGCTAAAGCCGACGAGTGGATTCCCATCATCCCCGGCACGGATGCGGCTCTTGCTTTGGGGATGGCAAATGTCATTATCCGCTCTAACTTGGTCGATTCAGATTTTATCCACAATTACGCTTTTGGTTTTGAAGATTTCTCAGACTCAAAAGGAAAAACGCGCAAGGGTTTCAAATCTTTTGTACTTGAAAACTACGATCCAGTACGCGTTGAACAAATTACAGGTATTCCAGCAACCACAATTTCTCGACTGGCTGGAGAGTTTGCCACAAATGGTCCCGCCGTTGCGATTTTGCCCGGCAAGGGTGGTTTGCTAAATGGCTCATTCGGCGGCGTTTATGCGGCGATGGCAGTTCATATCCTGAATGCCTTAGTGGGCAGCATCGAAAAAACGGGCGGCGTGATGACGCAGCGATATTATGCACCCGTCGCATGGGATGATCTCCCCAGAGATTCTGTCGCAGCCAACGGACGCAAAGCCGCTCGCGTTGATGGCGCAGGGACCCAGTTCCCGCTGGCGCGCCATGCGTATCAGGCAGTTGCCGATAATATTTTGGCAGGGTATCCACTGGAAGCACTTTTCCTTTACGATGCGAATCCTGTTTTTGAAACACCGGGTGGCTCACGCTTTATTGATGCTTTTGCAAAAATCCCCTTTATTGTTTCATTCTCTTCCTTCGTGGATGAAACAGCAAGTTATGCCGATCTGCTTCTTCCCGAACCAACCTTCCTTGAACGGTGGCAAGATGACGCCATAGAAGGACTCGGTCACCCCGGTGTCGGGTTGCGGCAACCGGTTATTGATCCGATCCACAATACGATGAACACACCCGATTTCTTCATCCAAGTGGCAAAAGCAATGGGTGGGCCAGTTGCCGAAGCCTTTCCATGGGAATCTTACGAGGATGTATTAAAGTTCAGATTAAGCGAGATCGGTGCGGATTGGGAGCTGCTGAAAGAGTTGGGCGTTTGGCTCCAACCTGGGTATCGATTTGCTCGGCGGGGGAGCAAGACGTGGGTCGAGAAAGTGGTCGGGCGAGATCGGCAAAATGCCCCTCGTGACGGATATTTCGACTTTTACAGCCGAGAACTCTTTGCAGCACTCGGCGATATGAAAAAAGATGAGCTTTTGGCAGTGGGTATCTCGCAATCTGGTGATGCTGCTAATTTGCCCCATTATGAGCCAATCCCGGAGAATGAAACGGATTATCGCTTGATGCTGAATGTAGTCACTTTGATGAGTTTGGGACCTGTAAGCGCAGCCGCGAATATGCCAACTTTGCAAGAAATTAGCGGTATGACCGTTGGTGAAACGTGGGATTCATGGCTTGAAATGAATCCTGAAACAGCCCATGAACTTGGCTTGCATGACAAAGATTTGGTTTGGATCGAAAGCCCTTATGGAAAAGCCAAAACGAAACTGCGTTATGTAAAGGGAGTGCGCCCGGATGTGGTTAACCTGCCTTATAACCAGGGGCATACGGCTATTGGGCGCTGGGCGAAAGATCGCGGCGTAAATGGGCTTGATTTGCTGAACCCGATGAGCGAGCCACTTTCTGGATTGGCCGCATTCACGAACACCTACGTAAAAGTATATCGAGCCTAAGGAGCAGAAAATGACTCGTTGGTCTATGGTTATTGATCTTGAAAAATGTGTAGCTTGCCAGGGATGCAGTGTTGCTTGCCGTATGGAAAATAACACGCCTGTAATTGAACCTGAGCAGGCTGAGTTAGGGCGTTCTATTCGCTGGAATGATGTTTTCCCCATGCCAGTCAACCCGACAGAGGAAACTGGCGAGTATCCTACCGTCAGAACAGAGTATATGACGCGTCCCTGTATGCACTGCGAGAATCCACCTTGTGTGAAAGTCTGCCCAGTGCAGGCAACCTTCAAAGATGAAGAAGGGCTTGTGCGCCAAAATTATGACCGCTGTATTGGTTGCCGTTTTTGCACCGTAGCCTGCCCTTATGGAGTCCGTTATTTCAACTGGTATAAACCTGAGTGGGAAGAGGGGATGGAGCAGTATCACAATCCCGACAAAATTGAATCAGGCGGTGTTTCAGAAGGCCCGGCTGTGCGCCCCAAAGGTGTGGTTGAAAAATGCACCTACTGCGTCCATCGTTTACATAAAGCAAGAGCGCGGGCTGAAGCTGAAGAGCGAGATTTTCGAGCTGACGAATATGTTCCAGCTTGTGTACAGACCTGTACTGGCAAAGCGCGCTTCTTTGGCGATCTGGATGATCCTGAAAGCACTGTTTCTACATTGTCAACAAGCTCACGCGCTTTCCATCTTTTAGAAGATGTTGGTACACACCCCAAAACAACCTATTTAGGGGAGGGCTAAAGATGTTAAAAGTTGAAGCTCGCGACAAAGCAAAACTAATTGATCCGCTTTACACATCGACCAGAGGCTTCTGGATGTTGTTAGCGGTACTCTTGGCCGTGCTGGGTTGGGCTGTCTATATGTACATCCAACAACTCACCCTTGGCTTAGGTCAAACAGGCATGGGACGCCCCGTTTACTGGGGTGTTTATATGGTTAATTTTATCTTCTTCATTGGTATCAGCCATGCCGGCACGTTGATCTCAGCAATCCTGCGCGTAACCGGAGCTGAATGGCGGCGACCGATCACCCGTGTTGCGGAAGCCATCACTGCTTTTGCGCTGATCGTTGGCACCTTGCAAATTATCATCGACATGGGGCGTCCAGAACGCTTGCTTAATGCGATTATTTACGGGCGTCTGCAATCTCCCATTCTTTGGGATATTGTTTCGGTTACAGCTTATTTTATGGGATCAATTACCTATTTATATCTTCCTGTAATTCCTGATGCCGCTTTGCTGCGTGACAATTTCCCCGAAGATGGTCCCAAATGGCGTTTGCGCCTATATACCATCCTGGCATTGGGGTGGCGCGGCAATCGCACGCAATGGATTCGATTAGAGAAAGTCATCGCCGTGATGGCACTTTTAATCATCCCCATCGCAGTTTCTGTCCATACGATCATCTCATGGATTTTAGCAACAACCGTCCAACCTGGATGGCATTCCACCATCTTTGGCCCTTACTTTGTTATTGGCGCAATTTTCTCTGGCATTGGTGCACTCTTTATCGCCATGAGTTTACTACGAAAGAATATGGGGCTGGAAAACTATTTCACTGAAAAACAATATCGCAACCTGGGCGCGATCTTCATCACCACCGCCGCTTTTTGGATGTATTTCACTTACTCTGAACATCTAACATTGGCCGCGGGGCAGGGCATACATGAGTTCCCTGTGCTGGCCAGCAAGCTGTGGGGGCCTTATGCCCCCGGCTTTTGGAGCATGGTGATCATGATGCTTTCCGCCTTCTGGATTTTGGTAACCCCGAAATTTATGCCTTCAGAAGAAAAACGCCCGCGTATCTTTCATCCTCGTATCGCGTTTGGATCTCTGGGACTCACCATAGTTATGGCGCTACTTATTTCTAACGTTCTTGGATTACCCGTCCCAGATGCTTTGAATCCTTTATTGTGGATTTTGCTCTTTGGCTCCTTATTACTTGGCGGATTGGGAATTGCAACCTGGTTCAAGACGCGTTTTGTAGCTGCTTCCGTTACCTCAGCAATATTTGTGCTGATCAGCATGTGGCTGGAACGCTGGTATATCATCGTTCCTACCATGACGCACCCCTACTTGGTAAGGTATGCCGAGTATGCCCCCTCATGGACAGAAATTTCTGAAACAGCTGGTTCCATCGCCCTCTTCATGATTATGTTCTTGGTATTCTTTAAATTTTTCCCCGTAATCTCTATTTGGGAAGTCGCCGAAGGGCGTGTGCTTGATCAAGAAGCTGCCAAAACTGGTCCCATGCCTATGCCAGAAGTATCTTCAACGGCACGCAAAGGCCGTTTAGGGTTTCGCAGAACTGAGTAAAAATTTACGGAAAAACTATGGATGTTAAACATCTATTCACAATCTACACAGGATTAGCCCAAGCCCTGGCCCCTCCCACCTATGGCCTTCCAGATTGGCTTTGTGTGTCAGGGCGAACTTGGCCTATCTTTCAACCTGCTGTGGAGATGGCTGCGCAACAAGTTAATCCTACCTGGCGTCAGGCAGTAGAAGCATTAGCTGCGCTGAAAAAAAAATCATCACAGGCAGCCCGTCGCTCCGAATATGAGGCACTCTTTGTCGGGCGCGGTCGTCCACCGATTTGGTTATATGAATCTCGTCATGTTAATGGTCGTATTCCTGGACCAGCAACTTTTTCAGTGCAAGCCCTCTATAAGCAAGCCGGCTTGGAATCAGAAAGTGCCGAATTGCCTGACCATGCTGCATTGGAGCTTTCCTTCCTGGTTTTTCTGTGCCAGCAAGAAATCAAAAGCGCCGATCCTGAATGGCGTGCTGTACGGCGCTTATTCATCAAAAAACATGCTAGTCTGTGGCTCCCTAATGTTGGTCGTGCTCTAATACACAGTGAGTACCCTGCTTGGCAGGCACTGGGATATTTACTGGTTGCCAGTCTGTCATCATCGAAACAACTCAAAGCCCAAAAACCTGAAAAAGCATCAGCGTTTTTGCTACCATCAATCATGCAACCCAACGAATGCACGCTCTGCGGTTTCTGCGTTCAAATTTGCCCTACGCGTGCCCTAAATATCGTCGAGGATGAGAGCAACACCACGCTTTTGTTGTCTACAAAACATTGTATTGCTTGTGATCACTGCGTACGCGTTTGTATTCCGAAGGCACTGACATTAGAAAGTGCAGAAAACACACCATCACCGATCATCTTACGTCAATCGGAGCGAGCTATTTGTCCGGCTTGTGATACTCACACTGTCAGCCAAGCTGAAATAGACGCTATCTTAACCCAATTAGGTGAACACCCTCGTTGGCTGGATTATTGCCTAAATTGCCGCCCTTATCAAATGGAGTTGAGTAAATGACTTTTCCCGATACCCTACTAATTGAATTTTTATACTGGCTGATTAACACCCCTGGCGTGGGAGGCGCAGCTGTTGGGTTTCTGGCGATAAGCATCACCGTATCAGTAACTCTGGTTTTTCGCTGGATATCCAAAGGTGCGGATGTTGAAGATGAACCTGAAACCTATGCCTACCCCACACCTGCCCTGCACCACCACGACTAAAGATAGTCTGAACTCGTCCCCCTCCTATTCAATGCCTGGCTGTTATTCTTACCCATGATGAGGGAACCTTATCCTCGCCTTGGCCCGATCCGTAGCAATTTAAAGGTCAAAGTCATATTGGGGATTGTCTTTCCATTAGTCTTGATCTTAGGTGCTATCACGGCTGCTCAGATGTTACGCCATCGGGAAGCCGTCTTGCATAGCGTGGCTCTTGTTGCAGTAAATTCTGGCAAAGTAGTAGAAGAGGGGTTACGCCAACAAATTTTAGAATCCCATTTTGACTCTATGCCCCCTCTCCTGGAAACGATGAGTCGTCCAGGAGAGTTTCGCGTTTTATACCTGCTAGATAAAAGAGGAACGGTTCTATTTTCACCCGATAAAACGATAGTCGGTGCGCATATATCAGTAGGCAACTCGGTTTGTCAGCCTTGCCATAGCGAACCTGAAGGAAATCGTCTGTTGAGTATAGTCGTTGAAAAAAATACAGGGGAGCGTGTCTTTCGTAGCATGACCTTTGTGCAAAACACATCTGAATGTGTGTCTTGCCATGAAGATGATGGGCTTCCCCTTGCCTTATTGGTGACCGATACATCCATGAAGGTACTGGAAGAATCTCTCCAGGCAGATTTTTATGAAAGTATACTCTGGCTGGCTACTATCATTATTGTTACTGTAGTTGTTGTGAATTTTGCTTTAAATCAATTCGTAATTGCGCGGGTTACTTTGTTGGCACAAGCCTTGGTCGGCTTTGGTCGAGGCAAACATAATTTACGTATACTTGTCGGTGCGCCAGATGAAATCGGGCAGTTAGCTGATGCCTTCAACGAAATGGGACAACGCGTAGAGGCAGAAGAAGCTGAAAATAAAGCCCTCTCTGAACATTTGGCACAGCAAAACAAATTACGCAGGCAACTTTTCAAGCAAGTGCTAACTGCGCAAGAAGATGAACGCAAACGCCTTGCACGCGAAATCCATGATGAGTTGGGGCAATCCATGAGTGGTTTGGCTTTCCAAGCTGAGGTTCTACAACGCTATTTGCCCTCTGAAGCGAAACAGGCTGGCACTCAACTAAGCCAAATCATAGACTTGATCAAAACTACAACAGATAGCATGTACGATCTGATTTTGGCTCTACGCCCATCCGTGCTGGATGATCTTGGGCTGGTCGTTGCGTTGCGCTCCCATGCAGAGCGTGTTTTCGCAGAAACAGGCATCGAGTTTGAGATTAACGCGCAGGCTTTCGAGGGGCGTCTCCCCTCAGAAATGGAGATCGCGATCTATCGCTTGTTTCAGGAGGCACTTAATAATATTGTCCGGCACGCAAGTGCAAAACACGTTCGTCTCCTGTTAACAGGTGAGAATGGTCTTTTTCTTGGAAAAATTGAAGACGACGGGCGCGGATTCAATCCAGAAGAAATCCATCTATATCGTGATCAACCGCGTGGTTTGGGCTTGCTCGGCATGCAAGAACGTGTCGAGCAATTTGGCGGAATATTGAAAATCAGCTCCTATTACGGAGATGGCACCTCCATCGAGATTCAAATTCCATTTCAATCTGATCGGGGAGGAACAAAGGCTCATGAATAAATCTATCCGTGTTTTGATTGCAGACGATCACGCCATTGTCCGCTCTGGCGTGCGGATGCTGCTGGAGGTCGAACCCGATTTCGAGGTGGTAGGTGAGGCCGAAGATGGCGAGCAAGCCATTTCTCTCACTGAGAAATTGCAACCTGATATTGTTCTGATGGATATTTCGATGCCAGGCATTGATGGGCTTGAAGCAACCAGGCAAATCAAATCTCAATGGCCTGATATCAATATCGTTGTACTCACGATGCATCGCTCCGAGGAACATTTTTTTGAAATGCTAAAAAAAGGTGCATCAGGCTATTTGCTCAAAGGCGCGGAACCCGGCGACTTAATTCATGCTTTGCGCGTGGTTTCGCAAGGGGCAGTATTCATCTATCCCACAATGGCTCAAAAACTGGTGCAGGATTATCTCAACCTTTCTGGGGAAGATGCCCTTATTGATCCGCAACTCAGCCCGCGTGAAAACGAAATCCTGGAACTGCTGATCGAGGGGTTTAGCAACAAAGAAATTGCCGAAAAATTAGTTGTCAGCTTGAGTACTGTACATACCCACCGCACCAATATAATGCATAAATTGGGGTTGAGCAATCGCCACGAATTGATCCAATATGCTCGTAGAAGAGGCTTGCTCTAATATCCTAATATATCAAATTTATCAAAACGCCAACTAAGTTGGCGTTTTTTATTCCGATTTGGCGTATTCTACGATTTACATTGATTATAGATTTAAGTATGCTTAGGATAGTTCACTCACTATTAGATATTTAATCAAAGGAGATCTCCCCATGAATACTTGGACTATTGTCGGTGCTATCGCCCTATTTTTCTTTATTGTGTTCCCAGCTTTTAAAGTTGTTTGGCAATACGAACGCGGTGTTGTCTTCCGCTTTGGCAAACTTATCGGGGAGCGCGGGGCAGGGCTGAACTTCATCATCCCCTACATTGACCGCATGATTAAAGTTGATATGCGCGTTGAGACTCTTGTTGTTGAGCCGCAGGAAGTCATCACTCGAGATAATGTAACTGTCGAAGTGGACGCTGTGGTTTACTGCCGTGTAGTCAATGCGACTGATGCAACCATCATTGTCAAAGACTATATCAAAGCTACTGGCCAATTTGCCTTGACCACACTACGCAGCGTTTTAGGGAAATCCGATCTGGACGAGTTGTTGGCACACCGTGATCGCATCAACGACCGTCTGCGAGAGATCATCGATGAGCATACCGAGCCTTGGGGTGTTGAAGCAGGCATCGTCGAAGTCAAAGATGTGGTCTTACCTGAAAGTATGCAACGCGCTATGGCGCGACAAGCCGAAGCCGAACGTGAAAAACGAGCCAAAATCATCCATGCTGACGGTGAACGCCTAGCAGCTGATGCCTTGGCAGAAGCAGGTGATCGTTTGGCAAAATCCCCCGCCAGCTTGCAATTGCGCTACTTGCAGACTTTAGTTGAAATTGCCAGTGAGCAAAATGCTACGATCTTGCCCATCCCGATGGACATCGTCCGCGAAGTAACTGGAGCACTCAAATCTGCATAAGGAAGTAGCCTGGTTTGTCGTAAAAAAGAATAGTCTGTACCCAATACAATTATCGCATACAAAAAAGTCGCCGTTATCGGCGACTTTTTTGTGTTAATCCCATGTTATCGGCAACCATACTGCGATTCTGTTATACATCGATTGGCAAACTGCTCGCAGATTGGATCAGCGATCGTGCGCGCGAGCTTCAAAATACGATGATACGCCCACGCGGATAATTGTAATTGCGACATCGTCGCCATAATCAGCGTTTGCCCTGTATCATCTAATTCGCAAAATTGACGGACTTCTGCAACGCGCATATCGGCGTTGGTCATCATGCTGTTTTTTAGCTTGGCGAACCTTTTTCTTTGTTTTGGCGTGCTTTTTACCATCCCACGAATTTTTCCTAAACTTTCTCCCTTTCGTTTATTGATAAATTTTCAAAATCCATGTATTGAATTTCAGTGTGGATGTCGATTCTGTCGAGCATGGAATCTGAAATTCTCTTTTGACGGTAGGTAAGCAATACGAAAATTTCCAATAGTGGTTATTATCAAAGTGTGGAGTCTTGCTAGAGTTGGCGAGTGGCTCTTGCCAAAGATGACCTTTTTGATTCCTCTATAAAAACTCAAACTAAAAACAAAGCCGCCACCCCTGCCATTGCGAGGATTGTGCCTGCTATGGCTCCCCAGCCAAAGCGTTCTTTGAAGATGAAATAGCTAATTGGCAGAAGGAAGATAGGCGGCAGGGAGGTGAGTGTACTGGCGACTCCCACTTCCACACGTTGGAGGGCGAAGAGGGAAAGGGAAACGCCCACAAAAGGACCCAGAAAAGCACCGGCTGTTGTGAAGAGCGCGCCTTTTTTATTTACGCGCAAAGCTTGCAGCGTTTCTTTGGCTTGCCCTTGAAAAAAAGTGAGTGTCCACAAAAGAATCGTTGCGGTGAGCATCCGGATCAGGTTAGCGGAAATCGGTGAAAACTCGCCGCCGAGCCCGTTTTTGGCGAGGACTAGCCCGGTAGCCTGCCCAATTGCGCCTCCCAAGCCGAGGAGAATCCCACGTCCATAGTCACGGTCGTTTCGGTTTTGTCCACTTCCCTCCATCACGACCCAGCCGATCCCGGCCAGAGTTAATAAGATGCCGAAAATTTGTCCGCTTGTGAGGGTTTCGTCCAAAAATATCCATGCTTGTAATGCGGCGATGATCGGGGCAAGACTCATCATCAACATTGTTAGGCGAGGTCCGATGAGTACAAAAGCCTGAAAGAGAAAAATATCTCCGATAACCAAACCAACGATGCCCGAAAGCCCGAGCCAAAGCCAGCGTTCGGGAGCCGCGTCGAAGGGAATGAGCGTGCCGAGCGTGGCCCAGTGAAAGGTGCTTAGAAAGATGACCGCAAAGACCAAGCGGATGCGATTCACAACGAGAGGGCCGATCCGCCGCCCGGCAGCGGTGAACATGGTGGAGCCAACAGAAAAGCTCAACGATGTGCCTAATGCAGCGAGTTCGCCAAGATATGATAGCAAAGGGTTTCTCCTGAATGGGGTAAAAGTCTTGCCAGATTATACCGCCCTAAAAAGAAAAATCGCCTATAATCGGCGTCATGAAAAAAGAAGAACATTTCAGGATTTGGTATAAAGCGCTTCGGGAAACTTTTACGCTCAACTCAATTCTTGCCGCAGCGGGGATGGCTTATTTTGCGTTTTTATCCTTTTTCCCGCTTGTTCTTTTGGTCATTGCAGTCGCAAGCCAATGGTTTAATCCGCTCTGGGTAGAGCATGAGATCATTGCCCAATTAGAATTCATCATCCCAGGCATCGCTGAATTATTGGGAGAAAATCTCGCGAACGTTATTCAGGCGCGTGGCTCTGTGACAACAACGGCATCATTGCTTCTCGTCTGGTCTGGCTCGACTCTCTTCAGCATTGTTACCCGTATTTTGGATACGATCTGGAGCGGGCGGGATGTTCGTTCCGGGTTTCGATATAGAGGCTTGGCTCTGCTCTTTGTTGGAGGATTGAGCGTGATCGTATTGCCCCTTCTTTTTATTGGAATTTGGGTCACGCCCCTGTTAAAAGGCTTGCTACCGGATCTTCCACTTTTTCTCTACCGAAACGTGGAATTCATCACCGCCCTACTGATCAATATTGCCTTATTTGCCATGCTATATCGTTTTTTGCCACATTCTGGTCCCCGTTGGCGTGATGTCTGGCTTGGAGCAACTGCTGCGGGGATTTTATGGACCATTGCCAAAAGAGTCTTCCTCTCCTATACCGCTGATTTTCTTTCAACATCGAATCTGATCTATGGCTCAGTTTCCGCAATTATCGCCTTTCTGGCATGGGTGCATATCAGCGGGCTAATTTTATTATTTGGCGCGTATTTGGGTGTGGGCTACAGTGGTCGGAAGATAAAAGAGAGAAGGCAGAAAAACAGAAGAAAAAGCGACGCGAATCTTCGTTTATAAAACTCAAAATAACTCATGCTTTAGGTCTTGGTTATGCTGGTATTACCGCACTTAATCGTGATCATAAAATAAACCGCGAAAGGACGAAGTTCGCGAAGAAAAAGCAAAAACAAAGAAAATATCACCAAAAACTTATTATGAAGGCTGAAAAAGTGCTTTTTGGTGGCTTAAAATCTTAAAGACCTTCGCGCTCTTCGCTTCTTCGCGGTGAAAAATATCAACCACGTTTAATTATCGTGCTACCCTTATACTCGATAAGGACGAGCGTTAAAAAGGATAAAAAATTATGGGCTCTAATCCAATCAATCTCGCTTTACGCTTTTTGCTTGAACTAGCCGCGCTATACGCAATTGGCTACTGGGGCTGGACGCAACACGATGGCGCACTGCGCTTCATCCTGACTATCGGCTTACCGCTTCTCGCGGCTATATTATGGGGGACATTCGCCGTGCCCGATGATCCCAGCCGTTCAGGCAAAGCGCCAGTTCCTGTGCGAGGTATTATTCGACTTCTACTCGAATTAGCTTTCTTTGCAATAGCAACGTGGCTTCTATTTGATGCCAGGCAGTTATCTTCAGGGAGGATATTGGGTGTGGTGGTTCTTACCCATTACTTGATTTCTTATGACCGAATAGGCTGGCTGCTGAAGCAGTAAATGCGATAGACTCGAATATTTTTTGGCATCTTGAAAGTCTGTAACGCAACATTCATGTTGCGTTTTATGAGAATGCGAGATAAATCTCGCATTACGCTTATGCTAATTTTTCCCTTCAAGCACTAACCAGTTCTTTTTTCTGCGCATCCAAATAAGCACCATCCCCACCGGGATTAAAGACAACGCACCCCCTACCAAAGAAATAATCGTAAAATTGGTTGCGGCGTAGAGCAATCCGCTCCCCAAACTTCCTGTTGCTGAGGCCAGCCCAACCAACAGATCGTTGACTCCTTGCGTGCGGGCACGCTCCGCGGGTGAAAGTTGGTCTGCCAATAAAGTAGAGCCGCCCACAAAGCAGAAATTCCATCCTAGCCCAAGCAGGAAGAGAGAGATTGACAAGGGGAAAATATCCGGTGATAGTGGGGCAGTCACACAAGCGACCACCAATGTGGCTGCGCCTGTTAAAATCACAGGCCCACGTCCCCATTTATCTGCCAGACGACCAGAGAGAACCGAGAAAGCAAACATGCCCAATGTATGCGCTGATATGACTGTGGCTATACCGCTGAGCGCGTGATTATGCCCTTTCATATGCAACGCCGTGATAACCATGATGGCAACCATCACAGCCTGCCCGATCACCATCGCGGTCAGGGCGGTCAATGCGGCTGGTTGACGAAAGATAACGCTTATCGGGCGAGCTTCTCCATCTGGTGCAGAGTCGGGATGCAGCGCGGCAACTTCTTTGCCCACCTCGCGCGGATCGGGGCGCAAACCGATAAAAATGATAAAGGCGGCAATCGCCAATAGAATTAAGTTTGCAATATAAGCCCCAGATAACTCATCCATACCAAGACGTAGGGCGGAGCTCCCCATAGGACCGACCAGTAGAGGGCCAAATATTGCGCCGAAGGTGCCGCCCAAAACCACGTTCGCAATAGCACTGCCACGTTTTTTAGGCGGGTTAACTTCGGCAGCGGCGAAACGTCCCAGCAGCATGGCAGATTGGGAAAATCCCAAAAAGACCATCCCTGCCAGCATAAGCAGGAGCAAATTCTGGTTGGTTGCCGAGACAACGAATCCTGCCCCGATTACACCAAGAAAAAGCCCCAAGCTAATTCCGTTTCGCCGACCGATTTTCTCCATCACCACGCCCCATATCGAAGCAGCCAAAGCACTTCCTAAAAGCTGTACGGCAGCGGGAACACCTGCCCAGGGCTTCCCACCCATATTGGCTGCAATAATCGGATTCACAGTGGAAGCCGCGATCAAACCAGCCGAGGAAAGACTTTGTGCGAGGAAAAGTGTAAAAGTGATCTTGCGGGCTTTTTGCGATAATTCAAGCATAGGGTATCCTTTTGATAAGGCGCAATTATAACGCTGATATAAGGTGACTTGTGCGCATTTAAACTATCTCTTAGGGCAATCGCATCTAATTCAATAACAAGACTAATGTCTGTCTTTTCGCGCGGGCTGAAAAGAGTCGGATTTATCTGACTTTCATGTACTGAGGCAGGGATTTATCCCGTTCCGAGCCTGATTTTGCATATTTGCCAATATTTTTTGGCGAAACAATTTAGATGCAATTGCCCTAAACTATCTCCTTTTCAATACAAAAATTGCGAAAAAGGCGAAAAGCATGAATTATTTAGTTTTTCGTGTCATTCGCTATATTCGCGTAATTCGCGTTAAAAAACTTCAATCTATGCAAAATTTTCCTCTCTAAATTAGTTTAAATGATATGCTCACTCTCTAAATCGAGGATATAATCTTCTTTTTTGTAATACTGATTAAGAAGTTAGAGAAAAGTGCCTCTCCCTAAATCTCTAACAGCAATAGGAAAAATAATGAAACCCTACGAAAGCCTCACCTTTCGAGGCAAAAATTTGCGCCTGCGAAAACTCTGTATCAAAGCATTAGAAGACTATCCCATCGACGTGGCGCGTGTCCGCTATTTGACCACCGAAAGCACCACCATGTTCCGCGTCGATGCAACCGATGTCAATAAATACGTCATTCGCCTCTACTCGAAATTCGATTCCAGCCTCGCTGAAAATAAGACCGAAATGTACTGGCTCACCGCCCTCGCACGGGATACTGATCTGCGCGTCGTTGAGCCGGTAGCGCGCAAGGATGGTGAATATATCACCCTGATCAGCATGGAGGGCGTCCCCGGCGAACAGCGTTGTGCACTCTATAAATGGGTGCCCGGCGTTCAGCTTGCCAACCATATTAGCACGCGAAGCTATCGTCAGTTGGGCGAGCTGATGGCAAAACTGCACAATCACTCCCAATCTTTGAACCTGCCCGACCGAATTAGCCCCAAACGCTGGGGCAAAATCTTCTACTTCCCCGATGAGCTGGTTGTCTACGATAAGGCTGAATACGCGTCGCTTTTTACCGCCGAGCAACTCTCCACGCTCGAAGCGGCTATAGATCGTGTCACACCTTTTTTAGCAGGGATGTACCGAAAGAAAAACCCAATGCTTCTGCACGGAGATATGCACTATTGGAATGTCCACATTTTTCGCGGAGAACTCTATCTGATCGACTTTGAAGATATGCTTTTGGGATACCCCATCCAGGATATTTCTATTTGTCTCTACTATTTGCGGAACGAGAAAAAATATGCCGAATTGGCGGATGCCTTTCTGGACGGCTACGCACGTGAGAGAAACTTGCCCTCGTTTAACAAGCGTGATCTGCACCTTTTATGGATGGCGCGTATGGTCAACTTCGTCAACTACGTCGCCCATATGGACACCCCCGAAGATGCCAAACCCTATATTGCCGCTCGCTGTGAAGAACTGGATGGTTTCTTGGCGAAGATGGCATAGCCCACATTCTCTCTAAAAAATTCAAAGGAGTTCGTTAATGAAAGGTGTCATCGCAGGCGGCGACGCACAAACCGTTGCCGCAGGAGAAGAAATTTTAGAGCGTGGTGGCAACGCCACAGATGCAGCCATTGCCGCTGTTTTTGCCTCCTTCGTTGCAGAATCAGTTATGACCAATATCGGCGGGGGTGGCATCGCCATTGTTGGCGACATCGCAAAAGATAAAGCCGAGGTCTACGATTTCTTCGTTAATATGCCCTCGGGCAAACCCTACGCAGAAATGGATTTCCACGAAGTCACATCAGATTATGGTCCCGCCCAGGATTCTCTTTATATCGGGCGGGCGAGTGTTGCTGTTCCCGGTATCGTTGCAGGGCTGAGTGCGCTCGCTGCCGAGCATGGCACTATGCCGCTCAAAATTCTCCTCGAGCCTGCCATCCGCATGGCGCGTGAAGGCGTGGAGCTTTCCCCATCGCAAGAATATGTTCTCGAATTTTTGCTCCCTATTTATGAAGATACCCCTGAAATCAACGATATGTATTTGCGGGATGGATCGGCTTGGCGCGCGGGCGAGAAAAACACATTCCCCAAGCTGGCAGAGAATCTTGCCCAACTAGCAGAGGAGGGAGCGCACGCCTTTTCACAGGGTTCCATTGCTCAAGCAATTCTGCAAGACCAAACATCTCACGGCGGGTTGATCACCGAAGCGGATTTGGCGAATTATCAGGTGCGCCGTCTTGAGCCAATTCGCATCTCCTATCGCGATGTGGAGCTTCTTTTCCCTGCGATGCCTTCCACCGGCGGGGGCTTGATCGCCTTTGCATTCAAATTGCTCGAATCGGTTGATTTGGCACAGATGGAACATCTCGGTGTTGACCACATCCAGACTCTTGCAGAAGTGATGCGCCTGACAAATATCGCTCGCCCTCTTTGGGATGCGGAAGCAAGTTCGGGGCAAGAGCGTGTCTCAAGATTTTTAAACGAGAAACATATCAGCCAAAATCAACATCAATTAAACGATATTTTGCGCGGGGGCAACCATCCCACCGAACCTGTTTTCCCCAAAGGGCCTGACCATACCACCCACATCAGTGTTGTGGATGCAGATGGGAATTTTGTTGGTGTAACGACCACCGCGGGCGAAAGTGCGGGCTTCGTAGTGGACGGAACGGGAATTTGCATGAATAATATGCTTGGCGAAGCTGATTTGCACCCGCTTGGTTTTCATAAACTTGCCGCAGGTGCGCGCCTGACGACGATGATGTCTCCGACGGTTTTGCTGAAAGATGGTGCGCCGCAAATGGTTTTGGGGAGCGGAGGTTCAAGTCGTTTACGCTCCGCCATTTTGCAGGCAGTCAGCAATGTGATCGACTTCAAGATGCCGCTCGAAGAGGCTGTTCACACACCGCGCATCCATTTTGGTGAAGGTACTTTGCAGTTAGAAGGTGGGATTTCTGAAACGCGGGCTTCAGCGTTAGAGGGGATGGGCTACAAGGTGAATCGCTGGAAGAATTTGAATATGTACTTTGGTGGCACACATGCCGTTGCCTTGGAAAATGACCATTGGGTGGCGATTGGAGACAAACGGCGAGGGGGAGCGGGGAAAAAGGTTGAGTAAAAAGAAAAACTCGGTTTTAGAAAAATCGAGTTTTTTATTTAAGATATGACCCCGCATATGACCTCCAGCACTATAAAATATGACCTTTTCTCAACTATAGTAGGGGCAAGATAAACAGAAGACCTATCTTAATAAAGTCTTAGGTCTCAATAAAAGGAGAAAATCTTATGAAAAAAGGAAATATTACCGGCGGTTTGATCTTGATTTTGCTGGGCGCATGGTTTTTAGCTATACAGTTTGTTCCCCAATTAGCAGCATGGGCAGAAGGAAGCTGGGCACTTAGTATCATTGGTATTGGTGCTATCTTCCTCTTCGTCAGTATTCTGAATAATATCCCAGGTCTCTCGATCCCCGCTTTTATCATCGGTGGGATTGGCGGTCTGCTCTATTATCAAAATGCAACAGGCGATTGGGATAATTGGGCATATGCCTGGTCACTGATCCCCGGGTTTGTTGGCTTGGGCTTGCTTTTCTTTAGCATCCAAACCAGAGAGAAAGGCACGATGAAAGCTGGTTTCATCCTTCTTTTTATCAGCTCAATTCTCTTCTTTATTTTCGGCTCATTCCTGGGCGGGCCACAGCTAATTACTCAATATTGGCCTCTCTTGCTTATTGCTGCGGGATTATGGTCGATGCTTCGCTCGTTATTTGGGCGCAAGAAGGCGGTTCCTGCTGAAAGTGTACAGCCAGTAGAAACTATAGAAGAAGTTGTAGAAGAAATCGTTGAGGAAGATACAGAAGGAGAAAAAAATGAAAACTAAATCTTCATTTTGGGGTGGCTTATTTATATTTGCAGGCGTTTTGTTGCTTCTCAATAACCTCGGTGTTTTGCATATCAACGTCTGGGAACTGATTTGGCCCACCTTTATCATCGCCGCAGGCGTCTGGACACTCTGGTCTGCCACAAAAGGCAAAGACACGCTCGAAGTTGAAGAAGTTCTTCTTCCTCTTGAGGGTATCAAGCAAGGGAAAATGACCCTGTCTTTCGGCGCCGGACAAATCAAACTCAAGGGCGATATCGGCAAAGACGAATTGCTCAAAGGCAATTTTGCTGGTGGCGTAGCCGTCTCATCCAAAAAAGATGGCGATTTTACAAAGCTCAAGCTGAAACCATCCACTGAAGATTTCATTTTCGCAATCATGCCCTGGACATGGGGCGCCCGCGAATGGGATTTTGGACTAAGCAAAGAAGTTGATTGGCAACTCCATTTTGAGATGGGCGCATCAGATACACAAGTCGATTTAACGGATTTGAAGGTAACCGATCTGGAAGTGGACACCGGCGCAAGCAATACGAAAATCATCTTGCCCGCCAACGCAGGGCAAACGCACGTGGATTTGAGTGGGGGTGCTGCCTCAGTTATTTTCGAGGTCCCCGAAGGTGTTGCCGCCAGAATCCAGGTGGACAGTGGACTCGCATCGATAGACATTAACCGCGACCGCTTTCCCCGCATGGGCGGCTACTATAAATCTGCCGACTACGAAACTGCCGCAAATAAAGTGGACATCAATGCCGATTTTGGCGCAGGCTCGTTGAGCATTCGATAGGAGAAAATATAATGAAACGTTTTGATATGAGAATTGGTTTTGGGCTTATCCTGATCGTAGCTGGCATCATGTTCATGCTCCAAAACCTGGGCATCTTTTTTGGCGGCGTTAGCTTACTCTGGGCAATTCTTTTTGGTGTCGCCGGGAGCGCATTCCTCAATGTATATGCCTCTAACCGAGAAAATTGGTGGGCACTCATCCCAGGCACTATACTGGCCGCAATTGGTTTGCACATAGCAGTAGATGCTGTTCTGCCCTTCGTAGGGCAATATTTAGGCGGAGCCATTATCCTCGCTGGTATTGCGCTTAGCTTCTGGATGATCTACTTCACTCGTCGTGATTTTTGGTGGGCGATCATTCCCGCTGGCATACTCAGCTCTGTGGCTTTTGTCGAAATCCTCGATAATGTCTTTCCCCGTGTAGATATGGGTGGGTTTGTGGTTGTTGGCATCGGTCTTACCTTCCTCTTATTGGGTGTTTTGCCTGGTTATGAAAACCAATTGCGCTGGGCATTCATCCCTGGTGGCATCATGACCCTGATTGGTATTTTGACCATGCCCATAATGGAAACTATCTTTGCAGTTATCTGGCCTCTTGCCCTGATCGGCGCAGGTGGATATGTGATTTACAAAAATTTCAAGAATTAAATACTGCCCTCACCCATTCTTACTTCGTTCGAACTTCCCTCTCCCGTAACGCGGGAGAGGGGGAGCAAGCGAAGCGATGCGGAGGTGAGGGCATAAAAGGAGAATAAAAATGAATAACAAAACACTATATCGTACAGAAAAAGACAAGATGATCGGCGGCGTTTGTGGAGGGCTCGGAGAATATTTTGAAATAGACCCCGCTCTCGTTCGTCTCCTCTTCGCTCTTATCTTCTTTGGCTATGGTGCAGGATTGATGGTTTATGTCTTGCTTTGGATCATTATGCCCAGTGAAGATATGCTCGAAGTAAGAAAAAATAAAACAGAAAATATTCAAGACTCTAACGAGGTTGTGGCTGACCTAACCCCCGATGAAGTCGTTGAAAAGGAAGAAGAAAAATGAACAACTATCTTTATCGCAGTGAATCAGACAAGATGTTAGGCGGTGTTTGTGGTGGCTTGGCTAATTACCTGAGCTTAGACACAACCCTTGTCCGCCTCTTTTTTGCCCTACTTGTTTTAGGAAGTGGCATTGGCTTGATCGTTTATCTTGCCTTGTGGATTATCATGCCGAGTGAATCATCAGAATACGCAGACAGAAGTTTCGAAGAAAATCTTAAAGATAGCGGAGCAAACTTTAGCTCACGTGTTCAAACCGTAGGCGAAGAATTTGGGAAGGCAGTCCGCTCACCTCACCCTAAAACGGGCGTGATTGTCGGTATCTCACTAATTGCTTTGGGTGGCGTCCTCTTTGTCGAGAATCTCAATATCCACTGGCTACACTGGGTTTCCTTCGATGTTCTCTGGCCAGTTCTACTTATTATCGGCGGCATCGTTGTTATACAACGCCGCGCACTAGGAGTTTCAAATGAGTAACAATCATAATTATCACGAAAAACGTTCTAACTTTCTTTGGCCTATTATCCTCATCGCAGTTGGGATTGCCTTCCTCTTCCAAAATCTGGGCTTACTAAGCGATAGCGTTTGGAGCAATATTTTTAACTACTGGCCCCTTCTTCTTATCTTGTTGGGTGTCAACGATCTGCTCCGTACTCGTAGCATTGCAGGGCCTACTTTCTCAATTGGTTTGGGTGCCATCTTCTTGGCTAATAATCTCAACCTTCTCAATTGGAGTTCGTGGATGTCCCTCCTGAACTTATGGCCTGTTCTGATCATCGCTATCGGCCTTGAGATATTCATCGGACGTAAAAACATTTGGCTTTCAGCTGTTGGTGTGGGCATAACGATCAGTCTCCTTGCGCTAGGTTTGTGGCTTTCAGGCGGTGTCCTTGGCGATGCAAGAGATGTGCGTACAGGCTCCCCTGTCCTCAGTGAAGAGATTGAGCAAGCCATAGGAAAAGCAAAATCTGCTCAAGTAAATATTGATTCATCAGTTGGCTCACTTTCTGTAAATTCTCTTTCTGATGATGATATCCTTATTGAAGGGACGATTTACTCTAATGCACAAGAGACTATTTATCAGGAATACGAAGTTGATGGGAGTGAAATCAATTATTACTTGAGCAGTGATTGGGAGTCGAGTACCATAACCTCCTTCTCTGGCTTTGAAAAGCAGAAACTCTCTTGGGATCTAAGCCTGACCGAAGAAATACCTCTTGATCTTGATATCTCACTCGGTGTAGGAGAATCAAACCTTGATTTGAGTGATATTCAGGTCACCGACCTTTCTCTTGGAATCGGTGTTGGGCAAACCACTGTTGTATTGCCAGAAGGCGAGTACGAAGCCTATATCGCGGGGGGCGTAGGGCAAAGCATTATTACGCTACCCGATGAAGGGCAGATCAAACTCAACGTCGATGGCGGCGTCGGTGAAATCGTCCTCTACATCCCCAATGATATGGCCACCAAAATCTACGTTGATCGCGGCATCGCTGGGCTTTCCGTCCCCTCTGGCTATACTCAGAGTAATGATGTCTACACCTCATCAAATTATGATGAAGGTGAAGAGTATCTTGAGCTTCATCTTGATCAAGGGATTGGCAATATCGCCGTCCGCGAGAAATAGAAAGACGATAGACTATAGCCATCAGACCACAGACTTCAGATATCTAAACTTTTTCAACGGTATCTGAAGTCTAAAGTCTAATGGCTTAAGTCTTAATAGGGTATCATTTCCTTATGAAAAAATTCTTCAGAGAATTACCTGAACGCTTCCCCTTTTTTCAAAAAATCTCCATCACCGGCATTAGTGCTCCGCTTGCTGCTCTGGCAGTTTCTGCACCTGGTCTTTTTATATACTTTAAAGAAGCACACGAATATCGTTGGATGGCATTGGGGCTATATTTCATCTTCATCTTTTTATTAGCGGTGCGAGAGCAAGCCTTGCGTGAAAGTCGTTTACCGCCCAGTATTTATCTCTCAGCCCAAACGATCCTTATTCTCAGCATACTCTCTTTACCGCCTCATTTTGAATTTTCCATTATCTTTTTCTTTATTATGAGCGCAGAAGCGACTGCTCTAGAGCCTGGCAGAAAAGGCTATTTATGGATTATTCTTTATAGTCTAATAACAAGCGTGACCATCTTTTTGCTCAGCGGACCAGAAGCCGCTTTATATAGTACTCTCATTTATGCTGGTGGTTATTTTTTCTTCGGTGCATTTTCAGCCTCAGCAACACGCGCCGAGACCGCTCGCGCAGAGAGCCAAATCCTTCTTGAAGACCTCACAGCCGCGCACCTAAAATTACAGACTTACGCAGCCCAAGCCGAAGAACTTGCTGTTGCAGAAGAACGAAACCGTCTCGCGCGTGAAATGCACGACACTCTCGGACATCGCCTCACCGTATCGATTGTTCAACTTGAAGGAGCCGAGCGTTTGGTGGATGCAGAACCGCAACGCGCTCAAGAGATGGTTGCTACCGTTAAAGAACAGATGCGTGCGGCCCTAAGCGAATTGCGTCAAGCCGTCGCGACTCTGCGTGAGCCGCTCCAAGCCGATCTCTCAATTACAAACGCACTTAAATCACTTGGGCAAAACTTCCAAATTGCGACTGAAATCGAAGTCAAGATGGCTTTTGCTCATAATATACCCAAACTCCCCATCGCATATCGCGTTGCAATTTATCGTGCTGCTCAAGAAGCACTGACGAATATCCAACGCCATGCACAAGCCAAACATATCCACATGAGTTTGCTGCTCAACGAAAAGGATGGCATCAACCTCACCCTCCACGACGATGGCATTGGTCTCCCCGAAAAAGCAGATAAACTCGGGTTTGGCTTGCGCGGTATCCAGGAACGAGCCTCCCAACTTGAAGGCATAATGCGTCTGGAAGCCAATCCCGATGGAGGCGCGCAGATTTGCCTTTGCTTGCCTTTGCCTTCTGCTTAGCGCATTTGATAAGACAATTATCTTCAACCCCGTATTTCGTAAAACGTATTACTTAGTGCTTTTTACTACGTTTTACGAAATACACAATACCATAATTAAATTCTCAAAACTTTCGTTTTCGATACTTATTATTTACGGAGTTACCCCTTTATGATGATGTCAAATAGTATCCGCGTCCTGATCGTAGACGACCAACGCCTCATGCGCGATGGCCTCCGCACGCTGATCGAATTAGAATCCGATCTTGATGTTGCAGGCGAAGCCGCGGATGGCCTCGAAGCCGTCACCGCCTACCGCGATTTGGGTCCCGACATCGTTCTAATGGATGTACGGATGCCCAACTTAAACGGTGTGGAGGCAACCCGTCGCATCAAAGCAGATTGGGATGAAGCCAATATTCTCATCCTGACGACCTTTGATGATGATGAATATATCTTCGAAGGCTTGCGTGCCGGTGCCTCGGGATATCTACTGAAAGATGTGTCAGGCAAAGAGTTGGCAGAAGCTATTCGGGTCGTCGCCGGTGGAGGGACTCTCATCGCCCCTTCGGTGGCAAGAAAAGTTGTCTCTGAATTTGCAAGGTTGAAACCAGCTCCTCCAATAACAGCAGAATCTCTCCCTGAGCCACTTTCTGAGCGAGAGATCGAGATTCTCAAAGTCCTCGCGCAAGGGCATACCAATAAAGAAATCGCCGAACATCTCCACCTTGCCGAAGGGACGGTGAAAAACTACGTCACGAGTATTTTGCAAAAAATCGGTGCACGCGACCGCACCCAAGCAGCGTTGAGAGCGCGAGAGTTGGGCATCTTATAAAACGAAAAACGCCGAGATAGTTGTCTCGGCGTTTTTTTGTAGGCTAACGTGGGGTTAGAGGACACCACAGCCTCAAAAGTGTATCTACTTTTTAGAAATATATTTTTTCACGTACTCAGGTACAGGTACAGAATCGTCTGTATAATCTGCTGTAACGGGGGCTTCTATTATCTGCTTCACAGGTAATAAACCTGCCCAAACAGGCAAATCTCGGTCTTCCTTATCATCCCCTGGTGGGGTATCTCTTATTTTTGCAGAGGCTTCTTCGATTTCAATAGCTACGATCGAAGTGGCTTTAAGTTCGTTTTTATAAGGTTTGCGTACATCATCCCATAATCCTGGCATAAATCCATCGGTAAAATACTCGAGAGCTTGCAGTTTTTCAGCTTCATCTTTAATCAGTTCACCTTTGCCAAATAAGACCACAGCGCGATAATTAATAGACTGATTGAAAGCCGTCTTCGCCAAGACAATATCATCCACAATAGAAATGCTAATGCTCACCTGATTGCCCGCTTCTATATACTTAAGCATTCGGCTTACAGAAGCACCATGGATCAACAATTTATTATCTTGTCGCACATGCAATGCTGGAATGACAAAAGGCTGCCCGCCTTGCACAAACCCGATATGGCAAAGCAAGGCTTCATCAATAATTTTATAAACCGTATCTTTGTCATAATGCGCTCGATCTGGACGGCGTTTGATTTTGTTTTTATCTGTAATTTTACTAGTCACCTGACAGTTTAAGAAAAGAGCAGTTGATCGGCATAAATTCTCCACTAAAATAGGTTTTCTGGAACCATTTTAGAAACGGAGTAACCTAATG
>Ga0233437_1000584_pt1 | contig 80567 bp, 66 predicted proteins | sample SI_122_August201_FD_182714 | JGI IMG/M metagenome (GOLD analysis project Ga0233437, IMG submission 182714) | Seawater microbial communities from Saanich Inlet, British Columbia, Canada - SI_122_August2016_200_MG | ecosystem: Environmental > Aquatic > Marine > Inlet | place: Canada: British... | reverse complement strand
ACCTGAGCCCGAGCCAGAACCTGAGCCCGAGCCCGAACCTGAGCCCGAGCCCGAACCTGAGCCCGAACCAGAACCTGAGCCAGAACCTGAGCCCGAACCTGAAATTGATGAGGATACTGAATATGTTTGGCTAGGAGGTTGGCCATGTGATCCCAACAAGGGGTATCAAATATTCATCTACAGTAGGATAGGACGCATTGAGATCCTAACCGCAGAACCAGAGTATTATAGTACGAGGTTACCTTCAGAGAACTTTCTGTCAGTCACTTTTGATTGCACTGAACTCCCAGCATCCATAAAAGTGTACGGAACTGACAGGATTGTTATACAAGTTCGAGATCCATCATTAGCACCTTTTGCTGTCTGGGACTATTTCCCGTTTCCAATTGATCATTCCAGAGACCCTGTGCTAATGACCATCTGCACAAACGGAATGAATATCGAAGTTCCAAATGCCGAAAGTCTAATTCGAATACCATACAACCTCTGAACCAATTTTTAAAAATATAGGCTCTGTCAACGACAGAAGCCTTTTTTTATTGCTAAAATTAAACAAAAAACATCCACCCAACAAATGATTCACAACTTGTCTAAATCATTGTTTTTTGCTACTATTAAATCAATTAATAACCCCTCTGCGATTATCCTGTCAGATTGAGTTTTATTTACTTTTTGATGTTGTTTTATGCTTTGTGCCCTATGATTTGTGATTCTATTCGAATCATTCGCATGAATTCGCATATTCGCATCGCTACCAATGACAAAACCAACCCCACTATACCGCTTCCTCGAACTAATTCCCGGCGCCCTTGTCTGGGGAACATTCATTCTAGCTTTTTCCCTATCATTTATCCGACCACTCTGGGTAGTCTATTTTGTAATCGCCTACTATTTCCTATGGCTACTTCGAATTACTTATTTTATCTTCTACGTCTTCTTCTCATTTTACAAATACAAAAAAGCCGGCAACACCGACTGGTTTGCCAAAATACAAAAGATTAGTGACTGGGAAAAACTCTATCACATAATCTATCTACCAACCGCAGGTGAAGACATCGATGTTCTTCGCACAACATTTAACAGTCTATCAAACGCAACCTACCCAAACAAAAAAATGATCGTCATTTTGGGCGGAGAGGGGAGAATGCAAGATGACTTTTTACCAAAAGCAGAAATTATCAAAAAAGAATTCGAAGACAAATTCCATAAACTACTTATCACTGTTCACCCAGACGGTCTCGAGAACGAAATGAAAGGCAAAGGCGCAAATGCCAACTGGATGGGCCACAAGAGTCGTGAACTTATTGATGAACTCCAAATTCCATACGAAAACCTAGTTGTTTCCTATTTCGATTCAGACACCTGCGCTCACCCAAAGTACTTTGCCTACCTAGCCTACCAGTATCTAACAGCCAAAGACCCAACTCGTCTCTCATATCAACCAGCAGTCAATTACAATAACAACATCTGGGATGCTCCAGCTGCCATGAGAGTCACAGCCTTCGGCACAGTCTTCTGGTTAATGGCCGAGCTCATGCGACCAGATCGAATGCACACATTCTCTTCCCACTCAATGAGCTTCAAAGCCCTAGTCGACGTCAACTACTGGCAAAAAGATATCGTCACAGACGATTCACGAATTTTTCTGCAATGTTTTTTCAAATACAGCGGAAAATACAGCGTACAACCAATGTATATCCCAGTTTCAATGGATACTGTCATGGACCAAAACTATTGGACCAGTTTTAAAAATCTATACAAACAACAACGACGCTGGGCCTGGGGAGTAGAACATTTCCCATACATGATCACCAACTTTATCAAGGACAAAAAGATCCCACTATACAAAAAATTCAAATTCGCCTTCAACCAAATAGAAGGAATGTACACCTGGGCAACCGCCCCAATCCTGCTTTTCGTTATCGGTCGATTACCTCTATTCGTTGTCGGACTTGGTGAGCAATCAAGTTCAGTCATTGTTCAGAATGCTCCCTTTGTCCTCGAGTGGCTCATGGGCTTCTCAATGATCGGACTCTTCGTCAGCGCATTTCTGAGCCTGCTAATAATCCCACGCCGACCCAAAAAGTACGCCAAAGGCAAATACTTCGTCATGCTACTCCAATGGATTCTTTTACCAATAACATTCGTCCTCTTCGGCGCCTTCCCCGCAATCGACGCCCAGACCCGCCTAATGCTCGGCAAAAAATACCACCTCGGCTTCTTCGTCACCCCAAAAGCTAGAAAATAAGCAAGTATGGAGAAGATGGAAGATTGTTAAGAAGTTGGAAAACGGAAAATGGATTAATTGTTTTTTCTTATTCTAACTTCTATCTTCAACCTTCCTAACCAACCTCTATCTTCCCCTTACCTAAATATATGCCAAAACTCTCAATAAATCTCGTAACCTGGAACGGCGATCGCTTCATAGAAGATTGCCTATATTCACTTTTAAACCAAACATACAAAGATTTTGCAATTATTATAATAGATAACGGTTCAACCGACCGAACACTCGAAATTATCAATGAGAGATTTCCACACCTAAGCATAATTCGCCACAAAGAAAACATCGGCTTCTGTCGTGCCCATAATCAAGCAATTCACTGGAGCAAATCAGACTACGTCCTTTGTCTAAATCAAGACATCATTCTAGAACCGGATTTCTTACAGCAAATGGTCGACTTCATGGACAAAACTCCACTCTGCGCTTCACTAACAGGTAAAGTACTTCGAAAACAAGAAAATGAAAAAACAAAATACATCGACACTCTCGGCCTCAAAATCCAAAAAAACTTTTCTGTCGTAGAAATTGGAGCCGGAGAACAAGATGCAAATCAATACGACAGCGTAAAAGAAGTTTTTGGTATCAGTGGTGCAGTTCCGATGTATAGACGCAAAGCTCTCGAAGAAATAATTTACAAACAAGAATATTTTGACGAAGATTTCTTTAGCTACAAAGAAGATATTGATCTTGCCTTTCGTTTCCGCTGCGCAAACTGGCAGAGTTTCTACAATCCACTTGCAGTAGCGTATCACGATCGATCAGTTGGAGCCGAGAAAGAAAAACTAACCAAATGGCAGATAATCAAAAACAGAAGAAAAAAATCAAAATTCGCCAACCGCCTTTCATACCGAAACCATCTTTTCTTTGTCTACAAAAACATCCCAAGTTTCAAACTCAAAATCTTCTGGCCAGTATTCTGGTACGAATTTCTCAAATTTTTCTATATCCTCATATTCGAATTCAAAACACTCCGCGCCTGGACAACATTCTTCCGCCTCAAACCCGTTCTGAAGGCAAAACGCCAAGTCATCCAAAAAAACAAACGAATCACCGACGAAGAACTATTCAAATGGATAAATTTAGAAACATAATCCACCTATATTTACTGATACAACAGATTATCATGTTGTATCATGTTGATATCATGTTGATCACGTTTCCGTCTCCACATGGAGCTATCAATAATTATCGTAAACTACAAAATGAAAGGTTTGGTCAAAAATTGTATCAAATCAGTTTTAGAATCCAATTTTAACCTTCCATATGAAATAATTGTCGTCGACAATGCCTCAAACGATGGAATTGCGAGTGTAATGAAAGAAAAATTCCCACAAGTGAAATTTATTGCTTCCCAGAAAAATATTGGAATGGGCGGAGGCAACAATATCGGGATCAAACAAGCAAACGGTAAATATGTTCTAATCCTTAACCCCGACATTCACGTTTTTCCAGACTCAATTCAGAAACTCTATGATTATATAAAAGAAAGAGACGAGATTGGCCTTATATCTCCAAAATTGTTAAACCCAGATAGATCTCTCCAACACACCTGCTACCGCTGGCACAATCTACTTACACCAATCTACCGTCGAACCTTCTTTTCTAAATTCAAATTCGCAAAACGCGACATCAGCCGATTTATCATGGAAGACTGGGACCATCTAGATACTCTCGAAGTCGATTGGATACAAGGCTCTTGCCTCCTCATTCCAAAACACGTTCTCGACAAAGCCGGCCTTTTCGACGAGCAGTACTTCATGTATTTCGAGGACACAGATCTCTGTCGTCGAATAAAAAAAGCCGGTTTTCAAAATGTTTACCACCCTCACAGCGAAGTCATCCACTTCCACCGTCGTCAATCAGCTGACGGTAACATCCTTTTTAATAAAATGACCCGAACTCATATTATTTCCTGGCTAAAGTACATGCGAAAATGGAAAGAAAGCCTTTCTTAACTGACCTTTTAACTTTTTAAACAAAATGATTCAACCAACACAAAATTTCATCCAAAAAGAATCTCCAAAAAAGAAAATCCAAAAACCAGTAAAAAAAATTGGCTGGGGCATCTTTTTTATCGCCAAATTAATCCCAAGTATCCTTTTTATTTTAATAATTCTAACAATTATCATTGGGGCGATTCTTTCACTAACTTTCCTGCCCCATTACAAATCAATAAAAGCATCCTACGCTCTAACTATCTCAGCAAAGGAAAACCTAACTCTCTCCGAGCAGTATCTTCGTGATAGGAAATTTAATGATGCATATGAGAGCCTAGAACAAGCGAGAGAAAACTTCAGCGACACACAAGAAATTTTCGAGATACTAAAAGAGAAAAAACTTTTTCAAATAAAATACTTCAAAAATCAACTACAAGTAGCAGATGATCTAATAGAAATAGGGGAGACAATGTCCTCTGTCATGGCAAATGCTAGTTTGATAGGCTCTCAGATCGAGGATATCCTCGGATCAGAAAAATTAACGTTCAAAGATCTCACCATCGAGAAAAAAAGACAAATTTTAGAAGTACTATATAGCTCAACAACCAAGATAGAAAAACTTCATTCAGATTTCAACACAATAAATCAAAAATTACTCGAAGTTAATAGAAACAACCCAACTTTTCTCTACAATTCAGTCATCGAACCGCTAAACCAAAAAATCCCAAAACTAAAATCAATTTTTGACGACGTAATGATCGCCAGTCGACTTTTCCCTGCCCTAACAGGCTACCCAGAGGAGAAAAAATACCTTCTACTCCTTCTTAACAACAGAGAAATGCGCCCAGGTGGCGGATTCATCGGAACATATGGTGTTCTAAGAGTAAAAGACGCAGAAATTATAGAAATGGATATTGATAATAGCTACAATCTAGATGTAAAAGTGAAGGAAACTCAAAAAATTGAACCACCCGAGCCAATCGAGAAATACATGAATCAAGATAACTGGTTTTTTCGCGACAGTAACTGGTGGCCAGATTTCACAGCATCTAGCGAAAAATCTCTGTGGTTCTACGACCTAGAAACTGATAAGCAAAACAATTTTGATGGAGTAATAGCTTTCACCCCAAACCTAATCGAAAATTTACTAGGCATTACCGGCGATTTTAGTATCAGCGACCTAGTTTTTAGCTCTGAGAACTTTTGGGAACTACTCGAATTCCAAGTTGAATATAATTATTACAAACAAGGCATCCCAGTCGAAGAACGAAAAGACATTATAGGCGATCTAGCCAAGGGCATTATTGAGCGAATGTATACTCTACCAATGAACAGCTGGCCAGAAGTCCTAGAAATGGTCGACGACCAACTCAAACAAAAACAACTGGTCTTCTACTTTGATAACCCTGTCTATCAGAACATGTCTCGAGAAAACAGCTGGTCTGGTGAAGTAACTAGGACCGACTCAGACTATTTAATGCTAGTCGACAGCAATCTAGCAGCTCTCAAAACCGATTCCGTCATGGACCGAACCATCAGCTACAACCTAAGCCAAGAGGAGGACGACATTGTCGTCGAAGCTCGAGTTCATTACCAAAATCTCGGAGACTTCACTTGGTCCACAACACGATACAGAACATATACTAGACTGTATACTCCAAAGGGTAGTCAATTAATCTCACTAAAAGCAGGAGACAATGAACTTGCCAAAGATGAAATAGATTACTACAATGAATTCGACAAAACCGCCTTCGGCCTATTCTTCGAAGTCGAACCAAAGCAGAGCAAAACCATCGTCTGGCGCTACACTCTTCCATCTAGAATAAAAGACCAGATAGAAGCAGGCAAATACACACTTCTGCTCCAAAAACAGATCGGTCTTCCAAAACTTAACGTCCAACTTAACCTCACTTTCGACTCAAAGATCAAGGGACTGAGTAATAACACCGTAAACTACACCGAGCAAATCAATAAAGATGAAATTTATAATATATATCTAGATAATAATAACGATTAACTTTATCTTATATGACAGAAAAAAGTTATTTATTCCAGAACCGTTTGAAGAGAAGAAGAGCCGATAAGTCTTTTCAAAAAGGAGCAGAAACCATAAAAAACTCTCCAGCCCAACGATCTCACACACTTATAGAGGAAGTAGACAAAGCAACCGAGGGGAACAATAGTCCTGATCGTATTAAACGAGAAAAACACGAATCTATCCACGGACGCAGTTTAGAAGAACTGATGGAGGAAAACAAGTCAGAAATCGATCAAGCTCGGCAAAATATTGATTCAACAAGCGACGAAAAGGAAGTAGTCGAGTCGAAAAAGAAAAGAAAAAAGAAATTGCCACAAATCCGAACATGTAACATTCTTACATCATTAAAACTTTTTTTTAATCGCGGTTTTTTCGAACCAACACGTGAAAAATTAAGCAAAAAAGAAAAGGAAATCAGAGAACAGCTTGATTCCATTGCGAAATTACTTCGTATCCCAATGGATATGAAACAGTATGTTGCGCTTGATTACAGCGACCCCATAAAAGACCCTCATTTTCATGAGAAACTATTCAATGATAGTGTATTGTCTGGATATCGGGAATTTCTATCTCCAAAAAACTATATCAAGAATGAACAATACAGAAATGCGATTAATGAGTTTATAAACTATGTTCAGGAGGTAACTAATTACACAAAAGAGGAGTCAGAAAATAATGACTCAAAAAACACATTCACATATAGAGCAGACATAAAAGATGACAGATATGATTATCGGATAGAAACCCAACGAATTGGTCGCAGGATTGTTGATGTAAAAGTTTTCAGATTGGAAGCTAATCAAGATACCTATATATTCGGCTCGCACCTCCCTCTGCAAAAATCACCTTCTTTTCGTAATGAAATGAAAGGAATATATCAAGAAGAATTTGACTTAGGTTATTTCAGTGTTAGTAATATGCGAAGGAATTTTGTTCCAGAAAAAGATAGCCAACCAGTGGATAATTCTTGGGGTACAGATGAGGCTGAGGAACTCCAAGAAATACAAAAAGAACTTGAAAAAATCCGAAAGCAAGACTAAAATTTACATAAAATAAAACTGCTTGATATGAGCAGTTTTTTTATTATCCAAAATCACCATTATTTAACACAAAAGAAAAGCCGGTAGCATTGCTACCGGCGGGGGGAGAAATTAACGTCTATCTTATAAACCCAATCCAAAATTCCTCCAGTGGATGCCGATCATCTCGCCGTTTATTATGATTATCCAAGACCAGCATATGTTGATTCTAAATCATAAACAGGCAAAAGTCAATTTCATAGTCTTTCATCAAAGAAAAAACTGACAGTGTTACTGTCAGTTAGGGAAGAAATCACCAAAAGGATTAACATTGTTATTTCAAATTTCTTCGGTGGATACCAGTCATCCGGATGGTTATTAAGGAGAGAATAGACTGGTATTATTATGAGAATCCAACAAGAATCCTCAACTCACAAGTTCAATCCGACTAGATCGCTTCTTTGAGCTCTTTCTTGGCTGCGTTGTTCGAACGCTGAACCAACTTGTACCATTCACGATACACATACTCGACGAACTCTGCCACTGTCAACCAGATGGCCCTCTTGTGGATGTGCAGATCATTGAAGCTCCGCTTGTGTCCACTCTTCTGATGCTTGTCACTCCAGGGCACCTCTGCCTCGGTAATTGCGGCCCATTCAGGATATGTAATCTCAAGTGGAACTTCATTTTCTCGTTTATATTCCTTAGCGTTTTCGATAAATTCTTCGTATTTGTTTTTTAGCATATCGAGGTATTCATCCTCAGTATATCCCATATTTCCTTTGTGTGTTACCCAAATCTCATAATCTTCGATGTTATTCTGTGGTAGTTTCGTCCACTCATCATATGTCAGGTCAACCTTTTTCCGAGTTGTGCTGTATTCTGCATACAATTTCATGCTACATGTTTTACATACGATGACTGGATGCTTTTCGCGTTCTTTTACCTTATTTGCAATCAGTTTCTGCCCCCATTCACTTCCAGGGCGTCTCGAGAACTGATCACCGCAGAGAAATAGAGCCTGGCGAATATCACGGTTCCATCTGGTCTGCTGTCCCTTCATACTACGAGGGAATGTTCCGTCAGCATTAGGTGAAGCACCAGAGAACTTCTTCAGCTTGCCAATCCCAATTCGCATCGCTTGCTGACGAAGCTTATGACGCTCGCCATGCAACTTGAGCGATCGATCAAGTAACTTCGATTCCTGAATATTGCCATTTTTCCGCAACCAAGTGCGGACTAACTGTACGCGACGGTAATGAGAATCACCTGGAGTCAGTCGATCCGTGACATTCTCCAGATACTCTTCAAACTTGCCTTGCGCTTCTAGGATGGAAATCTCCTGCGCCAGTTCATTCATCTTTTTCTCATCAGGCACAACAATGAATCGCTGGATATCAATGATAGATCCAATAATCCTAGCCCCGATCAGCGGACCGACGCCAGTTACTGGCTCAAAGATCTCATTATAAACATCAAGCTTTTCACACGCGGCCAGCAGTTCTTTTACAAGAGCTTTTTCTTCTATAACCAGACTCTGATATCGTGAACTATTCGCTTTTCGTTCATCAAACTGTTGCTCGAGCGATCCCTCGAGATCAAGATTTAGCTCACGCAGTAACATGCTGATAAGCTGAGATCTGATCCTCTGTCCACAAGCAATACGATCTTTCATCGTAAACGTTCTTGCTCGCAGAAGTTCGCGAACCATGATAATGTTCAAGTCACGAGGTAACATCTCATGAAATTCATCCGGCTTTTCTTGCCAGAGCTTAAGCAGTAGAGTCTGCTCATCAATCTTTGGATTTGCGTCCGACAAATTTTTCATCACTACCGGCGGAACACGGTAAAGTTCATACCCAATCTGCTTTCCTAGTCTCGAAATGGCAGAGGCAAGACCGTCTCCGCTACCGCCGAGAATCATCAGTACCGTGTCACCCTTCCGGAGACCTTCGTAAGCTGTCGGGACCTTCTTCACCAGGTAACTACTCTTCTTTACGATCACAACATGATTTTCATTAATCTTACCGGATTCCAGATCGCGCTTCTTCAGCAGTTTGCTTTTGAGATGCCGGAAAACCATTCCCGAAACATCCTCATCATCTTCCGGCGCACGAAATTCAACAGGAAATTTCTCATTGAGAAAATCGATCTCATCAAGCTGATCTTTTAGCTTTATTTGTATTCGCTTTTTACCATCAAAAATGGTTACTTTCGTCGGAGACTCAGCTCCATCAGCTTTCAATTTGACTCGATGCGTAACCGCAACAATTCGTCCCGAGTTCTTTTTCATGCATGCCTCCTTTGGCAGTGTGATGAGAGTTGTGTCCGCTCATAATTAAGCAGTCCTATTTGCTCTCATGTTGGTGGACGGAAATTATCTTGTCTACTAAAAACACCTAGTTCCGTCCAAATGGGTGAGAGAAAAGATTCAGAATATTGACTTCGCGCATTTTCTCTTACAGTGGAAGAGGATCATCGAAATTTTTATTCAGCCTTTCCTTGGATCCTCTTGATGGATGAGAGTCATTTCTCCTATTATTTCAATCATGTCGGTTGACTCTCATGTTGGTAAACGGAAATGATCATATTTAAAAAGAACACCTAGTTCCGTCCAAATGGGTGAAAGAAACTTAAGAAGTTATTCAGTAGACCTCGTGTCTTTCACAGTGGAAGAGGATCAATCCTTTCTTTACTAGGTTCTAAATAGATCCTCTTGATGGATGAGAGTCAGGTCACCCCCAATTTACTCGCATTGTCGACTCTCATATTGGTGGACGGAAAATCGCCATCATATAAGGCTGCCTGTGTTCCGTCCAAGTGGGTGAAAGAAATAGATCAAATTAGTTAGCCAGACATTTTTCTCTCGCGTGGGAAGAGGATCAATCTTTTCGTTACCAAGTCGCACTGTAAATCCTCTTGATGGATGAGAGTCACACATTTCTTTATTGAAGCGAGATCCTAGACTCTCATGTTGGTGGACGAAAAAATTTTTTCTTAGAATGTTCGTTCTATTCCGTCCAAGTGGGTGAAAGAGATTGGAAGGGTTAGCTAGGCAATTGTTTTTCTTTCACAGTGGAAGAGGATTATGAAAGAGATTAGAACCCTGTCCAAAAATCCTCTTGATGGATTAGAGTCATCGCCTTTAGTACCTCCTTCGGACTAGATTCACATGTAAGCAATTGTTCCATGTTTCGTGTTTCATGATCCGTGCTCTATGCTCCGTGCTCCGTGCTCATTGTTCCGTGTTTTTACTTGTCAATGTTCAGACCATAAATATTAACATTTAACACAATTCTTGTCAATAGAATCTCCTGCTTATTATTTGCTGTAATTTTAGGTTAAAATGCCACATATTTACCTTCTCATATATTTTGTCTTTAATGCCTTATTTATTAATAAAAAAGCCCCATCATTTGATGGAAGCTTTTGATTGTTTGGATGAGAGTCAGGTCTGATATTATCAAGCTGGCTCTAGACTCTCATGTTGGTGGACGGAAACCTATATAATTAGAATGCTTATATTATTCCGTCCAAGTGGGTGAGAGAAACGTCATGGTTTATTATCGACGAACTTTTCTCTCACAGTGGAAGAGGGGCATCATATTCTTTATTAGATACTAGATAGATCCTCTTGATGGATGAAAGTCACGCGAAAATTTACATATCTCTCCAATAGACTCTCATGTTGGTGGACAGGAATCTACCGTTTTATAGATGTAACGATTATTCTATCCATGGGGGTGAGAGAAACTGACAGTGTTAGTTCAACAATCCTTTTTCTCTCGCATGGGAAGAGGATTATGGTCCACATTAGAAAGGGATAGCTAAATCCTCTTAGTGGATGAGAGTCATGTCTGGTATTATCAGGCTGGCTCTAGACTCTCATGTCGGTGGACGGAAAATGTTCCATTTAGATATATTCAGATTATTCCGTCCAAGTGGGTGAAAGAAATTGCGGCAGTTAGGTAATGTAGCATTTTTCTCACAGTGGAAGAGACTAAGCGCAACGATTAATATTGGTGGATTTGAGTCTCTTGATGGATGAGCGTTAGGTTTTTATTTATTACGACCGTCCAGAACGCTCATGTTGGTGGATGGAAATCATTTCAATTATGAAACTCCGAATATTCCATCCAGGTGGGTGAAAGAAAGATGTACAAATACTTAGCGTACCATTTTTCTCTCACATGTGAAGAGGCTTATTTATCTCTCTGCAATGATGAACATAGAGCCTCTTGATGGATGAGAGTCATGCGATTACTTATAAACCATAGTAAAGACCCTCATGTTGGTGGACAGAAAGTACCCATATTAGTAAGGGCTGGGAATTCCGTCCAAGCGGGGGAGAACAATTTCAACATTTATTTGGGTGTTCATTTATTCTCACAGTGACAGAGAATCAACCTCATCTTTATTAGACCATGACTAGATTCTCTGGATGGATGAGAGTCATCTTTTTTTTTACAAAATGGAGAATTGACTCTCATATTGGTGGACGGAAATCTACCTTTTTATGAACTCAACATTATTCCGTCCAAGTGGGGGAGAGAAAGCATCCTTTTTAGTTTAGCCACAGCTTTTCTCTCACAGTGGAAGAGGATTACCCATGCTTATATTAGTGGGACCAAAAATCCTCTTGATGGATGAGAGTCATTCCGCTCTTTATTACAGACGCAGAAAACTCTCATGTTGGTGGACGGAAAATTTCCTTTTTATAAGCCGTATGGTATTCCGTCCAAGTGGGTGAGAAAGACTATCGAACTTATTATTCAAGCATTTTTTCTCACAGTGGAAGAAGATTATGCTCCAGTTTACTAACTAGACATTAAATCCTCTTGTTGGATGAGAATTATTTGTTGTGTTACAAAACCCTTCTTTAATTCTCATGTTGGCGGACGGAAACCGTTAAAACTATGATGCTGCCCATATTCCGTCCAAGTGGGTGAAAGAAAAGGCAATTAATTAATTAGAATTACCTTATTCTTTCACAGCGGAAGAGGATCATTTTTCTCCTTACAACGATGGTCATTGATCCTCTTGATGGATGAGAGTTACACATCTCTGTATTTGACCTTGATCATATACTCTCATATTGGTGGACGGAAATGTTTTCGATTAGTACAAGCACAAAATTCCGTCCAAGTGGGGGAGAGAAAGTTTCAAGAATACTAATTGCCTTGAATTTCTCTCGCGGAGGAAGAGGATTATCGTAGAAGTTATATATCCACAGCCAAGATCCTCTTGATGGATGAGCGTCATGCCGTCAATTAGTAATTCGCTTCATTGACTCTCATGTTGGCGGACGGAAACCTTCATCTTTATTCGAACATAGTTATTCCATCCAGGCGGGGGAGAGAAAATTTTTTATTTACTAATACCATGGTTTTCTCTCACAGTGGAAGAGGCTCAACCCTTTCTTTATCAAGCCATGATATAGATCCTCTTGATGGATGAGAGTCATAACATTTATTAGTAAGCCATACCTAGACTCTCATGTTGGTGGACGAGAAAAGTTTGATTTAATAGTACCTGTATATTCCGTCCAAGTGGGTGAAAGAAAGAGATTCAGTCAAGTAGTGTATCTTTTTCTCTCACAGGTGAAGAGGATCACTCCTTTCTTTACTACTCATCAGTTAGATCCTCTTGATGGAGGAGAGTCATTCCGTTCATAAATTAAGATGATGTTAGACTCTCATGATGGTGGATGAAAATTCGTGCTGTTAGTACCCGCGCATTATTTCATCCAGGTGGGTGAGAGAAATCAGTCCATTTACTTATTATTTCCGACTTCCCTCACTTTTCTTTTTCTCCTTATATATTTCTGTTTTGCGATTCCCTGATTCAGTGGTTGCTTCGTGTTCTGTGTCCCATGTTCCGTGATATTGATTGTCAACGTTCAGATCAATAAGATTAACATTTGACGTTATATTTGTCAATAAATTGCGAGAACTCCCAAATGAATTAAAACAAAAAGAAAACTGCCTAATTTAAGCAGTTTTTTTGCATTTTGAGCTATTCCCAACAATCACGTTCAGAAAAGTCGTAAAAATCATCAACGCAGTGGTGAAAAATATTATGTTGTATCTGTGCAGATAGAACCTGTCTAGCGGATTTCCCTGAGTCGGCATTTCCGGCGCATGGAGCAGAATAATCAAAATCAGAATGATTTGAATATAGTGAATAGTCCTATTATGCCGATTGCTCTTCACCATAATTCCCAGTTGAGCTAGCGAAAAACAGAAAAACAATGCCACAAACAAACACAACACAAAATCCATCTCTCCCAAAAAGCAGTCAGGCATTCCATACCTTGCCAAATGATAGAAAAACTTAAAGAAAATGAACAATCCAATTATCCCCGTAATTCGCTTGATTCCCTCATATTCCTTCATGTCAATCTCCTGTTTGTATGTGAATAAAGAGCTATTGTAATCCACAACTTAACAATAATCTTCAACTTTGTCAAGTACCACATAATCCAAAAGTATGCTAAAATAATTAAGAACTTATCCTAGTTAAAGTCACCATTTCTTGCGACTAGACTCATGACTTTGACTTTTGACTTTGGACCTTGGACTTGCGATTCCTACTCACTACTCAGGCCTCATTCGAAGCTCATAGAGAGAAGAATGACTACTCACTACTCACCACTCACTTAACTATGAAATACGCCCCCCTCCACGTCCACTCCCACTACTCCCTCCTCGACGGCCTGGCCAAACTCGACGACCTGATCAACAAAGCCAAGGAAGACGGCATGTCGGCAATTGCCCTTACTGATCACGGAGTAATGCACGGTGCAATCGAATTCTACCAGAAATGTAAATCAGCCGGCATCAAACCGATAATCGGGGTAGAGGCCTACGTTGTGGACGACCTAAAGAAAAAAGAAGTAGGTACCGAAAAACGGTATCATGCTATTTTGCTTGCCAAAAATAATGAGGGGTACAAAAATTTAATAAAACTAACAACAGTCGCACATTTAGAAGGATTTTATTATAAACCAAGAATAGATTTCAATTTACTAAAAAAACACAGCGAAGGCATAATCTGTACCAGCGCCTGCCAACAGGGAGAAATAGGACAAGCAGTCCTTCGAGGTTTTAACGATGAAAAAATAGAAGAAATAGTCAAAAAATACCAAGACACTTTTGGAAAAGAAAACTACTATCTCGAGGTCCAACACCACCCAAACCTGCCTGCCCAAAAAAAACTCAACGAAAAAGTTTTCGAACTTGGAAAAAAATACGACATTCCAATAGTAGCCACAAACGATACTCATTACGTTAACGCCGAAGACGCCGAAGCCCACGATATCCTAATCTGCCTACAAACAAAGAAGACAGTAAATGAAAAAAATCGCATGAGCTACCTCGGCGAAGACTTTTCACTCTACACCTGCGACCAAATGTCAGATTTCTTCCGTGGCAATTTGGAAGTACTCGAAAACACAAACAAAATAGCCGATCAATGCGACGTAGAAATTTCCCTTGGAGAAACTCAGCTCCCATATTACGAAATCCCAGAAGGAAAAACCGATGACGGAGTTCTTCGCGAACTTTGCCTCGAAAATTTCCAAGAACGATACAGTTTCGATTACTATTCCCCAAAAACTGACCTAGAAAAAGAAATAACCGAACGACTCGACTACGAACTAGATATTATCAAAAAAACCGGCTACCCATCATACTTCTTAATCGTCCAGGACTTCATCAACTGGTCAAAAGAGAACGGAATTGTCGTAGGCCCAGGCCGTGGATCAGCCGCCGGAAGTATCGTTGCCTACCTTACAAAAATTACCAATCTAGACCCAATTAAATACGACCTACTCTTCGAGCGTTTCCTAAACCCCGAACGTGTAAGCATGCCCGATATCGATATCGACTTCGCCGACATCCGTCGTGACGAAGTGCTTCGCTATACCGAGCAAAAATACGGCAAAGACCACGTCGCCCAAATCATTACTTTCGGAACAATGGCCTCTCGAGCTGCTGTAAAGGATGTCGGCCGAGTCCTCGAAATGCCATATTCTTTCTGCGACCAGATCTCCAAACTCATCCCAATGAACATGAAACTCGACGAAGTTATCGAGCAAGTTGCCGAAGTAAAAGACCTCTATGACCACAACAAAGATGCCAAAAGAATCATCGACTTTGCCCGAAGGATCGAGGGCGTAGCGCGTCATAGCAGTGTTCACGCCTGCGGAGTTGTTATTACCGATAAATCACTCGAGAACTACTGCCCCTGCCAATACTCCCGTGACCGCGAAGACGTTGTCGTAACTCAATACTCACTTCACCCAATCGAAGATCTCGGACTTCTGAAAATGGATTTCCTCGGTCTTAAAAACTTAACCATTATCGAAAATGCCTGCGAATATATCGAAAAAATTCATGGCACAAAAATTGACATAGACGAAATCCCACTTGACTGCGAAAAATCATTCGGCCTCTTCCAAGAGGGCAACACAACCGGCGTCTTTCAATTTGAGTCTTCTGGCATGAAACGCTACCTAAAACTGCTCCGCCCAAATGAATTTGAAGACCTTATCGCCATGGTTTCACTCTATCGACCCGGTCCAATGGAACTCATCCCTGACTTTATCGACCGAAAACACGGATTAAAAAAAGTAACATACGTCCACCCCAAACTAGAAGACTCACTCGGCAAAACTTTCGGTATCGCAATCTACCAAGAGCAAATCATGCAAGTCGCTCGCGATCTCGCAGGATTTTCCCTCGGTGAAGCCGACGTCTTGCGTAAGGCTGTTGGTAAAAAAATAGCCTCTCTCCTAGCAGAACAAAAAGAAAAATTCATCAACGGATGTGTTGATAACGGAATCGATAAAAAAGTCGCCCAAAATGTCTTCGCCTTCATCGAACCTTTCGCCGGCTACGGTTTCAATCGTTCTCACGCCGCCTGCTACGCTCTAATCTCCTACCAAACTTCATATCTAAAAGCCAACTACCCAACGGAGTTCATGGCAGCTCTCCTCGCCTCAGACCAAAACAACATGGAACGAGTTGCAATCGAGATCGACGAATGTCGCCAGATGGGCATCACAATTCTCCCTCCAAGTGTAAATGAAAGTTTCTCAAAATTCACCGTAGTAGCTGATGATCTCAAAAAAGGTAAACAAACAATCCGCTTCGGATTAAACGCAGTTCGAAATGTCGGAGAAGCAATCGCCAAAACAATTATTCACGAAAGAAAAGAAAACGGCAAATTCACTGACCTCGAAGATTTCCTGGGCAGAGTTAACTCCAAGGATCTAAACAAAAAATCAATAGAAGGACTAATAAAGAGCGGAGCTCTCGACATGTTCAACGATCGAACAACCCTTCTCGAAAATGTTGGGAAAATGCTTCTCTACATAAAAGAAGTCGAATCCGAAAAAAACACAAACCAAACAAATCTTTTTTCTTTTGGCAAACCAGACGACCAACTTACAATTAAATTACTCCTAAAAGAAGTCGAAAAAGCCTCAGATCCAACAATCCTGTCTTGGGAACGAGAATTCCTAGGTCTCTATGTCTCAGACCACCCTTACAAATTTTTCGAGAAACAACTCGCAAGCTACATTACCCCAATCCCAAAAGTCCTTGATTCAAACGAAGAAAAACAAACACTCCGAGTCGCCGGCGTAATCTCCGCCGCCAAGAAAATCATGACAAAAAAAGGCGACCCAATGATGTTTGTCACAATCGAGGACGGAGTAAAAAACATCGAACTACTTGTCTTCCCTCGATTATATAAATCAAAACCCCTAAACTACACCGAGGGCGAAATCTTAGTCGCCGAGGGCACACTATCTGACAAAGACGACGAAAAGAAAATTCTCTGCAACTCTCTCTGGGAAGTCTCAAAAGATAATCTAACCGAAGTCCTAAAAGAACTCAGCGAAACCCCCTTCAAACAAGAAAACAATAGATATCGAGGCAAACCAAAAGAAATTGTCGAGGATCCGCACGCAATCTCCGCCCGAGTGATCATCAAATACCCAATCGGCGCCGACAAAGACTTTGCCGGCAAAATAAAAATGCTCTTCATGTCAATCCCCGGCGAAAAACAAGTCTACCTAAAAATCTCCGACAAAATCATCAAAACCAATTTCAAAGTAAAAATAACCCCCGAAACAAAGTCACAAATCGAGTCCCTTGTCGGCGCCGGCTCAGTTATGTAACTCACCCCCCGTCATTCCGGGCGCCGACCCGGAATCTGTAGAGCGAAGCGTTGTGATTCATCTTGAGCGAAGTCGAAAGGCGATTAAATAACTTACCCTTTCACGTCACGATATACCGAGACGATTAACCGCGTAGCCGATTAACTGCTTGCCCCGTACTCAATCATATAATAGATTGTAGTTCGGGGATTAACTGCGACTCACTTCAAGTCACGATATACCGAAACGGTTAACCGCGCAGCCGATTAACCGGTTAACTGTTTTCAACCTTGAGCGTAGCCGAAAGGCGATTCATTCTCACCCAAGTTGCTCCCCACTATCATTTCTGATATACTTAATTATTATAACCGGAGGGACATTTAACCTGCTTTTCTTATGTATATTAAGCAAAATTCTAAATTAACAGAGGGGTACAAAAAAATCCTACTCGGATTTGTAATTATAACGGTAATTCTTGTAATTGTCGTCCTTTATTTTTCAGCCAGCAGAGCTGTTATTAAGGTAAATTCAGCTGTCAGCAAAGTCAGCACCGATTTCGTGTCAGACATTGCTACCGATGGGGGACTAAGCTACCCTGATATGATCCAAGGTGTCCTTTTTGAAACAGAAATAGAAGACACCGTCACAGAAAAGGCAACTGGAACCGTTGTCCTAGAAGGGGACTCAATTGGCAAGGTAACTCTTATAAACACCCGAGACGAAGAACAAGTTCTAGTCAAAACAACAAGACTCCTTACACCCGATAACATTCTACTCCGACTAAGTGGTCGCGTGACTATCCCCGCAGGATCTGAGATCGAAGCCAACGTCTACGCTGACGACACGGATGCATTCACAAAGCTAGACCCAACCACTTTTATAATCCCAGGACTCTGGGAAGGACTCCAAGACAAAGTTTACGCAAAAAGCAACAATATCCTTCAAAATAGTGGCGACACAGTCAAATCAATCGACGACGTTGACGTCACAAAGGCCAAAGAAAAAGTAAACCGGCAAATAGTAGAACTAGCAAACACCCAATTCCGAGAAACATTACCAAATCAAGAATACAAAATACTAGTCGTCTCAAAGAAAATATTAGAAGAAACTTCATCCGGAAAAACAGGCGATCAACTAGGACAGTTCGAGCTAAAAATGAAAATGAAACTAGTTCTCCTCGGCATTGATAATGATGATATCCTCAAACTCGCGGGAGAGAGACTGAACCAAGTTGTTTCTGACGACAAGGATCTTGTTAACCTAAATCTAAACAATTTCACCTACAACATCCAAAATTACGATGATAATGATAAAACAGTAACCCTAAAAGTCCACATAGAAGGCGACACCGTCATAAAAGCAGACAGCGAAATCTTTGACCGCGAAAAACTAGTCGGACTCAGCCCCAAAGGAGTAGAACTCTACCTCGCAAACTTCAGCGAAATAGAATCAGCCTCAGTCGAGCTCTCCCCGTTCTGGGTCAAAAAAGTACCTCGACTAAAAGACCATATCAACATAGTTATCGTTGAATAATTTCTTTATCTCAATATGAAAAAGCTTCTAATTGCCACTAGAAATAACGATAAATACAAAATCGCAACTTCATTATTTGAGGCAGTTTTTCCAGATACTTTTACCTTTGAAAATCTTAATGATACAACAATAACTCATGATGTGATCGAAACAGGCTCTATTCTCGAGCGCGCAGAAAAAAAAGCCAAAGAAATTTGGAATATTCTCGACGAACAACAAAAAAAAGATTATTTTGCTTCTGTCGGTATTGATGATGGGTTTAGTTTCACTCCAGATGGAGACGGCGACCCAAATTCAAAAGAAATCACTGACCAAATTCTCAGCGGTCAACTATTAAATCAAAATGATACAATTTGGCTAAAACGAGCCTTTGCTTTTTGTAATGATTCATCTATTCACTCTTCTTTGACCACTATCCCACTCATCTTCCAAGGAAATCAAAAAAACATCAAACGCCAAGAAGGAGTCTACCCCCTCAGCCAAGTTCTATCTCCAAAAGACCAGAAATTACCCCTATCAGACATCAATTTCAATGACACAATTCAATATTACTTAAAATATTCCGGTCAAGAGATCCTCAACTTGCTTTCCCTAACAGCTAATAGCTAATAAGCCTGTCTGCCGACAGGCAGGCTAACAGCTAAAAAAAATATGCCAAAAAAATTTGAAGGAGATTTTCCTTTTCAATTAAAAAAGCCTAACGAGAAAATCTTTAATGACCTTGAGGATCAAATGCGAGTGAAAGGTGAGATTGATTTTGATATGAGCAGTGTAGACTCAAATCATAAACCATCATTACAACCAGAAGAAATGCAAGCAAGAGCTCACTTATTAGAAAAAGCAAAAAGTGATTTTGAAGGCGAAAGTGACTATCCTGACGAAGAAAAACTATGCGCATTTACTCTTGAGCAAAAAGGTGACCCTGGATTTGAAAATACTGTGATAGGAATTACAACAGTCATATCTGGTGCCTATTTCAATCATGAAAGATACCACATGAAGGTCATTGCAGATCCGGAGGCTCTAAATGGAGCTAGATTAGAAGTCTATGAACTTGGTGAATCTTCTAAATTGAGTGAAAAACCCATTTTCATGGACTCCACAATTGAGTGGGAAGATCTAAGTGAAAAGGCAGAACAGACAGCTTACAAAAAAGGAAATTTCAGAATAGGAAACGCATAAACCATATATTTACAAAAAAAATCGCCTTAATCAGCGATTTTTTATTCTTGACAGATCAATTGCAAAATGATAAATTACTCTAGATACAGCACATTAATAAAACCAAGAAAGGTGGCAATCCATGGAAACACGTTTTATCTTTCAATTCATACTCACATGTATTGGATATGTTCTAACATGTAATGTAGTGTATTCTCTGTTCTTTCCTACTGATTTGTCAAGAAAAATAAGGAAAGATTCTATTTACATCCTTTTTAGTTACTTGTTCATCTGGATGTTGTTTTCGTCTCTTGCTCATTATGGATCTCACTACAGTACTAAGACCCTAATGAGCGTTGGAACAAACCTCTATTTTCTTCTGCATATTGTACGAAGCAGTATGATTGGATTTCTTAATAGAGAAGACAGAGTAATCGCAAATTATGATAGCATCCTAGTCTATTGTATGATGGGTTTTGCTTTTGTCTGGGTTTTCGTCATAGAAGACTGGTCCGGTCTATTTCGTACCGCGTATGCGAGAGTAGAAGTTCGTGAAATTGATGATTTCCCGAAAAACTCAAAAAATCTAATAGTCATAGTTGATCAAACAGGTAGTATTATTGCAGTTACTAATGAATATTTCCACAAAATGTATTCTGTCCCAGCAAAAGTATCCGAAGACAGGCCAAGAACACTACAACAAAAGATTGAAACGAACCGTGAGAGGGATATTATTCCATCAACTGCATCAGGTTCAATTGTGAAATTTGATGGTAATTTGTACCTTCTTACAAACTTTCATGTAATGTTAAATGCTCGCAAAGAACTTGAAAGAAAATCAATCCATGATCAACAAAGCGATTTAGCAATCTTGCCAATCTCCAACGTTGCTCTGTCACCAGATATCTTGCTCGAGAATAGGTACTTCGAATTATCTGATATCAGCAATAATCAAATTGCTGGAGAGGTAGTTCAATATGCAGGACTTGCAAAAGGTCATCACTTTCTCTCAGTAATAGGGGAAGCATTTCTCTTTCAAACTGAACAAATGTACTTGAATAATCTGTGCTTGAGGGTTCCTCGGATCGAAGATCCAGTCTATAATAGGGGACCATATGGCAATTCTGGCTCAGCTGTCGAGAATATGCAAGGGGAACTAGTTGGAGTTATTTCGTCTAATCTTAGCCTTAGTATTCAAAGCACTTTCTTTAATTGTTATCTCTTCACCGGTATCGACCAAGTTCGTCAGATTTTCAATAGAATCTCAATTACACCGTCTTAAAATAAGACGGTTTTTTTGTTGTTATTGACAAAACATGTCATGCATGTTGACCTATACAATTACCGTTCTTTCTCGTCCCGTATCGCCAAAGGAGGCAAAAAATGCAAAAAGCACATTTCATGTCACTGGTCTTTATCCTTGTTTCGTTGTCTTGTCTTTCAAATGCGACATCTCAAACAGCATATGAAGATCTGTTCAAATCAAGCAATCAAGACTATTTTGAATTCAATGTAAAGTATCCGGAGTCTAACGTTTCAAACTACTCGGAACTGTCTGATTATGATAAATACTTTTTCATGAAATCTTTGGCCCTGGCTGGTAAAATCGCTTTCAACGATTATCGTAGCGGTCTAGTAACAAAGAAAGATACCTACGCAAGGTATCTGAGAATGAAAAGAATTATTGAATTGGTCGCCGGTTCTTTTTCAAGAGCCAATCACAATTATTATTACGGTTTGTTTGAGTTCAAGGTGTATGGTTGTTGTGTAGATACATTTGTTCCAGGTGGAGAGATAAGTACGCAAGAAGAGAATTTGCCTAATTGCCAGGAAGTATTCGAAAGAAATGCGATCATCTCGGTTGGTAGTTTGTATTACGCACCGAATGGATGGGCGCAAGAATTGATTGATAAAATTGAAGTTTCAGAGATTCATTTCTCGGATTTGAATGATCCGATTAATGCATCTTGCACGACGCATCATTTTAAACCGGGGATCAGCTGGCGAACGGAAAGGGGTGGGGATTGTCCAACAATCAATCCGGACCCTAACGCTTTGCCATAACCTCAGTTATTTCTTTAACCGTCTTAAAATAAGACGGTTTTTTACTTGACTAAAAAATTAAATCAAATTATACTTAATACAATCAAAAGCGATTGGGTTATCCACCAAATAACCATCGGCAACGATCCCCTCGGGGCTAAACTATTGAGAACAACCAAAGACAATAAAGAGCTTAAGCGTTTGTTTGCTTGAGAACTTGGGTGGAACCGCCTATTCAATTGGGTCCCAGGAAATTTTTGGGATTTTTTATTTTATTTAAAAAGTGATCGATCCGCGTTCCGCGAACTACGATCCGTAATATGAAGTTACTAATACAACGCGTCAAAAGCGCCCAAGTCATAGTCAACAAAAAAGTCGTCGGCGAAATCGGCAACGGCGTTTTAGTCTTCCTCGGCATAACAAAAGAAGACAACGGAACCGAGATCGATTACCTCATAAACAAACTAACCAACCTCAGAATTTTCGAAAACGAAGACAAACATTTCGACAAATCTTTACTTGATATCAAGGGCGAAGCCCTAATCGTTTCCCAATTCACCCTCTGTGGAGCCTGCGAGAAGGGGAGACGCCCCGACTTCTTCGCCGCCGCCGAACCTTTCCGCGCCAAGAAAATCTACGATGACTTCATCACCAAACTAGAGGCCACGGGAGTGTCAGTCGCAACCGGCGAATTCGGCGCCTACATGCAAGTCAAACTCGAAAACGACGGACCAGCCACCTTTCTACTCGAAAAGAATAACCAATAATTATCAAAAACCTAAAAGCTAATAGCTAACCGCTAAAAGCTAACAAAATATGCAATTAGAAAACATGCGCCACTCACTATCTCACATCATGGCGCAAGCAGTACTAAAACTCTACCCAAACGCCAAGATGGCAATCGGCCCAGCAATCGATAATGGCTTTTATTACGACTTCGATCTCGGAGAAGATTCATTCGCACCAGAGGATCTCAAAAAGATCCAAAAGGAAATGAAAAAAATTATCGGAGGCACTCAAACTTTCGAGCAATTCAAACTTTCCGTTGCCGAGGCAAAGAAAAAACTCAAAGACAACCCCTACAAAATAGAAATGATTGATGATCTAGTGAAAGAAGGGGAGAAAGAGATCAGCTTTTACAAAAACATAAACGCCAAAGGAGAAGAAGTCTTCGTCGACATGTGTAGCGGTCCTCATTTGGAAACAACCAAAGAGATCGGCGCCTTCAAACTCGACAAACTAGCCGGAGCTTACTGGCGAGGCGACGAAAAAAACAAAATGCTTCAGCGAATCTACGGCCTAGCATTCGAAAAGAAAGAAGAACTAGATGAGTATCTAAAAATGATGGAAGAAGCAGCGAAGAGAGATCATCGAAAACTTGGCAAAGAATTAGACCTATTTCACTTTTCTGATTTAGTTGGTTCAGGTTTACCACTGTATACACCCAAAGGAACAATTTTAGTTGAGGAACTTCAAAAGGAATTAGAACGAATAAGTCGGAAGTATCATGTTGGACGAGTCATGACTCCACATATCGCAAAAATTGATTTGTTTAAGCTGTCAGGGCATGCTGATAAATTTGGTGACGAACTTTTTCATGTTCAGAGTCATCATAAACAAGATTTCGTAATGAAGCCTGTTCAATGTCCACATCAAACCCAGATTTATGCTTCAAAACCAAGATCATATCGAGATTTACCGATTCGGTACATGGAGACAAATAAACAATATAGAGATGAAAAGCCAGGCGAGATTAGTGGATTAACAAGAGTAGTTGCAATTACGATCGATGATGGACATCATTTTTGTACCGTTGCCCAGATAAAAGATGAGGCAAAAATATTGATTAATATTATCCAGGAGTTTTATAAAAGCATTGGACTATGGGGAAACCATTGGGTTTCACTATCTGTTCGAGACTACGACCATCCTGAAAAATATATTGGTGAACCAAAAGATTGGGATAAATGTGAACAAATGCTAGAAGAAATTGCAGATGAAATGAAATTAGATGCAAAAAGAATTGAGGGAGAAGCAGCTTTGTATGGTCCCAAGCTAGACTTCATGTTCAAAGATGCTCTAGGTACAGAGAGACAGCTGGCAACAGTTCAGCTTGACTTCGCAACACCAAAAAGATTCAACTTACTTTATACTGATGAACAAGGAAAAGAAGTAAGCCCTGTCATGGTTCATCGAGCAATACTTGGTTCTTATGAAAGATTTATCGCAATTCTTATAGAACACTTTGCTGGAGCTTTTCCTGCCTGGTTGTCTCCAGAGCAGATCCGAATACTACCTGTCTCTGAGAAGTTTGATGATTACGCAACAGAAGTTTGTCAAGAGCTTTATGACCTTGGATTTAGAGTTGAGATTGACAATGAAAGCGAATCACTCAACAAAAGAATTCGTAACGCCGAGAAATCAAAACTCCCATACATCCTAGTTATCGGCGAAAAAGAACAAGCAGACAAAACAGTTGCAGTCCGAAAAAGAAAACAAGGTGACCTTGGCGCAACTGCATTAAAAGATTTTATTTCTCAACTCAACTCTGAAATCGAAGAGAAAAAATAACTACATAAAATATATCCCACATAAATAACCGAGGATGCGCATCCTCGGTTATTTTATCATCGGTCATTTTATCAATTTACTTCAAATATAAAAAAGACCCCGGTTTGTTAACCTTGGTCTTTGCGTTTTCTTCCAAGTTCATATCTGCAAATTCTTAGAAAAAGCAGGAAATGAACTTCAGCATTTGATAGTTTTGTCGGAACATAGGACAGTTGAGTCCTCTCCAAAAGCTTTTCTATTCCTTTTGTCATTGGAATAACTGATCTTTCAGGATCATCTAATGCTGCTACTGTGAAATTCTGATGAGCTTTTGTGAAATTATAACTGCTGTCTAATTCCGCTTTTCTGTCTATCCAGAATTCAATTTCTTCTTTTGCAATAATTGATTTATTGCTGAGTGTTCTAGAAGCAGTTTTTCTTGTCTTTATGGTGACACCATGCTTTCGGATCTCCTCCATGTCAATTCTTTGAACTTCTTCTTCAGCTTTTTCTTGTGACAGCTCTTTGATGTCCTGATCAACCATATGAGTTGCACCAAGGGAGACTGTCTCAACTATTTGTCCCATCTCAGCAACTGCTTTTGCGATTAATTCGGCTTCATTACGGTCAATGATTTCTCGCGCAACAAGTCCATTAAGATATTGCTGAAGTGTCATTGTGTCCTCATTTGTTGCTCTCCTGATACTTCGTTTCGGCTTTTCTTTTCTAATTTCAATAACTTTGCCCATTTTTACCTCCTTATGTGTTAAGGGTTAATCTTTGCAGAAATACAAACTTTTGTCAATAGTGACCAAATATGGTCCTATTGTTTATAATTACCTTTTAATTTAGATGAAAATATATTATAATAGATATGTTAATGTTTTCTTATTATTTACTAATTATACAATTTATATGCACAAAAATAAAGTAATTATTGTCTTAATTGCTATCACTTTTTTCTTTGGGAATTTTGCCTTTGCTGCCGACGACCCATACTATACAAAACAATGGTATATCAAGAATATCAAAGCTGACGAATCCTGGAAAATCTCAAAAGGAAGTTCAAAGATAGTCGTTGCAGTAATTGACACTGGAGTAGATCTCGATCATGTTGAATTAAAAGACAAAATCTGGGAAAACACTCGTGAAATAGCAAACGACAAAAAAGACAACGACCGAAATGGATTTGTTGACGATATTAATGGTTGGGATTTTGTTAATAGCGACAACGACCCAAGCCCAAATCTGAAAAGCGGTTATAGTAGTGAGGCAATTCATCACGGTACTTTTATTTCTGGTCTAATTAGTGCAAAACAAAACAATGGACAGGGCATAAAAGGAATTGCCCCAAACGTTGAAATAATGGCACTCCAAGCACTTGATCATACAGGAGCAGGTAGCTCAGCCTGGGTTTCTCAAGCAATTGATTATGCAGTTAGAAATGGCGCTGACATTATCAATCTTAGTTTCGGTGGCAAAGAATACAACACTGCACTTCGTGACAGTATCTCAAACGCCTATCAGAAAGGTGTCCTTATTGTCGCCGCAGCCGGAAACGCACTTAGCGGAACTGACGGAACTGACATGACAAAAGATCCACTTTATCCAATCTGCTATGACCAAAAATTTGATGAAAATAAAATACTAGGAGTCGCCGCTTCAAACAAAAACAATCGTGTTGCAAAATTCTCAAACTACGGCAAAGGCTGTATCGACATCTCGGCCCCAGGATACGATATCATTAGTCTTGCTTACCAGGAAAGTACTAGAAACTCATTCAAAAGCATGACAATTGATCATTATATGGGAAGTTCATTTGCCTCAGGTATCGTGAGCGCAGCAGCTGCTCTTGTGAAGTCAGTCGACCCAAGCCTAAAACCAAAAGAAATTATCAACTATCTAACAGAAGAGAGTGGACTACTACTTCTAGATTCAAAATATAGAGACAAAGCCGGTGCAGGTCGACTGGATATTCTAAGCGCACTGCAAGCAGTGAAATCAGACACAAAATCAACTTCAACCGCTCCAAGTAATCCAAATACAAGCACCTTTGAAAAAGAAACAGGCAGAATAACAAATGTCTTTGATGGTACTAGAAATCTCTACGTAGCAACTCGAGCCAACGGAAATGGATATGTTTCTGTCTTTGATCCTGAACTCAAAAAAATAAAAGACATAGAAGTTTTTGGAGGCAGTAGTTTTCACGGACTTAATTTCAGACTGATTGACCTTGATAATAATGGAGGCAAAGAAATAATTGCCGGCGCAGTTCGTGGTGATCAACCATTTGTTCGAGCTGTGAATTATTTTGGTGAAATAATCTCAAGTTTTATCGCCTTTGACAGTAACTTCCGAGGTGGTGTTAATGTAAGCGCAGGAGACACTGATGGAGACGGCGAAGTTGAGATTGTTGTTGTTCCACAAAGCGGTTACTCTCCAATTGTGAAAATATTTAATACCAGCGGAAAATTAGAAAAACAGTTCATGGCCTATAACGAGAACTATAAAAATGGAATCAATGTTGAAGTTGGTGACCTTGATAATGACGGCATGTCTGAGATCGTCCTTGCTCCACACAACAACATCATGCCAAAAGTCAAAATTTTTGACGGCAATGGAAAAGAAATCAAGTCATTCCTCCCATACGTCGCAAGCTTCCGAGGTGGAGTGAATATTGCGCTAGGGGACATTAATGGAGACAGTCGTTTAGATATTATCACAGGCGCAGGCCCAGGCGGTGGTCCTCATGTTCAAGCATTTAACTATGACGCTACTAGAATCCTCCAATTCATGGCCTACGTCCCAAATTTCCGAGGAGGAGTTGATGTCAGCGCTATGGACTGGACAGGCGACGGCAACACCGAGATTATCACCACCCCAGGATCCGGCGGAGGCCCACACCTCAAAATCTTTAACAGCAACCTTGCCAACATCATAAACTTCTTCCCATTCTCCAACAGCTTTACCCACGGAATCCACGCTGAGGTAGAATAACCTATTTTTCAGAGTATCGATGCGCCGAGAAGGTTAACTGCTTGCCCCGTACTCAATCATATAATAGATTGTAGTTCGGGGGTTAACCGGTTAACTGCGACTAGCTCCGATTTATCTCGATTTACTTTAAAAAAAATGTTACAATATGATTAACGATGTAAAAATAAAGACTGTCAAACGCTACTGCGATGACCGAGGGTTTTTTTCTGAAATACTAAAAGAAGGAGAAGACACCTACCACGACGTAAAACAAACAAGTTATACAGAAACTTTCCCAGGTGTAATCAAGGCCTTTCATTGGCACAAAAAACAGTGGGATGTCTGGTTTGTTGTATCTGGATCCGCTCAAGTTGTACTTCATGATCTTCGCGAAGATTCAGGGACTTTGGGAGAAACCCAAGTTATAGTTTGCGGTGAAGACAACCCAACAGTCATCTCAATTCCACCAGGAGTTGCACACGGTTATCGAGTTTTAGGAAACAAAAAAGTATCATTATTTTATCATACAAGCGAAGCTTACGATCCACAAAATCCCGACGAAGAACGGCTTGACTTTGATGATCCCAAAATAAACTTTGATTGGAATACTAAAAATAGATAATATGAATTTCAAAAAGTACAGTGAATCACGCATAACTCCCTATGACAGAGTTATCAAGTACTTACTACCATTAATTCCGAGGAGTGTTAAACCAAACCATTTAACATTCATCAGACTTGTATTTACTCCAGTTCTAATCGTCTGGCTAATAGCAGGGGAGTACGGTATTAGTTTAGTTTTATTTATTATCCTAGCTCTGACTGACATGTTCGACGGAGCCATGGCTCGTCTACGCAATCAGATCACTGACTGGGGCAAGATTTGGGATCCAATAGCCGACAAGCTACTAATTGGCTCAACTGTTATAATCCTTTTAATAAAAGTCAATCTTACCCTAACAATTCTCGTAATCGCCTTTGAGCTAATGTTCATAATAGGCGGAACCTTCGTCCGCATGAACCACAAAGATATCGAAATTCAAGCCAACACCTGGGGAAAAATCAAAATGAACCTCCAAGCCTTCGGCGGCGGCTTCCTCATCCTCGGCGTCATGATCGCAGCACCAAACCTCGTCTTCACCGGCGAACTCCTCCTCTACTCCAGCCTCTTCTTCGCCCTAATGTCCCTCCTCACCAAGGGAATTTAACTTTAGACTTTGATTTTAGACCTTAGACCTTAGACTTGCGATTCCGCGATTAAATAACCTATCCTTTCAAGTAACGATTTACCGAGACGATTCCCGCCATAGGCGGGCCAGCCTCTGGCTGGAACTGCAATTTTACTCACTACTCAGGCCTCATTCGAAGCTCATAGAGCGAAGAATGACTACTCACAACTCACATGCCTAATTGCCTCTTCTGCAAAATAATAAACAAAGAAATCCCCGCTGACATCATCTACGAAGACGATTCAGTCATTGCATTTCTAGACATTGCCCCCGTAAACCCAGGCCACACCCTTCTAATCCCAAAAAAACACGCCACCGACATCCTCGATTCTGATCCACAATCACTTTCCGACCTAATCAAAGTATCCCCAAAAATTTCAAAAGCAGTTATCGACTCTGTTAATGCAACTGGCTTCAACTTTTATCAAAATAACGGCGAAGTAGCAGGACAAGCAGTCTTGCATCTACATTTTCATATTATCCCCCGATTCGAGGGCGACGGCCACGAACTATTCAAAGGTACACCGATGGAATTTGAAAAACTAAAACAAATAGCAGAGAAAATAAAAACAAAATTATGACACTTAAAGATCTTTTTTCTTACGCCAAAGAAAAAAAAGCTTCCGACATACATCTAGTAGAGAATAGAGCCCCAATTGTTCGAATTGACGGCAAACTCTACAAAGCCCAAAAAGAACCTCTGAAAACCACAAAGGAACAAATTTTGAGTTTGCTCAGTAAACGACAAAAAGAACATTTTCTAAAAGAAAAAGAACTAGATTTTGCCTATAGTAGTAATGAAACAAGATTTAGAATAAATATTTACAAAGAACGAGGTCATCTAGCACTCTCAGCTCGTTTGATAAATTCAACTATTTCAAGCATGCAGGATCTCGGCATGCCAGAGGTTGTAACAGAGTTTATTAACAAAAACAGAGGACTAATCCTAGTAACCGGCCCAACCGGCTGCGGAAAATCAACTTCTCTCTCCGCAATGGCAGAAACAATTAATCAGAATCAATCTCTCCACATCTCAACAATCGAAGATCCTATCGAATTCCTTTTCGAAGACAAAAAAAGCTTCTTCACCCAACGTCAGGTCGATCGAGACACAAAATCATTCGCAAACGCCCTGAAATACGTCATGAGACAGGACCCAAACGTAATAATGGTCGGCGAAATGCGCGACCTCGAAACAATCGCCGCCGCCTTAACTCTCGCCGAGACAGGTCACCTTGTAATCTCAACCCTACACACCCAAACATCCGCCCAAACAGTCGAACGAATCATTGACGTCTTCCCACCCCACCAACAAGAACAAGTAAAAATGCAACTTTCCCTCTCCCTAGTCGGCGTAGTCTCCCAACGATTATTACCAAAGGTAAATGGCGGACGAATCGCCAACTTCGAGGTCCTAGTCAACAACATCGCAGTCGCAAACTCAATCCGTGAAAACAAAATCGCCCAAATCCAAAACATCATCCAAACCAGCGCCGGCGACGGCATGATAACCGCCGACAACCACCTCAAACAACTCCTCGACTCCAAACTGATCACCAAAGAAACCTTCGACTCCCACAAAACCATCCAGAAAAAACAATCCTAATCCTCATCCCCAGTATAATTTCGACTGAAGCCTTGAGCGTAGTCGAAAGGCGGAAGGGAGAAATATGCATCGCGACTTCCTGTTCAAAATTATCAATTTCAAGTTGATTAGTAGCTAATTAGTTCGATAAGTAGTTATTAGTAGCCCTATGGACTTACAAAAAATAAAAACAATCCAACCAAAAGACGAAGACCAAGAACCACGTAGCATCTCCTTCGTCCTAAGCGTCTCAATCCTCGCCAGCCTAATAGTAATAATCCTAGTGGGGGGAATTTTTTATTGGATAATCCGACTCGAAACAACCCAAATTGACCACAGACTAGACGAAATAGAGACGAGAGTCGACAACGAAATCACAGAAATAAAAGACAACTTTAGCGTAATCGGCGACAACGCAAACAGCGACAAATATTCACAACTAATCGACAACCTACTCATAATCTCAAACTACGATTTCACAATAAAAGAAAAAGACAACGAACAGTACCTCTACGCCATAGAAAAAGACACCAAAAAAGAAAAATTACTTGTCTACCTAGGCAAAAACTACCAGTATATCGGCCGATACAACGATCTAATAATCTTAAGTCAAAAGACAGCAGACTGTAGCGAACTAAATCAGAGCCTCTGGATCTACGACCTCGAGAAAAAACGACTCTCCCAGAAAGCCGGCGTAACCACCATGGGAGCTTTCTCCCCCGATTACAGATACTATGTCTACGCAGTCTACCCCTTTGACACAAAAACCGACGCAACCTGGAAACTACTTGTCCTCGACCTCGAGAACGGCCTCAAAACAATTGAAGACGTAGCAAAAGGCAAAATCCTCCTCGACAAAATCACCTGCAACACCTGTCAACAAAAAACACTCGGTCTATCCTGGACAGATAACTATAACCTCAAATACAACCTCTACCAAGACTCTTCCCTCGTCCTCTGCCCAAATATCGACGACCAAGAATACAAATTCAACCTAACCGAACAAAAAGAAGTCATTGTTAGCGAACTATTCTAAAAACAAATTTTACATAAAAAAGCATCTGTCTTTGACAGATGTCTTTGTTATACAAGCACAATTAATTCTTTAGTCGAATAATGCAACTTCTTTCCGCAATAAGCACAAAAACTTTTTGGCTTTTCATGTATGAATTGCAGTTTGTGTCCTTTTTCATCACAATGTATTCTTTTCCACTCAGCCTGTTCTTTCTTTAGCGAAGCAGTTAATTCTATGGCAACATATTCACCACATTCATTGCAAAATCTAGCCAAAGTACCCATTTCATGCTCACATTTAGGACAACTGATCATCTTTCCCTCCTTCCCAGTGAATAGAAAATTCAGTATATCACTTCACCCCACTTTGTCAAGTTGCAAAATCCATTAAAAATAGGTAAAGTTAATAATGATATTTTAACTTTAACTTTAACTTTTTATTTGGACTTTAAGTATGTAACTTTTATCTTTTATTTTTTATCTTTAACTTATGCGATTACTTATAACCGGCGGCGCCGGCTTCATCGGCGCAAACTTCATCCAATACATATTGCAGAGGTACCCGCATTATGATGTTATTAATTTTGACAAATTAACCTACGCCGGCAACCTAGAAAACCTCGCTGAGTTCGAAGACTACGAGAATTACAGCTTCGTAAAAGGCGACATCTGCAACGCGGAACTTGTCGAGCACATTATTAAAGATGTGGATATTGTTGTTCATTTTGCAGCGGAGAGTCATAATGACAGAGCAGTTGATGATCCAGAATCTTTTATTCGCACAAATATCCTAGGAACATATACACTTCTTGAAGCAGCCAGAAAAAACGGATTAAAAAGATTTCATCATATTTCAACTGATGAAGTTTTTGGTGATTTATTATTAGAAGACCCAAATCGATTTGACGAAGATTCAAATTACAAACCAAGCAGCCCTTATTCAGCCGCAAAAGCAAGCTCAGATCATATTGTGCGAGCTTATCATCGTACCTTCGGTTTACCAATTACAATCTCAAACTGTAGCAACAACTACGGCCCCTACCAATTTCCAGAAAAAATAATCCCACTATTCATAACAAACCTTATCGACGGAAAAAAAGTCCCAATGTACGGTGACGGAAAAAATGTCCGCGACTGGATTCATGTCTATGATCACTGTGTAGGAATTGACACCATAATTCACAAAGGAAAAATAGGGGAGACCTACTGCCTAGGTGGAGACGCAGAAAAATCCAACCTTGCTCTCACCTCATCAATTCTCAAAAACATGGGACTCGACAAAAACATGATAGAATATGTAAAAGATCGCCCAGGTCACGATAGACGCTACGCAATTAATTCCAACAAAGCCAAAGCCGAGCTCGGCTGGAGACCTCGTATCAGTTTCGACGAAGGAATACGCAAAACAGTTCAATGGTACAGCGCAAACCAGTCATGGTGGCGTCATATTCAATCAGGCGAATACAAAAAATACACCCCAAATAGTTCATATACCAAAAATGATGAACTCATCATCTAGAGGAGGCCCAAATGCCCGAACATGTCCATCGTTACAAGTGTCCTTATTGCGAACAGTATTTCAAAGGGGTCAGGCAATGTCATGAGCATGAGCAAGCAGATCATCTGTTGCTGACATTGACGCAAAAATCCAAGGACTTTCTATTAGACCAACTCATCACAGTTGATACAGAGGGGGGAGATGCTTTTAGTCAGTTGAATTTGATGAAAATAGGACGAGTTTCAGAGGTTTCAGTAGAAGAGTTCACCAGCGAGAAAGATACATTTTTTGTCAAAATAGTAGTTGAGACACATTTCCTGGTTTCTCAATTTCTTTGTCAAAAAGAAATTCGCGTTGAACCTGAACGTATAACTTTCTCTCAAAAAGTTATCACCGACTCTTTCCATCGACTTGATTTTCTAAATTGTTCTTTTATTCGGATTGCGTCAGAATACCATGTCGATCCGCTGAAAAGGTTCTTCGCACGTCTTCCTAGCAGGAAACTGATCGAAAATCTTTTTGATCACTTTCTCGACACAAAACAGTTTTGCCTCCAGCAATGCGAAGTTTTCAAAAAATTGCACCATCAAGGTCGCACAAGGAGCTAAAACGCTCCTTTTTTTATCTAAAATTAAACAACCATTGACAAATTTAGCGATCTAGTGTATACTTATCTATTGTTCTTCACAATTCTTCTCAGACTCCTAACAAGAAAGGAGGTCCAATGCACTCAATTAAGCACATCTTGGCGTGTATTGACGCACCGGATCCTGACAATTTCGTGATGCTGATTGCCCTTAGTCTCATGTATCCCAATGCAAAGATCTACGTTTTACTAACTTCGCGTCCTGTGAACTTCAGAGCTGATCGCTCCACGAAGCTGTGGGATTTCGATCTCGAGAGCTCACTGATGGCACAGCAGGCTTCTGCCTTGCGTATCAAGAATTTCTTGAAGCATTTTGGGATCGAAGTTATCCATGTTTACGATGGTGGTATTGCGCCGAGGACACTTGTTCCTCATTGGGTTCATTTCCAGGATTATTACAAGTTCCTAGACAATGACCCGCTCAAGGCTCTGCGCCACAGCGAGTTAGATAACCAGGAAGACCTCATCAAGATCATCTTGGGTATCATCGAAGCTGGTGAGCAAGTTCATGTAGCAGTCGGTGGTCCTATGACAGGATTGGATCAGCTTATCACTCGTAATCCCGATATTGTTGAGGCATTCGCGGAAGTTCACGCCATGTTCGCAACTTGGGGCAATGTGGAATTGATGAATTTTGGCGGAGCTCCTCGTGGTGCAAGTCAATTCAATGTTGCTTGTCATCCGCAAGCAGCCTATAACATTTTGATGGGCCTCGGCTGTCCGATTTATTTGATGCCAACAGAAGTCACTCGGGTTGCTAACATTGCCTTTGAAACAGCTCAAGACCTGCGTGCATTCCTACCAAAGAATGACGGTTGTAATGCTCTAGCAACACTATATGCCCTTTGGTATGACGCTGCTGTGCGACCAAGGCAATTCACAGATCCGAACGAAAAACTTTTCATTCATGATCTGGTCTCTGCATTTAGCTTAAACAAATCGACGCGTGAGCTGATCTATGATGTTGTCCCAATCGTCGTCGACGCAGTCCCGCATCTTGCCAAGGATCGCAGTGAATGGGGTACAGTCATGATGAGAAAGGTTGAGGAGCCAGGAAACATCTTTTCCGCCACAGGCCTCAAGGAGGGTGGAGCCAAGATCTACCTGGATACGTTACAAAAACTTCTCGACGTATAAAAATGTCACATGAGAGCTAACAAGCTCTCTTTTTTAATTGACTTTCCCCCAATTTTCAACTATTCTTTAAACAATCACATTAATTGCGATTCACTTCGATTTACATCGATTTACTTCGATTCACTTCATCTATGAAAATACTAATAACCGGCGCCCAAGGCATGCTCGGCCAACAACTTGCAACAGTTTTCGCAAACCACGACCTAACCCTCTACGACAAAGAACAGCTCGATATCACAAACGCCGACCAAGTTGAACAAAAAATTAGTTCAGTCCGTCCTGATCTCGTAATAAACAGCGCCGCCTACAACGATGTCGACGCCTGCGAAACCAACTTCAACCTAGCAAAATCAATCAACGCCGATGGACCAGTCAACCTAGCCAAAACCTGCCAAAAGATTAACGCCACCTTCATCCACTACAGCACCGACTACGTCTTCGACGGCACAAAAAAAGAAGGTTACCTTGAGTCTGACACCCCAAACCCAATCTCCAAATACGGCGAATCAAAACTGCTAGGGGAGAGAGCTCTTAACTTCTGCGATAAATGTTATATCATCAGAACCTCCCGACTCTTCGGCAAACCAGCCATCAGCGATGGCGCCAAGAAAAGCTTCGTCGACGTCATGGTAGCTTTATCAGAGAGTAGAGACACTCTCGACGTCGTAGACGAAGAACTCAGCAATCCAACCCTAGTTAACGACCTAGCAACCCAAACACGCCTTATCCTCGACGGAAACTACGACTACGGCATCTACCACGGAGTAAATGAGGGTGCCTGCACCTGGTTCACCTTCGCCCAAGAAATATTTGAAATTTTAGCCAAAAATGTTACAATTAACCCAGTTACATCCTCCAAATTCCCACGCCCAGCATCTCGCCCTGCCTTCTCTTCTTTACTCAACACCAAATCCCCCAAACTCCGCCCCTGGCAAGACGCATTGAAAGAATACTTACATATATTTTAACTTTAACATTCTCCATGAGAACGCAAAATCTTGCGTTCCTACATTCTTCTTTTAACTTTAACTTATTATTTGGACTTTATATATGTGACTTTTATCTTTTATTTTTAACTTTAACTTTAACTTCAAACAATATGAAAGGAATAATCCTAGCCGGAGGCACAGGCTCTCGCCTAATGCCCCTCACAAAAATCACAAACAAGCACTTATTACCCGTTTACAACAAACCAATGATCTACTATCCACTACAAACGTTAGTTGATGCAGGGATAACAGATATAATGCTCGTCTCCGGCAAAGGTTTTGCCGGCCATTTTGTCGAGCTCCTCGGCTCCGGCAAATCGTTTGGCGCTCGCATCACCTACGAAGTACAAGAGGAGGCCGGCGGAATCGCCCAAGCACTCGGACTGGCTCGCCACTGGGCAGGAACTGAGAAATTAGTCGTAATACTAGGCGACAACCTTTTTGACGATAATATTTCTCAAGCTGTCGAAGATTTCAAAGTTCAACCTCGAGGAGCAAAAATATTCCTAAAATCAGTCGAAGATCCAAAAAGATTCGGTGTTCCAGAACTATTAAACGAAAAAATCATCAAAATAGAAGAAAAACCAGCCGAACCAAAATCAAACTACGCAGTAACCGGCCTCTACATGTACGACCCTCAAGTTTGGGACGTAATTAATAATCTCGCCCCATCAGGTCGTGGCGAACTAGAAATAACTGACGTTAATAACTTCTATGTCCAGCAGGGGACAATGAGCCATGAAATGCTAAATGGTCACTGGACTGACGCGGGAACTTTTGAGTCACTTCTTCGAGCTTCAAACGCTGTCGCAGAAAAAGACAACAAAAATCCTAAAAACATGTTATAATATATAACATCAAAAACAAAAGACTATAAATTAAATCCCGCCGCTCGTGAGCAGCGGGGAAAATAAAAATATGCTTAATTTTGAACAACTGCTCAAAAAAACATGGCAGTTAGTAATGAAAAATAAAAAACTCTGGATTCTTGGATTTTTCATCAGTAGTGTTGGCTCATTTGCACAAATTAATCGAGAAGATTTTCTAGAAATTAGTAAAATGTCAGGAGATCTATTGACTTTGCCAGAGAATCTATTAGCCGGGAAATTAATTATCGCTTTAATTATTCTTTTGGCCATTGTGGCAATTATCCTGAGCATTGTAGCTAGAGGCTCTATCGTCTGGGGAGTAAAACTTGCTCGCGACAACAAACCATCTAAATTTTGGCAACTTGTCCGAAAAGGATTTTCAAAATTAAAAGACCTCTTTGTAATGGAGCTAATTTTCCTTATCGTCAATATCATCTTATTTGTTCCATTTTTCCTATCCTTCTTTTCCGGTTCATTTAAGGTCTCGTCAGCCGTTTTAGTTATTAGTATTGTTCTAATAGTTGCCTTCAATCTATTCCTCTTCCTATTCCGACATTATATCTACTGCTATATTGTCCTAGAAAACAAACACTCAGTCGAAGCTATTAAATTAGGATATTCTCTATTCCGAAAAAACTGGAAACAACTCACACTCGCAAAACTTCTCGAAATCGCCTTGTGGATAATTTCCGGAATCATCGTCTTTATTGCAATGGCTATACTCTTCGTCCCATTCCTAGTCCTTAGCGCAGTCCTCTTCGTCGGCCTTGGTCCTATTATTGCCCTTGTCGCCGGAGGAGTCGGCGTATCCATCCTATTCCTCTTCTTCCTCGTCTTGCGAGGTCTGATCGGCGCCTACATGTCAACCTACCTAACAAACGTCTATATCGACATCAAAAAGTAAACCCCTCAATACCCAAAAACATCCATTCGTGGATGTTTTTTTATTTTATGCAATTCTTTCTCAGCAATGTTTGCGACTCTCCGTTCCACTCCACCTGTCATCCTGAATTTACGTGTCCTTCGAAGCTGTTATCAGCGAAGTAGGAGTTCAGGATCTCACTATATAAATAAACCAGTCCCTTCAAAATATTGCGCCTCCCCGCCCCCAAATAATTAGTAGATCCGTAGCAATTCGTTATTCGTAGCCCCTAGTCAACCATCTCAACACTAGACAAAACACTGTCCTGCAAATAATACAAAACTTCCGAACTATTATCAACTGCAAACTCCTCGACATCATCAAGCTCAAGCGTAATCACAAACTTACTATCTCTATTATCAAGCTCAATCACATGAACCTTCTCATCCTGCAATGCAAAAATATAATTCGATGACTCATGCCAAAATGCATTCGAAAGCCCAGCTGAATATCGAGTCACAGTATTTTCCTTTGGCTCACTGTCAAGTAAATTAATATACGACACTTCCTGGTTGCTCTGTAGTAACATCAGATTTTTCTGGTAATGAATATCAATATTCTCTACACTATTTTTCTGAAAAGCAACTTTATTCAATTCACTATCAATTAAATAAAAATTATCATTATCAATATTCGTCAGTGCTATTTTTCCATAGTAAATGCCAATTATTTTATAATTCCCCTCATTCAACTCAATCGTTTTATTGAGTTCATATCGATCATCTTTCATTGTTAACTTTGAAATAATATTATGATTACTATTTCTCGCAACAGTATACAAATCATCCCCCTGAAAAAGGAAATCAGTAGTCACGTTCCCTTGTGCGGATCTGTAAACCAATTCATACTGATCATTGTCGAGTAAAACAGAAATTCTGTTATTATCCAAACCATATAGCTTATCATTATAAAATTTCAAATTCTTATAACTTCTAAATATATGTAACGACAAATCATCACTATTCTTCGGAAACTTAGTCGGCACAACAATCAAATTCTTTGCAGTCTTGAACAAAAATCTCGATTCGTCACTCGACCAAACAATACGCGGATCCACAAAGACCCGATTGTCATTATAAATAAGTGTCAATTTCCCATTATCAAGATTCAACATGTACAGATAGTCCTGCTCAAAATCATTAGTCACAAAAACCGCATATCTATTCCGTGGCGAAAATTCAATCATAGAAATCTCTGACTCCATAATTACCTCAGGCGCTTTCTTTGCAAACAAAATCACATCCTCAGCAAAAGTCGTCTGCTGACTCCGAATGTCGAGCGTCTTCTCCCAACTATAGAACCCTTCCTTCTCAATAGTAATCAAATACTCATCAGGCAAAATGTTATTCAGTCGAATAGGAGTACTACTGGGCAAATACTCATTATTAAGCTTCACACTAGCCCGACTAGGCTCAGTCTCAAGCACAAGAGCCCCAGTTCTCTGAACTTGCCCCTTTTTAATATTGTATCGATACCCCGCAGTATAAATGATCAGTAGGGGAGCACCAACAAGAAAAGTAATTATAAACAGCATGAAGATAATTCTCCTGGTCGTAATCGTCATATTTTGGTATAATATTAATAATTTATCGATCAATACAAGGATCAGAAAAAATCTTTGAAACATTCACAATATACCAAATCTCAATCATTTTTTCAACCCCCTTGCCTTATACCTAAAAGCTAATAGCTAACAGCTAAAAGCTAACAAAATATGCACAAAAACACAATCCTTCAATCAAACATTATCAACCTACTTCAGTTAGAACGACTACCCCTACCCCAGAAACAAGAAATTATCGACAAAGCAACCGACCTAACAAGTCAACGAGTTATAAAAAGACTTTTCGACCAACTAAAAAAGAAAGACGAAAAAGAACTAAAAAAAATCGAAGACAAAGAAGAATCACAAATCTGGGAATTCCTATTCTCCAAATTTTCTAATATAGAAGAAATAATTCGCGAAGAAATCTTAAAAGTAAAAGAAGAATTAATCGACATCGCCGACCAAACTCGGCAACAATTAACATATGTCAGAAGGATCAAGCGCTTTCAAAACCCCACAAGATGACTCTGATAATATCATTGATACTGCGGGTGACAAAGCAAAAACAGCACAAAAACTTCATGAAGCAAGAATAGCAAAAGAAAAAGCGCTTGAACACGCTGATACTTTTGATGTAAAAACAGAAAAGATTAGATTAACTGACGTCAAAAGGGACATAAACAATCATTATCTAGGTCTTAAAGGAAAATTCAAGAAATTTATCAAACGTCTGGACTCTGATAATCTAACTCCTCCAAAAAAAGAAGATTTAATGACTGAATTAGTTGATCTCCGTGCATTAATAGACAACTTTATCGATTATTGTAACAATCTGGCAAAAGGAATAAAGCAATTTAAAAGAGAAATAAAAAGTTACCGAGGTAAAAAGGTAAGAACTCTCAATGGTCTTCTTGCTCACATCACAACTCTTATTTCAGAAAGGGACGATAAACCCAGAGAAGAAAAAACCCCAGTAAAACCTGAAGAATCAAAAGAATCAGTCGAATCAGCAGAATCTACCGATTCATCATTAAAAAGCCCGGAAGGTGATGTTCCCGAAGCAAATCTTGAAATTGAAAAACTTGATGATGAAGCTGGGCAATTAGTCATTGACTTGGAAAAAAAAGATAAAATAGTAAAAGCAAATCAAGAAAAATTATCTGAAGCCACTCTATTGAAATGGCAAACTATCTGGATTAAGCAATTTGAGGTTATGAAAGACCTTTATGGAGACGAGGAGAGAGAAAAAAATAGAAGTAGTGAAGAGAAAAAAAATATACTTACGAAATTAATAAAAGACCTACAGTCGGCACACGATTTTTTTGATAACGAAATTAACTCTGAAATTAATAAAGTTGATAAAAATCCTAAAATTGAGGAACTCGATAGAGAAATTGATGAATTACTGGAGGCTTTTCAAGAAAAAGAAAAACAAATTGACTACAATAAGTTAAGTGAAGAAGTTCAAACTAAAAATTCTCAAGCAGGCATTTCCATTTTGGCTTTGATAAATGAAATATACTCTGAAAAAGATGATCTTAATAGAGATGATGAAAAGATAATCAAACTATATCAACAATTAAAGATAGAGCTCATAACTCTTCATCATAGGGCGGATGAAATCATAAAAAACTCCAAGGAATCAATTATAGAGGGTGAAAAAGATAACAAAGAAAAGTTAATTGTTTCTTTGGAAAAAGAAGTCTCAACTCTCCGTTCTGAAGTCGAAACGAAATCTCACGAATTAGGTGCTTTAAATGAGGGGAGAATTGATGATGAAAAATTTAATACCAACTATCTTTCACAAATTGCATTATATGATAAAGCTTTTAATGATTTTGATGAACTCACAGAAGATTCTCAGAAGGTTGATTTTTTGAGTCAGGCTAAGCTTGATTTCACTGAAATCTTAGAGCACCTCAATGAAACAATTAATACAGAAAAACAAAAACAAGTCCCACTTAATAACGAGAATGTTGAAAAAATACAACAAGAACAAATAAACAAGCTTGAACAAGTGAACTCTCAATTATTAGCTGAAATAGGAAGCATAGGAAAAAAAGTCAAAGGGCTAACCGAGCTTGATCCTCAACTCAAATATGATTTGAAAATGAAAGTTGCACTTGCTTTTTTTAGGCATGAAAATTTAGTTGAACGAAAAGGTGAAATTTGGAAAGAAAATGATCTTACTGATCTGGAGAAGCTGATTGTCGCGCACAAATCATTAAATAAACTTTTACGTAAAACATTAAACTATTTTGATAAAAATATCGCTTCGGATTTTGATCTAGTGAAAGACTCAAACGAAAAAGAAACAAATGAATCAGAACCCACCGGCATAGAACCTCCAGCAGAATCAAACCTGGAAAAATTCAAACAAACAGTCAAACCTGTAGAATCTACTGATTCATCATTTAATAAACTTCTTGATGCAGTTGACGAACTTTTTGTTGGTAAAGATCAAGATTCAATCAATGAAGTTGCCAGAATGCTCAATCAGGCCAACCAATACGATAAAGCTATTGATGAATATTTAAAATCTCATCCAGACTTTAAAAAATCAGCACAAGGAGAGTTAAAGCTTCTTTTACTTAAATTTGAAAAAGATTCAAAAGGCAGAAGGTCATTCAATCAAAGTTTCTCGCACGCTCAAGAACTCTTATTAAATGACAATTCAACACCAGAGAAGCTGGAAAAAGCAAGAGATGTTTTGGTTTCACTAAAAGAAATATACCAAAGTGATTATGATAATTTAAAAAAATTATACAATGAGGTTGAAATCGAAAGTCAGAAAGAATTAGAAGAGCAACGAGCAGAGAAACTCAAATCAGCCATTGACGTTGCCGGTCAGACAGTTAAAAACCTTACTCAGGCCTTTGATGCCATGTCAGAAGAAGGCAAGTTATTGTATACCAGAAGTCAGGGCAATATAATTCGTCCAATTGAACAGAGATATCATCGGCTAAGAATTTTGCCAACCATTCAGCCAGATGATATTGAAGAAATAGACAAAGCTATTAGAGAATTGGAATCATTTCCTCAACTATATGAAAAGTTACTTAAAAATATAGAAAGTTATGATTTGTTAAAACCGAAAATAGAAAAGGAAGAGCTCGACCTTGATTTCAAAACAGCTAAAGATGTATTAAACAATCTTTCAAAAATGATTGATGACCTTCCGCTTAATCTCAAAAACCAGTTAAATGAAGAGAAATCAGTAGATATGCAATCCTTCATTACTCAAATTAGAGCTATTAACCAAGTAGCCAGAACTGATATAAAGGAAATAAAAGAAGGACAGAAGGCGTTCAGGGCATTAAAGGATCAGATGTTAGATTCAATAAAATATATTCAGAATTTATATGAAAATGCTGACGCACATGTTATAGATATGATAGATGTGGAATTACCAGAATATAAACTAGGTCAGCAAGTTAGTTATTTTGAAAACTATATTACTCCCGATTTTAACCAATGGAAAGTTGAAGAAGTAGTTGAAAAAGGTGGAGAAACTTGGATCCAAATTACAAAAGAAGGGAAAGTTATTAATCTAAGAGCAAGTGAACTTTCAGCCATTGAAGAAGACGCCAAATTAGTAAAACAAGACCTTATGGAAGTGAGTACTCTTGTTTCCGAGAAAAGAGACGAATACTATTCATCATCAGAGCATGCAAGAGGCAAACTATTTGAATCAGTAAAAAAAGAATTAGATGACTTGCTCGAATCACTCGACAGCGACCAAAAAACATTATACGAAAAAGCAGTAGAAGATTTAATGAGCAAAGCTTCACAAAAGAACTATGATGAAACTGATGGAGAATATTTTTCAAAACTATTCATGTATGAAGCTATTTTGCGATTTGAAAAAATAAATGTAAAGATGGAACGCAAAAAAGAGCTAGAATCTGAATTAACTGATAAATTTCAGCAAGGGAAAGAATTTTTAGATAAGTTGGAGTTTTTTCGGGAGCAGGATGATAATACTGATATAAAATTTAGTAAATATTTAAACAAGTTATCTGAGTATACAAGTGTTTTCTATGCCGATCTGGATGATTTTGTTAATAGTAGGAATATACTCAGCTTAGATGAATCGATCTTTCTATTGTCCTGTATCTCTCAAAACCTTGATGATATTATAAAAGAAAAAAATCTCAATGAGTCACGTGATAGATATCTCCGCCTAAAACAGCGAATAAGCAGTAGTGGATCAGGTATTTCGAAATATCTCAAGTGGTTTGTAGGCAAGAGAGGTAATGCTTTTGAGTGGGATCAAGACTCTCTAGATAAAGCCGAAGAAGAGTACAAAGAATCACAAGCCGAGCTTGTCGGAGAAAACGTTTCTGCTTACCTCGATGAAATGCTAGTTAAACTTCAAGCAGAGATAGAAATAAACAGACAAGAAAAACCATGGTTGGTCAAAAAGTTTGAAGCAATTACCAAAAATCAAACATTTGCCAAATGGCGAAAACGAAAGGGAAGACTTGGTCTTGGATTAGCTTTTATCAATTATGCTGGATGGGGACTCGCATCAGCCGGAGTCGGTAGTATTGTCGGCGTTGGTATGCTAGGGCTTTCACATACAGCCAGCTGGATCTACGTTTCAAAAGTCCTGGCCAGTGTTGGCTTGCCAATTGCAGGATTCAACTTTGCCAGTAAAACTATGGAAGGGAACTATTCTGAACAAGGACTGTTAGAACTTAAGGGCGACAAAAAACAAGAAGTTGACGATCTGAAAGAGAAAAGGCAAGAATTAACAGGTGGATTTTGGAGATTTGGACGAAAATTAAAAAATTGGGCCAATTTTGAAAGAGGTAAAGAAGTTTTTGACTTAACAAACAAAATAAACCAAAAATATTTTGACCATCTCCACAGTGGAGAACTGTCAGTTCCTGATCTAAATAGCATGATGATTCAGCGCGGTGTTTACTTGGCACAAGAAGGAATAGATCCAGAAGAAGATGTCTTTTTACTAGAAATCATGTCCGCTATTCAAGAAAAAGTTAAATTAATAAAACTGTCTCACGATGAGACAGGTACCGTTGAAGGCGAGGCTTATCAGCACTCTTTTCGAGAAACTCAAGAAACGAAAATCGAAACTATTCAATCAGGGCTTCTGAACATGCTCAAAGAAAATCTAGGGACCCCAAAAGAGAAAAAGGATGTCCTCACTGCATTTGACGCACTTGGAATCCCCGAAAAGATGCAAACTGAATTACTTCCACTATTTCTAAAACAATCTCGAGAAAAAGGTGACCTAAAACTGACTGATATTATTAAAAACAAAAAAAGACTCACAAGCAGTGATAAAAAACGATCAAAAGAAGGGAAAATAGATGAAATTAACTGGATCTTTGATGATAAATTTATTCGACGATTTAGACTTCAGCTGATAAAAGATGAGGACTTTGTAGACGTAATTAAACAAGAACTAGACGAAGGTTTCACCTCAACAAATCAAGCCCTCCATGAACAGCTAGCCCAGAAGAAGGTAGAAAAAGAAACAAACGAAAAAGTCGCCCAAGTTATCTTAGACAAACTAGATCAAAATATTACGGCTGAGACAGAAACAACTCTTGAATACTCCAAAAAATCTTCCGAAAGAAAATCTCTTGGTGTCGGAGCTGGCGCTCTACTTGGTGGTGCTTTTACCGGAATTTCAAACTACATTCGCCCAGGCATCGGACACGCTGAGCAAATAAATTCTGACCGACTTGATATGACCAGAGCCAGTACTTCAATTGCCGGTATCGGTCATACAGTTGAACTTGAAAATGATTTAACAACTGATCATCGTGTCTCTGATCATCTCGGTTCTTCCGGGCAATCGCGCTACTCAGAAACTGACGTAGATGCTATCGCTAATGCTACCGAAACACTAAATTCTATTAATATTATTGACACTCCAGAAGCAGAACAGTGGGAAGGTTTCTATCATTACTGCAACAGGATTTCAACTGATCCGACTAATCTACCAAAAGACATGACAAAAGATCAGTTTATGGAGGCAGTAAAAACCTGGAGAAAGGGTCGAGAAATGCATGCTCTTTTCGGAGAGGACATTAAATTTATCTTTGATGAAAACAATAACATAACAGATGTTGAAGGTACTCATGACTTTTCTCACTGGAAACCAACAACTCCAGAGGAAATTAGAATCGCCACAGAAAGAGGAATTTATAAACCTCCAGTCCACCGTGATCCCACTTTTTCCCCACATTCGAATTTGGGAAGTTTGGACGATCCGGATATTGAATTGGGTGATGGTGGAGCCGGTCCAGAAGTACAACATATTAATGCTGGTAAACATCCAGACGTATTACGATACGAGCAGACCCATTCTGACGCATTTTCAAATATTTTAACAGATCAAAAGGTGTATGATTCCACTGTGAATGATTTAGCTGAAAAAAACTTTATCAATCAGTCAGCTTTTGAAAATTCATCATTAAGTGAAGAAGCAAGAAGAAAACTTATTTCTAGAATATCAGAAATGCGTGATCTAATCGTTCATTTGGAACTGCTCGAAGGGAATTCATCAAAAATTGATTTAATCCATGAACTGTTAAGTAATCTTCAAGAGTCCAATGCTGAGATGGAGCAACTCCTTCAAGATAATTCTGAAATATTAACGCACAATGGACAGGAGATTTTTGCTAAAGCTTTAGCAATTCCTGACCGTTTACAACAAGAAATAGCAACTGACAAAGATAGTGTAGAACACTGGGATTTTTTACCGCAAGAACAACAAGAAGATTCGCTAAGAAAGATTGCAGTTATAATGGATAATGATAATAAGGCACAGTTAGAAAAAGATGGTAATGGAAATTGGCACATCACTAATTTATCTAATCTAAATCAATCAGAATCTCAAATACTAAAAACTGATTTAGATAGGCTTATTCGGGAAGAGTTCTTCAAGCCTAATATAGAGGAACAGCTTGAATCACTAGATCTTACTGTCCCACAACAAGCCCAACTTGAGAATAAAATAGTTAGCATTTACAATAAATTCAGTGTGTCAAGCACTACAGGTATGACAGGGAATTTTGAAATAGGTCAAAATCTCCGAGACCAAGCAATTGCTGATGTTCGATCTTTTGAGCATGAGTATAATATTCGTATTTTCGGCGAAGAGTATGGAGGGGCTGAGTCGGAAGCAGTTGATTGGTCAGACGATGATTCATCAGGTGAATCTATGCTTGAGCCATTAGAACCACTGCCACGTGATGATGGACCTGATTCCCACGTTTACACTGCAGAGGATGAAGGGATGGATTTTTCTTCGAAATACAATGAACCTGAGCAAAATCTACATATCCGCTATATTAAAAGCAATCAAGTGGCTCTTGAAAAACTCCGAGCAGCAATGGCAGAATATAAAAGTCGATTCTCAGATGATCCCAATTTTGCAAAATTCAGAACTGTCTTAAATAGAGAAGCAACCACTCTTGCTAGATTAACAGAACAAAGAATAAGCGATGTAGCTGATACTCAGATAGCTATACCTACACCACAGGAAATGCGCGAATTAAGTATTCTAGACAAGGGAGAACAAACCGCAAAGCAAATAATTAACAGAGCAGAAGAAGAAGCAAATTTTACCAGAAGGGACAGAATATTTAGCGCAATCCCAAAACTTAGATGATTTAACGAAATACCACAAAAGAGGGCACCAACCCCTCTTTTTGCATTTTCCATCTTTTTATGCTAAACTTGAATAGATATTAACAGCTACAACTATCGAATTATTCAATAATTATTCAAAGATCTGTAGCAAATTTAGAGCAAAAGAGGTATTAGCCTTATTTAGCCCTATTTAGCCCTCTTATTCTATGTCTAAATTCATAATAAACGGCGGTAAAACACTAAAAGGCGAAATCTCCGTCAACGGAGCCAAAAACGCAGCCTTAAAAGTAATCGCCGCCTCACTTCTTTCAAAAGAAGAAATCACAATTACAAACTGTCCTGATATAGAAGAAATCAACCGTTTACTCGAGATCTGCGAGTCAATTGGTAGTGAAGTAACCAGGCAAGATGATGTTGTCAAAATAAAAACAGCAGAAATCACTTCTTCGTCACTCGATCCAGAACTAGTAAAGAAAATCAGAACAGCTGTCCTGTTAATCGGCCCAATCCTAATTCGTACAGGAAAATTAATACTTCCACACCCAGGTGGGTGCGCTATTGGAAAAAGACCAATAGATATTTTTGTCGACGGATTCGAAAAATTCGGCGCAAAAGTAAAAGAAGATCAAGACGGTTACACTTTCTCAGCTGATAAACTTGTTGGCACAACTTTCATCTTCCCAAAAATCTCAGTTACAGCAACCGAGGCTCTCATGGTCAGCGCAACAATGGCCACCGGCAAAACAGTCCTAAAAAACGCTGCCTGCGAACCAGAAATCCCAGCCCTAGCTGATTACCTAAACAAATGCGGAGCAAAAATAAAAGGAGCCGGAACACACACTATTGAAATAGAAGGAGTAGAAAGTTTAAGCTCTGACACCTATGAAGTTATGCCTGACCGAATCGAAGCAGGAAGCTTCGCAATTCTCGGCGCACTCTGCGGTGACCCAATAAAAGTTACTAACTGTAACCCCGAACACCTCGAAGCACTATTCGTAATGTTCGATAAAATGGGCGTTAAATACAAAGTAGGGGACACCTGGATCGAAGTTCAAAAAAACAAAGACATCAAAGCCGTTAACGTTACAACCCACGAGTACCCAGGCTTCACAACCGATCTCCAACAACCCTTCACCATTCTCCTCACTCAAGCACTCGGCATGAGTATGGTCCACGAAACAATTTTCGAAGCAAGACTATTCTATACCGACAAACTAAAACAAATGGGCGCCAGCATCGTCATGTGCGACCCACACCGAGTTATTGTAAATGGTCCAACACCTCTCTACGGCCGAAAACTCGAAAGCCCAGACCTCCGAGCCGGCTTCGCCCTTGTTTTGGCAGGCCTAATAGCCGAAGGAGAAACCGAGATCGACAACATCTACCAAATTGACCGAGGCTACGAACACGTCGAACAACGTTTATCAGCCCTTGGCGCCGACATTACACGTGTTGATTAATTATTTGTCCCCGTTGGGACACATTGGGTTCGAAACCCAACGCTAAATATTCTGCAATTGATTAAAACCCACCTGCCCAGTACCTGAGGGACGAATGGTTATGGGTAAAGGGGTTAACAATATATATTACGAACCTCTTCAGAGGTTTACCTACAAATATCAGCCCCATGGTTTCGAACCTGGGGGCGCCCCACCGGGGGAGTATCTTATATCTTTCATTATCAAGTACAAATATAAAACATAATTTATGATAACTCAAAACAACGCAAATCTTAATAGAAATCACAAAAAAATATTCATCTGGTTAGCCCTTCTAATAATCTTCTTACTAGCTGTCTTTTTTACAGGCGGCTATTACTACGGAAAAATCAGCGAAGGCAAAATAACCTACAACTTCGATTCCGACCTGTACCAAGAAACAGAACTACCAGATGTTTTCAAAAATACACTTACAAGACAAATTTGGAATATAATCCAGACAGATTTTGTTGATAAAGACGAGATCGATGAACAAAAACTATTCTACGGAGCTCTATCTGGAATGGTGAAAGCACTAGACGACCCCTATTCATCTTTTCTAGATCCATATAAATCAGAAGACCTAGAACTCTCAATGTCAGGTGAATTCGAAGGAATTGGCGCAGAGATTACCCAAAAAGACGGAATTGTCACAATTGTTTCACCAATCGGTGAGTCACCAGCAAAACTAGCCGGACTAAAGCCAGGGGACAAAATATTTGCAGTTGATGATGTTGATATTATAGGCATGAACCTCGACGAAGCAGTTCGATTAATTCGAGGCGAGAAAGGCACAACAGTAAAACTACTTGTCGGATCGGAAGGTGAAGTTGCCCGAGACGTTGAGATCGTTCGTGCAAAAATCGAAATGAAAAGCGTTGAATGGGAATACATTGAGGGAGACTTAGTCCATGTTCACTTCAAATCATTCAACCACGATACAGTCAAACTATTCAACCAAATGATTAGCGAGATCCAGTCAAAGAGTATCAAAGGACTAATCATAGACGTTAGAAGCAATCCAGGCGGACTATTAACAACTGCCAACGATATTACCTCACTATGGGTAGATAATAAACCAATCGTGATTGAGAAATATAGCGAGGACCGACAAAACGTCAATATGGCCGAAAAAGGTGCTAGATTGCTAGACTATCCAACAGTTGTTCTAATAAATCAAGGTAGCGCCTCGGGATCCGAGATCTTCGCAGGCGCACTTCAGGACTACGAAATCGCCCCAGTTATTGGAATGCAGTCTTTTGGAAAGGGTTCAGTCCAGATCGTCAAAAAACTTCCAGATGGCTCAGCAATCAAGGTCACAATTGGCAAATGGTACACTCCAAACGGCCGAATTATTGAGGAAGAGGGCATTACCCCCGACGTCGAAATCGACTATACCCAGGAAGACCTCGATGCCGGAATTGATCCACAGTTACAAAAAGCAATTAGTATGCTAAAATAGTTTTATAGTTCACTAGTTATCTGGTTGTTTCCCTTACTTAACTGATTTAACCCATTTAACTGATTTAACCGATTTAACTGATTTAACTCATTTAACCTATCTAACTCTAGCAACTTAAAAATACAAAAAGGGGGGAGCTATCTTTTAGGCTCTCTCTCTTTTTTTTAACACATAGACTCAATTGACCAGTGATCTGTGTTTGTGATTAGAATAACCCATCCTTGCAAGTAACGATATACCGAAACGCCTGCCCCGTACTCAATCATGTAATAGATTGTAGTTCGGGGATTAACCGGTTAACTGGTTAACTGCGATTATACTCACTACTCACTACTCACTACTTACTCGTGGTTCGTAGCTCATAGAGCGAAGAATCCACTACTCACTACCCCATATGAAAATTATCCTATTAAAAACAGAAAACAAAATCGGCAAAAAAGGTGAAATAAAAAACGTTCCCGATGGTTACGCACAAAACTTCTTAATTCCTCGAAAAATCGCCGCTCCAGCAGACAGCAATACAATAAACACAATAAAAAGAGACATCAAGAAGACAGAAAAGAAGACCGGCAAAAAACACGACCCAAGCACCCTAGCAAACAAACTTCGCGGTGTCACAATAACTTTCACCGAACGGGCAGACGAAAACGGCACCTACTTCGCCAGCATCACGCGCGACAAAATCGCCAAAAAACTGCAAGCACTAGGCATTGCCGTCAAATCCAAAAAGATCAAACTAAAAACCCCCATAAAATCAGCCGGCGAATACAAAGTCACAATCGAGATCGACCCTGGTTACAAATCCGAAATCTCCGTCATCGCCAAAAATCTATAATAACTTGGCCCACCAACCGAGGATGCGCATCCTCGGTTAGTAGAAGCTATGCCGCACTTGAGTCTATTTTGTAATTTATTATTCGTTTGATTTTTGCTATTTGGAAATTGTTTGCTATTTGTTATTTGCTATTTGGAAATTCCTTGGAAATTGGAATTTGGAAATTGGAAATTACTTATAATCCTTCATTGTTAATATTATAATCTAAAATTACATAAGTTTCTATGCCAAAATTTATTTTCGTCGTCGGTGGAGTTATGAGCGGAGTCGGCAAAGGTGTTGCCTGTGCTTCCATTGGACGAGTCCTTCAATCAAAAGGTTATCGAGTCAGCGCAATAAAAGTTGATCCGTATATTAATGTCGACGCCGGGACAATGAACCCAACAGAACACGGTGAGGTTTTCGTAACCGATGACGGAGACGAGACCGATCAAGATATTGGAAACTATGAAAGATTTCTCAATCAAAATATTCTCTCAACTAGCTACATGACAACCGGCCGAGTTTACCAGACAGTGATTGAGCGTGAGCGAAACCTAGAATATGGTGGAAAATGCGTCGAAGTCGTCCCTCATATCCCTGAGGAAATTGTCAGAAGAATAGAACACGCTACAAAAATCACAGATTCTGAAATAATGTTGATTGAGGTCGGCGGAACAGTCGGCGAATACCAAAACATTCTTTTTCTAGAAGCTGCTCGCATGATGAAAATGCATAACTACCACGATGTCCTATTCGTCCTTGTTTCATATCTGCCAATTCCTTCAAAAATAGGTGAAATGAAAACAAAACCAACTCAATACGCCATTCGAACACTGAACTCATCTGGTATTCAACCCGATTTCGTCCTCTGTCGATCTTCTCAACCACTAGATGAACGAAGAAAAAAGAAAATCGCAATTTCTGGCAACCTTTTCCCAGATCATATCATTTCCGCACCTAACGTTGACTCCATCTACGACATTCCAATTAATTTTAATAACGAAAAGATCGGTGAGAAACTTCTCAAAGCCTTCGGCTGGACGCCAAAGAAAGACGCGCCAGGAATGGGGGACTGGGAGAAACTAAATAACTTAATGAAACGGGTTGATCAGACAGTTAAAATTGGAATTGTGGGCAAATACTTCAAAACAGGTGAATTCGTCCTAGAAGACTCATATATTTCAGTTATAGAGGCCGTTAAGCACGCTTGTTGGCAACATAACAAAAAACCAGACATACAATGGCTTAATTCAGAAGAATACGAAGAAGATCCACAGAAACTTATCGAACTACAAAACTTCGACGGCGTAATTATCCCAGGAGGATTTGGGAATAGGGGGGTTGAGGGCAAGATCAAAGCAATCCAGTACCTTCGAGAAAACAAAATCCCATTCCTCGGTCTCTGCCTAGGTCTCCAAATGGCAACAATTGAGTACGCTCGAAATAAATGCGGAATTCTTGACGCCACAAGTACTGAGGTTGATTCAAAGGCCCCAAACCAAGTAATCCACGTCATGCCCGAGCAAGTAGAAAATTTGCAAAAACACAACTACGGCTCAACCATGAGACTAGGTGCGTACCCATGTGTTCTAAAGGAAGGCACAAAGAGCTTCTCCGCCTATGGCCAAAAAGAAATCTCCGAACGACACCGCCACCGATACGAAGTCAACAACGATTACCGAACCCAACTAGAAGAAAACGGACTCGTCTTCGCCGGCACCTCTCCAGACAACCATCTAGTCGAAATCATCGAGGTCCCCGACCACCCCTTCTTCGTCGCCTGCCAATTTCACCCCGAATTCAAATCCCGCCCAATCAACGGCCACCCACTCTTCAACGACTTCATCAAAGCTTCTCTCGACAAAAACAAAACTTCATTTTTATCTTAAGTCTGTAGTATTTTTTATACTGTGATATAATACATTTGTATGATCGAGACAATTAATTTTCAACCAGAAAAGCTCGTTATAGGACAAACTGTTTCCTATGATCATTTGAGTAAAGGCGAAATTGAAAATCTCAAAATTCTAGAAATACATGGAAATCATGTTTTACTTGGTCAAATTAGAAGAAACGCAAAAGACTTCAAAAGCGGTACTTCAAAGCACTATTTCGAACCCAAATCTGGACAATTAGTCAAAATTAGAAAAAGTAACATTGATTTGAATGAATTCCTAGTATCAACGGATCAGTTAACATAATAGATCCTAAATAAGCCACACAAAAAGACAGCCTTCCAGCCGTCTTTTTTATTATATTTGTGATTCACTTCGATTTACTCCGCCTGCCCCGTACTCAACTATGCAATAAGTTGTAGTTCGGGGATTCACCTCGATTTACTACTATTTACCTCGATTCACTTCGCCCTAATACTGCAAATTCTTCTTAATAACACTAACCTCATCCGCCCTATGCGCAATTACCTTCTTAATATTCTCAACTCCACGAGTTGACGCCTCAACGTACCCTTGCATCGCAGCCTCAGCAAACCATCCAGAATTAATCCAATCAAATAACCACTGTGATGTGAATTTTGGATCTTCCTGATCAATAGCTGACCCGATAGTCTTCAACCACTTCTGATTAAACTTCTCCTGCGACCCAATCGGCGAACTCATTATAATGGGCAACCCAAGTGCAGTATAGAAACTAAGCTCAGACGGTTTTGTCCACAAAATATCCGTTACCTTCAGCGCCTTATCAAAACTATTGAAATATTTTTGCTTTGTCTTCTCAAAAACAATCTTAATGTATTTACCAAGCTCAGATCCAAGCCCAAGTGCCTTAATCTCCTTTCTGAAATAACTATTTACATTACTATGCGTTCCAGCAATTAATATCATTCTTACCTCATGCTTTTTAATCCGCTCTTTTAGACTGGTAATAATCTCAACCCCAAGTTCTCTCTGAGCCCCAGCCCCACCAACAGCAAATGCCAAAGTCAATGGGTGCTTTTGAGTTTTATGAATGTTCTTCTTACCAATATTCTTAGAAATAGTTTCATTATATCTTTTTAAATAAACTTTTTTCGGATCTAGATTAACAAGTCTTCGCCCCAGCATCTCTTTTACAATCGTCTCATTCTCTCCACCAACCAAATAATCCGGTAGGGGAAACCCAGTCCTAAATATATTCTTAGGTGCAATCCCATACATCGCTAATCTTTTTTCAGCCCTATAATTTGGTGCAAAGTATTTTATTTTACTTTTTCTTGGATTAAGAGGTGCCCAAGCTCGACTTAGATCTGTATCCGTTCCGAGACAATAGATTTCACCAGGATAATTCCAAACTTCAGCCATAAATGCAGTGATAAAAAAGGTTGTTACAATCGGTAATGGTTTCTTTGCTAGTTTCTCAAAGAGATGTTTCCCCCAATCATTCTTTTTAATCATCCGATAAATCGCTCGAAGTTGAATTGACGGAGCTGACAGATCTCTCTTTGGATAAAAAGCAGGAATCTCCTGCAACTTATCATACATATCAAAAGCAAACTCCCCAACAAGCGGAACTTTTTTAAATCTAGAAATAAACTCATACGCTTTTCGACTATCCCTCCAAACTTTCTTATCATGAGCCGGCACACCTGTATATGTGTTAGCGTTTATTATAGCACCACCATGTGCAAGCTCCTCAAGCGGATGAGCGGCCCTCTGATGACCATACCCCATATCAACTGCAATAACATAAGCCTTCACATCATGTTTGTGTTTAATCATATATTTTAGAAGTGTTAGAAGTGATAAAGGTGTTAGGAGTATAATACCAACATCGTTTCTATTCTTATTACTTACTACAATTTTACCATATTTCTCCCAATCAAAAAACCCCCACCTGGGGGCAACACCGACTTATATTTTAGCAATATTTACGAAATTCACCTTTCGGCCATGTGCTCAAGGTCGAATGGCGAAATTTACATTAATCACCTGTGATTCTCACTTATCCCTTCTCACCGAACTGACAATTTCAATAGCTTTCCCATTGACAAGTGCGTCACTTATTTTTTTATAAGCCGAACTCAATATCCTCTGAAAAGTACTTTGAGAGGTTTTCATTGTATTTGCGCATTCTATTTGATCTAAATTTTGTATATTCTTAAGTCTCAGAGCCTCAACCTCTTCCAAGGTTAAAAAAACAATTTCAAGGTTTCTCATAGGTTCACCTTGAGGTTTAAAGCAATTGCATCTATGCTTAAACTTTATACATCTGCATCTTTTTGGTCGGGGCATATTTGAACATTCTTTTTATAAATGATACTCTATTTCTAAAGAAGGCAAACTATAATAGCGTGTGGGGCGGAAAAGTCTTCCGCCCCTTGGTTTAGCCTTCTTTTTTATTTGCTGAGATTGGAAATCTCTTCTTCTACAGCGGCTAAATCCGCCTTTAGGTTATCACGAACAGTTTCTAGTTCCTCAGAACTTTCTTTTTTTGAAAGAAACATTCTGCCAAAACTATGGAATAATCCAGTTTTTCGACAGCCGTTTCCGCAATAGCCTAATCGTCTTCCTGTCTCAGGACCTTGTCCTATAGGGCCTGTTTGGTCTCTATTGGGCATACGATTTTTTCCTTTTTTGATAAAGATTAATAAGAGAGCCGACCTTTATTATGAGTATATACCCAAAATAAACATTTGTCAAATTTTACACAGCTCTTTTTAATCTCCTCATAATATCTTCCCTCTCCTCCTCCGTCGCCTGACTAAACTTCCCAATAAACGCCTCAACCTCTTCCCCCGAATACGGCTTTGCCCTATCACAACTTTCCTCATCACAAGAGCAGTTCCCCCCACACCCATTATTTTTTGTATCCATATTTTTTTTATTAATTATTGTCACCCTGAATTTACCTGCTTGCCCTGTACCCAACCATGCAATAAGTTGTGGTTCATGGGCCCCGAACTCAACTATGTAATATGTTGCCTGCCTTGCCGACCTGTCCCTCGAAGCCTGGAAGGCGTAGCGGGAAGCTTGTTAGCGTAGGCAGGTGGTTCTGGGGTTTCAGGGTCTCACTATCAAAATCAATCACTCCGCTCAAGTTATTGCGATTCCCTGTTTAAATTTAACTTGTCATCTCGACCGTCCCTTCCTCCGACCTGTCCTTCGAAGCTGTTAGCGTAGAGGGAAGCTTATGTAATTAAAGCGTAGGAGGAAGCGGAGAGCCTGTCAGACGAAGCTCAATAAAATATGAGCGTAGTCTGGATCTGTTCTGCGATTACCCTGCCTAAAGTAAATTAGTAGATTAGTAGCTGATTAGCATTAGTAGTAACCTTAGAAACTAAACGCCAACAACTCCGGCTTAAACAACATAATTACTCCCAGCAACAGCAACACAATCCCCGAAATCAAAGTCACAAACTTCAAATACTTATTCGAAATTCCCGTTACCCGGAGCGTTACAACCGCGATCAAGAAGATGATAAAATCATCAATCATGTAAAAAATCACATATAAAATCAAATAGAAATAATAACTTCCAGTCGACATCCCCATATCAGTCAACGCCTTTGAAAAAGCCAACGGAAACCCAAATGAACAAATAAGCTCAACCGCATTAATCCCAACAGCCACTCCAGCCACACCAAGTAACATCAGAAAAGTCGACATCGGAGTTGTTGTATAATATTCCATCTTTGAGAATAAATATTTCTCCATCTTCTGCCAAATACTCGCTCCTTTTGGATTAATATTACACAATTTACAAACAACACCCTTGATGTAATCTCTCAAAATCAAAACCGCAAAAACTATCACAATTATCGAAACAACAGTCGTTATCAAAGTAATATTCTGTGTAATAATAAACAAATTCAACCAAGCCGTAATAAATAGGAAATAAACTGCCCCAGAAACAAGAATAAATGTCCCTCCAATCAATATAACCTTCTTTCTCACTCCCGTTCCAATTAAAACTGTCAACAAGAACCCCAGAGCGATCATTGCACAAGCATTAAACCCATCAAGCGTTCCTAATACGATTGCAAGAGTAAGAGGGGAGGACTTCTTGAGATTAATCTCACCAAATATCGGTACATCAATTATTTCTCGTGTCTCGTCAGCAATCTGATCATTTCCCGCATCATTCTGCTCCTCAATTCCCAGAATTGCAACTACCTGATTCTCAATTTGACGTGCAATATCATCATTAAATCCAATATAATACTTCTCCCCAATAAACGTTATCGGTACACCACCAAAAATATCCTGCGGCACCTTGTATTCTATAAAATAATCCCTCATCAAGTCGAGATTTTTCTCTTCAGTCAATGAAAATTGATTAATCTCAAAATCCGGATACTTATCTCCAATTACATACTCCAAAAACTTCATCTCCTCATGACAATGAGGGCATGTCGGACTATAAAACAAATTTAATTCAGCACTTTCTTCCGCGCTCACACCAATCGGCACAGCCATCATCACACACACCAAAATCAAACTTGCCAATACAATTTTTCTCAACATAATATTTTTATATTTATTTATTCCAAATTAAATGTTCAAAACTTCAATGATTAAATAACTTATCCTTTCAAGTAACGATATGCCGAGACGATTAACCGCGCAGCCGATTAACTGCTTGCCCCGTACTCAACCATACAATAGGTTGTAGTTCGGGGGTTAACTGTTTTCAACCTTGAGCGTAGCCGAAAGGCGATTCTTCAACACCAATTCCACAATCTTGTCCTTCGGCACAATCCCCGTCAACTTATCCATCTCATTCCCTCCCTCGTCAACAAAAACAAAAGTAGGAAGCTCAGCAACCCCATATTTTTCAGTTAACTCTTTTTTTTCTTCAGCATCTATTTCTTCTGTTTTTAACCAAGCAAATTCATTCTTAATCTCCTCAATCCTAGGCTCCATGATCCGACACCCAGGGCACCACTTTGCCCCAAAAATCAATAGTTTCATATTATTAGAGGTGGTAGAGGTGTTAAGGTGATAGAGGTGAGATCACTTCTATCACTTCTTACACTTCTCACACTTTTGTTAATAAATATATACCCAAAACAAAATAATTGCAAGTAGCGACTGTTGACAAATCCGAATAAATTTGATAATCTGTATTATTGCAACAAAAGGAGAAAAAAATGATATCAAAACCAAGAACCTGGAATGAATTTATGGTCTTACTTGATGAAACTGATCTTAATCATATAATTAATTTGGTTTACAGATTAGCAAAATTCTCAAAAAAATATGATTTGGATTTTGCTGTTGTTACAGTTGGATCGATTATTCGCCAACCTTATGAGCAGTGTGGTGATCTTGATTTACTATTAGTACCACTACATAAAGAGGATATAGAGAGAGCAGATCAGTTATTTAGGCATTTTGCCTTGTCTTGCCCAAGGAATATTTATCCTGATGGTGGAGGACTGACATTTAATGAATATGGAATCACAGGAGAGATTCATGGTTGGACCTTGATTTTTGACGAAGGAAGACATATCCAACTTTTTATAAAGACAGATCCAATGAAAATTTTAGAAGAGGTTAAAAAAACAGAATTTCCATATGAACAACCATTCATCAGATTATTCAACAAATATCCTGTTTAACAAAGCAGGATTTTTCATTACAAAAAAACTACCCATTTTAGGATAGTTCAAACTATTTAAATCTTTCTGCTAATCTTTTTCTTTCCGCGATCAATCCGTCAATCAGCCATTTTCTCGCATCCTCATCAGCTTTTTGATGAATTTCTTCATCAATCTCAGATCCAATATCGACTAGGTACGCAAAGAAAGTGTGGTGATTTTTCTCCTTTGCCGGCTTTCGAAGCATCTCTGCCGAAATCAGCAAGGTTGTTTTGTTATCAAATTTCAGCTCGATCAGATCAAGGTAGGTTAGCGTTGTTGTTCTCGCTTTCGTGTCTATCTGAGCCGACAACTTTGGCTTACGATATCTTCGAGACCAATCACAAACATCATCTGCATACCTAAAAATTTTAATCTTGATCAGCTTCTTACCACTCTTGCTCGGAGAAATCGCCACATAGGTGTAGTAATTGCGAAGTTTATCTTGGTTACTTTCATTGGGAATGTAGTGGCTTCTATCAGTTCTTACAGTTCGTTGAGATCCGACTCTTGGTAAGTGTGAAAGCTTTTGATTCAAATCTTCCGCTTCTTCTGGCGTTGCGAATCCTACTCTTTTTACAAACTCTTTTAGAAGGTTAATTGCTAACATAAACTGTGATTTGTCAGCATCCTTCCTTGCGCTACGTCTATCAGATTCAAGATTTCTAATAAGTTCTTTCATTTTCTTTTTGTCGCTTATCGCCTTTTTCTTCAGCGCTTCGAGATACTCCAGAAAAGTCATTGTATCAATCCCGATAATCTTATCCAATATCGACGTTCTATTTAATCCAAACCCTGCCTGACCTGGCAATTCACCAAAAACACCAATCAAAAATCTATCCAAAAACAGTGCCATGACAACCTCCTTGTGTGGTTGAGGGTGAAAAGTACAAGATTCTTGATATTAAACCATTTTACTAATTTTGTCAATAAAAAACTACCCATATCCAGGCAGTTAAATCCATTACAAATTATCTAGATCCCGCACAAAACCCAGTACTCCAACAAATCTGTAGATTATACCCACCAGTCGGACCATCCAGATCAAGCACCTCACCCGCAAAATACAAATTCGAAACAACTTTCGACTGCATTGTCTTCGGATCTACTTCCCGAAGGTCAACTCCTCCCTTTGTAATTATCGCCTTGCTAAACTTCTCAACACCAGTTACCGTCAACTCAAACTCTTTTAGCAAATGCAAAAGCACTTTTCTCTCTTCTTTTGTAATTAAATTCACCTTTTTATCAGGATCAATATTTGAAAGCTTTATAATAATAGGAATCAACGATTTTGGTAATAAACTATCCAAACTATTTCTAAACATCTTGTTATTAAACTCCTGAAAATCCTTCCGCACCCGCTTATCTAGAGTAGGGAAGTCGAGCGCTGATTTCAAATCAATTTTCAGCTTTACTTCTCCCTCTTTTAATAACTCAAAAATCCCAGCACTCATATTCTGCACAATCGGCCCACTCATCCCATTTTTTGTGAATACAGCCTCTCCAAATTCAGATAATTTCTTTCCGAAGGGCCTGTTCTGAACCCCGAGTTTCGTCGAGGGGAGCGACGTAGGAGTCGAAGGCTTCCCGTTTAAGTCATTCCATTTTCTCTGAAAAACAGCAATCTCAACATTCTTCAAACTCAGCCCCTCTAAATGCTCAATAAACTTCTCCTCACACTTTATCGGCACAAGCGCAGGTGACAACTCAGTAATAGTATGCCCCAGATTCCTCAACCACAAAAAAGCCTCCCCAGTCGACCCAGTCGCCGGATACGCCTTCCCCCCCGTAGTCAAAATATACTTCTTCGCAACTATCTCCGTCCCATCCTCAAGTACAACTTTTGAAATTCTATTCTCCTGCGATTCTCCTGTCTCAAGTTGTTTCTCTGTGTTCTGCGTACCATGCTTTGTGCTTTGTGTACCATGTTCTGTGACGACCTTTTTAACCCCATTCCCCAGCATTAACTTAACTCTTCTTCCCTTAAGTATCTTCGCAAAAACGTCCCTTACGTCACTAGACTTATCACTAACAGGAAAAACTCTATTCCCTCGTTCAATTTTTGTGTTCAATCCGTATTTTTCAAAGAAATTTATAATATCGCGAGTACCAAATTTGTTCAATGCAGAATATAAAAACTTTCCATTTTTACCATAATGTTCTACTAGCGTTCGAGTGTCAGTCTCCGCGTTTGTAATATTACACCTTCCCTTACCAGTTATCAGTAATTTGACCCCCAATCGATCATTTTTCTCAACCAAAATAACATCAGATTTTTTTTCTGATGCTTTGACCGCCGCCATCATTCCAGCCGGACCACCACCAATAATTAATGTGTTACATGTTATATTTTTCATATCAGAGGTAGAGTATCATTTGTTGCGTGTAAAAGCAAGCTGATTTTGTTATTTATAAATTTAGGGATATAATGATTTATATGACAAAAGAAGAGCAAATCAAAGAAGAATCAGTCCAGTTTGTTAAAGATAATAAAAAAAAGATTATTCAGAAAATAATAAAAGAGTCAAAGGTTAGTATTGTTGATAATCCGGAATCATACTTTATGGCTGGAGCTCCTGGAGCAGGGAAAACAGAATTTTCAAAAAAATTGATTAAGTGGTTAAAAGTACCTTGTGTAAGAATAGACGCTGACGAAATCAGAGCAATAATTCCTCAATATAACGGAAGTAATTCAGACTTGATTCAGTCTGCTGCAAATATTGGAGTTGAAAAACTGCATGATTATGTTTTATCTAAAAATTTCAACTACATTATGGATAGTACTTTCTCTAACTATGATAAGCAATTAGATAATATAAATAGAGCATTAAATAAGGGGCGTGCAGTTATTATATTTTATATATATCAGGATCCAATTATTGCTTGGGAATTTACTAAGGCTAGAGAAAAAATTGAAGGGAGAAAAGTACCTATGGATGTTTTTATTGATAAGTATTTTAATTCTATTAATACCGCAAATAAAATAAAAAAACATTTTGGAAATGATATTGTATTAAAGTTTATAGAAAAAAATGTTGATAATGATGTAAAAAAATATAAAATTAACGTAGACAGAGTTGACACATCAATAAAAAAGAAGTATACTAAAGAATTGTTAGACAAATCACTACGTGATGTAGTATAATAAAAATATGATTCAACGATTAAAACAGGCATTTAGGAAAAAATCCTCAACAAAAGGAACTTTTTTAAGTTTACCTGCGAAAGAGCAAAAAAGAATTGTACTTAAAGCTGCAGACGGAGCTATTAAAGATCAACAGAAAATATTAAAAATGTATAGATCAATGCCAAAATCCAAATAACTTATATATGAAAATTCTGAGGACCTAACTCGGGATTTTTTATTTGAACAAAATCTCATACTTAAATACCTCCTCATTCTCTGCTAACCTCGACAACAACAGACTCATCAAGAGCTTCAAGCTTATCAAAATAAAAAAGGGTTTCGCAATGCGAAACCCTTGTGAATCCTTATTTTGAAAGGGTTCGTTGATCTTCGTCCTCATCCACATCGTATTCAGGAGGAATCCCGATTGGAATAGGATGAATGAACAAGAAGATCAAGGTTGTGATGCAACCACCGAGGATCAAACACAGTAGTGTTCCAAGCGGAGTTGCATGTAGCGCTATGCTACAAATTACGAAGATTCCCAAGAACTCATGGCGATACTTCCCCCTGATTTCTTTATGTTTCTCCGCATACACGATCATCTCTCCGCTCCTTCCTGCGAAAAAATTGACCTGAAGACATTATACACCCTATTTTCCATTTTGTCAATAGGCTGGTGCAAAAGAGGTAATAAAAAAATCCCAAGTTCATCTTAGGATTTTTATAATGGAAAATGATTATTTATTCTGCCACAAAAACTGATACAAACTCCAAATACTTTCTCGAATGAGCGGATGATTAATCTCAACCAGAAACGGCAGCTTACCAGAGAAGAAAACAATTTTCTTCTTCATTATCCAGAGCGACGCTGGGAACTCTATTCCCTCAGGTAACTCTCTTATTTTAATTTCCTGTGTCGTTAATTTTTTTGGATCAATCTTTCTCTTTGTGCCATTCGGAATAAGCGTCTTCGTCATGATTTGCCTACTTTTTTTAATATCAACAAGAATTCTACCATAATCATCAGAAAAGATCTTTCGGTAATTGCCAACATTCGGATTATCAATCGTATATATTGTCGACTTTTTTGCAGTTTCAAGCAGCGTCTTCTCAATATACTTTTTAATACTCGTTTTTGTATCAAAAGTTTTTGAAAATGGAAAATTTGATTCACTACGGTAAAGTTCAGTTAAAATCTCTTCAAGATTACTCGCAACCTTCATCTTTTGCTCCAAACTATCCTTTATCAACCTGGGCGACTCAACCCAGAAATATGTTTTCCCTTTGTATCGATGAGTCGAGATATAATTGTCCTCTTCGAGTCTTTGTAATATGCTAATCACTGTAGTCCTTGGTAAACTAATCTTCTTTGCGATCTGAGTTGCTGAGGCTTCACCAAGCTGAGTCGACGCAACATACACTTTGATTTCACTCGGTTTGAATCCAAGTTCAGTTAAATATTCATTAAGTTTTTTATCCATAATTGTATTTATTAATTGTTAGATTAATTGTACTTTGTTTTTATCCAAAACACAAAGAAAAACCGCGAATGTGTTCGCGGTTTAGTTGTCTTTTAACTTCATTATTCTTTTTCTTTGGGCAAATTAGCACTTCCAAAGAACGGAAACCGGTGTTTTGTCCCAAGACCTTTTGGGAATGGTAGGAAATATCCTTCATCTGGATCTACCCACTCTGTCTGAATTTCTTCTGTCTCAGTCCCGTCGAGCGCGGCAAAGCTACCCTCGCAATCCTGCGTGTCCCACTCATTATACATCCCATATCCTGTCCGATTCGGCTTGATGGACGCTAGTCTTTCTGGAACCATGTTTATCGGTTTTGCTAGTCTCACATTTAATCTCCTCGACCAGGCAGATGTGCATTCCCAAAATACCTAAATCGGTGTTTTGTCGCAAATCCTTTTGGAAAGGGTGAAATTTTTTTTTCTTGTTTACTTCCATCTTCTGCTTCTATTTTTTCTTCTGTTTGCTGTTCATCAAGATGTGAAAATGATCCTTTGCAATCTCGGGTATCCCACTCTCCAAACATTCCATAGGCAGGTTGTCTTGGCAGGATTGATGTTAATTTGTCTGGTACTAGACGCTTTGGTTTTGCCAATTTCATTTAATCTACTCCTTATCTGGTATGTGTGTTCTACCGAAGTATGAAAATCTATGTTCGGTTTTCAGTTCCTTAGGAAAGGGATTAAAGCCTGTTCTCTCTATTGGTTTAGGTTCTTTGCTCGATGTGTCAAAAGCATCAAGGGTTTCAAAACAACCTCTCCAATTCTGACTGTCCCATTCATTAAACATCCCATACCCACCACCAGGAGGATCTTCTTTTGCTAAGATTCTCGGAACCATATTCTTCGATTTTACAAGTTTCATTTTCTATTCTCCTTCCTTGTAATGAACAATGTCTGTCTCTTTCTAGAATCATATCTCAAATCCATTTTTTAAAATCAAAAAACAGTCATTTACTAACTGTTTTTATCCTTTTTTCCTTAAATTAAATCAAAACAACGATCAATTCTGTCGATATTTTTCGACGACAATACAAAAAATAAAAAATCCCTAACAAAGTTCAGAATTTTTTATTGGCCTGCCCCCGAACTACAACTTATTTCATAGTTGAGTACGGGGCAGGCAAGAACTCGAGCCTCACCCAAAACAAAAACTACCCACTTAATAAAAGGCGAATAGTTCTTGGCTCGGAGACCAGGATTCGAACCCGGATAGCTAGGACCAAAACCTAGAGTCCTACCATTAGACGATCTCCGAATAAAGATAATAACCAATAACCAAATTCCAACCTGTCCTGCGAAGCTCAGTAAAACTAGAGCGTAGTTGGATAATCAATCATCAACTAATTAACCAATCAACAAACTGATGTTTCCATACTACAGCATTTTTTACAAAAAGTCAACATTTTGATACTATTGATTCATATGATTACCAAATTCACGAAATTTACCCTTTCCTCAATTTTCGCATTTTTGATTTTTTTCATTTTCGCATTTTCCCTCCCCCTCCCTTCCCACGCCTCCGACACCATCTTCGAAGCCAAAGTCCTCGAAATTATTAATGAAACAGAAATCACCCGCGAAAACGGCGGAACCTCCCTCCAACAAGACGCAAAACTAATCGGACTTGACGGTATCTACAAAGACAAAGAATTCACCGTCATCGGAATCGGCGACATCGATGTTGTCACCTCCGCGCGTGTCAGTAGGGGAGACAAAGTCCTCATCCAAAACAACATCGACCTCGACGGCAACGACCACTTCGTCATTACCGACCACGTACGACGAGGCTACCTCTACCTACTCGCCATAATTTTCGCCGTCCTAATCATCCTCATCGGCAAAAAACAAGGACTCAAATCAATCCTAAGTCTAGTTTTCAGTTTCCTAATCATAATGTACTGGATCATCCCTCAAATTGCTCATGGAGGAAACCCATTACTCGTCAGCGTCATAGGAGCAATCGCCATTCTCGCCTCAATCATCTACCTAACCTGGGGATTCACCAGAAAAGCCAATATAGCATCCATTAGTATTTTAATAAGTCTACTCTTAACCGGCCTAATCTCAATCATCTTCACCAACCTAACAAAACTCTCCGGCCTCGCCGACGATTCCATTCTCTACCTTGTCGGAATCCCCGGAGTTAACATCAACTTCCAAGGACTTCTCCTCGCCGCAATCATAATCGGAACCCTCGGCGTCCTCGACGACGTTGTCATAAGCCAGATCTCAACCATAGAACAACTGAAAAAAGCCAACCCAAATCTATCAAAAAAAGAACTCTACAAAAAAGGCATTAAAGTCGGAGTCGACCACATCAGCTCCATGACAAATACTCTATTCCTCGCCTACGCCGGAGCCTCACTCCCACTCCTCCTCCTCTTCGCCGTCCAGACAGATGTCGGCTTCCTATCCGTAATCAATAACGAAATGATCGCCACCGAGATCGTCCGAACTCTGACAGGAAGTATCGGCCTTATTTTAGCTGTTCCAATTGCCACAGTTCTATCAACTCATTATTTAATCACAAAAAAATAACCCCAAAACAAAACCGACTAATTGTAGTCGGTTATTTTATTCCAAAATAAGTTTAAAAGCTGTTATATCACCATCTTTTTCTCCAAAACATCGAAATGTCTTTTCTTCATTATCACTTAATCTCAGAGTGAATCGTCCATCTTTCTTCTGTGTATCCATCGTCATCCCAGATACTTGCTTGAAGTATTCCACTGCCAACTCAAACAACTCCCTGTCCAGACTTGCCCCAATTTCCGTCTTCCCATCAATAACGATCTCCCAAGCATACTCAAGATCTACTTGGTACTTTTTCCTGTCAGACGCAATAAATGCTTCAATCCCTCGCGCCGGGTTATGACAAAACCAAATTTCAGTTGCCTTGTATTTAATTGACGAATTCAAAACCATAAAAACTATCCTAGGTATATTTGCGACGTCTCCGTTATCAATAACTCGACAATCTGCCATTTTGACCTCCTTTCGTTATTATAGTACCTTATCTCAATACGTCTCTATTGTCAATATATTCACCATTTTTATTTCAACTTTGCGTTAATTTTTGCTATAATAATGATAATAAAATACTCAATTAATATTGAGTGCAAATTTTAATATATTAAATATGGCAGACCTAGCTTACAATCTTTCAGAACCTCATCAAAAAGACAATTCAGAAGACAATAGATCCTCCGCTGAAAAATTTGAAGATGTTTATAATAGCATCGAATCTTTAAGTGAGTACGAAAGACTCACCGATTTTGTAAATCAAAAACACATCGAAATTGATTTTACTAATAAAAAACAAACTCAAAAAATAATAAAAGATCTAATTGATAGTCTATACGTTAATTATGGTCAAGCAGAGCAACATATCCAGACAATTATTGGTTCAATCATGGAGAATCAAGAAGTTGAAGAAAACCAAGAATCTTTTGTAAAAGATTTCTTAACAGAATTTATCTCGCAGATTGCTATTCACACAGTCCCTCATGAAATTTACAAAACTCAAGATGACAATAAAACAAAAGGTTGGGTTAATGAACTTCTATATGAGTGCAATCATCATCTTGATATCCTGAAAAATGTATTTACATTACCAGCTAGACTTCAACTAGAAGATAATAATAATGATAAAGAAATTGAGAATTTTGTTAACTCGCTTATTCAGATTCTAAAAACAGCTGGTTCTGGAAATGAAAATTCAAAATTTCCAGAAAATGACCGATTTGTTTCAGGTAAATTTATTGAATATCTAATGCCATATCTAAATAAAGAATCAGCCCTTCGCAGTACTGTTATGGACAAGGGATGGGAAAAAGTAATTGATGATTTTGAGAAAAACAGTCTCAAAATATTACCTCAAGCTACAGGAAAAAATAAAATGGAAATGATTCAAAAAATTATCAAAATTGCCGGTGCTAACAAACTAATCAACAATATCGAAGAATATGATCTTTTATTCAACGATGAAGAATTTGAAAAATTTGTTTTTCTAGTTGCCGAAAACGACCTTGAATCTTTTGTTCACTATATCGATCGACTAGAGATTGATCAAGCTCAAAATAAACACGAGATCTATCTCTCTGTCCTAGAAAAAGAACCAGAACTAGCTCTGTCTATAATTGATCATTTTAAATTTACTAAAAAAGAAAAGTTAAATATATACAATAGATACATTCAGTCCCAGGTTGCCCCAGCTCTTAAATGTTTAGATCAATTCTGCCAAGATACAAATTTATCAAAAAAAGAACGGCAAGATCTGATTGATTTTTCATATAAACAGCTCGAAAAAAGAAATCTGTCTGATCAAGAAGTAATAAATAACTTTACAAATTTTAACCTAGTAGACCAACCAGAAATAAATCAATTAATTACAGAGCTGAAATATACTGCACTAGATAATCAAAAAGACGAAGTAATAGAAAAATTTATATATTTATTCCATCTCAGCGATGGTCATAAAGGCGTTCAAATTGACAAAGTTAAACAGTATCTGCAAGATCAGGGCTTTACGGTAGGCCACTCAAATATTATGGCGTACAGTGGGTCTCATATTGACGTCCCTATTGATTTTAATGAAAACAATCAAGAGATGAAAATGCTAGACCAGATCAGTAATTACTCAATGGTTGGTGTTCGTAATGTATTTATTAATGATGATGTAGAAGTAGTTGATCCAGATGTCTATAAATTTATTCTGCAAATAAACTCTGAGAAAGAATATTTCTTAGAGAACCTAGCGCTCTTAAGCTATCTAAAGAAAAGACCTGAATTGCTAACAACTGATTTTGAATTTTATAAGAACTTCTTTTTTGATTTAGTTGCTAGGCTTGATAGCCATACAAAATATCTTTTTTCCGAATTGATGGTGTTTTTTGATCTACCTTTTTCTCAAGAGCAAAAGCAAAGTTTGATTGAAGAGTTAATGGAAACAGATTTTTTTATTGACGTGTATTTGAATTCAAAACAAATAAACAAACTTCTAACTGAAGATCAAAAAATTAGAGTAATTGAGAGAAATCTTGTCCTTGAACCAGAAGGATTAATTAGTGCGTATGAGCCATTGCGGTTAAAAGATAAAAAATCAGAACATAGATACTTTAGTCAGAAAATAAAAGAAAAGACCCCACCATTTGATCTATTTGATAATACCGCGCAAGCAATCTCTTTTTTTCAGATCAGCAAACATTTTAGATATAATGATGATTTTTTTCAGTTGGATTCTTTTGAAGATCGAAAAGCCAGAGTTACTGAAATCCTTGAAATGAAACAAAAACTTTCCCCAGAAGGATTTCAAGTCGCCCAAAAAACTAATTTCAAATCTACTCTTGAAAGTTATCAAAAATTAGAATATCTAGCTGAAAAGAATTTTTCAAGTTTATTTCCTCTTTTGACTCATTATGGTTCAGTCATCTCATTATTAAAAACTTGGACAAATAAACAAGAAAATAAAAAATTAACAAAAAAGAAAAAACAAGAAAATCTCAAAAAATTTAAATCAAAACTACTCCCAGAAACAGTCAAGATCATTACCAAGATGAACATCTCAACTAATTTTCCTATTGAGTGTTACGAAGTTTTAGACTCGATAGTAAAAATGGATTTAAAAGAGAAAACCCCTGAAGAGGTAATGAAATATGAACATTCAGCAGGAGATGTGCAAGACCTAAGACGTTTAGTTACCCAATTTATACCAGCGCTAGACAAAGATCAACTTGATGATATAAATAATCACTATTTGACTGCATTTGACTTTTTTGTCCACAAACCAAAACCACTTGGATTTTCAAAAGACCCAAAGCATCCTCGATTAAGAATCTATGATTTTGAGTATCAAGATTATGTAAAAAAACAAAGGATTGACGCAAGAGTCACATCAAATGAAGTTATAGAACGAGACAAATCATCTAAAAAGGAAGTTTTTATTTCTTCTTCAGTTACTCCTGCTCTATTACTTGGCATACAAGCAAAGCTAAATATCTCATTTGAAGAATCCTACATTTTTTTTGCAAAATTAAAAGAACATTCTTTTTTATCGACATTTCTTGGCGAATTCATAGTTAATCACCCCAATAGCAACGTGGTTCCTCAATTTCTCTCAGACAACCTTGATGATCTAATGATGCTATACAAGAACCTAGGCAGTCTTTCGTATGAATCTGAAAAGAAAATTTTTAAACTTGTTTGTGATCTTAAGTTGGCAGATAGAAAAAGTTTAGCTTCAATTGATATTGACCAGGTTACAAAAGGGTACAAAAAAGAAGAAGTTATTGACTTAATGTTGCACTTCAATGAAAATACAAATTTTAGTATTTCAGATCAAAATCATGTAGAGATATTTGTTAAATATCTAAATGAATTCTCACTAAATGAATCAACTTCTTTTTTTAATGAATACCTCGGTCTTAGCCAAGGAGATTCTCCATCAATGGATGGCACCTATCTCGGAATTACAGACAAAGGTAAAATAGGACTTAATCAACTTCGTGGAAAAATCAGAGAGCTAAATCACAAGTTTATCACCACTCCTGTTTTTGATGCAAAAAAATTAGAAATTGATTTTGAAAACCCTATTGTTTATCAATATTTGCAAAACCTAGTCCGTTTCGAGGAAGGCAGATGGGGTAGTTCTTACCAGAATTTTGGAGATGTAATTATTGAATTTGAAAAAGACAGGAACAATGGAGAAATAGAACCCCTGCCACAGGAATATCAGAACTTTAGCTTCCAAGTAGAACTGGGTCTTGATGAAAAAGAACATCCATATGTTATGACAGAGACTGCCTTGGGAAAATTTCTGTCTCTGCAGAGCGAAATAGGTCATGGTTTAACAGCAATAAATCATTCAGAAGGACATAATAAATATTTTCAAAAAGAATTAAATCGTTATCTTAATGAAGACATAAAACTCTTACAAGAGTCCCTTGATGGGGCTGATGAATCTGAAAAAAAATTCATAAATAAAGAGATACATGCGAGAAAAGAACTGCAAGAGAATGTTGCTAAAAATCCTGATCAGATTATTAAAATATTGCTTGATTATTCAGTCAAAAACAAAATCAATAAATCAAATCATTATGTTGCTCAAATAATTCGACAACGTTTATTCTCTCAGTCGATTCTATCTAGTGGCTCAAACCAAAAGAAATTAAGAGAAGTTTCCGCGGTAAATGAAACAGCGGTTGATAAAAAAGCTCTCTCCACCTTAGTTGAGCTGATAGGCAATGAGATCTCTCAGCACGTTATTCCCGAGCTAGAACTAACGGGTAAACAAAAAAAGAAACTTTCAAAAATACTAAACACCAAGGCACTAAGAGAGGAGATCAGGAGAGTTAATGAATTTCACTCAGGGAAATTCAAAGAAATTGAAACTGTTTTTTCACGAGACATGTTAGCAGAGTTCAGTGGCTATTACTGTGACACCTGCTGGACAGGTCAGGATGATATTATGAAAAATAATGACACTCTGATTGGCGCTGCGTTTGTTCAAAACAATGTTCTAATCGGTGGCAGTCTTTTCATTGAATCAATATCCGAGGATGGAGAAAAAGTTTTAATTATCCGAGGTGTTAATCCTCGTCAAAACTATATAACAAATCTTAATCCTGGCAGCTTTGTAGAGTCATTTTGTGATAAATTAATGGATGTTGCAAAAGCAAGAGGTTGCGCAAAGATAGTTGCTCCAGTTAAAAACACAGGGGCTCTTAGTAATAGACCAGAAATTTTAGACTACTTTGATGAAAAGTACAGTAAAGAACCACTTGTTAAGTTGGGTAAAAAAGAAGATTTCAACGACTACAATATTACTTCAAGTTGTGTTACAATAAGAGAAATTAAATGATAGTTCTCTTTTGAGACCCGTCCTCCTAATTACTAAAAGCTAACAGCTAATAGCTAACAACTAACAAAATATGCTCTGGTTCTGGATCGTTATCGCAAGCCAATTCGCTCAAGCAGTAGCCCTGTTTCTTGATAAGTTTTTACTCACAAAAAATTTCCCCAAACCCGCTGTCCTAACTTTTCTAACAGCCGCAGCAAACTTGTTTGGAGTACTTTTTGTATTTTGGGATTTTAACTTTTCCGCCTCATGGCAAATTATCGGCTTATCAATTCTGTCAGGTATTGCCTTCACCGTAGCCCTTCAGTTTCTCTACATGGGACTAAAGAGGGGAGAAGCCACTCATATCACTCCACTTGTAGGCGCAGTCGTCCCTGTTGTATCATTTTTCCTCTCATTTCTGTGGTTTGGCGAGGTTTTGACCCAAAATCAAACAATAGCAGTCGTTCTACTAGTTTTCGGCGCCCTGCTCATCTCATTTGAAACAACCAGAAAAGGATCTGGTGTACATATTGGTTATCTCTGGGCAATTCTCGGCGGAATATTCTTCGCCCTGTCCTATGTCCTTGCTCGAGCCGTTTTCATTGACGACACTTTCTCAACTGGCTTTGTCTGGGCACGACTCGGTGGATTCATAGCCGCCCTACCTTTTCTCCTAAGCAAATCAGTCCGCGCCGGCCTCCTACCAAAACCAAAAACCAAAAAACAAAAACAAACCGCCAAAACCGGCCTCATAGTCCTCGTTATCAACAAAGGCCTAGCCGCAATCTACTTCGTCGGCATGAACTTCGCAATATCCCTAACCAGCGCCACCCTCGTAAATGCCCTCGCCGGCCTCCAATTCGCCCTACTCTTCATCCTCGTCTTCGCCTCCACCAAACTAATCCCCAAATTCTTCAACGAATACTTCACCCGCACCGAAATAATCCAACAAATCATAGCCCTCCTCTTCATCATCGCCGGCCTCGGTTTCATGGTAATCTAGTTGATTGGTTTATTCGTTGATTGGTTGATCACTTAAAATGCGATTAAAATAAGTTATCCTCTCAAGTCACGATATGTCGAGAAGGTTAACTGGTTAACCCTTACGATTAACTGCGATTCTTACTTACCCCTATGACAAAACTACGCAAACGCTTCTACAAATGGCTCCTAATCCTACTCATAATTTTTGTCGCAATAATAGCAACCGCTGTTTATTATTTCTTCAAAAGTTATGAAAATGAAAACTTTGAAATAGGTGTCGACTTTTCAATTAAACAAGCCCAAGAACTAAATCTAGATTGGCAAAAAGTCTACCTCTCAGCAATTCACGATCTAAACTTCAAAAAAATCAGAATCAGCGCCAACTGGGATTTAATTGAACCTACTAGAGACATTTACGATTTCGATAAAATGGATTGGCTAGTCAAAACAGCACAAGAGAATGATGTTGAATTAATCTTTGCTCTCGGACGACGAACGCCAAGATGGCCTGAGTGTCATGACCCCAAATGGTTAAAAGGCATGAATGAGAGTGAATCCAAAGGCGAACTACTCGAAATGCTCCGCGATGTAATAGAAAGATACAAAGACTACGACAATATCACAACCTGGCAAGTTGAGAATGAACCGCTCCTAGATTTCTTCGGCCAATGCCCAAAAGCAGATCCAAGTTTGCTAAAACAAGAAGTCGCACTTGTAAAAACTCTTGACACTCGTCCAGTTTTAATAACAGATAGCGGAGAGCTCGGTCTTTGGATTCAGGCCGCCTCAATAGGGGACATGTTCGGCACAACTCTCTATCGAGTTATTCATAATGATTTCTTAGGCTACTCATTTTACAGCCTACCACCAGCCTTCTACCGAGCCAAAGCTGTCCTAACCGGCAAGTCACTAGATAATGTCATAATCTCCGAACTACAAGCCGAACCATGGAGCGAAAACTTCCTAGACGTCCCAGTCTCCGAACAAAAAAAATCAATGGACGCAAACAGACTAAAAAGCCACATCATATTCGCCAAGAGAACCGGCTTCCAGTCCGCTTACCTTTGGGGACTCGAGTGGTGGTACCTCATGAACCAAACCCACAACGACCCCTCCCTTTTTGATGTAATAAAATCATTCAACTCAAAATAAATATGTGCTAACGCGATTCCTTTTTTGTGTTTCATGTACCATGTTCTGTGTCCCATGTTCCGTGATACTTGTTGATAATCCCATACTCCTTTCCCTCTCAAAATGCTATAATAAACGCAATGTAGATATTAATGCGATTTACCCTAATTTCTATTTACTAATTTCCAATTTCCAACTCACTATGTACGATCTCGACCCAAGAAAAACCGGAATAATAGTAGTCAGTGCCACAACTGGCATAATCGTTTTATTTATTCTAATAATGACAATCATGAGCTTCATAGGAAGAGACTCAGTAGAAGAAATCGACCCAACAGCAGACTACGAAAAGTTTTTAATAACAAAAGCCAAAACTATATACAATGAACAAGCATCAATTGGTGTCAGCATGATCAATGGACCATGTCTATCAAATAATCTTGATACAGGCTGGGTACTTGATGTCGTAAATGACCCGAGAACAGCAATTGATAATTTAGAAGAAAATCAGTGCGAAGAATATATTAATGGTAATGCCTCTCATTTTATCGAACTCGACACAGAAGGCAATTTAATTAGAATGCAATAATATTTATTTAATATTAGTATTATATTAGTATAATTAGTATGAAAGTATAATTAGTATCAAATATGGGTAAACCTTTTATTTTTACTTTAGTAATCATTTTTATCTTTTGCGGTTTTCTGCTGGTTCGCGCCAACGCAGAAGAATTTAGTTCACAACAATACTTAGAAGACGAAGTGAAAATTATTGAACCAGGACTTCTCCCAAACTCTTTTTGGTATTGGTCAGACCGATTCGCAGAAGAAACAAAATACCTATTTACATTCTCAAAAGAAAAAAAAGCTGACTTCCTAATCGAACTAGCAGAAGAAAGATTAGCAGAAATGAAAGTTCTCTCAGAGCGGGGGATTACATCATATGTTGATCGACTATTGACCAAACACGAACATCACATAAAAAAAGCCGAAGAACTCTACGATGAACTAAAAAAAGAAGGCAAAATAAAAGCAGAAGAGTATCAAGATGAGCTAGAAGCCGAAATCCTAGAAACAGAATACGACATTCGTCGCGAACTCAACAAAGCACCAGCAACCTACGAAAAGAAACGCGACGGCGCCCTCGGCTGGATCAAATACCAACTCGGCAAACTTACCTCCCACCTCGGCAAAAAGAAAACCGAAATCAGCAATGAACGAGCCAGCTACTCCGAGTAATTAGCAAAACCCAGATTATAGATAAGTTTAATATACATCCAGACCCATTTTGGGTCTTTTTTCTTCTAAAATTAGCCATCACCATTGACATTCCTTTCTATATGTGCTATTCTAATACATCTGCCGACATGGTGTCAGCAGTGAAGAACCCTTACAAGTCCAGAGTCAACTTCCCACAGGTCCGAGCCCTAGAGCCAGAACCAGGAAAAAGACCAGAGACAAAGGAGGCAAGCATGGCTAGGTATTCGTTCAAGAAAAAGTTTAGTACAAAATGTAAGTGTGGCCGTAAACACGATTTTTCTCGATGTCCTAACTGCAAATCAGAGATCTTTGATCTAAAACCTCACGAAGGTGATCAGCGTTGTAAAACCTGCAAGGAGCTTTTGCAGAGAGATGGCAAATTTCAATGTGATGGATACATCTTTGCAGAAATGCGCACTTGCAAGGAACTGATTCCAGTTATCGCCGTCCATCGACCCATCGCCGCTCGCTGGCACGGTTGGCGAGATCGTCATCCAAGGATTTCATATTGGATGTTCCCAATCGTTTTATTTTCAATTCTCGGAGTTCTACTTGGACTTGGTCTTCTTGGCGCAAACTATCTTCAGAATAGGAGTATCGACCAAATGGCTCTCAATGCTCCGATTATTCTGCGGGCTTTTGTCCGAGACTGCGCTCGCGACGTCGTTCCCGAGTACCTCGAGCAGGCCAAACCGCATATTCGTGAGTCAGACTATGAGACACTGACTAGGCAATTCGATGATTATCTCAACAAGAATGAAAGCACTGAGTATACGCGTCATTCGAATGTTCTTCCAGGTGGAGCAATTGCCCCACGAGTCGAGCTTCTGACAACCCCCTTCGTCCTACTTGGAGATATCCAACAGGCAATGTGGATGCAGACTCTCAGAGATAAACGGAACCTTGATGAAATGCTGGATTCAGAATTTTATCAAGAGTTGGGAAATTTGCGCCATTTGTTTGTCTCATTGCACCGAAGTGTACGCAGTATCGAGACTTTCTACTACGGCCTCGTGTTTGATGAAAAAGTATATCGTCAGGATTGGATGTACAAGATGAACATCAACTATCACCAGTTGTTGATGGTATACAAGAGAGTTCTTCAGTCAGGTGATTACGTCTCTATTCACGATCAAATTGAAACACATTATCGTGCTAAGTATGATTCAGGAGAAGTCAACTACATTCGATGGGACCGAAGCTACTAAATTATACAAATTCTTCAGGAGCGAAACAATTTCGCTCCTTTTTTATTCCAAAAACCCCATTTGAGAAAATCATTCCATTCTGCTATAATAAACTCAATATTAATCCCAAATCGTATTCTTAGTTATTCTTTTTGCTTTTTGTGATTAAATTATTTATCCTTTAAAATAACGATCTACCGAGACGGTTAACCGATTAACCGATTAACTGCGATTTTACCCCTATGCACAAAAAAACTACATTCAATAACAAAGTTCGCCTCATAACAGTACCCTCAAAAGACACCAAAGCCGTAACTGTCCTATTTTTATTCGGAGTAGGCTCACGATATGAAAGTAAAAATGTTAATGGCGTCTCTCACTTCATCGAACACCTAATGTTCAAAGGCACAAAAAAACGCCCAACAACACTCGATATTTCCAAAGAACTAGATAGCGTTGGCGCAGAATTCAATGCCATGACAAGCAAAGACTACACAGGCTACTATATTAGAATAGATAACAAAAAAGCCGAGCTAGCCGTTGATATCCTCAGCGACATGCTCCTAAATTCAAAATTCGAGAATATCGAGATCAACCGTGAAAGGGGAGTCATTGTCGAAGAGATCAACATGTACCACGATAACCCTCTAATGCACGTCGAAACCATCCTCGAGGAATCAATCTACAGCGGAAACTCACTCGGCTGGGACGTCGCAGGGCCCGCGAGCGTTATTAGAAAAGTCACTAGAAAACAAATCATAGACTACAAAAATAAATTTTATCGACCAGATAATGTTGTTGTCGTTGTAGCAGGTAAAATGACCGACAAAGTAACAAAAATGATCGAAGAAAAATTCGTGAATAAATTTGGTGTTCAAACCGAGCCTCTAGAACCGTTCAAGAACTACAATATTGTTCAAAAAGAACCAAGAGTAAAAGTCCAATACAAAGACACAAAACAAGTTCAGCTAGCCATCGGTTTTCCTTCCTTTAGCAACAAAACAGACGACAAATATGCACTAAATTTAATGACCATCATCCTCGGTGGCAACATGAGTTCTCGATTATTTATTTCAGTTAGAGAGAGACGCGGACTGTGTTACTTTATCAGATGTTTCCCAAATTACTACCAGGACACAGGCAACATCGTCATCCAAGCCGGCCTAGATAAATCCAGAATTGAGGAAGCAATCAAGGTCATAATCCAAGAACTCGACCGAATCAAAAAGAAAGGCGTAACCCAAAAAGAGCTAAACGACGCTAAAGCATATATCCGAGGTAAAACTATTTTAAGTCTTGAAAATACCTCAAGCCTAGCTGAGTACTACTCAAAACAAGAACTCCTCTCCGGCGAACTCCTTAGCCCCGACCAAAAATTCAAAAAAATCCAAAAAGTAACCCGAGCCGACATCCAAAACATCTCAAAAACCGTCTTCGACATGAAAAAAATAAACCTAGCCCTAATCGGTCCCTTCAAATCAAAAGACCGCTTCGAAAAATTATTCCGATAATCCCCCTGTCATTCCGGACTCCGATCCGGAATCTGTAAAGCGAAGCGTTGCGACTAAATCAACTCATTCTTTCAAGTTAAGGTTTGTCGAGAAGGTTAACTGATTAACCGGTTAACTGCGACTCATCCCCGCTATAAATAATTTTCACTATATGAAAAAACTCCTAATCGCCAACTGGAAAATGAAACTCAAAGAATCAGATTCCATTGACCTGGCAAAAAAATACATCGAAAAATTAAACAAATCAAGAAATGTTGAAGTTATCATAGCTCCAACAATGCTTTATTTATCAAAAATCGCGTCACTACTCAAGAAGTCAAATCTAAAACTGGCCTCACAGAACATCGCAGTAATGGAGAGCGGAGCCTTAACTGGAGAAACAAGCGCCGAGATGGTTCATGAAGCAGGTTGCAAATATACCCTCGTCGGGCATAGCGAGAGACGACACAAAATGCACGAAACAGACGACGAAATCAATAAAAAGATCAATCTAGCTTACGACAATGGTTTAATCCCAGTTCTCTGCATCGGCGAAACCCTAAAAGACAAAAACGACGGACAAAGAGACACCGTTCTAACCATCCAACTCCGAAACGCACTCAGCAAAGTCGACAACTTACCAGATAAACAACTAATTATCGCCTACGAACCAGTCTGGGCAATCAGCTCAAGTGGCAGTGGACTACTAATGGAAGCAGAAGAAATGTACACCGTAGCACGTATTGTCAAAAGAGTCCTCAGCAGTCTCTACTCAGAATCATTCTACGAAGAAAAAGTAAAACTACTCTACGGCGGCAGCATCAACAGCATCATCGCCAAAGACTTCTGGAACATCGAAATTCTCGACGGCCTCCTAGTCGGCTCCGCCAGCCTCGACGCCCAGGAAATGTCCACAATCGCCCTCCAAAGCGAATAACTCTACCCCCTTGAAAAATATTTCAAACCTGCTATCATACAGTGAGTTGTGAGTAGTGAGTAGTGAGTAGAATCACTAGTTTCACTCACCACACTTTATCTGACTTATTAAGTGATTAAATAATTTATTCTTTTGTGTCACGATATATCGAGACGGTTAACTGATTAACCGATTAACTGCGATTTCTATTCTTTATGCTAACAAACATCCTCCTAATCTCAATAATAACAATCTCACTTGCTGTGATTCTTTTTATTTTAATAAAAAAAATCCCAAAACTCCGAGTCCTCGACGTTGAAACTGTTCCAGAGGAACAAGCCGCCCGAGTTCGTGAACGAATCCTACTTGAGAGAATGAAACGCAAAACCGACAAAGGCAAAGCAGTTATCAAAAAAGGGACCAAACCAGTTTTTAAAATTTTCGGCAATTTTTTCCGAAGAATATTCAAAAAAGTAGGGGACTTAGAGAAGAAATACCAAAAAGAATCAAAAACAACCAACCTCACCAGTTCTGAAATGAAGAAAACGACTCAAAAACTTTTTGACGCCGCACAGAAATTTACCGATAGCGAAGACTACAAAAATGCAGAAAAAAACTGTATTGAAATCATCAGTATCGACCCAAAGAACATCAAGGCATACAAACTACTAGGTCAAGTATATTTCGAACAAAAAGAATACAAACAAGCACAAGAAACCTACTCATACATTCTCAAACTAGAACAAAAAAACAGCACTACCATTGAGAAAAAAGACAAAGCAGGCCAAAAATACAAAACAGTTTCAAATGCTCACGAACTAGCCGATGCCTATGTTGATCTCGGCGAAGTCTTCCGTTTCCTAGAGGACTATCTCCAAGCTCGCAACCACATAGAAAAAGCCCTCGAACTAGAACCCAACAACCCAAGAAACCTAGACCACATGCTCGAAGTCGCTTTCCTCCTAAAAGACAAAAGCCTCTGCTTCGACACCATCAAACAACTCGAATCCGTAAACCCCGACAACCAAAAACTAAAAGACCTCAAAGACAAACTAAACCAACTGTAATTCCCCCCACTCATGTCATTCCGGGCTCCGCCCCGGAATCCCATTCGGATCAAACAGATACTTTCAAATATTGCGATTGGACTCCTGACCTCGACTAAAATTGATTATTAATATTTGACCTGTCCCTCGACCTGTCCTCCGTAGCCGTTAGCGTAGGCGGAAGCTCGTAGAGCGTAGTGGGATTATTGGTTATTCGCGATTAAACACTCGCCGTCTTAGCTCAATCGGTAGAGCGCATCCATGGTAAAGAAGTGGTCATTGGGCATTCTAGTCGTTTTCCTAAATTTAGCAAAATCGGATAATTTAGCGACCACTTTCATGAGAGAGGAGGTCATCGGCTGAGTGTCGTCGTTTCATAATTCATTTTGCCGTCATAGCTCAGTTGGTAGAGCGTAGCCATGGTAAGGCTAAGGTCTCCAGTTCAATCCTGGATGACGGCTCCATTGAAAACACATCTCAAATACATATTCAAAAATACTATAATTAATCATAGTGTTTTTTTATATGCAAATACAAGAAGTATGTAGACAATTTTATGATTACTCACGTTTTATTAGAGGTTATTCTGATGAAACAATAAAAAGGTATAAAAATGGGATTGAGTTTTTTTCTAGAGTAGAAAAGATTGAGACTGTTAATCAGATTAGTGACCAGAATGTAAAAGATTTTTTCCTTTATGGGAGAACTAATAGAGATTGGCAATCTAGTACATTCATTACTTATCATAAAACATTAGTGGTTTTTCTTCGGTGGTGTGTTGAAAAGAAGTATATTTCAGAAAATTACGCTGAAGATATTGAAACACCCAAATTAAACAAGAAATTGCCTTCTAGACTTACTAAACAGCAGGCTAATAGGATTCTTGAGATAACATACAATTATCCATACAAGTACACTTTCCTTCGATATAGAAATCATGCTATGTTTTCAGTTTTCTTTTACACTGGACTTCGGAAGAAAGAACTGTTAAAATTAAGATATGCTGATGTAGATTTAGATAATTTATCTATTTTTGTTTATCAAGGAAAAGGCTCAAAGGATAGAATAATCCCAATAAGCTCAAAATTAGCTGAAATACTATCTAAATATGTGTCTGAGAGAAAAAGATTAGATAGAACGTGTCCTGAATTTTTTACATCATTGAATAGAAATAATGGGGTATCTAATTCTTCTTTAAAAAGGTTAATTAGTAAGATTAAAGACGTTTCAGGGATATATTTTACAGCACATAAATTAAGACATACATTTGCCACTTTGATGCTAGAAGGCGGTTGTGATATTTATAGTTTATCCAGAATGATGGGGCATCGTGATATTAAAACAACAACAATATACTTAGCTACTTCAGCAGAACATTTAAGGAAACAAATGGGGAAACACCCACTTAATGAATTATAAACCTAAAATGCATTTTAGGTTTGAGAGCGTAAAGTTTAATAATATATGGAATATAAAATTTTAACTACAAACAAAGAGGGGTATTACTATTTAATTAATTCAGAAAAAAAGAAATTCAAATTGTTTCTTGGTGGGTCTTCATTGTCTCTTTTAATGATAGAAACAAAAGGTAATACTTATGAAGAAATAGCTGATAACATAATGAAACAGTTTGATGTGGGCAAATTTTTGGAGTCTATTTGGCAAAAAATAAATCAAATTGATAATTTAACTATCGAAATCACAACAAGGGACTATAGGTGTAATGAGACAATTTTAGGAAGCACGGAAGATTTGAAAAAATTTGTGACTATTTTTGTCAACTGATTTGTTAATTTAATCTGAAATTAATTTGAAATAAATATGGGAATATACGGAGGTCACCCCCCAACTCTAATAGATTCAATAGTTTTTATTGATGGAAAAAATTTAGTTTGTAGATTTCAGGAAATGGCAGAGGAAAAATCAATAAGAATTAGTAATGAGTATTTAACAAAAAAACA